>Ga0307302_10000301_pt1 | contig 22143 bp, 18 predicted proteins | sample ER_DNA_183_FD_194490 | JGI IMG/M metagenome (GOLD analysis project Ga0307302, IMG submission 194490) | Bulk soil microbial communities from the East River watershed near Crested Butte, Colorado, United States - ER_DNA_183 | ecosystem: Environmental > Terrestrial > Soil > Floodplain | place...
GGCGATGCTGTGACTGCCCGCCGCGACGTTGGTGAACGCGACGCTGCCGTTGCTCCCAATCGCCTGGCTTTGGCTCCCGTCCACGGTGACAGTGTAGCCGCTCGGCTGGCTCGAGCCCGACGTACTCGTCGTCACGGTCAGATCGCCGGGCGGGGTGGGCGGGGTCGTGCAGCTGACCGAGTAGGCGACCGTCGCCGTCCCGCCCGAGGGCACCGTGACGGTCTGCGGGTTGGAGCTGTTCAGCGTGCAGTTCGCAGCCACGTCTGTGAGGGCCACGCTGTGACTGCCCGCTGCGACGTTGGTGAACGCGACGCTGCCGTTGCTCTCAATCGCCTGGCTCTGGCTTCCGTCCAGCGTGACGGTGTAGCCGGTCGGCTGGCTCGAGCCCGACGTACTAGTCGTAACGACCAAATCACCCGGTGGCGTCGTGCAGCTGACCGAGTAGGCGACCGTCGCGGTCCCGCCCGAGGGAACGCTGACCGTACGCGAACGGCCGCCGCTCACGTTGCAGTTCGCCGCCACGCCGGAGATCACGACGGTGTGGTTACCAGCGGCCAGGTTCGTGTAGGTGAAGGTGGCGTTGATTCCAAGCGCCTGGGCCGAGCCGCCATCCAACCTCACCATGTAGCCGTCGGGGTCGAGGCTCGAGCCCGACGTGCTCGTCGTCACCGTCAGATCGCCGGGCGGCGGTGGCGGCGGCACGGGTGGCGGTGGCGGTGGCGGCGGCACCGGTGGCGGTGGCGGTGGTGGTGGCGGCGGTGGCGGTGGCGGCGGCACCGGTGGCGGTGGCGGTGGTGGTGGCGGCGGTGGCGGCGGCGGCGCTGGCGGTGGCGGCGGTGGAGGCGGCGGTGGCGGTGGCGGCGGAGTTTGCCCGTAGCTCACGCGCCAGATCCGTCCTCCAAAATCGTCGCTCACGAGCAGCGCCCCATCCGGCATCACGAGCAGGCTCACGGGGCGGCCCCAGCGCGAGTCATCGGCGAGCTGCCAACCGGTGACGAAGTCTTCGACCGCCGTGGGCCGGCCGTCCTGCACGTGCACGCGCACGACCGACGCGCCGACAGGCACGCTGCGGTTCCAAGAGCCGTGATTGGTCATGAACGCATCGCCCCGGTACTCGGCCGGAAACATTGCGCCCGTGTAGAACGCGAGCCCCAGCGGGGCCGAGTGTGCCTGGAACGTGAGGGCGGGCGGCTCCACGCTCGAGCAGTCGGCGCCCGGGTATTCGGGGTTCGCCTGGCCGGGGAGATAACATTGCGGCCAACCGTACCACCGGCCGTCCCGCAGGATGTTGAGGTGCTCGGGTGGCAGATCGTCGCCCAGACCGTCGCGATCGTTGTTGTTCGCCCAGAGCTCGCCCGTGGTCGGGTGAAACGCCATCCCAACGGAATTGCGGAGCCCGGTGGCAAAGGTGTGGGGATTCGAGCCGTTGAGGTTGTAACGGGTGACGGCCGCACGGGGCAGGGCGTCGTCGCACACGTTGCACGAGGACCCGATGCCGAGGTAGAGCCGGTTATCCGGGCCGAACGCGATCGTTCGCGTGACGTGATCGCCGGTCGGGAGGTTCGAGACGAGCGTCACGGGTGTCGTCGCACCCGGATCGAGCCGCCGCACAGCGGTCTGTTCGGCGAAGTACATCGTGTCGCCACGGAACGCGAGACCGAACGGGAAGGATAAGCCGCTCAGCACGGTGTTCCGCGCGTCCGCAACGCCGTCGCCGTCCGCGTCCACGAGCCGGTCGATCTCGCCACCATCCCACGAGAGTGTGACGAAAACCGAGCCATCGGGGGCGAGCGCGAGCGAGCGCGCGCCCTCTAGCCCCTCCGCAAAGAGGTTGACGGAGAAACCGCTTGGCACGTAGAGGGTGTGGCCTGCAACCGGGACGGCAGTGAGGGCGAAGGCGGGGCCTGGGTGAGCGCGGTGCTCGGAGGTAACGGAGTCGGCGCAACCAAGAGCGAACAGCGCTGCGGCGCCAAGGATCGGAAGGCCAGCGAACGTTGCTCGCGTGCACATGTGGTCGCCTCCGTGGAGGAAGGACTGTGTGTGGACCGCCACGGCGTCTCGCAAAGGTTGGGCCATTCGTTGCGGAGTCGCAACGCGCTTAAGCCCCAATGGGATACCTGGCGTAAGCCTTGCGAGTCGTGCGGCGCGTCCGCAGCAGATGCAGCGGAGCATCATCCGCGGCGAACGAGGGGGCCAGGTTATCTTGCGGTCAAACGATGGAACGTCGCCTTCGCCAATGGCACCTGTCCCTGGAGTGATTCGGCGTATCGCCCGGCACGGACTGGTGGCCACGCTGGCGGCGCTCATGATTTGCGGTGGCGTGGGGCGCCGGGCGGCTCGGCCCCCCGCGCCCGACACAAAAGCCCCGCGTCAGTTCGAGCTGGTCTGGGCCGACGAATTCGACCGCGACGGACCCCCGGACTCCAGCAAATGGACCTACGAGCATGGCTTCGTCCGGAACGAGGAGCTGCAGTGGTATCGTCCGGAGAATGCGTGGGTGGAGCACGGGCAGCTCATCATCGAGGCGCGGCGCGAGCGGATTGCCAATCCGGCGTTCGACTCGACGAGCCGTAGCTGGCGGGCGCGCCGGGCGTCCGCGGAGTACACGTCGGCGAGCCTGACGACGCGCGGACTCGCGCGCTGGCAATACGGCCGCTTCGAGATGCGGGCGCGCATCGACGTGCGCGCGGGACTATGGCCGGCCTTCTGGACGGTTGGCGAGCAGGGGGTCTGGCCGGCGAGCGGCGAGATCGACGTAATGGAGTATTACCGCGGCTTGCTGTTGGCCAATGTGGCCTGGGCAGACAGCGCAGGGCGAGCGAAGTGGGACTCCGCGCGCCGGCCGATCGCGGACCTCGGTGGCGCCGGGTGGACGGACCACTATCACGTGTGGCGGATGGATTGGGACGAGCGCGAGATCCGCCTCTCCGTCGACACGCTGCTCCTCAACACCACGCGCCTAGACTCGACCTTGAACGGTGCCGGCCCTCCGCTAAACCCTCTGCGTCAGCCGCACCACCTCATCCTCAACCTCGCCATTGGCGGGCAGAGCGGAGGAGATCCCTCCAGCACGCGGTTCCCGGCGCGGTTCGAGATCGACTATGTACGCGTTTACCGTTCCACGACGGCTCGAGGACCATCGCCCAGATGAACCCGCTCCGACTCTTCGTCTTCGCGGCCGTCGCGCTGCTGCCATCCAGTGCCCCGGCGCCCGTGCCGGCCCGCTAGATCCATCGCATCGCGGCGCCCTAGCCCCAAGCAGGCTGGGCCAGCGCCAGCGGCATGCAGCCTACGTACTTCCCCGGCACCCGCACGTAGCGGAGCGCGTTCGTCATCCCGGTCTCGGACGAGAAGTACGCGCCGAGTGCGAGGTCACGCACCGGCGCGAACCATGCTTGCCTGCCAACCGAGCGCACGAACGTCTCACGGTCCGCGCGCGACAGCCCGAGGAAGTTGTTCGCCCGAAAGCGCGCGAGCCCCTCGCTGACCGCGCGCTGATCCGCCGGCGTGTAGCAGTCGCTGAGAATCAAGTTCATCGCCGCGCCCGTGCCTGCCGCCTTCGCGCCTGGTGAGCCGGCAGTCGTGGGGAGCAAGGTATCGGCGATTTCCTCCGCCAGCACTTGATCCTCGTTCGAGAGCACGCGGGAGCTCGCGCGGCCGGTGCGGCATGCCGCCAGGATTCCACTGGACGCGAAGAGCGCGACCTTGAGGGCTTCGCGTCGGTTCACAGATTCCTCCGCTTCAGCTCATTCACGGCATGGTTCGCCGCGCGCGCGGTCAAGGCCATGTACAGGATGGAGGGACTTTGGTTGCCGGTTGACGTCATGCACGCGCCGTCGGTGACGAACACGTTCGGGCAGCCATGCACCTGGTTCCACTGATTGAGGACAGACGCCCTCGGATCCTTCCCCATGCGCGCGCCGCCCATCTCGTGAATGTCGAGCCCCGGCGCCCATCCCTTGTCGTGTGTCGCGATGTCATGGCACCCCGCGGCCTCGAGCATCTCGGCGGCCTGCGTGCGCCAGTCCGCGATCATGCGCGCGTCGTTGTCGTCGTAGTCCACGTTCATCACGAGCAAGGGGATTCCCCATTGGTCTTTCTTCGTCTCATGGAGACGCACGTGATTCGACTCCTTGGGGATCGTCTCACCCTGCATGTACATGTAGATCCCCCACGGCCCGGGCTGCGTCTGCGCGTGCTTGAATGCTTCGCCCGCCAGGCTCGCCTGATCTTGGGTCGGCACGCCGCGCTCGCGATAGGCGCCGGTGAACGTGGTATACCCGCCGACGAAGTCGGTGTCCTGCTTCCCGAGGTTGCGGAAGTTCACCAGGATGCACTCGGTCGGGTTGCGCCCGAAGAAGTACTTGTCGGTGAATCCGTCGATGCGTCCGTGCCCTTCGACCCGATAGTTGTGGTGCATCACGAACTTTCCGAGCAGCCCGCTGTCGTTGCCGAGCCCGTGAGGGAAGCGCGACGACGTGGAGTTGAGCAGCACCAGCGTCGAGTTGAGCGCTGACCCGTTCACGAAGATGATGCGCGCGGTGAACTCGAGCGGCTCGTGCGTGTTCGCATCGATCACACGTACGCCGGACGCCTTGCCGGTCTTGTCGTCGTACACGATCGAGTGCACCACCGAGTGCGGCCGCACGGTGAGGTTGCCGGTCTTCATCGCCCACGGGAGCGTCGACGAATTGGAGCTGAAGTACCCCCCGAACGGGCACCCTCTCATACAAAGATTCCGCGCCTGGCACGTGCCACGACCCTGCTGGAGGTGCATTGGCTTCGGCTTCGACAGGTGCGCCCAGCGGCCCTGCACGACCCAGCGGTTCGTGTACTTCGCGTGGACCCTGTCGCGCATGTGCTTCTCGACGCAGTTGAAGTCGAAGGGCGGCAGGAACTCGCCGTCCGGCATGGCCTCGAGATGGTCGTAGTTGCCGCAGACTCCGATGAACCGCTCCACATGCGAATACCATGGCGCGACGTCGTCGTACGTGATCGGCCAGTTCATCCCGTAGCCGAGCCTCTCGGGGGCGACGAACTCGTACTTGCTCCAGCGCTGCGTCGCACGTCCCCAGATGAGCGACTTCCCGCCGACCTGATAGCCGCGGATCCAGTCGAAGGGCTTCTCCTGCACATACGGGTGGTCGGCGTCCTTCACGAAGAAATGCGCGGTGTCTTCGCCGTAGCCGGCCGCCTTACTGATGAGCGGATTCGCGTCGATCAGCTTGCGCGGGTTGTAGCCGCGGTGGGGTAGCTCCCACGGTGCCATATTCGCGGTGGGGTAATCCTTGATGTGCTGCACGTCGCGGCCGCGCTCGAGCACGAGGGTCTTGAGGCCGTGATCGCAAAGCTCCTTCGCGGCCCATCCGCCGGAAATTCCGGAGCCGATGACGATGGCGTCGTAGGTTCGCTCTTGTTTTGTCACGCCCATAGAATATCAGCCGTATGAAAGCGATCCGCTACGACACGTTCGGAGGTCCGCTTCATCTCGTCGACGTCCCTGATCCTACGCCGACGCCCGATGGCGTCGTTGTCAAAGTCGGAGCGTCCGGCCTCTGCCGCTCCGATTGGCACGGATGGAAAGGCCACGACGGCGACGTGAAAGTGCCGCACGTCCCGGGACACGAGTTCGCCGGCACCGTGATCGAGACGGGCAAGGACGTACGCAAATGGAAGACCGGCGACCGGATCACCGTCCCCTTCTCGATGGGATGCGGCACGTGCGAGCGCTGCCGTGCGGGTGACGAGCAGATTTGCGATCGCTACTACCAGCCGGGCTTCACCGGCTGGGGCACGTTCGCGGAGTACGTCGCCCTCCCGTACGCCGACGTGAACCTGGTGCGCCTCCCCGATTCCATGACCTTCACAACCGCCGCGCTGCTGGGGTGCCGCTTCGCGACGGCGTACCGCGCCGTTGTAGGACAGGGCCGCACGCGGCCCGGCGAATGGGTGGCCGTGCACGGCTGCGGCGGCGTGGGCCTCTCGGCGACGATGATCGCGCAGGCCCTCGATGCGCGCGTGATCGGCGTCGACATCGCTGGGGACAGGCTCGAGCTGGCCCGCTCCTGTGGCGCCGAAATCGTTATCGATGCGAAGGCGACAGCGGATGTGGCGGGAGCGATTCGGGAGGTGACGGGAGGTGGCGCCCACGTCTCGATCGATGCCCTCGGCAGCCCCGCGACCTGCCGCAATTCGATCCTCTCACTCCGGAAGCGGGGCCGGCACATCCAGGTCGGGCTGCTCCTCGCCGAAGAGAGCGATCCGCCCGTCCCAATGAGTCAGGTGATCGCGCGGGAGCTCGAAATCCGCGGGACGCACGGGCTGCAGGCGAGGGAATACGCCGGGATGCTGGAGCTGATTACCAAGGGACGGCTGCATCCTGAGAAACTGTTGGGAAAAACGATTGCCCTATCGCAGGTCGGTCCTGAACTCGCAGGTATGGATTCGTTCCCCGGTGTGGGCGTGACGGTCGCGGTGCTGGACTAGGTGATACGGAGGTTCGCTTCCGCTCGGCGGCCGATCGCGCCGCATTCACGCAGGAACTGACTGACGCCGTCACCAAGCTCGTGTCCCGCTACCACGATGCGACGGTCGCCGGAGGTCGAGCGCATCGGCTCGTGGCACTGGCGTACCCCAAACCGTTGAAATCCAAAGCAGAGGAATCATCATGAGTCTCAAGAAGGACGCATCGGGACGTCGCTCGGTCCAGGTCGAAGTTGAAGTGCCGGGGAGCCCCGAAGAGGTCTGGCAAGCGATAGCCACCGGGCCAGGGATCTCGGCGTGGTTCGGTGCCGGCGGTGTTCGCGGAAAAGGGCGGCAAGCCGGTCTCCCTCACCTTGAGTTTCGGCCCGGGAATGGACTCCGTGGCGAAAATCACCGCGTGGGATCCGCCGCACCGATTCGCCGCGGAGGGCGAAGCCGCGCCGGGCTCGCTGCCGATGGCGGACGAGTGGATCGTCGAAGCCAAGGCTGGCGGGACGTGCATCGTTCGCGTCGTACACAGTCTCTTCGCGAGCACGGACGACTGGGATGGCCAACTCGAGGGCATCGAGCAGGGCTGGCCCGGCATCTTCAAGATTCTGCGCCTGTACCTCACGCACTTTCGCGGCATGCCATGCGTGCCGGCGATGGCGATGGCGGTCGCGCAAAGCTCGGCGGCTGAGGTGTGGAAGGCCGTCACCGGACCGCTGAAACTCGCCGGCGTCAAGGAAGGGCAGACGTGGAAAGCGCCTCCCGGTGTTCCGCCCCTCGGCGGCACGATCGAAGGGGTCAGCAAAATCGACCAGATGCCAAACGTGCTGGTGCGGCTCAACGCACCGACGCCGGGTGTGGCGTCGCTGGGCGTATTCCCCGCCGGCGGCACCATGGTGATTCTGAGTCTCTATTTATATGGCGACCGCGCAGCGGCGGCGGTCACGCGCGATCAACCGCTGTGGCAGAAGTGGCTGAGCGAGCGGGTTAGTTGATTCGGCGCACGCGCCCGGCCGCGACGAATTGTTTCGCGAGCGCGCCGATCGCCGCGTAGTCACGCCGCGCCAACGCGTCCTGTGAGACAAGCTCCGCACCGACGCCGACCGCCGCGGCGCCCGCCTTGAACATCTCTCCCACGTTGTCGAGCGTCACGCCGCCAGTCGGCACCAGCGGAATGTCGGGGAACGGCCCGCGTAGCGCCCGCAGATACGCCGCTCCGCCCACGCTCTGCGCCGGAAACACCTTCACCATGTCGCCGCCCGAACGAAACGCCTCGAACACTTCGGTCGGCGTGAGCGCGCCCGGCAGCACGGCAACACCCGCGCGATGCGCGGCCTCGATGACCGCCGGCACCAGGCACGGCGACACGATGAAGTCCGCGCCCGCATCCACTGCGCGCCGGACCGCCTCGGCGTCCGTCACCGTCCCCGCGCCGACGAGCAGCTTGCCCGAAAAGCGTTTCGCCACCGCGCCAATCGCATCGATCGCATTGGGAACCGTCAGCGTGATTTCGACGACTGGGAGTCCCGCCTGCAGCAGTGCTTCTGCCACCGGCATCACCGCGTCGGCGCTGGATGCGCGGATGATGGGGATGATGCCGATCTCCCGCAGCGTCGAGACTGCCTTCAACGCGACACTCGCACGCTCGCGCCGCCGCCCCGCAGGTGCTGGTCGATCTCGTCGCGGGTCACGAGGCAAAAATCGCCGGGGATGCGGTGCTTGAGCGCGGCCGTCGCGGCCGCGAAGCGGACGGCCTCGTCCCAGCCGCGATGCTCGAGCCGGCTCACGATCAGGCCACCACTAAATGCGTCCCCGGCGCCGATCCGATCCACCACTTCGACCTCGTACCGCGGCGCGGTGTGCATCTTCCCGTCCGCAAGGGCGATCGCCGCATGCGGGCCTTCACCGAGAGTGATCACCACCGCGCGGAGGTCAAACCGCTTCTGGAGCGTGTCGTGAGATTCGGCACCGACGCCGAAGACCACGCGCGCGTCTTCCGCCGTCGTGATGAGCAGATCCACGTGCTCCAGCAGCGGCTCCTGCACCGCGCGCGCCTGCTTCGCGCTCCACAGCTTGCTGCGGTAATTCAGGTCGTAGCTCACCGTGAGACCGGCCTTTTTGGCCGCGACGAGTGACTCGGCGGTGACTTTGGCCGCGCCGTCGCTCAATGCCGGCGTGATCCCGCTGACGTGGTACCAGCGCGCGCCCGTAAACACGGACGCCCAGTCGATGCTGCCGGGCGTGACCCTGCTGATCGCCGATTCCGCACGATCGTAGAGGACGTTGCGGGCGCGCGATCCGGCATCCAGCTCGACGAAGTAGAGACCCGCGCGGGCGTCGGTCGTCCATTCGACGTGTGCATCGACGCCCTGCTCGCGCGCTCGGGCCCCGATCATGCGGCCCAGCGCATTGTCGGGAAGCCGAGAAACCCAGCGCGACTCTAGGCCAAGCCGCGCGGCGAGGACGGCGACGTTCAGCTCGCTTCCGCCGACATGGACGTCGAAGCTCGACGTCTGCTCGATCCGCCCGAACGCAGGGGGCGTGAGCCGCACCATCGCTTCGCCGAAGGTGACGAGATCCATGCGCAATCCTACCGCACCTTCCCGCGTGCGGCGACCTTCCAGCTCCCGTCCACCCTGCCGCGGCGGCCGTACCAGATTTCGTCATGCAGGTTCACCGTCGCGCACACGTGACTCGGCACCACCCAGACTTTCTCTCCGACTCGGGGCTCAGCGTTCGTTCCCCCTCTCCCGGAGGGAGAGGGGGTCAGGGGGTGAGGCTCCACGTAGCCGTGCTCCTCATTCAGTTTGCGCATCGTCCATTTGCGCCCGACGAAGTGCCCGAACGTTCCGGTACCGACCGTCTGATCGCTCGAGAACGTCTTTGACCCGGCGTCGATCACGCACTGGCCTGGCACCGCCGTGCTGACGACCGTAGTGAGCACCTGCAGCGCGCAGTCCGCCTCGCCGCAGAGCTTCGTCGCAAGGCTGCTCGCGTCATAAAAGACGTAGGTGCCAGGCCGGATCTCGGTCGTCCGCGGAATCAGTGGCGTTTTCGTGGCACCTGGCGTCGAACCTCCAGAGACGATCTTTGCCTCGAGGCCGGCCGCGCCGAGCGCATCCAGGACCGCGTCGATTTTGCCGCACGCCGCCCGGAAACCTGCCTCGTCGAGCCACGACGGCCAATAGAAGATCCCCTGGAAATCGGAGCACGCCTGCGCGACTTCCACCGCTTGTTCGGGTGACTGCGCGCCAGTGCGACCCACGCCGACCTCGATCTCCACCAGCGTTGCGATCCCCTCGAGATCCCGCGCGACGTCCACCGAATCGACTGCCACCTTCACGCGGCGGGTCTTTGCCAGCTCTTTTAAACGGGGCAGCTTCGGCTTCTGCAGAGGGTAGGCGACGAGTACATCGTCGCCGGGCAAGACCTCCGCCTCGCCCAATTTGGCAACCGTGATCCCGATCGCGCCGGCATCGAGCTGCATCTGCGCGATCTCGGCGATCTTGTGGGTCTTCACGTGCGGCCGCAGCGCGACGCCCCACGCGCGACATTGCCCCTGCATCCGCGCGATGTTGCGCTCCAAGACGTCGAGATCGACGTACAGGGCAGGGGTGTCGAGCTCGAGCGCGTCCACTAGCGCGCCTTCTTCGCGATGCACTCGATTTCCACCGCGATTCCACCCGGCAGCGCGCCCGCCTGGATCGTAGTGCGTGCCGGAAACGGTGCGGTGAAGTAGGTAGCATACACCTCGTTCATCGCGGCGAAATCGTTGATGTCGCGCAGATAGACGTTGCACTTGACGACATGCTCGAGTGACGAGCCCGCCGCCTGGAGAATTGCGCGCATGTTCTCAAACACACGCTTCGTCTCCGACCGCGCGTCGCCGAGCTCCACCTTCCCGGTGAGCGGATCGATCGGCCCCTGGCCGGCGACGAAAATGAAATCGCCTTCGATGATCGCTTGCGAATACGGACCCACCGGCTTCGGCGCCTTCTCTGTGATAACGGCGTTTCTCACCGGTTCCTCTTGAATAGGTTCCACAGGTGATGCACGGGGAATCTCGCGAGCGCAATGTCGATTAAGGCCCGCCTCAGCTAGCCTTTCACGTCACGACCTGAGACTTCTGGCGCTCCCACGTCCAGACGCCATGTTCCCGTGATGCAGGTCAGTACCGTACGCAGCGCCCACCCCGCCGAGCAATCCTTCCCTCCGACAGGAGATCCTCATGAGCCCATCTACGGCCACCGTGCAGCCCACCACCGCGCCCCCGAACACTTGGGAAAAGCTGTGGCGCGGGAGCGGCGTCAACGCCGTCGCCTTGTTCATCGCCGGCTATTTCGTCTACGGCACTCAACCCGGCATCGGTGCCCCGCCCGACACGGTCGTCGCGTTCTACGCCAGCCATCACACGCGGATCCTGTGGGCGGCGGTCTTCTTCGGTCTCGGGGGAGTCCTCAACCTGCTGTGGTTCGCAGCCGCGATCAGGAGCACGCTGCGTGAGGCTGGGCAGGGCGGTTGGGGGTCGGCGGCGACCGCGTCCAGTGCCGCGGTCGGCGGTGTCTTCCTTGTGCTGATCGCGGTGTGCGCGGCCCTCGCGTATTCGATCGCCGACTCGGGCAACGCCGCGGTCGTGTCCGGACTGAACGACCTCGTATGGGCCGGCGTGGTGATGAGCGCGTTCCCTCGGGCGATGCTGATCATGTCAGGATCGTTCGGGCTGTGGCGGGCCGGCATGATCTCCAACGGACTGTTCGGGGCCGGGGTCGCCGCGGTCGTGCTCGGTGTGGCGGGCGGCACGACGTGGATGAGCAGCGGGTTCTGGGCACCGGACGGACTCTATTCGCGGCTGATCCTCCCGGTCATCAGCCTCGTGTGGATCCTCGTCGTGAGCGCCGTCTTGAAACGAGCTCCTGCCACGCGTGGCGAATGGTGAGTCCCTTACAGCACTCATCACACTGGTGAAGTGAGGCGCTATGACAAAGAAACTCGATTTCGATCGCCGGCGGTTTGTCGGGGTTGCAGCGGCAACCGTTGCCGCTGGCCCATTAGGACTTTTTGGGAGGGTCAACGCCATGACGCAAGCTCTGACGGACGTCGCGCAACCGACGGGTAGTGGTCAGACTGACATTCGGCCGTTTCGTTTCACCGCTTCGGACGCGGATCTAGCCGACCTGCGCCGCCGCGTCAACGCCACCAAGTGGCCCGAGAGGGAAATCGTCAACGATCAATCGCAGGGCGTGCAGCTCTCGACGATGCAGAATCTCGCGCGCTATTGGGGCACGCAATACGACTGGCGCAAGTGCGAGGCGCGACTCGCCGCGCTGCCGCAGTTCACCACGACGATCGACGGCGTTGACATTCATTTCATTCACGTGCGCTCGAAGGAAAAGAATGCGCTGCCCGTCATCGTCACACACGGATGGCCGGGATCGATCATCGAGCAGTTGAAGATCATCGATCCGCTCACGAATCCCACCGCGCATGGCGGGACCGCCGCAGACGCCTTCGATATCGTGATTCCGTCGCTGCCGGGCTACGGGTTTTCCGGGAAGCCCACCACGCTCGGCTGGGATCCCATCCGCATCGCGCGCGCGTGGGCAGTCCTGATGGATCGCCTCGGATACAAACGATATGTGGCGCAGGGCGGCGATTGGGGGAACGCAGTTACCGAGCAGCTGGCTCTGCTCCAGCCTGCGGGATTGATTGGCATTCACACAAACATGCCTGCCACCGTGCCAGCCGAGATCGACGCGGCGGCGTTTGCCGGTGCGCCGGCGCCATCAGGTCTCTCAGCCGACGAAAGGCAGGCGTACGACCAGCTTGCCTATTTCTACAAGCACGGCCTGGGCTACGCGCAAGAGATGGCGAACCGCCCGCAAACGCTCTACGGGATCGGAGATTCGCCGGTCGGGATGGCGGCATGGATGCTCGACCACGACGCGCGCAGCATGGCGCTCATGTCGCGTGTCTTCGACGGTCAGCGTGAGGGGCTTACGCGCGACGACATCCTCGACAACGTGACACTGTACTGGCTCACGAACACCACGGTCTCTTCAGCTCGCCTGTATTGGGAAAGCAAGCTCGCGTTCTTTGCGCCGAAAAACGTCCCGGTCCCGGCCGCAGTGACCGCGTTTCCGGACGAGCTCTATCAGGCGCCGAAGAGCTGGACCGAGAAAGCGTATCCCAAGCTCATTTATTACAACAGGGTCGCCAAGGGTGGCCACTTCGCCGCGTGGGAGCAGCCGGAGACGGTCGTGACTGAGCTCCGCGCCGCCTTCAAGTCTCTCAGGAGCGCGTAAAATGACACGTACAACGAGAATTCTCATTGCCGCCTTGATGGTGACCGCTTTCGCCAGCAGGCTTCGCGGGCAATCGGCCAATCCGCCCATCAGCCCATCCGCCCATCCGACCATCGTGCTCGTCCACGGCGCGTTCGCGGACGGCTCGAGCTGGTCGAAGGTCATCCCGATTCTCCAGCGCGACGGCTACACTGTGATCGCGGTGCAGAATCCGCTCACGTCACTTGCTGCCGACGTGGAAACGACCAAGCGCGTGATTGACGCGCAGATCGGCCCGGTCGTCCTCGTCGGGCACTCGTACGGGGGCGCCGTTATCACCGCCGCCGCGGCCGGCAGCCCGAACGTGAAGGCGCTCGTCTACGTCGCGGCGTTCGCGCCCGAGGTCGGCGAGCCGATCGGCGCGTTGGGCGAGCGCTATCCCACGCAACTCGGCACCGGATTCAGACCCGACAAGGCCGGTTTTCTGTACATCGACCCCGCGCGGTTCCACGAGCTGTTCGCGGCTGATGTCCCGGTGGCCGAGACACGCGTGGCAGCGGCCACGCAGAAGCCGATCATCGGCAGCGTATTTGGCGCGACGTTGGACCAGGCGGCGTGGAAGACAATTCCGTCGTGGTACCTGGTCGCTCAGGACGACAAGGCCATCAATCCCGACCTCGAGCGGTTCTACGCCAAACGCATGAACGCGAAGACCACCGAGATCAAATCGAGCCACGTGCCATTCCTCTCACATCCGGCAGCAGTGGCGCGACTGATCGAGCAGGCGGCGGGGGGAGTGCAATGAACCACGATCGCCGCCGCTTCCTCAGCACGGCGGCGGCGACGATTGCCGGACTGGAGCTCACCATGCTTGGCAGGACCAAATCTCTGCTGTACGGGATGGAAACCGCGACGGACACCGGGCTGGCGTCGCTCCGCAACGCGACCACGTGGCTCAATTCACCGCCACTGACGGCGGACGGCCTGCGCGGCAAGGTTGTGCTCGTCGACTTCTGCACCTACACCTGCGTCAACTGGCTGCGCACGCTGCCGTACCTCCGTGCCTGGGACGCCAAATACCGCGAGCACGGCCTGGTCGTGATCGGCGCGCACACGCCGGAATTCGACTTCGAGCACGACCTGGACAATGTGCGTCGCGCCATCACGGCGATGCGAGTCGACTACCCGATCGCCGTCGACAACGACTACGCGATTTGGAAAGGGTTCGCGAACCAATACTGGCCGGCGCTCTACCTGATCGACACGAAGGGCGCAATCCGGTTCACGCACTTCGGTGAAGGCGCGTACGACGAGTCCGAGCGGATGATTCAGAAGATGCTCGGGGAAGCGGGTCCCCCCCCCGGTGGCTTCACTCGTGAGCTGGTGGCCGTCGCTGCTCCTGGCATTGAAGCGCCCGCCGACTGGGAGAACCTCCGGTCCCAGGAGAACTATCTCGGCGCAGGGCGCACCGAGGGCTTCGTCTCGAAGCGCGCTGCGGCCGGGCTCGGGCTGAACGAGTGGACGCTCGCGGGCGATTGGAAGCAAAGCCAGCGCGCCGTCGCGCTGAACAAGCCGAGCGGGCGAATCGTGTACCGCTTTCACGCGCGCGATGTCAATCTCGTGATGGGCCCCGCCATACGAGGGGGCGCTGTGCGATTTCGCGTCAGGATCGACAGCCAGCCCGCCGGTGGCGGTAGCGATGTGGACGAGCAAGGGCAGGGCACGGTGAGTGGGCAACGCCTGTACCAGCTCATCCGGCAGTCGCGGCCGATCACCGATCGCCTGTGCGAAATCGAGTTTCTCGACGCGGGCGTAGAGGCGTTTTGCTTCACGTTCGGGTGATTCGAGATGACCAACGACATCAACCACGACCGTCGCCGATTCTTGGGCACTGCGTTGGGGACACTCGTCGCGGCGGAGCTCGGCATGATCAGATCAGTCAGCGCACAACAAGACACGTCATTCGGGCGGCTGCGGCAGATCGACGCCGGAGACCTCAGCGTGCAGTATGTCGAGGCGGGTCCCGCCGGCGGGACCCCGGTCGTGCTGCTGCACGGCTGGCCGTACGACATCTACAGCTTCGTGGACGTCGTCCCGTTGCTCGCGGCGGCGGGCTACCGCGTGATCGCGCCGTTTCTGCGGGGCTACGGCGGGACGCGCTTTCGTTCCGAGCAAGCGCCGCGGAACGGGCAACAGTCCGTCGTGGCGGTCGACACGGTCGCGCTCATGGACGCGTTGAAGATCCAAAGGGCGATCCTCGCCGGTTTCGATTGGGGCGCGCGCACGGCGAACATCGTCGCCGCGCTCTGGCCCGAACGGTGCAAAGCGCTCGTGTCCGTCAGCGGCTATCTCATCGGGAATCCCGCGGCCGGTCAGACGCCGTTGCCGCCGAAGGCGGAGCTGCAATGGTGGTACCAATTCTATTTTGCCACGGAGCGGGGCCGCGTGGGATACGCGCAGAATCGCAAGGAGTTCGCGCGGCTCATCTGGCAGCTCGCCTCGCCGAAATGGGCATTCAGCGATGCGACGTTCGATCGCAGCGCCGCCGCACTCGACAATCCGGATCACGTGGCGATCGTGATCCACAACTATCGCTGGCGGCTCGGTCTCGCCGCGGGGGAGTCGAGATTTGATGACCTGGAACAGCGGCTGGCCGCGGCGCCGATCATCATGGTGCCGACCATAACCATGGAAGGTGATGCGAACGGCGCGCCGCATCCGGAGCCCGTTGCCTACGCGAAGAAATTCTCCGGCAAGTACGCGCACCGGCTCATCACCGGCGGTATCGGGCACAACCTGCCGCAGGAGGCGCCGCGGGCATTCGCGGATGCCATCATCGAGGTCGACCGGTTGTCCGGCTGATGGCGTGTCTCACTTGCTCCTCTGCAATCGTTTCCACAGGTAATGAACGGGGAATCCGGCCACCGCAATGCCGAGACCGTAGACCGGCGAATAGTTATGAATCTGAATTTGTCCCCAGACGATGGCCGACAAGCCCACCACGGTGCCAAGGATGAATACCAACGGCACCAACGGATAGGCCGGCGTCCGGAACGGCCTGGGGCGTTCAGCCATCTTCCGACGTAGCACGAACACCGCGCCGACGGCAAAGATCAACGCGGCCCACTCGACGACCACGAAGTAGGTCGTGAGCGTATCGAAATCCCGGAGGGTGAGGACCATGATGATCGCGACCACACCCTGGATCAGCACCGCGGCCCACGGCGTGGCCCAGCGCGGATGGGTCTTGCCGAGGAACGAGAAGATCAGGCCGTCGCGCGCCATTGCGTAGGGGACGCGCGGCTTGGCGAGCAGGTTGCCGTTGAGCGCGCCGTACACGCTCGTCATGATCGCGAGCATGATGAGGACGCCGCCGGCGGGCCCCGCGATCGCCGTCATGACCGTCCGCGCGATCGCTTCCTTTTGCTGCGCCATAATGCTGACCGGCATCACGTAGAGGTAGGCCAGGTTCGCCCCGACGTACAGCGTGACGATGACCAGCATTCCCACGATGATGATCCGCTTCATCAGGCGTTCGGGCGCCACGACCTCGCCCGCGATCATGCTGACGGCGATCCAGCCGTCGTAGGTCCAGATGACCGCGGCGACGGCGCGCGCCAGGCCGCTGCCTTGCACGGTGCCGCCTTCGGTCAAGTTGGAAAGGCTGCCATGTCCGAGCAGAAACGCGCCGAGGATAATCGCCGCCAGCGCGGTCACCTTGACCAGTGTGGTCACGCCGCTCACGGCTGCGCCGACTTGGGCGCCGAGCACATTGGCGAACGTGAGCGTGACGATCGCGGCGATCGCGATCAGCTGTACGGTCGTGACACCGGCGGGGATGCCCAGCAGGTTGAGCAGGAATTCCGCGAAGACGGTGGCAAGTGAAGCGACGGCGGTGGGCGTCGTGACCAGCACATACAGCCAGCCAAAGACGAATGCGGCGGCGTCGCCGTATGCCTCGCGCAGGAACACGTAGACGCCGCCGGCCTCGGGCAGCAGCGTGCTCAGCTCCGCCACCGCGAGCGCGCCGCAAATGCTGATCAGGCCGAAGGCCGTCCAGAGTCCCATGATGACGAGCGGATTGGGGACGAGCCCGGCGATCGTGGGGGGAGTGCGGAAGATCCCGCTCCCGATGGTGATGCCGACGATCAGCGCGATTCCGCCAAAGAGTCCGATGACTCGGCGGAGATCGTGCGGCTGTGCCTGAACGGGCGTAGTCAAGGAAGAGCCAACCTACCCAAAAAGCAGATCCTTTGCCCTCCCTACCCACTCCTTTAATAAACGCGAGCCCCGCATGTCAGGACCCTGCTGTTAAGCCCGCCGGTTCATTGCGGCGTGATCCGCACCATCACGGCACCGTGCGCCGGCACGGGCGCACTGAACCGGCCGGTGAATGTGCCGGCGTCCGTGTGCGCCCAGAGGTCACGCACTCGGGCCGGCCCGCGAATCCCGAGCGCCCTCCAGGACACGGTGATCACGGTCTGTAACGCGGAACGGTTGAAGAGCACGACTGCACGGGCGCTGTCGGCGAGCGGTTTGGCCCAGACCTGGAGATCGGGGACCGACGCTTGCACCAGCATCCCCTGCACGCCGAGCGAGTCCTGATCCACCGCGATCACTTCCTTGTTCGTGAGGATCTCGCGCGTCGCGGCGCTCATGGTGCGCACGTCGTTGCCCGCCATGAGGGGCGCTGCCATGATCGCCCACAGGCTGAAGTGGGCGCGGTATTCGTCGTCGGTCATGCCGCCGTTCCCGACCTCCAGCATGTCGGGGTCGTTCCAGGCGCCGGGAGCCGCGGCGAGGGCGTACTGGCTCGAGAGATCGACGATGCCGATCATACTGGCCCAGCGGTCGCCGATGTCGCCGGTGGTACGCCACAGGTTGCCGGTGCGTGGCGCCCAGTTCCACGGATGGTTCGAGCCCCATTCGCAGATGCTGAATACGATCGGTCGGCCGGATTTGGCGAGCGCGTCGCGGAACTTGGCGTACTGGGTCGGCGCATCGAGCCCCTCGGCGTGGCACCAGTCCTCTTTCACATAGTCCACGCCCCACCCCGCGTACGTCCGCGCGTCGAGCTCCTCAAACGCGTAGGTGCCGGGCCGGCCTTGGCAGGTCTGGCGTCCCGCGTCGGTGTAGATGCCGAACTTGAGCCCTTTGGAGTGCACGTAGTCGGCGAGCGGCTTTATGCCGCCCGGGAAGCGCGTGGAATCGGCGACGATGCGGCCGGACCGGTCGCGCGCCACCTGCCAGCAGTCGTCGATCACCACGTATTGATAGCCGGCGTCGCGCATGCCGCTCGCCACGATCGCGTCCGCGGTTTCCCTGATGAGCTGGGCGCTCACGTCGCAGCCGAAGTGGTTCCAGCTGTTCCAGCCCATCGGCGGCGTACGAGCGAGGCCGTTGTCGAGCAAGTGTCGGGGCGGGGGAGCCGCGCCGCCACACAGGACGGCTACGCCGAGGCAGACAACCATCGCGGAACGTGCGAACATGGGACGGCGCTCCTTCCAAAACTGGGCTCATGATGGATTGACGCAACGCATCTGCTGTAGTGCGAACGCAACATGCGGCCACCGGCGTGGGCTAACCCCTTTCCCTATCGCGTCGCCGAAATCCCTCGACATGGCGTCAAACTTGAAGTGCCTTCGTTCCGTCCAGGGGACCGACGCGATGGCGCACAGCATGCCGTCTGTGAGCTGGCCCGCTCCGAGCGGCGACGTCCGTGGCCAGCGCCACGACATCGCCGCGTTCGAAGCCCTCTTCCGCACACACTATTCGCAGCTCTGCGATTATGTGTACGGCTATGTGCGCTCGCGTGCTGTAGCCCAGGAGTTAGTGCAGGACTTGTTCCTCCGCCTTTGGGAGCGCGCCCTAACGCCCGCCGGAACCCTCGCTACGTCCTACCTGTATACCGCTGCTCGCAACCGGGCGGTGGGCCATCTTCGCCGGGAACGGGTCGCGGCCGCCTGGGCGAAGAGTCCGTCCTCTGTGGCGCGCGCAGCGCCGGCGGGCGCGGACGAGCCGCTCCGTGAGCACGAGGTGCGTGACGCGCTCGAGCGCGCCGTGGCCGACCTTCCCGAGCGGTGCCGTCTCATTTTTACCCTCAGCCGTTACCGCAGTCTCTCCAACGCCGAAATCGCGCGGATGCTGTGCATCTCGGTGAATACCGTCGAACAGCAGATGTGGCGCGCTCTCAAGACGCTCCGCGCGAAGCTCGCCCCTTACCTCCAGTAAAGGTTCACCCCGTCGTCCGCGTTCTCACAGGAGGGAGGAGACTGTGTGAACGAGGAGCGCGACGGACCTCGTATTGCCCGCTACGTGGCGGGACGATGCACGCCGGACGAGGCGGCCGAGATGCGCCATTGGTTGGCGCAAAACCCGGCGCGTGCCGAGCTGGTGAACGCCTTGGTACGCGTGTGGGAGCTGGTGCGGCGCGTGAGCGTCGTCTGGGACGTCGACGGCGCGTGGCGCGCGTTGCGGCGCCGCCTCGGACCGGACCACGCGTTCCCCCTCTCCAGAATGGAGAGGGGGACAGGGGGTGAGGCTCGTCTGCGGATTTGGGCGGTGTGGCAAGTCGCTGCAGTGATCCTCGTGGTTTGCTCGATGCTGACGGGCGTCCTGGTGCATCGCAACCGACGCTCGGCCGTCGCCCCCGTTCGCGAGATCGCGACCAGGCGTGGGCAGCGCGCGACGCTGCGACTCCCCGACGGCACGCGAGTCGACCTCGGCGTGGCGAGCGCGATCCGGTACGCTCCGGGGTATGGCGGCAGGGCGCGCGACGTGTATCTCGAGGGCGAAGCGTATTTCGAAGTCGCCCCCGACCCTAAGAAGCCGTTCACGGTCTACGCAGCCAACGCCGTCACGCGGGATCGGGGGACGAAGTTCGGCGTGAGTGCCTATCCCGGTGCGAGTCAGGTCGAAGTGGTCGTCGTCGAAGGCTCAGTGGATCTGAGCGGTCTGGTGCTCGGCGCCGCCGACCTCGGCCGGCTGGACCGAGGCGGCCGGCTGCGCATAGAGCGCGGCGTGGACACGGCGGCCTGGTTGGGCTGGCGCAGGGACCGCCTGGTGTTCCGCAACACGCCGTTGCGCGATGCGCTCGCCCAGCTCGGGCGCTGGTATGACACCGATCTCCAGTTGGGGGATTCCGCGCTCGGCGACTATCCGCTCACCGCTTCGCTGCACGGTGAGCCGCTCGACAAAGTCCTCGATCTCATCAGCGCTGCATTGAACGTCCGCGTCGTCCGGCGGAACTCGACCATCCTGCTGTATCACCGGCGGCCGGCGCCGTAATCCAAGGAGAATCGGCCCATGCTTCGCTTGCTGTCGCTGCTTTCGCTGCTCGCCGTCGCGACCGCTCCGTGCGCACTGCGCGCCCAGGAGTCCGATGACGGCGTCCCTGCCCTTGGTCCCCGGTTTCTCCTGGCCACTCGCGCCGCCCGGCGGGTGCCGGTTGATGTCGCTCGCTCGCCGGTCCTGAGCCAGCGGATCTCGCTCGACCTGGAGGGCGTGACGCTGGAGGAGGCGCTGCGGGTGGTTTCGAGCAAGGCAGGGCTGCACCTGCTCTACAGCAAGGCCCTCGTACCGCTGGGCCGGCCGGTGCGCCTGCGCGCGGAAGATATCTCCGTCGCCGGAGCGTTGGCCGAGTTGCTCCTCGCGACCGATGTGGACGTGCTGTTCTCCGGCGGCAATCAGGTCGCGCTCGTGCCGCGATCGCTTGTGGGTGCGACGGGATCGATCAGGGGGACCGTGAGCGACGCCACCAACAGCGGCCCACTGGCGGGCGTCGTCGTCATAGTGGTGGGGACGCCCTTCGGCGCCACGACCGGACCAGAGGGCCAGTACTCAATCGCCGCCGTGCCGCCCGGGACCTACCGGCTGCGGGCCCGGCGGCTGGGCTACGCGCCGCGCGATACGGCGATCGTGGTTCAGGACGGGCTGGAGGCCGTCGTCGACGTCCGGTTGCTGGCGAACGCCGTCGAGCTGCAGGCGGTCGTGGCGATCGGCTACGGCGAGCAGTCCAAGGCGACCCTGACGGGCGCTGTCAGCGCCGTCGAAGGGCAGGAGCTGAAGAGCGTGCCGACGGTCAACCTGTCGAATACGCTGAGCGGCCGGCTGCCCGGTGTGGTGACGATCAACCGCAGCGGGGAGCCCGGATACGACGGCGCAACGATCCGCATTCGCGGCAATCACACGCTGAACGACAACAGCGCGCTCATCGTGATCGACGGCGTGCCGGACCGCGTCGGTGGGCTGGAACGGCTCGACCCGAGCGACATCGAGGGCATCAGCGTCCTGAAGGACGCCACGGCCGCGATCTACGGTTCACGTGCGGCCAACGGCGTCATTCTGGTAACGACGAAGCGCGGGAGCGGGAGCAAGCCGGAGCTGACGGCGAGCTTCAACCAGGGCTTCAACCAGCCCACCCGCCTTCCCCGCATGGCGGACGCGGCGACGTACATGACGATGCTCGACGAGATCGACGCGTACCGCAATCGGGCGCCCCGTTATGCGGCGGACGAGATCCAGAAATACCGCGACCACGCGGATCCCTGGCTGTATCCCAACACCGATTGGTTCGGCGCGGTGATCAAGCCGATGTCGCTGCAGAATGTCGGGCACGTGGCGCTGCGGGGCAGCGCGGACCGCCTCGGCTACTATCTCTCGCTGGGGCGTCAAGCCGAGGACGGTTATTACCGCAACAGCGCGACGCGGTACGACCAGTACAACTTCCGCAGCAACATCGACGGCCAGGTCTCGAGCCACATGCGCCTGCGCTTCGACGTCACGGGACGGCTGGAGACCCGCAATTTCCCGACCCGGAGCGCGGGCTCAATTTTCCGCGAGCTGATGCGCGGCAAGCCGAACCTCCCCGCGTATTGGCCCAATGGTCTGCCGGGCCCCGATATCGAATACGGCGACAACCCGGTCGTGATCGCGACGCCGGCGACGGGCTACGACAAGGACGATCGCTACTACTTGCAGGGCAACCTCGGCGGGGACTGGGAGATGCCCGGGGTGAGCGGTCTGACGGTCCATGCCAACGCGTCCTACGATTATTTCTCGCGGACGGATAAGGCGTGGCGGACTCCGTGGACGCTGTACACGTGGGACTACCAGACGCGCGACGCGAACGGCGAGCCCGTGCTGCAGGCCGCCACCCGCGGCTTCAACACGCCCCAACTCAACCAGTTCGATCTGCGGTCGGCCAGTAGCCTGCTGAACCTGTACGCCGAGTATCGCCACGAATTCGGGTCGCACAGCATGGGCCTCATGGGCGGCATCGAGCGACGGACGGCGGACAGCTCGAGTCTCAACGGGTTCCGCGACTACTTCGTCTCCAATCAAGTCGACCAGCTGTTCGCCGGCGGCGATCTCGGGAAGACCAGCGGCGGGA
>Ga0307302_10000303_pt1 | contig 22085 bp, 22 predicted proteins | sample ER_DNA_183_FD_194490 | JGI IMG/M metagenome (GOLD analysis project Ga0307302, IMG submission 194490) | Bulk soil microbial communities from the East River watershed near Crested Butte, Colorado, United States - ER_DNA_183 | ecosystem: Environmental > Terrestrial > Soil > Floodplain | place...
CCTCTCGAAGGGGAACGAAGAGCAGCTCGCGTGGATCAGCCCGCGCCTCCGGGGCGATTCCGAGCATGCCAACGTCCGCATCGCCATCGAGGCCGAGACCAACACGCGCGCCCTCACCGGGATTGACCCGGCCCGCCAGGCGATCTTCGCCCGTTCGCGCTCACACCTTCGCGACCTGACGATGGAACGCGCGGCGGCCGGCGAGCTCCGGCGCGTGGTGACCGCGTTCCCGACGCAAGCGTCTGCCCAGGACGCCGAGATGTCGCTCGCCGACTACGAGGACTTCGTCTACCGCGCCGGCTTCCTGGACGAGGAGGATCCGGTGTCTGCCTGGGCGGCGCTGGGTGAGCGGCTCGGGCGGCTCGCCGAGTGGCTCGGGACGAAGAAGGAGCTCCGGGTCGTGACCGAGGGCACCGACCTGACCGTCGGCGTCGACGGCCGCACCTGGATCCCGTGCGACGGCAAGGAGAACTTCCCGGACGGCGAGGTCTTCACGGGCCCAGTCGAGACCAGCGTCGAAGGGCACGTGCGCTTCAGCTTCCCGGCCCCGTATGCGGGGAGGCTCGTGCGCGACATCGAGCTCCGCTTCGAAGGCGGCGAGGTCGTCGAGGCGCGGGCGGCGGAGGGCGAGGAGTTCCTCCGCGAGATGCTCGCGATGGACGAGGGCGCCCGCCGCCTCGGCGAGTTCGCCTTCGGGATGAACGACGCGGTGCAGGAGTTCACCGGGCACACGCTCTTCGACGAGAAGCTCGGCGGGACCGTGCATATGGCGCTCGGGAAGGCCTATCCTGAGAGCGGCGGCAAGAACGAGTCGGCTCTGCACTGGGATCTCGTCTGCGACCTGCGCGGCGAGAGCGAGGTGCACGCTGACGGCGAGGTCGTGTACCGAAACGGCGCGTTCCTGCCCGAACTGCTCTGATCGCGCTACTCGGAGACACGCATCTTCCGCGGGGCGCGCGGTCGCTCCCGAAGGAGTGCGTCCGGCTCCTCGAAGGTGCGGACGCTGTCGTTCATACGGGCGATTTCACCGCGGCGTCGGTGCTCGCCGAGCTCCGCCGCTTCGGGCCGGTCACCGCGGTGCAAGGGAACATGGACGACGGGGCGCTGCGACGCTCGCTGCCCGTGCGCACGACGGCTGAGATCGAGGGCCTCCGGATCGGGCTCGTGCACGACGGTGGCCCGCAGGTGGGGCGGCACGAGCGGCTGCGCGAGCTCTTCCCGGGCTGTGCGGTGATCGCCTATGGCCACTCTCACTCCCCGGAGGTCTGGCGGGACGAGCACGGGTGGATCGTCAATCCCGGAAGCCCAACCGAACGGCGGCGGGCGCCCGAGCATACGATGATCGCGATCGAGGGCGGGGAGCCTCAACTGATCGTCGTCGGCGCATGATGTCCGGCCGGTCGTCTACTATGCGAACATATGTTCGCGCCGCGCACCTGGATCCTCTTGTTCGTCGTGGTCGTCCTCGTCTCGGCGGCGCTCTCGAACGCCCGTGTTTCGAACGGCGCGGGCCACGAGACGAAGCACCGCGTTCGCGCGGGTGAGACCCTCTGGACGATCGCCGAGGCGAACTACAGCGGCGATCCGCGCGCGGCGATCTGGCGCATCGAGCAGAGAAACGGACTGAGTGGGGCCGAGATCAGGGCGGGCACCGTCCTCGTGCTGCCGCCCTAGCCGGGAGCCTCAGCCGGCGACGAGGGCTTCGGTGTCCGGCACCCCGAAGTCGGCGGGGCGCTTCGCCACGGCGGACAGGAATGCATCGACGACGTGCGGGGAGAACTGCGTCCCGCGACCGTCCCGCACCTCGTCGAGGGCCTCCTCGACCCGCAGGGCGCGCTGATAGGGGCGCTCGATGGTCATGGCGTCCCAGGCGTCCGCGAAGCCGACGATCGTCGCCAGGAGCGGGATGTCCTCGCCGGCGAGGTGCTCGGGGTACCCGGTGCCGTCCCAGCGCTCGTGGTGGTGGCGGATGATCGGGACGCACTCGCGCAGCCGCCCGAACTTGGAGACGATGCGCGCGCCCTCAGACGAGTGCCGCTTCATCAGCTCGTACTCGTCCTCGGTCAGCTTCGCGGGCTTCGTCAGGAGCACGTCAGGGATGGCGATCTTGCCGATGTCGTGGAACAGCCCGCCGAAGCGGACGGCGTCGATGTCCTTCGGGGCAACGCCGAGCTCCTGGGCGACAGAGACCGCGATCCGCTGCACGCGGAGCGAGTGGCCGGCTGTGTAGGGATCCTTTGCCTCGACCGTCGCGTTCAGGCTCTCGATCGCCTCGAGGGAGCTCTCCTCGAGCCTGCGGTAGGACTCGCTCAGGGCAGCCGAGCGCTCGCGCAGGGCGGTCGTCTGCCTGCGGAGCATTCCTGAGGCGTTGCGGGCGAGGAGCATGAGCAGCACCCAGAGGAGAGCGAAGAGCGTGGCGCTCGCCACCCAGATCGTCCGCTTGCGGTCGGCGATCGATGCTTCGAGCGGGGCCGCGTCGGCGTAGATCTCGTAGGCACCGATCACCCCGTGCTGCCCCGCGAAGAGGGGGGCGTAGACCTCGAGCACCTCATTCGGGAGGCGGGCCGCCTCGACCGCGTCCTCCTCGTCGCTCAGGGTGCTCATTGCCGCCGACGCCTCCCTGGTCTCGAGGACCTCGGCAAGATCGCCGTCAACCGGAAAACGCTTGCCGATCCGCTCGGGAGCCACATTCGCCCACGCGAGCGTCCCGTCCGTCCTCCAGACCTTGATGCTCAGTATGTCGGGCCGCTCGGCGAGATCGCGGTTGATGATGCCCGTGGCGCTGTCGCCGACGCGGAGGGATGTCCCGTACACGACCCTCGGGGCAAGGACGCCGTTCGCGTACTGGGTGAGGCTCAGCTTGGCGTCGTCCAGCGCCTGTCCTCTGACGGCGCTCTCGAGCACGGCGCTGAGGATGAGGCACCCGCCCGCGAGGACGACGGCGCTCAAGAGAACGAACGTCCAGAGCAGGCCGACGGACGCCGTCACCCTCTGGGTCATAGACAGGCGTGCCACTGCTTACGGAAAATCGGCTTGTGCGCGACCGGACTTGAGAGCAGGAGCCGCCTAAACTTGGCCTGTGGACCTCGATCTCGTCTTCCTCGGCACCTCGGGCTCGGTTCCAACCGCGCGCCGGGGCCTCGCGGGCACCCTCGTGCGCCGCGGGGGCGAGCGAATCCTCGTCGACTGCGGCGAGGGGACTCAGCGCCAGCTGCTCCGCTCGTCCGTCGGCCTGGTCGAGCTCCCGGAGATCTTCCTGACCCATTACCACGCGGACCACTACCTCGGCCTGCCGGGAATGCTGAAGACGTTCTCCCTCCGGGGCCGCGAGGTGCCCCTGACGGTCTACGGGCCTCCCGGCCTCGTCGAACTCTTCGGAATCCTCCGGCGCGTGTTCGGGCGGCTGAGCTACGAGCTCTCTCTCGTCGAGCTCCAGCCCGGTGAGACCGTCGAGCGCCCCGAGTACCGGATCGAGCCCTTTGCGGTCGAGCACGGCATCTCCGCGAACGGGTATGCCATCGTCGAGGAGCCGCGACCGGGCCGCTTCGATGTCGAGGGCGCTCAAGCGCTCGGCATCCCGGAAGGCCCGCTCTTCGGACGTCTGCAAGGCGGCGAAGAGGTGGAGCTTTCGGACGGGACGACGGTGGCTCCGGAGCAGGTGCTCGGCCCGCCCAGGCCGGGCCGGAAGGTCGTGCTCGCCGGGGACACGCGCGCCGCCGACTCCGTGCTCGAGGCCGCGCGGGATGCCGATGTGCTCGTGCACGAGGCGACCTTCTCGGTCGAGGAGCAGCAGCGAGCCGACGAGACCCTCCATGCGACGGCGACGAGCGCCGCCGAGCTCGCGTCCTCGGCGGGAGTCCGCCTGCTCGCGCTCACGCACCTCTCCAACCGGTACTTCGGACCCGAGATCGTCCGCGAGGCGCGTGCCATTTTCGCCGAGACAGTCGTCCCGAAGGACTTCGATATCATCGATGTCCGCTTCCCGGAGCGGGGTGGGCCCCGGCTCGTCAAGGGTGGGGCAGTGGGCCGGCAGGAAGAGGGGGAGCCGCATGACAGGGATGGTTCAGGTGATCGTGGCGAGCGACCTCGCGGAGGCGGAGGAGATCCAGACGATCCTGCGCTCGGCCGGGATCCAGTCGGAGCTCGAGTCGGCCGTCGAGCAGCATCCGACGGCGCTCGCTGACGCACCGCAGAAGGTGCTCGTCCCGGAGGGGTCCCTCGAGGCGGCGCAGCACGCCATCGAGGCAATGACCGATCCGGACGAGCTCATTGGCGGACGCTAGGCCCGCGCCGCCGCTCTTCGACGAGATCGCCGAGTCGTATGACCGGCTGCGGCCGGTGGACGACAAGTGGTGGGAGCTCTTCGACGTGCTCGTAGCCGAGGGCGACCTCGCAGGGCGCCGGACACTCGACATCGGGTGCGGCACCGGCAACTTCGCCGCCGCGCTTGCCGAGCGCGGCGGGAAGGTCTGGGGCGTCGATCCTTCCACGGAGATGCTCGCCCAAGCGCGCGCCAGGCATTCGCGGCCGCGGTTCAAGGAGGGCCGCGCGGAAGCGCTGCCATTCAAGGACTCGTGGTTCGAACGGGCCGTCGTCCGTCTCGCGCTGCACCTCTTCGACCGCAGGCGTGGACTCGACGAGGTCGCCCGGGTTCTGGTTCCCGGGGGCCGGCTCGTCGTTGCAACCTTCGATCCGGATCACTTCGAGGGGTACTGGCTCGGGGAGCTCTTCCCGTCGCTTGCGGCAATCGACCGGGCTCGATTCCCGGACGAGACGACACTCGCACGCGAGCTCCAGGGCGCCGGGTTCCAGAGCGTGCGCATCTCCCGGCTCGGCCAGGAGGCGACCGCCACTCGCGAGGAGGCGCTCGACCGAATTCGCGGCCGCTATATCTCGACGCTTCGGCTCCTCGACGAGGCTGAGTACGAGCGGGGCCTCGCGCGCGCCGAAGCGGGGCTCGCTCCCCGGATCGACTATCGCCTCGAGTGGCTGATCGCCTCGGCCGAGGCACCGGCACTCGACGCCGTCCGCACGCGCGGCTAACCTACGGGCCGCACACCTTTAACTCGGTCCAGAGAGGCCGGAAAGGAGCTGCTTGTGGCTGCCCATGTCGATGCAGGGCGCGTCCTCATGGACGCGGAGGCGCTCAACCGGACGATCGCCCGCATCGCTCACGAGATCGTCGAGGGCAACAGCGACCTTTCGCGCGTCGCGCTCGTCGGCATCCAGACCCGTGGCGTGCCGCTCGCGCAGCGCCTTCGCCGTCTGATCGCCGACTTCGGCGGAGTCGAGGTCGAGCTGGGGAGCGTGGACATCACCTTTCACCGCGACGACGTCGTCGTCCGCAACGGCGAGGGGCCGCTCCACGCCCAGCCTGTCGTGAAGGCGACCAAGCTCGACTTCTCGCTCGAAGGGATGACGTGCGTGCTCGTCGACGATGTGCTCTACACGGGCCGAACCATCCGCGCGGCGATCGAGACGCTCTTCGAGTACGGGCGGCCTGCCCGCGTCCAGCTCGCGAGCCTCGTCGACCGCGGGCACCGCGAGCTCCCCATCCGGCCCGACTACATCGGCAAGAACCTTCCCACCGCCCGCGGCGAGCGCATTCAGGTGCAGCTCGTGGAGGTGGACGAAGTCGACCGTGTCCTTCTCATCCCCGAAAGCGAGGACTGATGGCTGAAGTGACCCCGTTGATCCGGGATGAGCTCCTGCCGCCGCGCGGCCCTGAGCGGCGGCATCTCATCTCGATTACCGATCTGACGAGGGAGGACGTGGAGCGGCTGCTTGCGCTGGCGCGCACGTTCTCGTCGTCGCTCGAGCGGGAGGTGAAGAAGCTCCCCGCTCTCAAGGGCCGCACAGTCGTGAACGTCTTCTACGAGTCCTCGACGAGGACGTCCTCGAGCTTCGAGCTCGCCGCCAAGCGGCTCTCCGCGGATGTGATGTCGATCAAGGCGGCCGGCTCCGCGGTCGACAAGGGCGAGTCGCTCAAGGACACGGCTCTGACGATCGGCGCGTACGACCCCGATGTCGTCGTCCTCCGCCATCCGCACATCGGCGCGCCGCACCTGGTCGCCCGCGCGACGAAGGCGCACGTCGTCAACGCAGGGGACGGGACGCACCAGCACCCGACCCAGGCGCTCCTCGACCTCTACACGATCGACGAGGAGCTCGGCGGCATCGAGGGCTTGCACGTCGCGATCGTCGGGGACGTCCTCCACTCGCGCGTCGCGCGGTCCGACATCCAGGCGCTCGTGCTCATGGGCGCGCGCGTCACGGTGGTCGGACCCCCGCCCCTGATCCCACGAGGGATCGAGGAGGCGATGGGCTGTGAGGTCTCCTATGACATCGACGCGATCAAGCACGCGGACGTCGTCTACGTCCTGCGCATGCAGCGCGAGCGCATGCTCGAGGGCGCCAACTACATTCCGACTCTCCGGGAGTACACCGCCCGCTGGGGCGTGACGCCGGAGCGGCTCCGGCCCGGGCAGAAGGTGATGCACCCCGGGCCGATGAACCGCGGCGTCGAGATCGACCCGGTCGTGGCCGACGCGGCCGACGCGCTCATCGAGCGCCAGGTACGGAGCGGCCTCGTGGTTCGCATGGCGGTTCTGTACGACCTCCTCACCCACGGGCCCGTCGAGGTGAAGGTCGCCGAGATCGAGGAGGTCGCGTGATGGCGCAAGTTCTGTTTGGAGGCAACGGCCGCAAGGACGACCTCGTCTACGAAGGCGTGCGCGTCGTCGACCCGACCGAAGGGATCGACGAGACCCTCACCGTGACGGTCGAAGAGGGTGTGATCACGAAGATCGAGCCAGCGTCGGGAGGGAGTGGGCGCGTCCTCGCCCCGGCCTTCGTCGACCCGCACGTCCATCTCCGCACTCCCGGTCGCGAGGACGAGGAGGACATCGCCTCGGGCACGAAGGCCGCGGCCGCCGGCGGCTATTGCGCGATCCTCGCGATGCCGAACACTGAGCCAGCGATCGACTCGGCCGCCGTCCTCGGCGCGCTCGTCGAGCGAGCCGCCACGGAGGCGGAGATTCCCGTCGGTTTCCTCGCCGCGATCAGCAAAGGCCAGGAGGGGGCGGAGCTGACGGAGATGGTCGAGCTCGCCGAGCGCGGCGCAGCCGGCTTCTCCGACGACGGCCGGCCGGTCGCCTCGCCGGGGCTGCTGCGGCGCGCGCTCCAGTACCACGCCGTCGCCGATCGCCGAATCGCCGTGCACTGCGAGGAGACCGCGCTCTCGCGCGGCGGCCAGATCCACGAGGGGCTCGTCTCAGCCGAGCTAGGCTTCGCGGGCTATCCCTCGGTGGCCGAAAGCGTGATGGTCGGGCGCGACCTCATGCTGGCCGCCTACGAGAATCAGCCAATCCACCTGCTCCACCTCTCCGCCCGCGAGTCCGTGGACGAGCTCCGGAGCGCCCGCTCGGCCGGCGTCAAAGCGAGCGGGGAGGTCACGCCGCACCACCTGTGCCTGACTGACGAGGCCGTGCGCTCCCTCGACCCGAACGTGAAGATGAACCCGCCGCTTCGGGCCGAGGAGGACCGGCAGGCGCTCGTCGAAGCGCTCAAGGACGGGACGATCGAGGCGATCGCCACCGACCACGCGCCGCACGCGCGCCACGAGAAGGACGTGCCCTTCGAGGAGGCTCCGTTCGGAGTCACGGGCCTCGAGACTGCCTTCGCCGTCCTCCATACAAGGCTCGTCGAGGCCGGAGTCCTCTCGCTCGCTGCGCTGATCGACCGCATGAGCGCCGGCCCCGCCCGGATCTACGGGCTCGAGCGGCCGCGGATCGCCGTCGGCGCGCCGGCCAACCTCGTCGTCCTCGACCTCGAGAAGGCCTGGCGCGTCGAGGAGAGCGCGTTCAGGTCGCGCTCGCCGAACTCCTGGCTTCTCGGCGAGACGCTCAAGGGCAAGGTCGTCGAGACGGTCGCGAACGGGAAGCTGGCCTACTCGGCATGACCGGATTCCTGGTCATCGAAGACGGCTCGGTCTTCCAGGGGCGCTCCGTCGGCGCACACGACGTCGCGTTCGGCGAGGCCGTGTTCACGACCGCCATGACGGGCTACCAGGAGATCGTCACCGACCCGAGCTACGCGGAGCAGCTGGTCTGCTTCACCGCTCCGATGATCGGGAACTACGGCGTCTCGCCGACCCGCTCGGAGTCCTCGGCCGCGCATGCCCGCGCGGTCCTGATGCGGAAGGCAACGGGGGAAGAGTGGCCGCGCTGGCTTGCAGCCCAGAGCATCGTGGCGCTCGAGGAGATCGACACCCGGGCGCTCGTGCTGCGGCTGCGAGCGCGGGGGACGATGCGGGCGGCCGCTGTTGCGGGAAACGCGTCCCTGGAGGAGGTGCTCGCCCAGGTAAGAGCGCAAGCCGAGATGGCCGGCCGCGCTCTCGTCGCCGGAGTATCGACGGAGACGCCGTACACCGTAGGGCGCGGGGGCGTGTCGATCGGCGTACTCGACTACGGCTGCAAGCGCTCGATCGTCGAGCGCGCGGTTTCCGCAGGTGGCCGCGTGACCGTTTACCCGCACGCGACCGACGCCCAGACGATCCTCGCCGGCCGCCACGACGGCCTTGTGCTCTCGAACGGGCCAGGCGATCCAGCCGCCCTCCCCGCGGAGGCGGCGGTCGTCGCCGAGCTGATCGGCCGCGTGCCCCTCCTCGGCATCTGCCTCGGCCATCAGCTCCTTGCGCTCGGCGCGGGCTTCGAGACCTTCAAGCTTCCGTTCGGCCACCGCGGCGCGAATCACCCGGTCCTCGACCTGCGCTCGAACCGCGTGCTCGTCACGAGCCAGAACCACGGCTTCGCCGTCAGGGGCGACCGCCCGGAAGTCGCGCACATCTCGCTCTACGACGGGACCGTCGAGGGGCTGGCGCTCCCGGCCGAACGTGCGCGCTCCGTGCAGTTCCACCCCGAGGCCGGCCCGGGGCCGCATGACGCCCGTTATCTGATCGAGTCATGGGTCGAGGAGGTCCGCGTTGCCGAAGCGGCGTGACCTTCGCTCGATCTGCCTGATCGGGTCCGGCCCGATCGTCATCGGCCAGGCCTGCGAGTTCGACTACGCGGGGAGTCAGGCGCTCAAGGTCCTGCGCGCGGAGGGGTTCCGCACGATCGTCGTCAACTCGAACCCCGCGACGATCATGACCGACCCGGGCTTCGCCGATCGCACCTACGTCGAGCCGCTCGACCTCGAGTCGGTCGCAGGCGTCCTCCGCCGCGAGCGCCCCGACGCGCTGCTGCCGACGCTCGGCGGCCAGACCGCCTTGAACCTCGCGAGCGACCTGGCCGCGACCGGCGTGCTCGCCGCGCTCGGCGTCGAGCTGATCGGAGCCGGCTTCGAGGCAATCCGCCGCGCCGAGGACCGCGAGCTCTTCCGCGAGACCGTGCGAGCCGTCGGCCTCAAGGTGCCGGAGTCAGTCATCGTCACCGAGCCGGAGGACCTGCCGGCCGAGCTCCACTTCCCCGCCATCCTGCGGCCAGCGTTCACGCTGGGCGGGCACGGAGGCGGGATCGCCCACGACCGCGCGGAGCTCGAGGCCCTCTTGGAGCGCGGCCTGCGCGAGAGCCCCGTCGGGCAGGTGCTCGTCGAGGAGTCACTCATCGGCTGGGACGAGTTCGAGCTCGAGGTCATGCGAGACGGAAACGACAACGTCGTCATCGTCTGCTCGATCGAGAACCTCGACCCGATGGGAGTCCACACCGGGGACTCGGTCACAGTCGCGCCCCAGATGACTCTTTCCGACGAGGCTTACCAGGAGCTCCGCAACGCGGCCGCCGCCGTCATCCGGGCCGTGGGCGTCGAGACAGGCGGCTCCAACATTCAGTTCGCGCGCGAGCGCGAGACCGGCGAGCTCCGCGTGATCGAGATGAACCCGCGCGTCTCGCGCTCGTCGGCGCTTGCGAGCAAGGCGACCGGCTATCCGATCGCGAAGGTGGCCGCCAAGCTCGCGATCGGCTACACGCTCGACGAGATCCCCAACGACCTCACGGGCACGACTCCCGCGAGCTTTGAGCCCACGCTCGACTACGTCGTCGTCAAGTTCCCGCGCTTCGCGTTCGAGAAGTTCCCGGGCGCCGACGAGACGCTCGGCACGCAGATGAAGTCCGTCGGCGAGGCGATGGGGATCGGGCGCACGTTCACGGAGGCGTTCCTCAAGGCGATGCGCTCTCGGGAGCTGGACGCGGGAGCTCCGACCCCCTGGCCCGCGCTCGACGACCTTCCCGAAGGCGTGCACCCGTGGTTTCGCACCGAGCTCGAGCGCGCCAAGGCAGCCTTGTGCTCCACACGCACAAAGTCCGACCTGGTCGCAAACGACTGGGTCCGGGTGAAAAGGGAGGGTTGGTCCGACCGCGATCTGGCCGCGGCGTGGAACACAAGCGAGGAGGAGGTGCGCGCCGCGAGAGTGGGGTGGGGGGTGCGGCCGGCCTACCGGCGGGTGGACTCGTGCGCGGCCGAGGTCGAGGCGGCGTCCAACTATCTCTATTCGACCTGGGGGGAGGAGGACGAGGCCCGGCCGGCCGGCAGGTCGGTGGTCATCCTCGGCTCGGGCCCGAACCGGATCGGCCAGGGGATCGAGTTCGACTACTGCTGCGTCCACGCGGCCAAGACCTTCCGCTCGCTGGGCCACGAGGCGGTCATGGTCAACTGCAACCCGGAGACCGTCTCCACCGACTACGACACCTCCGACCGGCTCTACTTCGAGCCGCTGGGCGAGGAGGAGGTGCTCGAGATCTGCGCGCGCGAGCGGCCGCTCGGCGTCGTCGTCCAGTTCGGTGGCCAGACCCCGCTCAAGCTCGCAGGCGCGCTCGAGCGCGCCGGCTACGCGATCCTCGGGACGCCGTTCGGCGCCGTCGACCTCGCCGAGGACCGCGAGCGCTTCGCCGCCCTCTGCGGGGAGCTCGGCATCGCCGTGCCGCCGTGGGGCGCGGCCGCGAGCCAGTCGGAGGCGGTCGGGGTCGCCGAGGAGATCGGTTATCCGGTCCTCGTCCGCCCGTCCTATGTCCTCGGCGGGCGCAACATGCGGGTCTGTTACGGTCCGGAGGAGGTCGCCGTCGCGGCCCAGGGGACCGGCCGCGTGCTCGTCGACCGCTTCCTCGAAGGCGCCGTTGAGATCGACGTTGACGCCCTCTGCGACGGGTCGCAGACCTTCGTGGCGGCCGTGATGGAGCACGTGGAGGAGGCCGGCGTGCACTCGGGGGATTCCTCCTGTGTCCTGCCGCCGCCTTCGCTCTCGGCGGCCGCGCTCGAGCGCGTGGAGAGAACCGTCCGCCGGCTCGCGCCTGCGCTCGGCGTCGTGGGGCTCCTGAACGTCCAGCTCGCCCTCGTCGAGAACGAGCTTTTCGTCCTCGAGGCAAACCCGCGGGCCTCGCGCACGGTGCCATTCGCCAGCAAGGCGATCGGCCTCAACCTCGTCGATGCGGCGTGCCGCCTGGCCGCCGGCGCTCGCATCTCAGATCTCGATCTCGACGGCGCGAACGCGGACGAGCACGTCTCGGTGAAAGCGGCGGTCTTCCCCTTCGCCCGCTTTCCCGGCGCCGACCCGGTGCTCGGGCCCGAGATGCGCTCGACGGGAGAGGTGATGGCGAGCGCGGCCGATTTTCCGTCGGCTTTCGCGAAGGCGGAGCGGGCGGCGGGCAGGCCCCTGCCGGAAGGCGGCACCGCATTTCTCTCCGTGCGCGATCCGGACAAGGACGCGGCCGTCGAGCTCGGCCGCCGGCTCATCGACCTCGGCTTCGACCTCTGCGCGACGGCCGGGACCGCGCACGCGCTCGCGGCGGCGGGCCTGCCGGTGACGAGCGTGCACAAGGTCGGCGAGCACGAAGACGGGGCGACTGTCGTCGACCTCGTCCGTCGCCGCCGCTGCGATCTCGTCGTCAACACACCGGCCGGGCGGGGCGCGCGCTCGGACGGCTACCGCATTCGCGAGGCGGCGCTCGCCGCCCGCGTTCCCTGCATCACGACCCTCGCGGGCGCGTTCGCGGCCGTCGAGGCGATCGCGCGCGCGCGGAGCGAAGACGCGGTCTCACTCCAGGAGCGGGTTGCGAAGAGAACTGCTTGACGTCGTCCGGGTGGAGGAGGTCGGCCCGTACCGGCTCCTTCGCCTTGGGCGTGGCCGCCTCGAGTCGGGCCTCCCCGGCCAGTTCTTCATGCTCTCGCCGCCGGGCCGGCTCCTGCCCCGGCCGATGAGCCTCTGCCTCGCCACGCGGACCGAGCTCGGTTTCCTGATCGACCCGGTCGGGCCCGGGACGCGCGCGCTCACGGGCATGGCGCGCGGAGACAGCCTGAACGTGCTCGGTCCGCTCGGCAACGGCTTTCGCCTCGACGTGGAGCGGCCGCTGCTCGTGGGCGGAGGGATCGGTATCGCCCCGTTCCCATATCTCTCAGAGCGTTTGAACCACCCTCCGGCCGTGCTCGGCTTCCGGACGGCTGCCCATGCGGAGGCCGCTTCGCTCGTGCCGAACTCCGAGGTCATCGTCGAGCCGCGCCTCGTGACGGAGGCGCTGCGAACGGGGCACGACGTCCTCGCGTGCGGCCCAGAGCCGATGCTGCGCGCGGTCGGGAAGCTGGCCCCGGCAGCGCAGCTTGCCTGGGAGGCGCCGATGGCCTGCGGCTACGGGGCGTGCTACGGCTGCGCGGTCGAGATCGACGGCCGTCTGAGCCGTCTCTGCGTCGACGGACCGGTCCTCATGAGCCATGACCGGGGTCTGACGCCGGTCATGTCCGAAAGGGACGCGGCATGATCCTGAACGCCTCCGGCTGCCTCGACGCACTGGCTGCACCGGACGTCGCCGGCAAGCTCGACGCCTTCGTGACGAAGACCGTGACGCCGCTCCCGCGCGATGGCAACCCACCGGTGCGGATCGCCGAGACGGACGTCGGCATGCTCAACTCGATCGGGCTTGCGAACCCCGGGATCGACCGCTTCCTTGCCGACACGCTTCCGCGCCTGCTCGAGCTGGGCCCGCCGGTCTGGGTGTCGGTCGGCGGCTTCGCGGCGGAGGACTACGCGGAGCTCTGCGCCCGGCTCGACGAGGAGCCCGTCGCGGCGCTCGAGCTGAACGTCTCGTGCCCGAATGTCTCCTCTCCCGAGGACGAGGTGGAGGAGATCGTGGCCTCCGCGCGGGCTGCGACGACGAAGACGCTCTACGCCAAGCTCTCGCCGGCAGTGCCCGACCTCGGGGCTTCAGCGGCGGCGGCGGCGCGCGCTGGGGCCGACGGCCTTACCCTCGTGAACACGATTCGCGGGCTCGCTCTCGACCCCCGGACACTCGAGCCGAAGCTCGGTCCCGAGGTGGGCGGGCTCTCCGGTCCCGCCCTCCGGCCGATCGCGCTTGCGGCCGTCTACACCGCCTACCGGGCGACGGGTTTACCGATCGTCGGCACGGGAGGAATCGAAACCGGGGCGCATGCACTCGAGTTGATCGCCGCTGGAGCATCCGCGTTCGCCCTCGGAACAGTCCTCTTCGCGGATCCGGAAGCGCCCGTTCGGGTGCGTGACGAACTCGAGCATGAGGCCTCTGCCCGTGGCTTCCAAACCCCGCTTGCCGCCTACGCTGCGGCACATGGCGAACCCCCGCCGACGCCTCTCCGGCGAGTCGCCTGACGAGGCAACGCTCCGTTGCCAGCACAGCAAAAATGCTTGAAATAGCACGGAAAATTCATACTTGAAGCGCGAGGGGGCGCTGGCTAGAATGCCGCGCCATGCAGAGCGCCAAGACCCCCGTCCAGGCACCCATGCGGTCCCTGGATCAGAGGATGGACGCGCTCCGGCGAGCCAATGAGATACGAGTCCGGCGGGCTCAGCTGAAGAAGGATCTGAAGAGCGGCAGCGCCCAGATCGAGCAGATACTGCGTAACCCTCCCGCGTACGTCGAGACGGCGAAGGTGTTCGACATGCTGATGGCCGTGCCAAAATTCGGGCGCGTGAAGGCGGCGCGCTTTTTGAACCAGTGCCGGATCAGCCAGTCGAAGACAGTCGGAGGCTTGTCCGAGCGCCAGCGCGCCGAGCTGGTCGGCCTCCTGCACCGCTGAGGGCGATCACGAAGCTCTTCGTCGTCACCGGCCCGTCGGGGGCGGGGAAGGGCACACTCATCCGGGCCCTCATCGCTCGCCGCGACGACCTCGAGGTCGCCATCTCCGCGACGACGCGTCCCCAGCGTCCCGGCGAGGAGGACGGCAAGGACTACTACTTCCTTTCCGAGGAGGAGTTCGCGCGGGGCGTGGAGGCCGGCGAGTTCCTCGAGCACGTCGTCTACGTCTCGGGACAGCGCTACGGGACGCTTCGCTCCGAGGTGGAGCGCATCCACGCCGCCGGCAAGAACTGTGTCCTCGAGCTGGAGACGAAGGGCGCGCGCGCCGTCCGCGACTCCGAGCCCTCCGCGGTGACGATCTTTATCGCGCCGCCGTCCTTCGACGAGCTCGAGCGGCGGCTGCGCGACAGGGCGACCGAGTCGAGCGGCGAGATCGAGGAGCGGCTCGAGCTCGCCCGCGAGCAGATGCAGGAGGCCGACGACTTCGACTACGTCGTCTTGAACGACGACGTCGAGCGCGCCGTCACAGAGCTTGACGGGATCGTGACGAGGGAGGTCGCCGGCGTAGGTAGACTGAGCGCGACATGATGTATCCGCCAATCGACGATCTCCTCGCAAACGTGGGCAATTCGCGCTACGCCCTCGTGATCGCCGCCGCCAAGCGGGCGAGGCAGATCAACAACTATCACCACCAGCTCGGCGAGGGGACGTTCGACGACTTCCCGCCGCCGCTCGTCGAGTCGCGCTCGAAGAACTACCTGACGATGGCCCTCGAAGAGATCGGCGAGGGCAAGATCACCGTCACGCAGCCGAGCACGTAACCGTCGAGGGAGCCGCGATGGCCCGGGTTCTTCTCGGAGTCACGGGTGGAATCGCCGCCTACAAGGCGTGCGAGCTTTGCCGTCTCCTCGTTCGTGCGGGCCACGAGGTGACGCCGCTCCTCACGCCCGACGCGGAGCGCTTCGTCACCGCGCACACGTTCGAGGCGCTGGCGCGACGCGAGACGCCGCGCGACCTCTATCCGCACCTCGTCGATGCCGACCTGCTCGTGATCGCGCCGCTTTCGGCGAACACACTGGCGAAGCTGGCGCACGGCCTGGCCGACAACGTCCTCACGCAGCTCGCGCTCGCCTTCCGGGGCCCTGTCCTCACGGCTCCGGCGATGAACGTGCGCATGTGGGAGCACCCGGCGACGCAGGAGAACGCCGCTGCACTCCTCTCGAGGGGGGTGGAGCTCCTGGGCCCAGCTGCCGGCGAGCTGGCCGAGGGTGAGCACGGCCCGGGCCGCATGGTCGAGCCGGAGGAGATCTTCGCGCGCTCCCAGGAGCTGCTCGGGCAAACGGGCCCGCTCGCCGGCAAACGCGTCGTCGTTTCCGCCGGGGGCACCCGGGAGCCCATCGACCTCGTCAGGTTCGTGGGCAACCGCTCCTCCGGGCGGATGGGAGTCGCCGTCGCGGCGGAGGCCAAGCGCCGCGGTGCCGACGTCACGCTCGTCTATGCAAACGGGAGCGCTCCCGTCCCAAGCGGGATCGAAGTCGTCCCGGCGCCGACCGCTGCGGACGTCGGTCGCGAGGTGCTCGCGCGCACCGATGCAGACGTCGTAGTCATGGCCGCGGCCGTCTCGGACTACGCACCGGGCAAACCGGAAGGCGGCAAACGTCCGAAAGACAATGAGCCGTGGACGATCACCCTCGAGCCGACCGACGACGTTCTGGCCGAGCTTGGGCGGCGCAAGCGCAACGGGCAGATTCTTGTGGGTTTCGCTGCGGAAGTGGGAGAGGCCGGTCTGGAGAGGGCGCGCGGAAAGCTCGCCAACAAGAACGGGAACCTTTTCGTCTACAACGACGTATCTCAACCCGGCGTCGGGTTCGAGTCCGAGGACAACGAAATCGTCCTCCTCTCGGCACGAGGCGAACGGAAAATCGGCAGGCGGAGCAAGGAGGAATGTGCAGTGGCTATCCTCGATGAGGTCGAGGCCCTCCTGGGAGGAGAGTGATGGACGAGCAGGCAGTGGGAGCAGATCCCGGCCTCGAGGCGAGCCGCACCGCCGAGCTGGCCGACCGGGTGATCGCGAACCTTCAGCGCGTCATGCACGCGCCCGACGAGACGCTGCAGTTTTCGGTCCTCTGCCTTCTTGCAGAGGGTCATCTGATCATCGAGGACTTCCCGGGGGTGGGGAAGACGAGCCTCGCCAAGGCGCTCGCACGCTCCGTGGACTGCGCGTTCTCGCGGCTCCAGTTCACGCCGGACCTGTTGCCGTCCGACGTCACCGGCGTCAACGTCTTCAACCAACGCTCAAACGAGTTCGAGTTTCGGCCGGGGCCCGTCTTCGCGAACATCCTTCTCGTCGACGAGATCAACCGCGCGTCGCCGAAGACCCAGGCGGCGCTCCTCGAGTGCATGCAGGAGCAACAGGTGACGGTTGACGGTGTCTCGTACCAGTTGCCGCCACCGTTCATGGTCATGGCGACGCAGAACCCGATCGAGTACGAGGGCACCTACCCGCTGCCCGAGGCCGAGCTCGACCGTTTCACGATGCGAATCGCGATCGGCTACCCACCCCTCCCGGATGAGGCGCAGATGCTCTCCGAGCAGGCCACGGACACGCCGATCGACAGACTCGAGCCAGTCGCCACGTCGCAGGAGGTGCTTGGAGCGATCGAGGACGCCCGGCGCGTCTTCGTCGAGGAGAGCCTCAACCGCTACATCGTGGCCCTGCTGCGCCAGACGAGGTCGGACAGCCGCCTCTATCTCGGCGCGAGCCCGAGGGCCGGCATCGCGGTCCTGCGCGTCGCGAAGGCCCGCGCCATCGTCTCCGGTCGCGACTACGTCGAGCCGGACGACGTCAAGGCGGTCGCGCCGACGGTGCTCGCGCACCGTCTGATCCTCGCGGCGGAGGCGCGCTCTTCGGGCCTCGACGCCGAGGAGCTCGTGCGCACGATCCTCGAGCGGACGCCGGTCCCGGTCTAAGCGGGACGCCGCCCGTGCTGACCGATCGCGGCCGCTGGATCCTCGCCTTCGGCGGCGCGGTCTACCTGGCAGCGTGGGCGTTCGGGACGACCGCGCTGTACCCCATCGGCCTCGGCCTCGTCCTCGCCGTCGCGGCCGCGGCGCTCTGGGTGCGCCTCCTGAACCGGCCCATGCGCGTGAACCGCGTGCTCGGCAAGGGCGAGCACCTGGCGGGTGACGACATCCCCGTCCGGATCGAGCTCGAGGTCGCGGGGCCCATGCCCTCGGGCGCGCTCACGGTCGTCGAGCGAATCGCCAAGTTCGGCGAGGTGCAGACCGTCGTCCTCAACCGTCACGGACGGCTGCGCGGCGTCTACATCCTCGACCGGGTCCCACGCGGGCGCTATCCGATCGAATCGGCGAAGGCTGTCCTCGAGGATCCGTTCGGTCTCGAGCGCGTGGAGATCGGGCTGCCGGCCGGCGAATCGGTGCTCGTCTACCCGAGGCTCGTCGAGCTCGACGCGCTCTTCTCCGACTCGGGCGCGCGCGCCTTCGAGGGGCGCCGGCTGCTCCTGCGTCGGCCCACCGGGTTCGACCTCCATTCCGTCCGCGACTACGAGCAGGGAGAGTCGCTGCGCCGCGTCCATTGGCCCACCACGGCCAAGCGTGGGCACCTGATGGTGAAGGAGCTCGAGGACGCCCCGAGAGACGAGACCGCCGTCCTTCTCGACGGGGACGCGGCGGCGGTGGTGGGCCTCGCGCCGGACAACACCTTCGAGCTCCAGGTCCAGGCCGCGGGCTCGATCCTCAAGGCTCATGCGGCGCGCGGCCGGCGCGCGGCGCTGATCGTCAACTGCGCCTCCCGCGCCTACCAGCGCGTGCATTCGTTCGACGGCGATTGGTTGCGGGCGCTTGAGATGCTCGCCGCGGTCGAGCCCGACGGGCCGACCCCGGTCGCCTCGATGCTCGCCGACGAGTCGGGTCCCGCCGGCCGGGCCCTGGAGCTCACGGTTGTGACGTCCAGCCTGACGCCGCGCCTGGCGGAGAGGCTGGCGCAGCGGGTCTTCCAGCGCCACGCCGCGACACTCGTCTACATCGATCCCGGGAGCTTTGCGGGGACGCCCGCGCCGCAGCTCGATGCCGGAGTCGCGGGCCAGGTCCTCCGGCTCCAGCGCGCGGGAGTCCCGGTTGCGATCGTCCGCCGCGGCGATGACCTCGTGTCCACGCTCGGCGCCGCGCCGGCAGGAGCGGCAGTTGGCTAGAACGGCCCTGCTCTTCTTCCTCTCCGGAGCGCTCATCGCCGGGGCCTGGCTGAGGATCGAGACCGGCGCCACGTCGATCCGTGACGTGGCCCTGATGCTCGGACTCGCCTCCATCCCCGCTGTCGCGGTCGCCGTCGGCGCCCGCCGACTGGTCGTCGCCGGGCTCGGCCTCGCCGTCACGGTCGCCGCGTGCGCCGAGGTGTTCCACACGCCTCTGACGGACGCGCGCCCCGGGGGGAAGCACGACTTCTTCGGCCCGGTGCTGGGCTCGTTCCGGGACGGCTTCCTGAACTTCTACGACACGACGCTCCCGTTCCGGCGCAGCGACTTCCCGCTCATGCACGCGGACGTCCTCCTCGCCATCTTGGGGTTCTCGCTCGCCGCGGGGCTCCTGATCGCCGCCAGGCGCCCGATCGGCGCGGCCGTGGTCCTCGTCGTCGGCGTCGGCTGGCCGACGACGCTCGTCCCGGGCTCGCGCCCGCTCCTCGTCGGCGCGCTCGCCCGGGCCGGCGTCCTCGCCGTTCTCTTCCTGCTGCGAAGCGGCACACATCCGGCGCGGGGTCTCGTGCAGGCCGTCGCGGTCGCCCTCGTCCTCGTCGCGGTCGCGGCCGCCGCGTCGACGTCGAGCTCCGTCGCCAAAGGCGCATTCCTCACCTGGCAGCGCTGGGATCCCTACGACCAGCCCGACGATCCCGTCGGCGTCAGCTACGTGTGGAACTCCCACTACAAGGGGATCCACTTTCCGAAGAAGAAGACGACGGTGCTGAAGATCAAGACCGAGGGTCCGAAGCGAAATCTCTACTGGCGGGCGACGACCCTCGACGACTACACGGGAACCGGTTGGCAGGAGTCCCTCGACCTGAACACGGAGGCGCGCTCGAACCAGATCGACGCGGACACGGCTGCGCTCCTCCCCCCGGTTGCGCGGAGCGCGTCGAGCTGGATCAAGCAGGACGTGACCGTCGAGGCGCTCAAGGACAACCACCTGATCGCCTCCGCGCAGCCGATGCGCTGGTCACCGCCGTCGGACGCGACCTTCCAGGACGAGAGCGGCGACATCGTCGTTCTCACGCGCTCCCTGCAGCGTGACCAGAGCTACACGGTCTGGAGCTACGCACCCCAGCCGACTCCGAAGGAGCTCGGCCGCGCGGGAACCGACTATCCGGCAGCCATCGAGCGCTACCTCGAGGTGATCCAAACGGCGGCGGTGCCCAAGTTCGGGACGCCGAACCGCGACCTCCTCATGACCGTGTTCTTCAACGCGCGCTTCGACGGCGACCCGTTGATGCAGGCGAACCGGCCGCTGTACGACGTCGCCAAGCAGGTCGTCGAGGGGACGACGAATCCATACGCGGCCGCCGCAGCGCTCGAGGCCTGGTTCCGTGATCCCTCGCTCGGCGGATTCATCTACGACGAGCAGCCCCCCGTCCCGGCGGCGAACGAGCCCGCCCTCGTCCAGTTCGTGACCGAGACAAAGCGGGGCTACTGCCAGCACTTCGCGGGTGCGATGGCGCTCATGCTCCGCTACCTCGGCATCCCGGCCCGCGTCGCCGCCGGCTTCACGAGCGGGAGTTACGACGCCGATTCGCACGAGTGGACGGTGACCGACCACGAGGCCCACGACTGGGTCGAAGTCTACTTCCCGGGCTGGGGCTGGATCCCGTTCGACCCGACGCCTGGGCGCGGCACTCTTGACGCGCGCTATTCCTCGACGAGCCCCGAGTTCAGCGGCGCCGAGTTCAACGCACTGGTCGGGGAGGGCGGACGAGGAAATCCGACGCTCAACGCACTGATTAGGAAGGAGGCCAGGCCCGGCCTGGAGGAATCGGGAATCGGAAACTCGCGCGGTGCAGGCGCCGTCGGCGTCGTCCGCGACAAGGGCCCGAGCATCGTCGTCCTCGCACTCCTCGTCCTCGCGGTGGCTGCGCTGGCCGTCGTCCTTCTGAAGACGATTCGCCGCAGCCTTCGCTTCGCGGCACGCGACCCACGCGACCTGGCGGGTGCCTGCAGACGGGATCTCATGGCGTATCTGGCGGATCAGGGGGTCGAGGTAGCGCCGAGCGCGACGCTCGCCGAGCTCGGGCAGCTCGTCGAGCGCTACTTCGCAGTCGATGCGGGCCCGTTCGTTCGCGCGGCAACCGTCGCCCGGTTCGGGCCGCCAGACGAGACTCCATTCGCGCTTGCCCGGGCACGCCGGGAGCTCCGCCGCGTGCGGCGCGACATGCGGAACCGGATCACCGTGGTGAGCCGGGTCCGCGGCGCGCTGAGCCTCCGCTCGCTGGCAGTTTGAGCTCGGCCTTGCACGCGGTCGTCATGGCCGCTGGCGACGGCACCCGTCTGCGCCCGCTGACGGAGCGGTGGCCGAAGCCGATCCTGCCGATCGACGGCAGGCCGGTGATCGGGACACTGCTTCGCGACCTCGCGAGCGCCGGGATCGAGGGCGCAACCGTCGTCACAGGCCACCTCGCCGAGCAGGTCGAGGCCCTGATCGGGGACGGCTCGGCTTTCGGGATCCCGGTTCGCTTCGCTCGTCAGCCGGAGCCGCTCGGATCGGCCGACGCGGTCCGGCGGGCGCTGGCGGCCGGCGCCGAGGCCCCGCTTGTCGTCGTCGCGGCAGACACCGTTTTCCAGCGCGGTGCGCTCGAGCGGGTGGCTGCGGAATGGCTCGGCTCCGGCGCCTCGGCGGGGTTGGCCGTGCGCCGGGAGGGAGGGCCCGGCAAGACGCCGGTCCGCGTGCAGGACGACCGCGTGTTCGAGATCGGCGGAGAGTCCGGCGAGCTGACCGCCGCTCCGCTCTGGTTCCTGGACGAGAGCGTGCTGCCCAGGCTCGAAGACCTGCCCGGCCCTCCGTACGAGCTCGTCGCAGCGTTTCGTGACTGGCTCGGCGCGCACGGCGAGCTCCTGGCCTTCGACGTCGGCCGGACGCGCGACCTCACCCGGCCGGAAGACGTTGTGGTTGAGAACTTCCCGTATCTTTGGAGTAAGAGATGAGCGAGACCTACGAACTCTTCAGACAAGGCCAGGAGCACCTGGCGCGCGGACGGGCCGCACAGGCGACCGTGGCGCTCGAGAAGGCGAAAAGGCGCGAGCCCGAGAAGGCCTCCATCCGCGAGGCTCTCGGCATCGCGTACTTCCGCATCCAGCGTTTCGCGGAGGCGGAGGCGGAGTTTCGGGAGATTCTCGAGCTGCAGCCGGTCGACCACTATGCGCACTTCGCGCTCGGCCGCTGCCTCGAGAAGCAGGGGCGAGCCGACGAGGCGGTCGGCCATTACCGCATGGCGAGCTTCTTCCGGCCGCAGAGCGAGGACTACCGCCGCGCGCTCGAAGCCGTCGAAGCCGCTTAGTTGCGAGCGGTAATCCAGCGCGTCGCGCGGGCGAAGGTCGTCGTGGTCGGCGAGACCGTCGGCGAGACCGCTGCAGGGCTCTGCATCCTCCTCGGCGTCGCCGGCGAGGACGGCGAGGACGCGGCCGCCAGGCTGGCCGGCAAGGTCGCGCGCCTGCGGGTCTTCGAGAACGAGGACGGGAAGTTCGACCGCTCGCTCCTCAACACGGGCGGCCAGGCTCTCGTCGTCAGCCAGTTCACGCTGATCGCGGACACCGCGAAGGGGAACCGGCCGAGCTTCTCGCGCGCGGCGCGTCCAGAGCGCGCCGAGCCGCTCTACGAAGTCTTCTGCACCGCTCTCGAGGCCGAGGGAGTGAGCGTCGCGCGGGGTGTCTTCGGGGCGCGCATGGAGGTCGAGCTCGTCAACGACGGGCCGGTCACGATCATCCTCGAGACCTAGGTTGTCAATCGGGGCGTGGGCGCCTAGCGTCCGTCCCGCCCCGCTCCGAGAGAGCA
>Ga0307302_10000304_pt1 | contig 21984 bp, 22 predicted proteins | sample ER_DNA_183_FD_194490 | JGI IMG/M metagenome (GOLD analysis project Ga0307302, IMG submission 194490) | Bulk soil microbial communities from the East River watershed near Crested Butte, Colorado, United States - ER_DNA_183 | ecosystem: Environmental > Terrestrial > Soil > Floodplain | place...
CCTCACTTCCAACGTTGTAGATCTCCATCGCCTCGGGAACGGCCGTCGCGATCTCGCGACCCATGCCTTCCTCGAGCGACCCCTGGCCGGGGAAGCAAAACGCGATCACGTGACCCTCCCGTTCGCAGTCCATTCCATCAAGGCCGAGCCCCACGTCAGCCCGGCGCCCATGCCGGTCATCAGCACCGTCGCCCCCTCGGCGAGACGGCCTTCGCTCTCTGCGTCCGCGAGTGCGAGGGGGATCGATCCGGACGACGTGTTCCCGTACCTGTCCACGTTGACAACGACCTTCTCCTGGGGGATTCCCAGCTTCTTCGTTGCGTAATCGATGATCCTGACGTTGGCTTGATGCGGGACGTAGACATCGACGTCGTCGATCGTCTTCCCGACCTCGTCCAGCAGAGCCTCCGCCGACGACACCATCACCCGCGTCGCGAACTTGAAGACCTCGCGGCCGTTCATCTTGACGAGCCCGTCGGGGTGGTCGAACGCGCGGGAGCCGCTGCCCGGCAGCCACAGGTGCTCGCCGCCCCCACCGTCGGCGCCGAGCTCGAAGCCGAGGAAGCCGCCGTTCTCGACCCGCTCGAGCACCACTGCACCCGCGCCGTCGCCGAAGAGGACGAGCGTCGAGCGGTCGGTCCAGTCGAGGATCTTCGAGAGCACGTCGCCGCCAACCACGAGCGCCTTCTTCGACAGGCCCGACGACACCATCGAGTGCGCCTGCGCGAGCGCGTAGACGAAGCCGGTGCAGCCGGCGAGGAGGTCGTAGGCCGCGGCATTCGGCGCCGGCAGCAGGTCGCCGAGGAGCGAGCCGGTCGTCGGGAACATCATGTCCGGCGTCACCGTCGCGACGATGATCAGGTCGAGCTCCTCCGGCTTCACGCCGGCTCGGTCGAGCGCGATCCGGGCGGCCGGAAGGGCGAGATCGGTCATCGCCTGCTCCGGCGCCGCGATCCGGCGCTCCCTGATCCCGGTGCGCTCCATGATCCACTCGTCGGAGGTGTCGACCAGCTCAGCCAGCTCGTCGTTGTCGAGCACGCGGTCAGGGGCGTACGTGCCGAGGCCGGTGATCGAGACCGGCGCGCCGTTCGAGCGCCCGATCATTGGTGTCCCTTCAAGTGCTGTTGCCGCTTCTCCGGGGCGCGAAAAGCAAGCGAGGCTGCGGACTTGCGACGCGTCCATAGCGAGGAGCTATGGGCGCGGTGCAAGGCTCCAGAGTCGCGCGGCTTTGCAGCCGCCGGAGAAGTGGAGGACAGTGCTTGGAGGGACACTATTTTTCTACCGCGAAGGTGAGAGTGCCGCGGGCGGCTAGAGCGCCGTCTACCTTCGCCGTCGCCTTGCCACGCCCGATCGGGCCGCGCACGCGCTCGAGCTCACAGGTCAGCTCGAGCTCGTCGCCCGGCTCGACCACCCGCTTGAAGCGCACGCCGTCGATGCCGGCGAAGAGCGCAAGCTTGCCGCGGTTTTCCTCCTCCGAGAGGACGGCGACCGCACCTGCTTGCGCCATGGCCTCGACGATCAGGACGCCCGGCATGATCGGCCGGCCCGGGAAGTGCCCGGACAGGTACCACTCGTCCGGACGGACGCGCTTCAGCGCGACCACCCGCTCACCGGGGGCGAGCTCGGTCACCTCGTCGAGGAGCAGGAACGGATCGCGATGCGGCAGGATCGCCTCGATCTCTTCACGGTTCAGGCCGGCCAACCGGAGAAGTCTAGTTTGACGGATGTGACTGACGGCTCTCTCGCACCTGCTGCTGTCGCGCCGCTCTTGCGCGGCAGGTTCGGGCGTCCCTACCGCTACCTGGAGCGGTGTGAGTCGACACAGCGCGAAGTGCCGGTGGACGCGCCCGAGGGCGCGGTGGCCGTGGCGGAGGAGCAGACGGAAGGGCGCGGACGGCTCGGCCGGGCCTGGTACGCGCCGCCGGGCGCGAGTGTGCTCGTCTCGGTGAACCTGGCGCCGCCGGTCGAGACGGCGAGGCTGCCCGAGCTGTCGGTGGTCGCCGGGATCGCCGTCGCCGAAGCGATCGCCGCGGTTACAGGCATCCACCCGGAGCTGAGGTTCCCGAACGACCTGCTGATCGACGGGCGGAAGGTCGCGGGGATCCTCGCCGAGGCGCGCGACGGCAGAATCGTGCTCGGAATCGGGATCAACGCGAACATTCCCGAGGCCGAGTTCCCCGACGGCGTCGACACGCCGCCGACCTCCCTCCTCGTCGTGACCGGTGAGGTCGTCGACCGTGCCCGGCTGCTCGCCGACGTGCTTCTCGAGCTCGAGCGCGGCTACGACGCCTGGGTCAGCGAAGCTTCAGGCGCGTAGACCGGTTGCCGGCGTCGTCCTCGGCGTACGCCTCCAGCCGCTTCGCGCCGCGCGCAACCAGGACGCGGAAGCTGCCCGGCTTCAGCCGGCGGATGGTCGTCCGCGCTCCGTCGGCGACGAACGTCACCCGCGCCGGCTCGCTCACTGAGACGCGGAGGAGGCGACCGGGCACCCGGGTCAGCTTGGGTGCCCGCCGGTCGACCCGCACCTTCACCAGCTGTGTCACCGGGCCGGTGGAGTCCGTGATCGTGAGCGCGAGGTCGTAGTCGCCGTCGCGCACGCCGCCCTTCCAGGTGCCCGTCTGCGGTCCGGCCGCCAGCGGCCGGAAGAGCGGCCGGACGACAGGCTTCCCGCCCTTGAGCGCCTCCAGGCGCGCGAACGCGGGCACGAGCAGGCTGAAGGTGACGGTGGCCGCGTCGTTCCGGCCGTCGCCGTTGGGCGAGAGCACCGTCGGGGTCAGCGCGAAGCCGGACAGGGTGCGTGAGAGGGTGACGTTCGTCACCGCCGTCACCACCCGTCTGCCGCCCCGCGCCGTCACCTGGAGCCGGTACCGACCGTCCGGGTAGCCGCCGCCGTCCCACGTGAACGTGTGCTGGCCGGCGCCCTCGTTGGCGCCGTACAGCGGCGCGATCAGCGTGCCGTCCTCGACCTGGAGGTCGATCGAGACGCCCGCGGCCGTGCTCAGGGTGTACGAGACCTGCGTGCTGTCCGTGAGTCCGTCGCCGTTGGGCGTGAAGCCCGAGGGGCTCGCGCGCAGCGAGCCGATCGCAAGCGTTGTGCCGGGCGCTGACGACGAGAGCCGTCCGGCCGCCGGTCGGAGGGTCGGGCTCCCGATCCGGTACGTGTACACGCCGCGTGGGAGCAGCCGCGAGTCCCACGTCCACTGGACGAGCCGGCCGGTGCCGGACCCGACCGCGACCTGCTGCTTCGCAGCGTTGAAGACCTGCACCGTCCACGGCAGCGAGGAGGACAGCCTCGCCGAGAAGCTGACGAGGCCGCCGAGCCCGCCCTCGACCTCCGGGGTGTAGAGCTTCGGCAGCCCGGTGACCTCCGCGGTCTGGCCGATCGCGCCGAGCCGGCCGTAGAGCCCCGCACCCGGACAGGTGGTGAAGCCCGTGTCGCGATGGCCGGACACGGCGCGAAGCCAGACCGGCACGCCTTTGCGGAAGCGCGGGTTCCCGTTCGAGATGGTCTGGTTCCGTGAAAGCGGGTCGGCGTGAGCGACGTCGAGCCGCCAGGCGATCAGCTTCGCGAGCGCGTCGCGGGCGGCGGTCGAAGGCGCGGCCCCCGCGTACGTCCCGATCACCGCGATCCCGGCCGAACCGGTGTTGAAGCCCTGAGCGTGGGCGCCGATCACGTTGCGCTCGATCCCGCCGTAGCGGCCCTCGAAAACCTGGCCGAAGCGATCGACCAGAAAGTTGTAGCCGATGTCGTCCCAGCCGTTCCCGAGCACGTGGTAGTTCATGATCCCGCGGACGATCGCGGCGGATTCCGCCGGCGTCCGGGGGCTCGCACCGGCCGTGTGGTGGACGACCGCCGTCAGCAGGCGCGGCGCGTACGAGGGGTTGTCGCGGCGAATCCGCTCGTTCGCCCCCCAGGCGGAGCGGAGGATGATCTTCGGCGAGCCGGCAATCTGGAGCGACCGGCCCGGGTTCAGCTCCTCGGAGCTCCAGAGGTAGTGCGCGCGTACCCGACGTACGACGCCGCGCGTCTTGATCTGGAGTCGGTCCGCGGTGCCCGTCCACCAGGGATTGCCGATCCGCCAGCTGCGCATCCGGCGCCACTCGCGCGTTCCGGTGTCGGGCAGATCCTCCGCCTCGGCGTCGGCTTGGTGCCAGCCGCTCCAGCCGTGGGCGCCGCGCGCGCGGAAGAAGACCCGCCCCGGGCCGCGCCAGTGGAGCCCGACCATGTTGAAACGCTCCGGCGCCTTTGCCGCCGCGAGCGTGCGGGCGCCGCCGACAGGCAGGTCGCGAGTCACCATGGTCACGTCGCCCCAGGCGGTGGCCGGGAAGGCGAGCGCAATCGATACGGCGACGAGCAGCTTCATCCGAGACCCCTCGCTAGCGTCGCAGCCCCTCTCGGGAGCCGCAAGACCTCTTGATACGATCCTTACACCGTGAAAAGCCGCGTTCTGCGGGGACTTTTGATCGCGTTCGCGGCGCTGGCCGTCGTTCCTCCAGCGGCCGCCGCGACTCCTCGCGTGCTAGCCGTAGAGTTCGACAACGACGTCAATCCCGTCACGGCGGACTACGTCACGGGCGAGATCGACCGCGCCAACCGCGAGCACTACGACGCGGTCGTGATCCTGCTCGACACCCCGGGCGGCCTGTCGGACGCGATGAAGGACATCTACGAGAAGGAGCTCGCCTCGAAGGTGCCCGTGATCGTCTACGTCTCCCCGCAGGGAGCCCGGGCCGCGTCGGCCGGCGTCTGGATCGGCCAGGCAGGCGACATCCTCGCGATGGCGCCGCAGACGAACATCGGCTCCTCCACCCCGATCTCCGTCGGCGGCGAGGACATCCAGCGGGACCTCCGGCGCAAGGTCGTGAACGACGCGGCCGCGTCGCTGAGGGGTCTCGCGAAGGAACACGGCCGGAACGTCAAGTGGGCCGACGCGGCGGTCCGGCGCGCGTCGAACCTCACTGCGCGCGAGGCGCTCCGCCTCAACGTGATCGACACGATCGCGCCGACCCTGCCGGCGCTCCTGGACAAGGTCGACGGCCAGAAGACCGTGCCGAAGGGGATCGTGCTCCACACAGCCGGCGCGCAAGTCGACGAGGTGCACATGTCGCTCTGGAAGCGTGCGCTCGACCTGCTGATCGACCCCAACATCATCGCCCTGATGCTCTCGATCGGCCTCTTGGGGATCATCGTCGAGCTTTGGAACCCCGGCCTGATCTTCCCCGGAACGGTCGGGGCGATCTCCCTGATCGTCGCCCTCTTCGGTCTCCAGGTGCTCCCGGTGAGCGCCGCCGGCGTCCTGCTGATGATCCTGGCGGCCGGCTTCTTCGGCGCGGAGCTGTTCCTGCCGAGCCACGGCGCACTGACCCTCGCCGGCGCGGTCTGCTTCTTCATCGGCGCGCTGATGCTGTTCGACCCCGCCGGCAGCGCGTATCAGGTCTCGACCTCGGTGGCCTTGGCGATCGCCGGGAGCCTTGCCCTGGCCACGGGCCTGGCAGCAACGAAGATCGTGCAGGCGCGGCGTGCGCCAGTGGTGACCGGCCAGTCGGAGCTGATCGGCCAGATCGGTGTCGTCCGGCAGACCCTCGACCCCGAGGGTCTCGTCTTCGTCCACGGCGAGCTCTGGAGGGCCCGCGCGGACAATAGTGCGCCGGTTTCGCCCGGCCGGGAAGTTCGCGTGGAGCAGCTCGACGACGAGCTGACGCTCACCGTTGCTCCCACGTAGGATCCGACTGTGACAGCGGCACTCATCGCCCTTGCGGCAATCGCGGTCATCGTCATCCTGCTGCTCTCGGCCTCCGTCCGGGTCGCACGGGAATACGAGCGGGGAGTCATCTTCCGTCTCGGTCGGCTCAAGTCGCCGCCGAAGGGCCCAGGCCTCTTCCTCCTGATCCCGGTCGTCGACAAGATGGTGCGCGTCGACCTGCGCACGGTGACGCTGAACGTCCCGCCGCAGGAGGTGATCACGAAGGACAACGTCCCGGTTCGCGTGAACGCCGTCGCCTACTTCCGGATCATCGACCCGGAGAGGGCGATCGTCCAGGTCGAGAACTTCATGGTCGCGACTTCGCAGATCGCGCAGACGACCCTCCGGAGCGTGCTCGGCCAGCATGTGCTCGACGAACTGCTGTCGGAGCGCGACAAGATCAACTCGATCCTGCAGCAGATCATCGACGAATCGACCTCGCCCTGGGGCGTCAAGGTCTCGATCGTCGAGGTGAAGGACGTCGAGATCCCGACGGGCATGCAGCGCGCGATGGCCCGCCAAGCCGAAGCCGAGCGCGAACGGCGCGCCAAAGTGATCGCCGCCGAGGGTGAGTTCCAGGCATCGCAGAAGCTGCGGGAGGCCGCGGACGTGATGAGCGGCAACGCGATAACGCTGCAGCTGCGCTTCCTGCAGACGATGCTCGAGATGAGTTCGGAACGCTCGTCCACAATCATCCTGCCGCTTCCGATCGAGCTCTTCCGCCCGCTGATCGAAGGCACGGGCAACAACAGACCCAGCTGACCGACCTCCTGGAAGACCCGCTCACCGGCCGGCGGGTCGTCTTCGCCGCCGGCCGCAGCGACCGCCCCGGCGCCTGGCTTCCGGAGCTCGAGCCGGCGACGAACGACGAGCTCGAACGCTGCCCCTTCGACGCCGACCGCGAGGATCGCACGCCCCCGGAGACGCTTCGGCTCGGCGACCCGTGGCAGGTCCGGGTCGTCCCAAACCTCTACCCGGCCTTCGACCGCCAGGAGGTCGTGATCCACTCGCCGGAACACCTCCGTTCCTTCGCGCAGCTCGACGACGACCACGTCGCGCTCGTCGCGGAGGCCTGGCAGCGACGGATGGACGAGGCGGGAAGCCCGGCGCTCGCCCTGGTCAACGAGGGAAGGCTCGCCGGCTCCAGCCTCCCCCACAGCCACTCGCAGCTCGTCTGGCTCGAGCTACCCGACGAGCCGACGGAGGACCTGCCGCGTCTGCTCGAGCAGCATCCGGTGCTTCATCGCGGGGACGCGGTCGCGGCGGTGCACCCGGTCGGCGCAGCGCCATACGAGAGCCTGATCGCCGCGCGAGACCGGAACGGCGAGCTCGCCGACGGCCTGCTCCTGCTCCGCGACCTCGTGCGGCGGCTCCAGCAGCTGGAAGGACCTAGACCCTGGAACGCCTGGCTCCACCCGGGTCCGCCGTGGCACCTCCACCTCGTGCCGCGGCTGACCGCGCTCGCGGGCATCGAGCTCGGGGCAGGGATCTACGTGAACGTAATGCCGCCGGAGCGGGCGGCGGAGCGGCTGCGAGCTACGAGCTGAGCCCGGCTGCCGGCGCCACGGGCGTCAAGGTGCCGCGCTCGCGCTCCCGGAAGCGGCGTGCCGCGTCGATCGCCGCCCCGAGGTTCAGCCCCTTGTCCTTCGCCTGCTTGATCAGCATCACGGTCTCGACCGCGTCCATGTCGTAGATGCGCTGCTTGCGGCCCTTCGTCGGGATCTGCGCCTTGTTCGTCCAGTAGTCGAGCTGCATCTTCGAGATCCCCGCGATCTGGCACACCTGGCCGAGGTACAGCTCGACCTTGTCCAAATGCTTCGCGAGGTCGATGGGCTCGAGCAGATCCGCTTGCGTGCTTGGAGGCATAAACACCCTTGTTCGATACCGACTCCGACCCTCCTCATGAAGATAACGCCTTGATCCGACATTGGGAAGGGCGAATCGGCCGAAAACGACCGGAAACTCCCGTCAATTGACGCCGACGGGCTAGCCGTCGGCGGGGGCCGGCTCGGTAGCCGCCCCGGCGCCGTCGGCGACGACCACTTCGGCGTCCGCCGAGGATTCGACCACGGGAGCGAGCGCCGACACCTGCTCGTCCTCGCGAAGCCGCATCACGATCACGCCCTGCGTCGAGCGGCCGGCGCGCCGGATGTCGTCCACCGACATGCGGATCACGGTGCCGCCCGTCGAGATCAACATCACCTGGTAGCCGTCGCGTACCACGCGAGCGCCGGCGAGCTGGCCCCTGGCCTCCGTCAGCTGCACGGTCTTCACGCCGAGACCTCCGCGGCCTTTGACGGGATATTCGTCGATCCGCGTGCGCTTGCCGTAGCCGTTCTCGGTGACGACGAGGAGCTCGGCGTCGTTCTCGGCGCGGTCGATCTCGATCACCTCGTCGCCCTTGCGGAGGTTCATGCCGCGAACGCCGCCGGTCGCCCGCCCCATCGGTCGCGTGTCCGCCTCGTGGAATCTGATCGCCTGGCCCTTCCGCGACACCATCAGGATGTCGTCGTCGCCGTCGGTGTGCACGACGCCGATCAGCTCGTCGCTGTCACGCAGGTTGATCGCGATGATCCCGTCCGCCTTCAGCGGGGTGTTGTACTCCTCGAACCGCGTCTTCTTGACAATGCCGTTCTTCGTCGCCGCGACGAGGTACTCGGCCTCCTTGAAGTCCCGGGTGGCGATCACGGCGCGCGTCGTCTCGCCCTGGGCGAATGGCAGGAAGTTGGCGATTGCCCGGCCCTTCGCCTGTCGCGTGCCGAGCGGTAGCTCGTGCACCTTCAGGCGGTAGACCTTCCCGATGGACGTGAAGAAGAGGATGTAGTCGTGGGTCGAGGCAACGAAGAGGTGCGCGATGTAGTCCTCGTCCTTCAGCTCCATCCCCATCACGCCGATCCCCCCGCGGCGCTGCTCGCGGTAGGTGTCGACTGGTAGCCGCTTGATGTAACCCGAGCGGGTGATCGCGATCACCATGTCCTCTTCCGCGATCAGGTCCTCGAGCTCGAGCTCGCCCTCGGCGGCGACGATCTCCGTCCGGCGGTCGTCGTTCTTCCCGTAGATCGACTTGATCTCGAGCAGCTCCTCGCGGATCAAGCCGTCGATCCGCGCCTCGTCGCCGAGGATCGCCCGCAGCTCTGCGATGCGCTCCTGCAGGTCTGCGAACTCGTCCTCGATGCGCTTGCGCTCGAGCCCCGTGAGGCGCTGGAGGCGAAGGTCGAGGATCGCCTGCGCCTGGATCTCCGTGAGCTCGAACTCGCGCTGGAGCCCCTCACGCGCCTCGTCCGGATCCGCCGAGCCTCGGATCAGCGCGATCACCGCGTCGAGATTGTCGAGCGCGACCAGGTAGCCCTGGAGGACATGCGCGCGAGCCTCGGCCTTGCGAAGCTCGAACTTCGACCGGCGTGTGACGATCTCGCGCTGGAAATCGAGGTAGTGCTGGAGCATGTCGCGAAGCGACAGCGTCTTCGGCACGCCGTCCACGAGGGCCACGGCGTTGAAGCCGAAGGTCGACTGGAGCGCGGTGTGCTTGAAGAGCTTGTTCAGCGCGACCTGCGGGATCGCGTCGCGCTTGAGCTCGATCTGGATCCGCATCCCGGACCGGTCGGAGTGGTCGGCGAGATCCGAGATCTCGGTCAGCACCTTGACGTTGACCAGGTCGGCGATCTTCTTGATCACGCCGACGTCGCCGCCCTTCTTCACCCCGTACGGGAGCTCGGTGACGACGATCGCCGACTTGCCGCCCCGCAGCTCCTCGATGTGAGCGCGGGCGCGCATGACGATGCGGCCTCGTCCGGAGCGGTAGGCCTCCCGGATCCCCTCCCGGCCGAGGATGATCCCGCCGGTCGGGAAGTCGGGCCCCTTGATGTGCCGGGTCAGCCGGTCGACGTCGATCTCCGGCTCGTCGATCAGCGCGACCAGGGCGTCGATCACCTCGCCGAGGTTGTGCGGCGGGATGTTCGTCGCCATGCCGACCGCGATGCCGGCCGAGCCGTTGACGAGCAGATTCGGGAAGCGCGCGGGGAGAACGGACGGCTCGCGGCGCGACTCGTCGTAGTTCGGCTTGAAGTCGACCGTGTCCGAGTCGATGTCGCGCAGCAGCTCGGTCGCGATCCGCGACAGCCGCGACTCCGTGTAGCGCATCGCGGCCGCGGGGTAGTCGTCGATGTTCCCGAAGTTCCCCTGGCCCTGCACGAGCGGATAGCGCATCGAGAACGGCTGTGCGAGCCGCACGAGCGTGTCGTAGATCGCCGTGTCGCCGTGAGGGTGGTACGACCCCATCACGTCGCCGACGATGCGCGCCGACTTCTTGAACGGCCTGTTCGGCTGCATCCCGGCCTCGTGCATCCCATAGAGGACGCGGCGGTGGACCGGCTTGAGGCCGTCTCGTACATCCGGGAGGGCGCGCGAGACGATCACGCTCATCGCGTAGTCGAGGAAGCTCGAGCGGAGCTCCTGCTCCAGCTCCCGGGACTCGATCCGTCCCGCGCCGAAAGGTTCGAGGTTCGACATCGCCTACACGTCCAGGAAACGCACGTCTCGCGCGTTCTGCTCGATGAACAGCCGGCGCGGCTCGACCTGGTCACCCATCAGCTTCGAGAAAGCGGCGTCTGCGGCCTCGGCGTCCTCGACCTCGACCCGGATCAGCATCCGGTTCTCCGGATTCATCGTCGTCTCCCAGAGATCCTCGGCGTCCATCTCGCCGAGACCCTTGAAGCGGCCGACCTCGATTCCGTCCTTCGCGAGATCGAGCGCCTGCGACCGGAGCTGGTCGAACGTCTCCGCCGTCCGCGTCTTGCGTCCGAGTGCCAGCTGGAACGGGGGCGGCCCGGCAAGCTCGACCAGGCGTGCGTAGGAGCGCGCGAGGCTCGTGTAGTGCGGCGAGGCGAGGAGCTCGGCCGGCACGACGACGTGGCTGGCTGCGCTCGTCTCCCGCTCGATCACCTTCACGCGAAAGCTCTCCGCCGTCTTCTCGACGAGCGCGAGCTCGTAGCCGTCGGTGTCGAGCCCCTCGAGCGTCCGCTCCAGGTCCACGCCCGCGTCCGGGCCTTCGAGCAGACGATGCTCGATCAGGAAGTTGACGGTCGGGGCGCCGTAGTCGGCTCGGAGGCGCGAGGCCCAGCCCTCGAACTCGGTCAGGGCGCTCGTGAACCGCTTGTACCGGCTCTCGGTCAGCTTGAAGGTCGAGCCGGCGCGGTCGGTGACCTCCATGTCCTTGATCCGCTCGCGGACGAGCAGGTCCTCGAACTGCGACTCCTTCTCGACGTAGATCTCCTGGTTCCCGATCTTCACGCGATAGAGCGGCGCAGCGGCGATGTACACGTGGCGTCCAGCGACCAGCTCCTTCATCTGGCGGAAGAGGAAGGTCAGGATCAGCGTGCGGATGTGCGCGCCGTCGACGTCGGCGTCGGTCATGACGATGACCCGGTGGTACCGAAGCTTTTCGAGGTCGAACTCGTCGCCGATGCCGGTGCCGATCGCAGTGATCATCGCCTGGATCTCGGCGTTCGAGAGCACCTTGTTGATCCGGTTCTTCTCGGAGTTGATCACCTTGCCGCGCAGCGGCAGGATCGCCTGGTTGACGCGGTTACGGGCCTCGACGGCCGACCCGCCGGCGGAGTTGCCCTCAACGAGGAAGAGCTCCGCAGACTCCGGGTCGTTGATCTGGCAGTCGGCGAGCTTGCCCGGAAGCGAAGAGCTCTCGAGGGCGCTCTTGCGCCGGGTCAGCTCCCGCGCCTTGCGGGCGGCCTGCCGGGCGTTCCGCGCCGCGACCGCCTTCGTGACGATCTGCTTGGCGTCGGTCGGGTTCTCCTCCAGGAACTCGGCGAGGCGCTGGTTGACGGTCTGCTCGACGAGGCCCCGAACCCAGGGGTTGCCGAGCTTCGTCTTCGTCTGCCCCTCGAACTGGGGGTCGCGCAGCTTGACCGAGATCACCGCGGCGAGGCCCTCGCGAACATCCTCCCCTTCGAGGTTGTCCTCCTTCTCCTTCAGGAGGCCCTTGTCGCGCGCGTACTTGTTCAGCGTCCCGGTCAGAGCCGCCTTGAAGCCGGAGAGGTGCGTGCCGCCCTCGGTGGTATTGATGTTGTTGGCGAAGGAGAAGACCGACTCGACATAGGAGCCGTTCCACTGCATCGCCACCTCGACGGCGCCGTGCTCCATCTCGCCCTCGAAGAAGACGATCCGCTTGTGGATCGGCTCCTTGGCGGCGTTCACGTGCGCGACGAAGTCCCTGATCCCGCCCTCGTAATGGAACTCGTGCCGCTCCTCGCCTTCACGCTCGTCGGTAAGGACGATCCGGAGCCCGCGCGTCAGGAAAGCCGTCTCGCGGAGGCGCTGCACGAGCGTCTCCATGTGCCACTCGAACTCTTCCTCATCGAAGATCTCGAGGTCGGGGAGGAACGAGATCGTCGTTCCGGTGTCGTTCTTCGACGCCGTCTTCCCGACCACTTCGAGGTCGGTCGTGGTCTCCCCGCGTGCGAACTCCTGGCGATAGACCTCCCCGTCGCGGCGAACCTCGACCTTCAACCACTCGGAGAGGGCGTTCACCACCGAGACGCCGACGCCGTGGAGGCCGCCCGAGACCTTGTAGCCCTCGCCGCCGAACTTCCCGCCGGCGTGGAGCTTGGTGAGGACGACGGTCAGGGCCGGCAATCCCTGCTCCGACATCACGTCGACCGGAATGCCCGAGCCGTTGTCCGAGACGGTCACGGCATTGTCCGGATGCAGCGTGACCTCGATGCGGTCCGCGCGGCCGGCGAGCGCTTCGTCGACGGAATTGTCGACCACCTCGTAGATGAGGTGATGGAGCCCTCTGGAGCCCGTCGAGCCGATGTACATGCCGGGGCGCAGCCGGACCGGCTCGAGCCCCTCGAGGACCGTAATGTCTTTTGCGGTGTACGCTGCTTCAGCCAAAAGAAAAAGCCCTGCATTTTGGTGCTTTTAGGGCCGACAGAAGTCTATCAGACAGAACGGTCGTCACGGGCGCCTCGCGAGGCTCGCAGCAGCCGCGTTTGCAACAAGTTCGCGCAGATTTTCGTCCTCGATCGAAGCGGCGAGACGCTCTGCCTCGAGCCGATCCTCCGGGGAGGGCTGCGGCGGTCTCCTCGAGGCGCCCGACGGCGCCTCCCGCGCCGGCTCTGGAAGGCGTCCCGGAGCGAACCGGAGACCCTTGGGAGCATCCCGGCCGAGCGCTTCGCGAAGCCGCTCCATGATCTTCTGCTCGAGCAGACCGAGCTCGAACGCCCACGCCGACGAGCTCGTGTTCACGTGCAGCGTGCCATCGCGCGCCACACGCGCCGGCCACGCGTTGCGAGCGATGTTGTCGCCGACCGCCGCCGGCCACCCCCTGACGATCTCCGCCATTGCGCCGGCCGGGCCGAAGCGACCAAGCTGGCGCTTGACGTCGTCGCCGATCCGCTCCGGCACCTTCCAGCTCATGCGGCTCTCCGCGCCACACCGGGCTCCACCTCGATCAGCTCGTCGGGTGGCACGGGTAAGGCAGCGGCCGTGGTGGCGGTGAGGAGCGCCTGGCCACCGGCCGTCCGGAGGTGGGCGGCAAGGATCTCCCGCCGGGCGGGATCGAGCTCGGACAGGACGTCGTCGAGCAGCAGCAACGGAGCCGGCTCGCCCCGCGCCGTCAGGAGCTGCGCTTCCGCCAGCAGCAGCGCCAGCACCGAGAGGCGCTGCTCGCCCTGCGAGCCGTAGCTGCGCAGGTCGCGGTCGCCCGCCCTGATCGAAATGTCGTGCAGATGCGGACCGAGGCCGGTCGAGCCCCGGGCGAGATCCTGCTCGAGACGGCGCTCGAGCTCCTGCCGCGTCGGCGGCTCCCCCTCGTACCCGAGCACGCCAGCGCCGAGGCGAAGCTCCTCAGCGATCGTCGAGAACGCCGTACTGAGCAGCTCGAGCAGCTCCCGGCGGACCGCCACCAGTTCGGCGCCGAGCTGTGCGACCCGCTCCGTCCAAGGCGCGAGCGCCTCGGCGGAGGAGTAGCCGGCAGCGAGCCGCCGCAAAGCCCCGTTCCGCTGTGCGAGCGCGGACGCGTACTCGGTCGGGATCGAGGCGCGGCTCGGGAACAGGCGCGCGAGTGACCGGTCGAAGTAGGCGCGGCGGACTGCCGGTCCCGCCTTCACAACGGCCAGGCGGTCGGGGGTGAACACGAGCGTCGGCAGGCGGGAGCGCAGCTCCTCGGCGGCGCGGAGCGGCGCGCCGTTCAGTCGCGCCCGCTTGGCCTCCCGCAGCCGCAGCGTCACCTCGACGGCGACAGGCGACGCGCCGTGGCGACCCTCGGCCGCGACTCGCGCGCCCTCCGAGCCGAAGCGGATCAGCTGGGCGTCCGAGCGCGTCCGGGGCGAGAAGCCCTGTGCGGCGAGGTGGAGGCTCTCGAGCAGGTTCGTCTTGCCGGCGCCGTTCGGGCCCACGGCAAGCACAATCCCCGGCTCCAGTTCCAGTTCCAGGCGTTCATAGGAGCGGAAGTCTCGTAACGCGAGGTTCCTGACGATCAGCCCGAGCTAGCCGGCGAGCCGGATCGGCATGATCAGGTAGGAGAAGTCGTCGCCTTCGCCCTGCAGCACCGCCGGGCGCAGCGGGCTGATCAGCTTCAGGCGAAGGTCGTCTCCGTCCGCCGACTCCACCCCGTCGCGGAGGAAGTCGGGATTGAAGCCGATCTCGAGCACCTCGCCGCTGAACCCCGCGGGCAGCGACTCCTTGCCCTCACCGACATCCTGCGTCTGGGCGGAGACCGTGAGCTCTCCCTCGGCGAAGCGCAGCCGCAACGGCGCGTTGCGCTGCGCGAGGACGGCGACCCGCCGCACGACATCGAGGAGCTCCTCGCGGTTGACGGTCACCTCGTGGTCGAACGACTCCGGCAGCAGCTGGCGATAGTTGGGGAACTGGCCCTCGATCCGGCGGGTCGTGAGCAGCACGCCGTCGCTGGCGAAGAGCACCTGGTTCTCCTGTACGCCAAGCTGCAGCTCGTCCGCACCCTGCGCGACGCGTCCGACTTCGAGGAGCGCGCGCGCCGGGACGATCGCGTCGAGCTCTGGCCCCGGTGCCGACATCGACGTCTCCTTGACGGCGAGGCGGTACGAGTCCGTCGCCGCCATCACGAGCTTCTCGCCCTCGAAGCGGACGAGAATGCCGGTGAGCACCGGCCGCGACTCGTCGCGTGAGGCGGCGCGACTGACCTTCGCGGCCGTCTCGAGCACCGCGTTGGCGTCGATCGCCATCATCTCCGTGCCGGCCGTCTCGGGCAGCCGCGGGAAGTCCTCCGCGTTGTAGGTGTGGATCCGGTAGTCCGCCGAGCCGGAAACGATCTCCAGCACTCCTTCCCCCTGGCGATGCTCCAGCGACACCTCCTCGGCGGGCAGGAGGCGTACGAGGTCGACGAGGAGCTTCCCGGGGACGACGACGGCGCCCTCGCTCTCCACGTCGCACTCGAGAGACGTTCGCATCGAGATCTCCATGTCCGTCGCAGCGAGCTCGAGCTTCCCGGCCTCCGAGCGGAGCAGGATGCCGGCGAGGACCTGGACGGTCGTACGGGCGGACGCTGCACGCGAGACGATCGAGAGCTGGCGGATCAGCTCGTCTCGGGGGCAGGTGATCTTGAGTGCAGCTCCGGACGCCACAGCTTCAGCTTCAATCATCTAGAGATTCCTTAGTAGTAGTCCTAGAGAGTGTGGAAGGCGGGGAAGACGGCGTGCTGTGGCTTCCTGAGCGGGTTCTGCCTGGGGACGCGCACTGGGGACGACGGGACGCTGTGCACAGGGCGTCGTGAGGATGGTCGAGGTCTCCACAGAATCAGCCTGCGTGCTTGACGCGCGCGGTCAGCTCTTGCACAAGGTTGTACACAGAGCGATCCTCGCGGATCAGACGCGCGATCTTGGAGGTTGCGTGGATGACCGTGGTGTGGTCGCGGCCGCCGAAGTGCCGGCCGATCTTGGGGAGCGAGGAGTCCGTGAGCTCGCGTGAGAGGTACATCGCGACCTGGCGTGGATACACGATGTTCTGCGAGCGCTTGTCGCCGATCAGCTCCTCTTTAGAGAGGCCGAACCGGTCCGAGACCTCGTCCTGGATCCGGTCGATCGAGACCTGGGCGGCCTCGCCTTGTGGGAACACGTCGCGCAGGACGTCCTGCGCGAGCTCGATCGTCATCGGCCGGCCGGTGAGCGACGAGAAGGCGACGACGCGCGTGAGCGCGCCCTCGAGCTCCCGGATGTTCGTCGAGACACGTCCGGCGATGAATGTCATCAGCTCGGTGTCAGCCACCTGGATGCCGTCCGTCCGAGCCTTCTTCTGGAGGATCGCGATCCTTGTTTCGAGGTCGGGCGGCTGGATGTCCGTCATCAGCCCCCACTCGAAGCGTGAGCGGAGCCGCTGCTCGAGCGTCGCGATCTGACGTGGCGGCCGGTCGGACGAGATCACGATCTGCTTCCCGGCCTCGTAGAGCGTGTTGAAGGTATGGAAGAACTCCTCCTGGATCCGCTCCTTGTGTTCGAGGAACTGGATGTCGTCGATCAGGAGCACGCCGAAGGTGCGGTAGCGCTGCTTGAACCCCTCGATCCGCTTGTCGCGGAGCGAGTTGATGAAGTCGTTCATGAAGCGTTCGCTCGTGACGTAACAGACCGAGAGGTTGCCGGCGTGCTCCCCGATGTAGTGGCCGATCGCCTGGAGCAGGTGCGTCTTGCCGAGCCCGGTGCCGCCGTAGATGAAGAGCGGGTTGTAGGCCTGCGCCGGCGCCTCGGCGACGGCCAGCGCTGCTGCGTGTGCGAACCGGTTCGACGAGCCGATCACGAAGGAGTCGAACGTGTACTTGTCGTTCAGCCCCTCGACCCGCGAGGCGACGACGGGCTCCGGGAGCACGTTCTCGTCCCCGTTGGGCTCGACCACGGCAAGTACGATCCGCCGCTCGTCGCCGACGGAATCACGGACAGCCGCGTCGATCAGGCCGAGGAAGTGACCCTCGATCCACTCACGTGCAAAGTCGTTCGGCACGCGGAGGACGAAGGAGTCGTCCGAGAGCTCCGCACCCGCGACTTCCGAGAACCACGTGCGGTAGGTCGACTCGTTGAGCGCACTCCGCAGTCGCTGCGAAACCTCGGTCCACAGGTCCTCTGCTGTGAGCAACTGCTGGTGCTCCACGCTTAGGGGGATGCTCCTCTCGACGAGCCGGAAAGAGGGCGAGCATAGCAGCGTCTTCGAGCGCGAACAATGCCCTCCAGCGACCTGTCGTGAAGTCGAGGAAGTGCCCAATTTGCAGGCGTTTTCTCCCCTTCCCCAGCGTCCTCCACAGCTGTGGAGAAGCCCGTCGGCGAGAGTGTATTCAGTAAGGAAAACACGCTCGACGCAGGAGATTTTTCGGCAGCGGTGCTCGCGCAGCCGTTGTGGAAAAGCCTGTGTTAGGAAACGCTCTCTATACTGGCGCGACCCTCTCGACGAGGGCCCAACACGACGTCTTTCTCACCCTCCTATGAAGCGCACCTATCAGCCCAACGTCCGACGGCGGAATCGTCGCCACGGCTTCCGCGCGCGCATGTCCACCCGGGCCGGTCGGGCGATCCTGAAGCGGCGCAGGGCGCGCGGCCGCAAGCGCCTTTCGGCGTAACACGGAACGCGATTTCGACCCCGGTGCAGCGCCGCAACCGCCTGTCTCGTTCGCGCGACTTCGATGCCGTCTACCGGCACGGCCGCTCCGTGTCGACGCGCTTCCTCGTGCTCTACCGCTTCGACCGGAACGGGGAAGAGGAGGATGAGACCCGGCTCGGGATCGCCGTGCCGAAGAAGATCGGCGGCGCCGTCGTACGCAACCGGATCAAGCGCCGCCTTCGCGAGGTTTGGCGTGAGCTCCTGCCGGAGATCCCGGCCGGCACCGACTACGTGCTGCTCGTGCGGCAGCCGCTCGCGGAGGCGGAGAGCCGCGACGCGGAGTGGCTGAAGGAGCGGGTGGAGGAGATCCTCGGAAAGGCGAGCGCGTGAAGTACGTCGGGATCGGCGGGGTCTACCTCTACCGCTACACGCTCGGCGCCTTCTTCCCGGCGACCTGTAAGTACCACCCGTCCTGCTCGCAGTACGCGATCGATGCGATTCGTCACTACGGCCTGGTCCGTGGCTCGATCCTGGCGGGGTGGCGTCTCCTGCGCTGTAACCCCTGGAGCCACGGTGGGGTGGACTACCCCGAGGACCGGAGGTTCTTCCGGTGATCGAGCTCAGCATCCTCAGTCCGCTCGAGGACCTGCTCACGTGGGCGCTCGAGGAGTTCCACACGACGTTCGGCCTCTCCTGGGCGTGGTCGATCATCGCGCTGACGATCTGCGTGCGGATGCTGCTCGTCCCCCTGACCGTCCGGCAGATCCACTCGATGCAGCGGATGCAGGAGCACCTGCCGGAGATGAAGGCGATCCAGAAGCGCTACAAGGCGGACCGCAAGAAGCAAAACGAGGAGTTGATGAAGTTCTACCGGGAGAACCAGATCAACCCGGCCTCCTCGTGCCTCCCGATCCTGCCGCAGATCCCGATCTTTTTCGCGCTCTACTTCGTCCTGCGGCACTTCGACGACGACATCTATCCGAAATACCCGGCGTCGGCACTCGACTGGCTCAACTTCGTCCCCGACATCACGGCGAACATCGGCGACCACTGGTCGGGCTACGTGCTGCTCGCGGTCTATCTCGCGAGTCAGGTCGCGTCGACCTGGTTCATGCCGATGGCGACGACGAGCCAGGCGCAGCGCTACATCTTCCTGGCGCTCCCGCTCGTCTTCGGCCTCTTCATCATCAACCCGCCGGGCGGCGCGACCTTCCCGGTCGGGCTGCTCCTCTACTGGATGACCACGAACCTGTGGACGGTCGGGCAGGGGCTCGTGACGCGGCGGCTGCGGGCGAAGATGCAGCAGGTCCCGGCCAAGCGCAGCTCGCGCACACCTCGGAAGGCGGAGAGCGCGCCCGGGGAGGGCACCGACGGCGCCGCAGCGATCGACGAGCAGCCGGAGCAGGAGCAGAAGCAAGCCGGTCCACGGAAGGTGAAGCGGAAGAAGAAGCGGGCCCGGCGGTGAGTGAGGATCTTCGCGTCGAGGCGGAGGGTGAGACCGTCGGCGAGGCGAAGTGGGCCGCGCTCCGCGAGCTCGAGAAGCTCGACCCGGCGATTGACAAGTCCAGTGTTCGCTTCCAGGTCGTTGCGGAGGGCGAGCGCGGGATCCTCGGCGTCGGCTACTCGCCGGCCCGTGTGGTCGCGACCGTCTCGGCCGACAGCGTGTCGGCCTCTCCGTCGGCGCACGACGAGTCGGAGCCCGCGGCGCTCGTCCGCGAGGTGATCGCCCGCACCGCCGCCGCGATCGGGATCTCCTGCCGCGTGGAGATCGTGGAGGACGGCGACACCCTGGTCGCGACGTGCGCGGGGCGCGACCTCGGCCTGCTGATCGGCCGCCACGGGCAGACGATCGACGCGATCCAGTACCTCTGCAACGCGATTCTGGCCCGGGACGGAGCCGGGGTATCCGTGGTCGTCGACGCCGCCGGGTATCGCGCCCGCCGCGAGTCGACCTTGACGGCCCTTGCCGCCGGCGCCGCAGAGCAGGCCGAGCGGACCGGCGAGCGCGTTGAGCTCGAGCCGATGACGGCCGTGGAGCGGAAGATCGTCCATCTGAGCCTCCAGGGCCGGGACGGCGTCGAGACGACGAGCGAGGGCACGGAGCCGAACCGCTTCGTCGTTGTCCTCCCTGCTTCTTGATCTCTGGCTGGAGCAGGTCCTGGATACGCCAGGGCTGACGGCGATCGCAGAAAAAGACGAGGCGCGGCGGGTGCTATTAGACGACAGCCTCCGCGGGGTCGATGTGGTGGGCGAGTACGAAGGCGCGATCGTCGACGTCGGCTCCGGGGGCGGGGCTCCCGGAATTCCGCTCGCTGCCTCACTCCCTGATCGACAGGTGACGCTGCTTGAAGCCGAGCGGCGCAAGGTCGAGTTCCTGTGGCGCTGGAAGGAGGGCCTCCCCAACCTCGAGGTGATCTGGGGCCGGGCCGAGGAACAGCCAACGGACATGTACGGGGTGGCCGTCGCGAAGGCACTGGCTCCGCCGCCCGTGGCGGCCGAGTGGACGCTTCCGCTGGTTCGCCCCGGCGGCGCCGTCGTGCTCTGGATCGGCCCCTCGGCGGAGCTGCACCGCGTCGCGCGGGTGGCGGAGCAGGTCGGAGGCGGGACTCCCGAGAACCGTGGGGGCCTGCTCGTGATCCCGAAGGTCGAGCCGACCCCGGACGGCTTTCCACGACGCCCGGGAATCGCCCGGAAACGTCCGTTGGCCTGAGTAGCTTGACAGTGCGTGGCCATCTACGCGCTCGCGAACCAGAAGGGCGGCGTCGGTAAGACGACGACCGCCGTCAACCTCGCCGCCTGCCTCGCCGAGGCCGGGGAGCCGACGCTGCTCGTCGACCTGGATCCCCAGGCGAATGCCACCTCCGGCCTCGGCGAGCGCGCAAACGGTACGTCCAGCTTCGACCTGCTCGACGGCGCGTCGGCGAGTGACCTCGCCTCGGGCACGCGCTTTCAGAACCTCGAGCTGATCCCGGCGAGGCCGGACCTCGCCGGTGCGGCCGCCTCGCTGGCGCTGCGCCAGGACGCCGAGCACTACCTGGCCGACGCGCTCCGGCCGGCCGCCGGCAAGTACCGCTATGTGTTCCTCGACTGCCCCCCGTCGCTCGGACCGCTGACCGTCAATGCGCTTGCCGCCGCCGATCGCGTGCTCGTCCCGGTCCAGGCGGAGTACTACGCACTCGAGGGCGTCGCGCAGATCCTCGGCTCGATCGAGGCGGTCCGTGCCCGGCTCAACCCGCGCCTCACACTGGCCGGGTTGCTCCTGACGATGGTCGATGGCCGGACTCGCCTTGCCGCCGACGTTTCGTCCGAGCTCGAGCGCCACTTCGGCCCGTTGCTCTTCAAGACCCACGTGCCGCGGTCGGTGCGAATCGCCGAGGCGCCCAGCCACGGCCTCCCCGTGATTGCCTACGACCGCCGGTCCGCCGGCGCCGATGCGTACTGGAAGGTGGCGATGGAGCTTGTCGAGCGGAACTAGCCCGGCCCGGCGCGGCCTCGGCCGCGGGCTCGAGGTCCTGATCGGCGGCGCGCCGGCGACCGAGCTCGCGCAGCTTCCCGTCGACCACGTCCACCCGAATCCGAAACAGCCGCGGCGGCGCTTCGACCACGAGACGACCGCCGCCCTCGCCGAGTCGGTGCGCTCCCAGGGCCTCGTCCAGCCGGTCGTCGTCCGGTCACGTGCAGCGGGTGGCTACGAGCTGATCGCGGGCGAGCGACGCTGGCGCGCTGCCCGTGAGGCGGGGCTCGAGACGATCCCCGCCCTCGTCCGGGAGACGGGCGACCGCGACGCCCTCCTCCTCGGGCTGGTGGAGAACGTGGCGCGGGAACAGCTGACGCCCGTCGAGGAGGCGCGCGCGTACGCGCTGCTCGTCGACGAGTTCAGCCTCGGCCTGGGCGAGATCGCGGAGCGCGTGGGCCGGTCGAAGCCGGCGGTCTCGAACCGGATGCGCCTGCTCGACCTCCCCGAGGACGTCCTCGCGATGTTGGAGCGCGGCGAGCTGACCGAGGGACACGCCCGCGCCGTCCTCGCCGTTCCCGACCACGACGGGCGGCGCCGGCTCGCGCGCGAGATCGTCCGCCGCGGGCTGTCGGTCCGCGAGGCCGAACGGGCGGCCCGCTGGTCGGGCGCGAGACGCAAACCGCGCAAGGCGGCGGCGCCGCTCGATCCACTGCTCGCCGACCGGGTCAAGGTCGCGGCGGAGCGGCTGACGGGACGCGCCGCGCGGATCCGCGGCGGGCGGCTCGAGATCGAGTTCGCCGACGAGGTCGAGCTCGCGGAGTTGGCTGAAGCTCTCGAAAAAGCGGCCACGGCGTAGACACCCGTACCCAGCGGGCAAGCTCGGCCGTTTGGGTCCTGATGCTCGGTCTGTACCAGCAGGACATCGAGTGGCTCGAAGCCATCTCCCAGGACGAGGACGCGCGCGCCCTCTTCCTCCGGATGGCCGTCCTCTCGCAAGAGGGCAAGCTCGAGCCTTTCCTGACCGAGCTTCGCCACGACGAGGAGCTCGACGACCACACGAAGGGCACCGTGGCCGAGCTCGCGCAGGATCAGGCGTTTCTGCTGGCCGTGGCGGATTACCTGCGGAACACCGTGCGGCTGCACTAGTCGGAGCCCTGCAGGGGCGAGGATTGTGCCGGGGCGAGCTTGGTGCCGGGTAGGGGGGGG
>Ga0307302_10000308_pt1 | contig 21811 bp, 21 predicted proteins | sample ER_DNA_183_FD_194490 | JGI IMG/M metagenome (GOLD analysis project Ga0307302, IMG submission 194490) | Bulk soil microbial communities from the East River watershed near Crested Butte, Colorado, United States - ER_DNA_183 | ecosystem: Environmental > Terrestrial > Soil > Floodplain | place...
CCGCCTGCTCGACGTGCAGGAGCTGCTCTCCGAGTCCGGGATCGGGCGCGCGCTCCACACCGTGGTCGGTCAGGGCCAGCTGGAGGACGTGCTGACCGCCCGGCCCGAGGAGCGGCGCACCTACATCGAAGAGGCTGCCGGCGTCGCGAAGCACCGCAAGCGCAAGGAGCGCGCCGAACGCAAGCTCGCCGGGCTCGATCAGGACGTGCTTCGGCTCCAGGACGTCCTCGCCGAGCTCCGTCGCCAGCTGAAGCCGCTCCGCCAGCAGGCCGAGATGGCCAAGAGGCACGAGACCCTGACCGCGGAGGCCGATGCCGTCGCGGCCCGTCTGGCCGCCGCGCGGTTGCGCGACCTGTGGGACGAGCGCGATCGGCGCAAGGAGGGATGGGACGAGGGGCTCGCGCGACGCACGGCCGCGCGTGAACGGCTGGACGCGCTGGACGGACGGGTCGCTGCCGCGGCCGACGAGCGCGCCCGCTCGGGCTGGGCCCTGCAGGAGGCGGAGGCGGCGTTCGTCCAGGCGCAGAGCGCCAAGTCCGCGGCCGAGCTCGAGCTCCGGCACGCGGTCGAACTCGAGTCGGAGGCTCGTCAGGCGGTCGCCGCACAGGCCAACCACGGCGTTCGGACGGCCGCGCTCGAGGAGGATCTGCGGCGGCTCGAGGCCCGGTTCTCCGAGACGGCGGAGGAGCTCGAGGGGCGCGGTCGGGAGCTCGATGCGGCGGAGTCGGCGTTCGCCTCGGCGGCGGAGGCCAGGCGCGACGCCGAGGACGAGCGCCGGCGCCTCGCCGAGGAGGCGGCCGCCCACCGCGCCGAGATGGAGACCTTCCGCCGCTCGCTCGCCTCGCACGACCGGGAGCGTTCGAGGCTGGAGGAGTCGCTCGGGCAGGTCCGGGAACGCAGGACGGCCGGCGAGACCGAACGCGAGGCGCTCGCGGCCGACGTCGAGCGCCTGGACGCCTCCACGGCGCCGCTCGGCGATCGCCGGTCCGAGCTCGAGCGCGAGCGGCACGGGCTCTCGGACACGGTGGCCGAGCTCGAGGAGGGTCTGCGCCGCCTCGAGCTGCGCCGCGACGTGCTTCGAGCCCGGCTCGACGACCTCGAGCGCACGCCGGGCTCCCGTTTCCTCGAGCGGCATTCCGGCCGTGGGGTCGGTCTCCTCGGCCGGCTGATCCGTGCGGCCGACGGCTGGGACCGCGCGCTGCGAGCGGGGCTCGGCTCGCTCGCCGACGCCGTCGTGTACGAGGACGCCGGGCGCGCGCTCGCCGACGCCCCCGGCGGCGAGGGCGCCACGCTCGCGGTGACCGGTGGCGGGCCCGCCGCGTTCGAGCTCTCGGGCGAGCGGACGTTGCTTTCGATCGTCGACGCGGACCCGTCGGTGCGGGGGCTGGTCTCGACCCTGTTGAGGGACATCTACCTGGCCGAGACGCTGGAGGAGGCGGCCGCCAAGCACGCCGAGCACCCAAGGGCGTCGTTCGTCACGCCCGACGGCGTGCTCGTGGGACCCGCCCTGATCCGGACCACGATCACCGCGGACTCGCGCGCCGAGGAGGTGCGCCGGGAGCTCGCCGTCGTGGAGCGCGACCTGGCAAGGTCGGGCTCGGCGCTGAGGCCGCGACGGGCCAGGCTCGACGAGATCGCTGGGGAGCTGGCCGAGCTCGCCGAGGCGATCGAGGGAGCGGACGCCCGGATCACGCATGCCGCCGAGCGCATCGCGAGGATCGACGGAGAGCTCTCCTCGGTGGGCGAGCAGGAGGAGATCCTCACGCAACGGCTTGCCGGGATGGACGACTCGGCCGCCGCCTGGCGCGAGAACCTCGCGGCCGCCGAGCACGTGACCCACGAGCTCCCCCAGCTGCCGAAGACGCCCGAGCCCCCGATCCAGGCCCGGGTCACCGTGGAAACGCTCCGCCGCGAGCGCGACCGGATCCAGACGCGGTTGTCGTCCGTCCGCTCCGAGCGCGAAACCCTCGCGGCGCAGGACGCCGACACGCTGCTCGCCCGGGCCGACGACGCGACGCGCGCGCGTGGCGAGGCGGAGCATCGACTGGCCGCCGCCGAGACGGCGATGGAGGCGGGGACCGCGGCACGCTCGGCCGCGTCGGCCGCCGAGCGGGCGGCCACCGACGACGAGGCGGAGCTGAACCGCCTGTGGCGGGAGGCCTCGACCGAGCTCGAGCGGCTCCGCGAGACGTACGAGGACGAGGACCGCTCGCGCGGCGACCTCGAGCGCCGGATCCGCGACGCCGAGCGCTTGCTGCGGGAGGGTCACCAGCGCGAGCCGCACGACGCGATGACCGAGCTGTCCGAGGACGACACCGTTCGCGGGCTCGAGCGCTCGGCCGAGCTCGTCCAGCGGCGGCTGGCCCTGCTCGGGCGCGTGAACCTGCTCGCCGGGGGCGAGTTCGAGGCGCTGCAGGAGCGCCACGACTTCCTGCACCGCGAGCTGGACGACGTCCGCAGGGCACGCCGGGACCTGCTCGAGGTGATCCAGCGGATCGAGACCGAGATCGTGACCACCTTCGAGGCCGCCTACCGTGACGTGGCCGCCGAGTTCGAGCGCCTAATCGGCGAGCTGTTCCCGGGCGGCGAGGGCCGGCTGGTATCCACGGAGCCCGGTGACCCGCTCTCGACCGGGATCGAGATCGAGGCGCGCCCGGGTCGCAAGCGGGTAAAGCGCATCTCGCTGCTGTCGGGCGGCGAGCGCGCGCTCACGGCGCTCGCGTTCCTGTTCGCGATCTTCAAGGCGCGCCCGAGCCCCTTCTACCTGATGGACGAGGTGGAGCCGGCGCTCGACGACGTCAACCTGCACCGGTTCATCGGCCTGATCGAAGGCTTCGCGAGGGACGCGCAGGTGCTCGTCGTCACGCACCAGAAGCGCACGATGGAGGTCGCCGGGATGATGTACGGGGTGTCGATGTCCAAGGAGGGCACCTCCAAGGTGCTTGCCCAGCGGATCGACACGCCGGCGGCGAGCGGCAGCGCAGGTGAGGCCGGCGCGAGCGTCGTGGCCTCCGCGCCCGACCCCGTCCGGTAGCCGGCCGCCACCGTGGAACTCCTGGTCGCGGTCGTCGTGGGCCTCGTCGTTGTCGGCCTCGTCCTCGGCGTCGTCCTGACGCGACGGCGTCCGGCTCCGGGCACGACGCCATCAGCCCGTGGCCACGAGGGCGTCGCGACCGGCGATCGGCAGACCGCCGCCACCACCGCTCCCCCCCGAACGCCCGGCCCGGGGCTCGCGGGGCGGATCCGATCGGCGTTCGGGTCAGGGGTGCAGGACCCGTGGAGTGAGCTCGAGGGACTGCTCATCGGCGCGGACGTCGGCCCGTCGACCTCGGCTCGGATCGTCGGCGACGTCCGGGCACGCTACGGGCAGGGCGAGGACCCCTCGGCGCTCGTGGGCGAGGAGATCCGATCGATCCTGGGAGCACCCTCGTCGCTCGAGCTGCCGACCGAGGACCTGGGGGTGGTGCTCGTGGTCGGGGTCAACGGCTCCGGCAAGACGACGACGATCGGCAAACTCGCGGCTCGGCTGTCGAGCCAGGGGAAGCGGGTGAGCATCGCGAACTCGGACACTTTCCGCGCGGCGGCGTCGGAGCAGCTCGGAGTCTGGGCCGAGCGCGCTGGGGCGCACCTGGTCCGCCAGGAACGGGGAGCGGACCCCGGGGCGGTCGCGTTCGACGCGGTGCAGGCGGCGCGGGCGCGAGGGTCGGATGTGCTGATCGTCGACACCGCCGGCCGACTGCACACGAAGCAGCCTTTGATGGAGGAGCTGAAGAAGGTCCGCCGCGTCATCGAGAAGGCCGTAGGGCGATCGCCCGACGAGACGCTGCTCGTGCTGGACGCTACGACGGGTCAGAATGGGATCGCGCAGGCCCTGGCCTTCACCGAGGCGGTGGACGTGACGGGCGTGGCGCTGACGAAGCTGGACGGCACGGCGAAGGGGGGAGTCGTCCTGGCGGTACGCGATCAGCTCGGGGTGCCGGTCAAGGTCGTCGGCACCGGTGAGAGCGTCGGGGATCTGGAGCCCTTCGACAGCGAGGCGTTCGCCGCCCGCCTCCTGGGAGGCTGACGATGTCCAGGGCCGAGATCCTGATCGTCGAGGATCACCCGACGATGCGCGAGGCGATGCGGCTGATCCTGGAGAACGCGGGGTTCGACACGCGCGAGGCGTCCGACGGCAAGACGGCGTTGTCGATGGTGCGCGAGCGGTCGCCGGACATCATGTTCCTCGACCTCAACATCCCCGGGACGAGCGGCGCGGACGTGCTCGCCGAGCTCAAGGGCGACGAGGCGACCAGCGGTATCCGCGTGATCATCATCACCGCGACCGGCGAGGAGGGACGTGAGTTCGTCCTGTCGCTGGGCGCCGACGAGTACTTCACCAAGCCCTTCCCACCCACCGAGTTGCTGCGGACCGTCGAACGGGTCCTCGAGGGACCTCCGGAGCCCTCGCCGGCCGGGTCGTAACCTGGTCCTCGATGTTCGACACCCTCACCGACCGGCTCGACGGCATCTTCAAGCGGCTGCGTTCCCGCGGCAAGCTCCACCCGAAGCAGGTGGACGGTGCGCTCGCTGAGATGCGCGTGGCGCTGCTGGAGGCCGACGTCTCGGCCGAGGTCGCCGACGACCTGCTGGCCCGAGTCCGCGATCGGGCGCTGTCCGAAGAGGTGATGAAGAGCCTCACGCCGGCCCAGCAGGTGGTCAAGGTCGTTCGTGACGAACTCCAGAGCACGATGGGGGGCACGCAGGTGGCGTTCACGCTGCCGTCCGTCAGACCGGCCGTCGTGATGATGGCCGGCGTGCAGGGCTCGGGGAAGACGACCGCGTGCGCGAAGATCGCGCTCCACCTCAAGTCCAAGGGCAAGCGCCCGCTGCTCGTCGCCGCCGACCTGTGGCGTCCGGCCGCGGTGGAACAGCTGACCACCCTCGGGCGCGAGATCGGCGTCGACGTGGTCTCGGACGGCAAGGACGCGGTCAAGGTCGCAAAGGGCGGGGTCAAGCACGCCGGTCGCGAGGGCTACGACGTCGTGATCGTCGACACGGCCGGGCGCCTGCACGTGGACGAGGACATGATGCGCGAGGCCCGGCGCGTGAAGGACGCGATCGATCCTCATCAGGTGGTCATGGCGTGCGACGCGATGACGGGTCAGGACGCGGTGATCCAGGCTCGCGCCTTCATGCGCGAGGTGGACACCAGCGGGTTCGTGCTCACGAAGATCGACGGAGACGCGCGCGGCGGCGCGGCGCTCTCGATCACGGCGGTGACGGGCAAGCCGGTCTTCTTCGCGGGGACGGGGGAGCGGCCCGAGGACCTCGAGCCGTTCTACCCCGACCGGATGGCGTCACGGATCATGGGGATGGGCGACGTGCTGTCGCTGATCGACAAGGCGCAGGAGAACCTGGATCAGGAGCAGGCCGCCGAGACCGCGGAGAAGATGCTCTCGGCCAGGTTCACGCTCGAGGACTTCCTCGTCCAGATGCAGGCGCTCCGCAAGCTCGGCCCCCTGCAGGATCTGCTCGCGATGCTGCCCGGCGTCCCCGGGGGCAAGAACGCGCTCAAGGACCTCGAGGTCGACGAGGGCCAGCTCGGTCGGGCCCAGGCCATCATCCAGTCGATGACCAGGGAGGAGCGGCAGAATCCCGCTATCATCGGCGGGTCCCGGCGCTCGCGGATCGCGCGCGGATCGGGCGTGACCACCGCGGAGGTCAACGCGCTGCTCAAGGAGTTCGAGCAGGCGAGGAAGATGATGAAGAGCATGCTGGGCGGCAAGGGCATGCCCCGGATCCCGGGGATGCCGAACCTCCCCGGCGTCGGTTAGGAGTTCGTCTGTGAGGAGTCGGGGAACATGTCGGTTCGTATCAGGTTGAAGAGGTTGGGGGCGAAGAAGCGTCCCTTCTACCGGGTCGTCGTGGCCGACCAGCGGAGCCCCCGCGACGGCCGGTTCATCGAGAACATCGGCAGGTATCAGCCGATGGACGACCCCTCGGTGATCGAGATCGACGAGGAGCGTGCGCTGCATTGGCTCCGGGTCGGCGCGCAGCCGTCCAACACCGTGAGGGTCTTGATGACCAAGGTCGGCATCTGGGAGCGCTTCGCTTCCGAGAAGAAGGCCCCGAAGGCCGCGCGGGCCTCCTGAGCCTGGCCGGACAAACATGCCCGAGACCATGCCGGGAACCATGGGGGATCTCCTCGACTACCTCGCGCGCGAGTTGGTCGACGATCCCGATGCCGTTCGGGTCGAGCAGATCGACGACGAACGCGGCGTGCTGCTCACCCTCCGCGTCGCGCAGGACGACATGGGCAAGGTCATCGGTCGCGGCGGCCGCACGGCCCGCGCGATCAGGATCGTGATGAAGGCCGCTGGGATGCGCGCGGGGATCCATCACACCGGCGTCGAGATCGTCGACTGACGCCCGACCCGCGGACCACGGCGAGGAACGGATGATGCACGAGCCGACCGTCGTGGTCGGCCGGATCACACGGGCGCACGGCGTGACCGGCGAGGTTGCGGTCCTCGTCATCTCCGAGGTCCCCGGGCGTTTCGACGACGGGGCGACCGTGTGGCTCGAGGACGGCCGGACGCTGACCGTCGAGTCGTCCCGGCCGCACAAGGACCGACTCCTGGTCCGGTTTCGCGGCGTCGAGGACCGCGCGCAGGCCGAGGCCCTGCACAGGGCCCTGCTCGTCGTCCCCGAGTCGTTGTCCCCCGAGCTGCCCGAGGGCTCGTGGTGGGATCACCGGATCGTCGGCTGCGCCATCGAGACCGAGTCCGGCCGCGCCCTCGGGACCGTTCGCGAGGTGATCCACACCGCGGCCAACGACGTCTGGTCGGCGGTCGACGACGACGGCGTCGAGACGCTCGTCCCTGTTCTCAAGGATGTGATCATCGACGTGGACATGAACGCGAAGCGGATCGTCGTCCGCGAGATCCCGGGGTTGACGGCACCCGATTGAGCATCGTCGCGTGCTGTGGCGCACGGCCCGGTCGCGCTAGCCTGCCGCCGTGCGGATCGATGTCGTCACGATCTTCCCCGGCATCTTCGAGAGCCCGCTGCGCGAGAGCCTGCTCGGGCGGGCGATCGAGGCCGGACTCCTGGACGTACGCGTGCACGACCTGCGTGACAGCACGTCCGACAGGCATCGCCAGGTGGACGACGAGTCATACGGCGGCGGGCCCGGGATGGTGCTGAAGCCCGAGCCGGTGTTCGCCGCGGTCGAGTCGCTCGGTGCCGGCGTCCGACGAACGCTCCTGCTGTCGCCGGCCGGGCGGAGGCTGGATCAGGACCTCGCACGCGAGCTCGCCGTGGAACCCTGGCTGGTGCTGATCTGCGGGCGCTACGAGGGCGTCGACGAGCGCGTCGTCGAGGGCTTGCCGGCCGAGGAGCTCTCGATCGGCGACTACGTCGTCGCGGGCGGGGAGGTGCCGGCCCTGGTGGTGCTCGAGGCGGTGACGCGCTTGGTTCCCGGTGTCATCGGCCGCGGGGAGTCGCACGAACAGGATTCGTTCGGCGACGAGGGCGTCCTCGACCACCCCCACTACACCCGTCCCGCCGAGTTCCGCGGGATGCGCGTCCCCGAGACGCTGCTCTCGGGCAACCACCAGGAGATCGAGCGCTGGCGCCGCGAGGCCGCCCTCGAGAAGACCCGCCGCAACCGACCCGACCTGCTCGAACGCTGACCGAGACCCCCCGCGCTAGCACCCCTGTTACCATGGGCGTCCCGCCATGAACAAGACCGACCTCGTCGACGCCCCTTATCTGCGCACGGACCTGCCCGAGTTCCGGCCCGGCGACACCGTGAAGGTGCACGTCCGGGTGGTCGAGGCGGGTCGGGAGCGGATCCAGGTCTTCCAGGGCGTCGTGATCCGACGTCAGGGCGGCGGCCTCCAGGAGACGTTCACCGTCCGAAAGATCTCGTTCGGCGTGGGCGTGGAGCGAACGTTCCCGCTGCACTCGCCGTCGATCGGCAAGCTCGAGGTCGTGTCGCGCGGCCACGTACGCCGGGCCAAGCTCTACTACCTTCGCGAGCGCCGAGGCAAGAAGGCGCGGATCCGCGAGCGTCGGCTCGGTGACGAAGAGCTGGCGGCGATCGCGGCGGCCGAGGCCGAACGCGCCGCGGCGGCCGCCGCCGCCGATGCCGGTTCCGCCGATGGGTCCGACGATCAGGTCGATCCGTCGGACACGACCGGCGCCGGTGGGCGGGAGACGGAAGCTCCGGACGTCGAGACCGACACGGCCGACGCTCCGGCAGTCGAGACCCCGGCGCAGGCCCCGGCGCAGGAAGCACCCCCGGCCGCGGTGTCGGACGGCGGTATGGCCCAGACCGAGCCCTCCGAGACAGGGCTCCTGGGCTAGTCGGTGACCGCGCGCCCGTCGAGCTCCGAGGAGCCCGTCGGCGGGATCACACTCTCGAAGCCTCAGCCCGCCGAGCAGCAGAAACGTGGGTCGTTCCTGCGCGAGCTCCCGATCCTGCTCGTGGTCGCGCTGGCCGTCGCGATCGTCCTCAAGACCTTCGTCGTCCAGGCCTTCTTCATCCCCTCGGGCTCGATGGAGCCCACGCTGGAACCGGGGGACCGCGTGCTCGTCCAGAAGGTGGTGTACGGTCCCGATCGCGGCGACGTCATCGTGTTCTCGGACCCGCAGGGGCGCCACGGTCCGGATCGCGGGACCGTCGGCGGGTTCGTCCACTGGTTGTCCAGCACGCTCGGCATCGAACGGCCCGAGCGCGAGGACTTCATCAAGCGGGTGATCGGGCTCCCCGGCGAGACGGTCGAGCTGCGGGACGGGAGACTGTTCGTCGAGGGGGTCTGGATCCACGAGCCCTACCTGAAGGGGGCGGTCGACACGAGGGACTACGGCCCGGTGAGGGTTCCGGAGGGCTCGCTGTTCGTCCTGGGCGACAACCGGCTGAACTCGAACGATTCGCGGTTCGGCCTCGGGTTCGTCCCGGTCGACAAGGTCGTGGGGAGGGCGTTCGCGATCGTGTGGCCACCGTCGAGGGTCGGGTGGATTCACTAGTCCTGGACCTCGGGCGCTACGAGCGCGGGCTGCGGGAGCAGGGCTTCCGCCTGATCGCGGGCGTCGACGAGGCCGGCCGCGGGGCCCTCGCGGGGCCGCTCGTCGCCGCCGCCGTGATACTGCCCGTGGAGTTCGACCTGGAGGGGATCAACGACTCGAAGGTGCTGACCGCGCTCCAGCGCGACGCGGCCTTCGAGCGCATCGTGGGCCACGCCGTGGCTCGTTCCGTATGCCGGTGCACGCCCACGCGGATCGACCGGAGGGGCCTGCACAAAACCAACGTTTGGCTGCTCCGTCGGTGCATCACCACGCTGTCGGTCGCACCCGACTACGTCCTGACCGACGGGTTCCCGGTGAAGCGGCTCGGGATCCCCAACCTGTCGATCAAGAAAGGAGACGCGGTCACCGCGTCGGTCGCGGCCGCCTCGATCGTGGCCAAGGTGACCCGGGACCGGATGATGGATCGCTACCACCGCAGGTTCCCCGCCTACGGGTTCGACCACAACCGGGGGTACGGGACGGACGAGCACCGCGAGGCGATCAGGCGCCACGGCCCGTCCCCGATCCATCGGTACTCGTTCAAGGGTCTGCGGACCGGCTACTACGACCGCGATAGGGTGGAGGAGCCGTGAACCCCGAGGAAGACGACATCGAGCGGTACGAGGAGCAGCGCGAGCTCGAGCTGTTCCGGGAGTACCGCGACATCGTGCCGATGTTCGCCTATGTCGTGGAGACCGAGCGGCGCTTCTACCTCGCGAACACGGTCGAGCTGAACCAGCGCGAGGACGGCTGGGTCGAGGTGGTGCTCGGCGACGCCTGGGTCTGGGACATGTACCGCCCGGCCCGCCTCGTGTCGAACGTGCGGGTGCTGACCCGCCACGACGTGAACGTGGAGGAGCTGCGTCAGGAGGACTCGATGCAGCTCCCGGAGTAGCCGACCCGAACTCCCGCAATCGGCGATCCGACCTACTGCAACGATCAGACATGCGGGAACCTGCCCTTCCGTGTGAGGCTGTTCCTCAGCGCTTGTTCAGCTTGTTTGGTCGCCTGAGGGGGTGATCCCTCGAAGGAGATCGCCCGAGAAAGGGGACGGCATGACCAGGAAGGTGAGTTGTCTCGTAGCGGCGATCGCGTTCGCCGCCGCAATGCTTGTCGCTGCCGTTCCCGCGGGCGCGGAGACGCGGACCGCTGCCGCGAGCGGCACGGCCGCATTCCGCGAGACGGGGACCGGCTCAGACGAGCTCGCCTTCCCCGAGATCCGGCGTCGCGTCGGCGCGCGGGGGACACCGGTGGGCCTGCTTCCGATCGCTGGCAAGCGAGGCCAGTTCCCGCCGAAGCCGCTCGCCAACCCGATCGTCGCCTCGCAGGGGCTCGCCGGGTCGAACCCCGAGCTGGGAGCCAGTTTCGATGGGCTGACGAGCCGTGATCAGCGACTTGCCAACGGCGGCAACCAATTCTCGGTCGAACCGCCCGACCAGGCTCTGTGCGTTGCGGACGGATACGTGCTCGAGTCCGTGAACACCGTGATCCGGGTGAAGGACACGAGCGGTGCCAACCTGACGGGGGTCGTGGACCTGAACTCTTTCTACGGCTACCCGGCGCAGATCAACCGGACGACGGGGGTTTTCGGCCCCTTCCTTACGGATCCGGTGTGCCTCTTCGTTCCGTCGATCGATCGGTGGGTGCAGCTCGTGCTCACGATCGATCAGGTCCCCTCCGGAGACCTGGCCGGGGCGTTCCTCGGCACCAACCATCTCGATCTCGCGATCAGCGACACGTCCGACCCGACCGCGTCGTGGACGATCTATCCGATCCCGGCGCAGAACGACGGGACGGACGGCACACCCGACAACGGCTGCCCGACGCCCGATCCGAACGCTGCTCCGGGAGCGACGAACCCAACGGCGGAGATCGGCGACTACCCGCACCTGGGGATGGACGCGAACGGGATCTACATCTCGACGAACGGCTACTGCCTCTTCAGCAGCCAGTACAACGGGGCGCAGCTGTACGCGATCGGACTCGAACAGCTGTCCGGCTCATCGCTTCCGTCCTCGATCACGTTCCAGCACTTCGCGAACACGAGGTTGGCCGGCTCGCCGGGCTTCACGGTCTGGCCGGCGACGTCGTTCCCGGGTGAGCACTCGACCGAAGCCGGCGGTACGGAGTACCTCCTGAGCACGATCGCCGGCGACGGCACCGAGACGGGCAACCCGACCGGGACCGCCAGGCGCATCGGTCTCTGGGCGCTCACCAACACGAGCTCGCTCAACACCGACACGCCGAACGTGCAACTGACGAACCGGCTCGTGAACAGCGAGACGTACACGTTCCCGCCCTCGTCCGACCAGCCACCCGGCCCAACGCCGTTGCGCGACTGCATCAACGACACGACCCTGCCGACCCCGTTCGGCCCCGGCTGCTGGCAAGTCTTCTTCGTCGAGGAGCCCGAGCACGACGAGGTGATCTCGAGGCCGGACAGCCTGGACGGGCGCATGCAACAGGTCTGGTTCGTGAACGGCAACCTGTGGGGCGCTGCCGGGACCGGTGTCTCCGTCGGCGGCGAGACGAAGGCCGGCATCGCCTGGTTCAAGGTGCAACCGAAGATCACCGGCGCCGGCAAGGTGGAGGGGAAGGTCCTAGACGAGGGTTACGTCGCCCTCGCCGACAACAACCTGACGATGCCCGCGCTGGCGATGCTTCCGAGCGGCGAGGGCGCACTGGCGTTCTCCGTCCTCGGCGAGGACTTCTTCCCGAGTGCGGGGTACGTCTCGATCGACGAGGCGGGAGGCGTCTCGCCGGTGCACATCGCCGCGGCGGGGCTGGGCCCGGACGACGGGTTCACGTCGTACAAGGCGTTCGTCGGCGATCCGCCGAGGACCCGTTGGGGCGACTACGGCGCCGCCTGGACGGACGGGAGCGACATCTGGATCGCCTCCGAGTACATCGGTCAGACCTGCACGCTGGCGCAGTATTACCCCGGTAGCGGTGCCAGCCCCCCGAGCCTCGCCGGCTTCGGAAGCTGCGGCGGGACGCGCGTCTCCCTTACCAACTGGTTCACGAGGATCAGCGAGCTCAACCCGTAGGCGGGCGAAGTGCGAAGGTGAGGGCCGGCCGAGCGCCGGTCCTCACCTCCCGCCGCCCAAGCCGGGAGCGTGAGACCGCTCGATGCCTACCCGGCTGTCGGCGGCCGGGTCTAGCGTCGCCGGGTGAGCGGATCGAGGACCGACCGGCGTTCCGAACGCGGCCGCACCGGCGAGGACGCGGCGCTCCGTGTCTACGAGCGGCGGGGGTTCGCGCTGGTCGCGCGCAATTGGCGCTGCCAGCTCGGCGAGCTCGACCTCATCATCGTGCGCCGGGACCTGCTGGTCGTGTGCGAGGTGAAGACGCGCTCGGGGGCCGCGTTCGGTGGCGGTTACGAGGCGGTGACGCGAGCCAAGCGCAGGAAGGTCAGGAGCCTCGCGGACGCGTTCCTGCAAGGGAACGCGTTCGAGCACGCCCGGGTGCGCTTCGACGTCGCGAGCGTCTGGCTCGGTGCGCGCGACGCGGACGTCGAGATCTTCGAGGACGCGTTCTAGGTGTCGGTGGCTGCCGCTAGGGTCGGCCGACCGTGTACGGACGCGTCAACGGCGTCACCGTCGTCGGCGTCCGCGGCCACCTCGTCGCCGTCGAGGCGCACGTCGGTCGCGGACTCCCATCGCTCACCCTGACCGGGCTGCCCGGGGCGGGCGTGCAGGACGCGCGCGATCGGATCCGACCGGCGGTCGAGAGCGCGGGCCTGGAATGGCCGCTGCGTCGCGTCGTCGTGAACCTCTCGCCGGGAACGCTCCGCAAGGAAGGCCCCGGCCTCGACCTGCCGGTCGCGCTGGGGGTGCTCGCGGCCACCGCGCAGGTGCCCGCCGCGGGGCTCCAAGGGTGGGCGTTCGCGGGCGAGCTCTCGCTCCGAGGCGGGCTGGTCTCGACCCCAGGCGTGCTGTCGGTGGCGATCGCTGCGGCACGCGCGGGACTGCGAGGCGTGGTGGTGCCGGCGTCGAACGCGGCCGAGGCGGCGCTGGTGGACGATCTCGAGGTCGTCGGCGCGGGGTCGCTCGGGGAGGTGGTCGGGTTCCTGCGAGGGACGTGGCGGCCGACCGTGCCGGAGGCGACGGCCCGGCGCGTCGATGCGCGGCATGCGGTCGATCTCGCCGAGGTCCGGGGTCAGGGGCAGGCCCGTCGGGCTCTCGAGGTGGCGGCTGCCGGGGGACACAACGTCCTCATGGTCGGACCACCCGGTGCGGGCAAGACGATGCTCGCCCGGCGGCTTCCGACGATCCTGCCGTCGATGTCGCGCGACGAGTCGCTCGAGGTGACCCAGCTGCACTCCGTGGCCGGACTCCTCGACGGAGGGCTGATCCACGCTCGGCCGTTCCGGTCGCCGCACCACACGGTGTCGCCCTCCGCACTGCTCGGCGGGGGGACGGCGTTCCTGCGGCCGGGAGAGGTGTCGCTGGCGCACCATGGGGTGCTGTTCCTCGACGAGTTCACGGAGTTCCGCCGCGACGCGATCGAGGGGCTTCGCCAACCGTTGGAGGACGGGCGCGTGGTCGTCACGCGGATGGTGGGCACGGTGGCGTTTCCGGCGAGGTTCACGCTCGTCGCGGCGGCGAACCCGTGCCCGTGTGGGTTCGCGGGGGACGCCCTCCGCCGCTGCACGTGCCGCGAGGACCGTCTGCAGACGTACCAGGCCAAGCTCACCGGCCCGTTGTTGGACCGGGTCGACATCCGCCTCGTGATCCCACGCCTCACCAAGCGCGAGCTCCTCGGCGAACAGCCGGGGGAGTCCTCGGCCGCGGTCCGCGAACGCGTCGAGCGGGCGCGCGCCCGGCAGCGCCGGCGCTACGCGCGGTTCGGCCTCCCGAACAACGGCCAGCTCACCGGTCCCCTCGCGAGGCGCGAGGCGCGGATCTCGGCGGACGCCCGCGACCTCCTCGCGTCGGCGGTCGACCTGCACGCGCTCACGGGCCGGGGCTTCGACCGCACGCTCAAGGTCTCACGGACGATCGCGGACCTCGCGGGAGCGGACCGCGTCGAACCCGATCACGTGGTCGAGGCGCTGGCGTACCGCTCCGCCTCGCCGGTGCCGGAGCTCGAGCGTGCGGTCTGAGGATCGAGCCGGCGGTCCGTGGCCCACGTGGCCGCCGGCTTACGGCTCGGACGAGGAGGACCGACGAGCGCTGTTCGTCCTGTCGGCGCTCCGCGGGATCTCCCCGCGGAGCCTCATCTCGCTGGCGGTCGAACGTGGCTCGGCGGCCTCGACCCTTGCCTGGATCCGTGAGGGTCGCGCCGGCAGCGACAACGACCAGGCGTTCGCGCGTGCCCTGGACCCCGATGCGATCGCCGGTGCGGCCAAGGCGTGCGGGGCTCGCCTGATCACGTGGGCATCGGTCGACTATCCCAGCCAGCTCCGACAGATCCATGATCCACCCGGTGCGATCTACGTGATCGGTCGGACGCCGCCGGACGTGACCTCGGCCGTCGCGACGGTCGGCGCCCGGCGCTGCACCGCCTCGGGGCGCGAGGCGGCGCGTGCGATCGGGCGCGGGTTGGCGCTCGCCGGGGTCACCGTCGTGAGCGGCGCCGCCCGCGGCATCGACGCCGCGTCTCATGAGGGCGCGCTCTCGGTGCAGGGCCCGACGCTCGCCGTCCTGGGGTCGGGACTGGACGTGCCGTACCCGTCGGCCAGCCGAGCCCTGATCTGGCGGATCGGCGCCGCGGGAATGCTGGTGAGCGAGTACGCGCCCGCAACGCCGCCCAGCCAGCACCACTTCCCCGCTCGCAACCGGATCGTCGCGGGGTTGTGCCGCGCGACCGTGGTGGTCGAGGGGGCGAGGGGGAGCGGCTCCTTGATCACGGCTGAGCACGCGATGGAGTTCGGGCGGGACGTGTTCGCGCTCGCGGGTTCGGTCACCAGCGCCCTGTCGGAGGTGCCGCTGCAGTTGATCCGCGAGGGGGCCACCCTGATCCGCGACGCCGAGGATCTGCTGAGCGACCTCGGCGTAGAGGTCCTTCCGACCGAGGCCACCGAGCGGCTGGGCCTCGACGACGCCGAGCTCAGGGTCTTGGCCGGCATCGTCGAACCCACCCTCCCCGATCGCCTAGCGACCTCGCTCGGGGTGGGCATCCACGAGGTCGTCGGGGTCCTGATGCGGCTGGAGCTGCGCGGGTTCGTCCGCAACGTGGGTGGCCGCTACGAGACGACGCTCAAGGCACGACCTCACAGGGACAGGCTGGTCCGCCCACCGGCGGACGTCGATCCCGGGTCCGCTGCTTGAACGGGACGATCTCGATTGGTACAAGGGGGACCCCCGAGCTCGGAGGACCATGCCCGCCCGCGACCTTGCTCAGTCCGACACTGTCCTGATCGACGGGTTCTCCGATCACCTGGCGCTCGAGCGCCACCTCGCGCCCTCGACCGTGGACGCGTACCGCCGAGACCTCTCGCAGCTGGGCGCGTTCCTGCGCCGAAACCGGCGGGACCTGCCCGGGGCAGGGATCGACGACCTGCGGAGATTCCTCGCCCTGCTCACCAGCCTGGGCTATGCGCGCGCGTCGATCGCGCGGCGCGTCGGCGCGATCCACACCTTCTACCGGTGGGCGGTCTCACGGGAGGTCGTCGCCGAGGATCCCGCCGCGCTCCTCGGCCGGCCGAAGGTCGTGAACCGCCTCCCGGTGGTCCTGCGCGCGCCGGAGGCCGCGGCCCTCGTCGAGGCGCCCGTCGCGACCGCGGACGCGAGCGACGTCGATACGGCGGTGGCACTGCGGGACCGGGCGATCCTCGAGCTGATGTACGGGTCGGGGCTGCGGGTGAGCGAGGTCGCCAGCCTCACGCTCGACCGGGTCGATCTCGAACGCGGCCGGGTGATGGTGGTCGGCAAAGGCGACAAGGAGCGCGAGGTGCCGCTCGGCGACCCGGCGCGAGAGGCGGTCGCCGGTTGGCTCGTCGTTCGGGGCGTCCTCGGCGTCGGCGGGGACGACGAGCTGTTCGTGAACCGCAGGGGTCGGCCGATCGGCCCACGCGACATTCGACGGCTTGTGGGACGATACGCGGGCCTAGCCCTTTCGGGCCGGCGGGTGACGCCGCACACCCTGCGACACTCGTTCGCCACGCACCTGCTCGAAGGAGGAGCGGACATCAGGTCGGTCCAGGAGATGCTCGGCCACGCGAGCGTGGCCACGACGCAGCGGTACACCCACGTGAGTCGTGCACGCCTGTTCGAGGCCTACGAGCGCAGCCACCCGAGGGCCTGATGCCTCGAGCCCCCAAGGCCGAGAAGGCCAAGCCCGCGGTAGATCTCTCCAAGCCGACCAGGGCCGACAGGACCGCCAAGACGGTGCAGGCCGCCAAGAACGACCGGCCCTCGGCGCGGTCCAGCTCGGTCAATGTGGGGTCGTCTTCGCGGGTCTCCACCCGCCGGCCCGCGACGCCCGACGAGATCAACGAGCTCGCCCGGCTGTGGGAGGAGTTCAAGCGGAACGAGGTCTCGGGCGCTCGCGAGGGCGCGCGCGAACGCCTCATCCTGCACTACGCCCCGTTGGTGAAATACGTCGCGAGCCGAGTGGCGACTGGCCTGCCCGCGAGCGTGGATCAGGCCGACCTCGTCTCGTACGGGATGTTCGGGCTGATCGATGCCCTCGAGAAGTTCGACCCCGGCCGCGGCAACAAGTTCGAGACGTACGCGATCCCGAGGATCAAGGGCGCGATCATCGACGAGCTTCGTGCGATGGACTGGGTGCCGAGATCCGTCCGGTTCAAGGCGCGCGAGATCGAGAAGGCGTACTCGGACCTCGAGTCGATCCACAAGCGCGGCCCGACCGAGAAGGAGGTGGCGGCGCGCCTCGGCGTGACGCTGCGCGAGCTGCACGACGTCATCAACCAGATCTCGTTCGTGCAGGTGCTCCAGCTCGACGAGATCCTGAGCGTCGGGAGCGACCGGGGCGAACAGGTGTCGCTCCTGGACACGCTGGCCGACCGCGGGACCGACCCGACGATGGCGCTCGAGGGCGAGGAGACGCGCGGACTGCTCGCGGCGGCCATCAACTCGCTGTCCGAACGCGAGAAGATCGTGGTCACCCTGTACTACTTCGAGGGCCTCACCCTGGCCGAGATCGGCGACATCCTCGGGGTGACCGAATCACGGGTCTGCCAGATCCACACGAAGGCGGTCGGCCAGCTCCGCCTCCAGCTCGTCGAGACCGAGTGAACCGATCGCTCCACATGTGAGCCGCGTCACGGCTCGCGCCGCCCCGCTCGCCTAGGGTCGTTGTTCGGTCATCGATCGGAGAACCTCATGGCGTTGCTGGCGCTGGTCTTCCCCTTGGTGATGGTGACCCTCACGGGTCCGTCCTTGCCATCGGCCGGACCGTCGCCGATCGGCTCCGGGACCGAGCTCATCGGAATCGTCCCGATGCTGCCGGTCGGGACGTGGGCCTGGCCGGTGCAGGGGCCGGTGATCCGGGGGTTCGACCCGCCCGACACGCCGTTCGGGGCGGGCCACCGCGGGATCGACATCGCGGCCGCGCCCGGGACGCCGATCCTTGCCACCGAGGCGGGGACGGTCTCCTTTGCCGGGAGAGTGGGCGGGGAGCTGTTCGTCACGATCGTCCATGGCGGCGGACTGTCGAGCACGTACTCATGGATCTCGTCGACGACGGTGCGCAAGGGTGACGTCGTCTCGAGGGGGCAACCGATCGGGAGCACCGGGACCGGATCGCCGGGGGCGATGGTCCCGCACCTGCACTTGGGCGCGAAGCTCGACGGGGAGTATGTGGACCCGATCCTGCTCTTGGCACCGCTCGGCGTGCAGGACCTGATCCGGCTCGTGCCGATCTTGAGCTGACCCCGACCGCATTGGGTGTCTGAGCAAACGGTCGCGGGACGGTGACTGCGGCTAGCATGTGCGCCCCCGTCAGAGGAGAGCCCCCTGTTTCCGATGCGCCGTCACCGATCGTCGCGCGCCGTCCGTGTCGCTGCCGCAGCGCTCGCGATCGGACCGCTCGCGCTCCTGTCGGGCGAGGCGTTCGCGCAGGAGGCCCCCACCTGGAAGCAGTTCCAAGGCGGACCCGGTCACTCCGGGGTGCTGGCCGATGGCCCCGAACCCCCCTACCGCGTCCGTTGGACCCTGCCGGCGCCCGCTGGCGACGCCCTGTCGGGCGCCGTGGTCGCGGGCGACCTAGCCGTGTCGGTCGGGACCGAGGCCGTCTACGGGATCGACGTGGTCTCGGGCGCCATCGAGTGGCAGGTGGCTCGGGGCGGGGGACCCCTGTCGATGCCGGCGATCGGGGCCGGCCCACGGGGGCGGATCCTCGTCTACCTCGAAGGCCCGGGTCCGAGCGATGTAGGCGGAGCGTCGGAGGGATCGCCGAGCCCGAGCGCGAGCGCAACCCCCAGTGCATCGCCTTCGACGACGACGGGGCCCGGCCCGTCTCCCACTGGACCGGAGAAGGAGCCCGACATCTCGACGCTCGTCGCGGTCTCACTCGCCGACCGAACCGAGCTCTGGCGAACGCCGTTGGAAGCGATCTCGCGGAGCGGTGTCACGATCGAGGGAACGAACGCGTTCGTAGGTGACCAGGGCGGGACGGTGTACGCCGTCTCACTGGAGAGCGGATCGATCACGTGGTCCGCGGAGATGGAAGGGCTCGTCGATTCGCCGGTCGCGGTCGCCGATGGGCAGGTGGTCGCGGTCGCCAGGAACACCGACCCGGCGCAGGTCGTCGTCGCGGCGTTCGACGAGGCGACGGGGGAGCGCTCGTGGCCGGCGCTCGCCATCCAGTCGAACTCCACGGCCGGCACCGCGCCCTCGGCCGGCGGCGGTTCCGTGTTCATCGGTTCGGCCGACCGGCGCGTTCGGGCGCTCGACGCGAAGGGCGGCTCCGAACGATGGGCAACGCTGGTGCTCTCGCTGTTCTCCCCCGTGACCTCGCTCGCGTTCGACGACGAGAGCGTGTTCGCGGCCGACATCGCGGGGGGCCTGTACCGGCTGGATGCGGCGGACGGTAAGCGCCGGTGGAGCTACCAACTGAACGAGGTCGTGCTGCGGAGCTCGCCCGTCGTCTCCGGCTCGTCGCTCCTGCTCGGGCTGAGCGACGGTCGCCTGGTGGCACTCGATACGGCGTCCGGGCACCTCGTCTGGCAGAGCGCCCCGTCCCCCGGGCTCGTCGGGACGATCGCGCTCGCGAGCGACGCGGTCCTCGCCGTCAAGGGCGGCCGCGAGGCCGGCCTCATCGCCTTCGAACACGACCCGGACGGCGAGCTCGTCGACATACCCTCGCCGACCGAGCTCGACGCCGGGACCACCGTGACGCGATGGACGCTCGCGGCGCTCATCGTCTTCGCGATCGCGTTCGTGCCGGGCATCTGGGCGAAGCGGCGTTTGGGGACGGCAGGCGAGATACAGAGCGGCGACGACGACCTCGATCGGGACACGGAACGGGAGGAGGCACCGTGAGCGGCAGGAAGCGACGGCGTCCGGCGCGCCCGCGGCCGGCCCCGGTTCGAGACGAGGCGACCGAGGCGGCGGCCGAGCCGACCGCGGCGCCCGAACCGCGTCGGCCGTTCGGCGGCGCGCTCTTCGGTCAGAGCGCCGAGTCCGTGATGCCGCCGATCGGGCGCTCGCTCGGGCGCGGCCTCCTCGCCGTCGTGTCCTCGCCCGTCCTGTTGGCGATCGCGGTCCTCGTGCCGCTGCTCGTGTGGCTCGGCCTGTACGCGCTCGGGTTCGAGGGCCGACCCGCCCTGCTGGTCGACGTCCTCGCACTGCCGCCGATCGCGACGTACTTCGATCTCGGGACCGGGGAGAGTCTGTTGGGTCTCGGACCCGCGTTCCTGATCTTCATCGGCATGGCGATCCTGATCCGGGGCGTGCTCTATGCCCTGCTCGCGGGGATGATCGTGGAGTCGCTCGAGGACGGTCGCGTGAGCTCCTGGGGGCTGCTCAGGGGCGTCGCGGCGATCCCGACCGTGATCGTCGTCCAGGTGCTCTCGTTCACGCTGATCCTGGCCAGCAACATCATCCTCCCGGTCCTCGGCCCCGGCATCGGGCTGCTCGGCGCCGTCGGTGCGCTCGTGGGAGGCCTGTTCTTCCTCGGGTTCGCACCGACCGCCGCCGTCCGACAACGCCGAGGCGTGGTCGAGTCCATCCGGCGTTCGGGCAGGGCCGCGATGCTGCCTGGGAGCCGGCACCTCCTGTTCTGCGGCCTGTACTTCTTCATCGCCCTGCCCGTCATCGTCGGTCTGGCCCCGGGCGGGGGAGAGGTCACCGCGAACCCGTCACTCTCCGGCTGGATCTTCATCCTGGCCGCGAGCGTGCTCCACTTGGGCTTCATGGGGGGGCTCGCCTACCGCTGGATCGTGGCCGAGCCATCCGTCCCAGAGCAGCCGGTGCCGCGCCGCAGGTCTCCCCAACGCCAGCCCTCCCGGCGCCCCTCGGGCCGGCGCTGAGTCGGGACGGCGGCCCGGACTGCGACAACGCCGCTGGTAGACTGCGCGTTCGCCGGCGTCTCGACGCCGAGCTCACACGCCCGGGGATCACCCGCGGGGTCCCGGCCGGGTTCAGGGGAGTCAAGCAGCGAGCGCGAATGCGCGAGCGGCAACCCCGAGCACGAGCCGGGCCGCAGGAGAGCCGAACCGGGCGGAGGGACGAAACCGGAAGGAGGGCACCATGCCTGTCGTCACCAGGCGGGAGCTGCTCGAGGCGGGGGTGCACTTCGGGCACCAGACACGACGCTGGAACCCGAAGATGGGCCGGTACCTGTACGGGGAGCGCTCCGGCATCTACATCATCGACCTCGAGAAGACACTGTCCGGGCTCGAGGAGGCCTATGCGTACGCGAGGGATCTCGGCCGCCGCGGCGGGGTGATCCTGTTCGTCGGGACGAAGAAGCAGGCGCAGGAGGTCATCTCCGAGCACGCTGCACGCGTCGCGATGCCCTTCGTCACGACTCGCTGGCTCGGCGGGATGCTCACGAACTTCCAAACGGTCTCGCGTCGGCTGCTCCGTCTTCGCGAGCTACGCGAGATGGAACGCACGGGCGCGTTCGACTTCCTCCCCAAGCGGGAGGCGATCCGTCTGCGGCACGAGAAGGAGAAGCTCGAGCGCAACCTCGGGGGCATGCAGAGCCTCGAACGGCTCCCCGACGCGATCTTCGTGATCGACACCAAGAAGGAGCACATCGCGGTCAACGAGGCGCGCAAGCTCGGCATCTCGGTCATCGCGATCGTGGACACGAACTGCGATCCGGACGAGGTGGACTTCGTGATCCCGGGCAACGACGACGCGATCCGATCGGTCTCGCTCGTCACCCGGCTGATCGCGGATGCCCTCGCCGAGGGACGGCAAGAGGGCCGCGAGGCCCTCGTGACGCGCGCGACCGGTCCCGAGATCGAGCCGGAGCCCGCCCCGGCCCCGAAGCCGACGGCCGCGCCCGCTCCGATTTCCGATCCCGCCCCTGCCCCTGAACCCGCTCCGGCCGCCGAGGCCGCCGCGGGGTCCGAGCCGATCGTCCCCGATCCGGTCCCGGGCTCCGAGGCCGAGCCGAAGGAAGGCTGACGCGGATGGCGGAGATCAACGCGCGGATGGTGAAGGAGCTCCGTGATCGCACCGGGGCCGGCATGATGGAGTGCAAGAAGGCGCTCCAGGAGGCGGATGGCGATCTCGACAAGGCGGAGGAGATCCTGCGGACGAAGGGGCTCGCGTCCGCCGCCGGTCGGGCGGGTCGCTCGGCGAACCAGGGGCTCATCGAGGCCTACATCCACTTCAAC
>Ga0307302_10000310_pt1 | contig 21792 bp, 20 predicted proteins | sample ER_DNA_183_FD_194490 | JGI IMG/M metagenome (GOLD analysis project Ga0307302, IMG submission 194490) | Bulk soil microbial communities from the East River watershed near Crested Butte, Colorado, United States - ER_DNA_183 | ecosystem: Environmental > Terrestrial > Soil > Floodplain | place...
TGGCTGCCCACCCGACCGCGATGCTTTGACCGCTGCGTTGTGGTGAAGGCATTCCTGCCCCTTGCGCAATAGGGCTGTCGTCGAGGTCGTCCTTAACGGTGTCGAAACAAACACCTGAGGAAGGGAGCCGACGATGACCGAGACCCTGACGGTCCGCAACGGCATCGATGTCGACCAGCTGCTGGCGACCATCGACGCGATCAAGGACGACCCGAACGTGGCGTCGTTCACGTTTCGTGCGTCGAGCCGCTGGCAGGAAGGCACCCGCAACGTCGGAGAGATCGGGCGTTTCGTGCATGCCGGGCAGGAGGACCAGACCCGCGACGAGCGGTTCCGGCTCGACGGTGACGAGCCGCCGGTACTGCTCGGCAACAACAAGGGGCCGAACGCAGTCGAGCTGCTGCTGCAGGCGCTCGGGTTCTGCTACGCCGTCGGGTACGTCGCTAACGCGGCCGCCCGCGGCATCCAGGTGACGCGGATGGAGTACGACGTCGAGGGCGACGTCGACGTGCGCACGTTCCTCGGGTTGACGGGCCCACGGGCCGGCTTCACCGCGATCCGGGTCGCCGGTCGGGTGGCAAGTCCGAACGCGACCGACGAGCAGCTGCAGGAGCTGTGCACCTACGTGCAGGACACCTCCCCGGTGCGTGACTCCCTGGCCAACCCGATCCCGGTAACGACCACCCTGCAGATCGCCCACTAGGGCGACCGCGGACACCGGGATTGCCGATGGGCGACACACTGAGGGCGCTGGAAGCGGCGTACGCGCACGCCGTTGACTGGGTCGAGTCGGTCCCGAACCGTCCGGTCGCGGCGGCAGCGACGGCCGAGCAGCTGCTCACCCTGTTGGATGGTCCGCTTCCGGTTGAGCCGACCGACCCGGCAGAGGTCATCAACATGCTCGCCGCCACCGCGGAGAAGGGACTCGTGGCGACCCCTTCGGGCAGGTTCTTCGGCTTCGTCGTCGGTGGTGCGCTCCCGACGGCCCTTGCTGCAGACTGGCTGACCAGCGCCTGGGAGCCGAACGCGGCATTCGCAGCACTCGCGCCGACCGAAGCTGCCGTCGAAGCCGTCGCGGCACGGTGGGTCACCGACTGCCTGGGACTGCCGGCCGACGCGTCGGTGGGCTTCACGACCGGCGCCGCAATGGCCAACTTCACCTGCCTCGCGGCCGCGCGGCACCGTGTGCTCGAGCAGACGGGCTGGGATGTCGAGGCACGCGGGCTGCAGGGCGCGCCTATGGTCACCGTGCTCTCCGAGGACAGGCACGTGTCAGTCGACGCAGTTCTTCGATACCTCGGGTTCGGTTCCGACGGTGTTGTTCCGATTGCCACAGACAACGAGGGCCGGATCCGGCCGACCGCGCTCGCCGATAATCTGCGCAAGGTGACCGGGCCGAGCATCGTCTGCCTGCAGGCCGCCAACGTCAACAGCGGCAGTTGCGACCCATTTCCCCGAGGCGATCGAGGCCGCCAAGGAACACTAGGCCTGGGCGCATGTCGACGGCGCGTTTGGGCTGTGGGCCGGCGCAAGCCCGACCACCCGACACCTCGTCGAAGGTGTGGACGCGGCCAACTCGTGGGCCACCGACGCCACAAATGGCGGCGCCGGGTGGTCAGGCGCGCCACTCCTGGCCGGGAGCGACCGCCCCGTGAAGCCAAAGCACCTTCTCGAGGCCTCCTCCTCGGGGGTGTGCAGCAGCGCGTCCACGCGGATACTGCTGACATGAGCGGCTGCTGCGACTCTCGCGGATGCAACGACATGTTCGGGCCCCGGTTTGCTCGACACCTCGCCTCCCGGTATCGCAAACGCGGCCTCGACAAGACCGCGGCCCGGATGGTCGCCTACCTTGTCGACCGAGGACTTGACGGCGCCAGCGTCCTCGAGATAGGAGGCGGTGTTGGTGACATCCAGCTCGAGCTGCTAGGCCAGGGCGCGAGCCGGACCACCAATCTTGAACTCGTCGACGCCTACGACGCCGACGCGACCGACCTCGCGAAGTCAGCCGGGCTGCGCGACCGGATGACCCGCCTTCGGGTGGACATTGCGGCCACGCCGGACGAAGTCGAAACGCATGACGTTGTCGTGCTGCACCGGGTCGTGTGCTGCTACCCCGACTACGAGCGTCTCCTGACCGCGGCAGCTGATCATGCCAAGCGACTGCTGGTGTTCAGCCACCCACGCCGCAACTGGGTGAGCTGGACGTTCACCCACTTGCAGAACGTCAGTTTCCGACTGGTGGGCAAGTCTTTCCGGACGTTCGCCCATCCCCCGGCGGCCATGGTCGCCGTAGCGGAGGTACGTGGCATGCACACCGAGTACAGCTACCGGGGTCCGGTCTGGCAGGTCGTCGGCCTCGCGCGGGCGACTACGGCCGGCCGGTAGAGCTGGAGGCACCGTGACGACGGGACGGACGCCGCAACAGACACTCGCCGCGGTGTACGACGAGGGCGCCGCCGCCTACAAGAAATACTGGGCCCCAGTGCTGCACCGGCACGCGCTCGACCTGGTCAACACGGTGACCTCTGCGGCGGCTCCAGCGCCGCGCATCGTGGTGGACGTGGCCACCGGCTCCGGCACCCTGGTGCCGGCACTGCGAGGCCTTGCTGGCAGCGGCGGACGAGTTATCGCTCTTGACCGAAGTCACGGGATGCTACGTCGCATACCCCGATCAGTGCCCCGGGTGCAGGCCGACGCCGCAGCACTGCCACTTCGTGCGGCGTCCGCAGACGTCGTGGTGCTGGCCTTCGTGCTCTTTCTCCTGCCCGACGCCAGACTGGCGGTCGCTGAGGCCGCCCGCGTCCTGCGTCCAGGCGGCTGGCTGCTCACCGCGACGTGGGGCTCGCAGCTGAGGACCGGCGCCGACGTCGTTGTCCGCGAGGAACTCGACGCCGTCGGTGCCCCAACCTTTCCGGTCCTTGAGCGCTCCGACTCACTGACGGACACACCGGATCGCATGGCTCTCCTGCTCCACGGCGGCGAGTTCGACAACATCGACACCTCATCCCGGCCGCTCGCCGCGGCGCTCGACGCCCGTGCGGCGCTGGCCTTGAAAACCGGATGCGGCGTCCTCGGCTGGCGGTACCGGCGACTGGATCCTGCGAGCCGGGAAGCCGTATGCCGCCGAGCAGCTGAGCGCCTCGCCGCCCTACCACCCGAAGCCCTCATTGACCGGTCAGAGGTACTGCTCACCACCGCTAGACGAACACGATGACAGCCTCAGAACCACACAACGAACCAGGCTCGAGGAGGCCAGCCATGGCGAGCGGGGAGGTCACCGACCGGCTGCGCAGTCTGTGGGAACAGTACGCGCCACGCTACGACCGCGACACGGGCTTCTACGATCTTTTGCTGCTCGGTGATAGCCGCTCATGGGCATGCTCGCAAGCGTCCGGCCAGGTCTTGGAGGTCGCAATCGGTACCGGCCGGAACCTGCCCTTCTATCCGCGAGGAATCCAACTGACGGGGATCGACTTCAGCCCGGCCATGCTCGCCCTAGCCCGCGACAGGGCCGCCGAGCTCGGCATTGATGTCACCCTCCTCGAGGCCGACGCCCAACATCTCCCATTTGCGGACAATCGGTTCGATACCGTCGTCTGCACCCTAGCCCTCAGCAGCATCCCCGACCCCGCAGCAGCAATCAACGAGATGTACCGCGTGCTTCGCCTCGGTGGTCAGCTTCTGGTGGTCGGGCATGTCGCAAGCCTCTACCGAGTGGTGAGAGCCGGCCAACGACGACTTGAAAGACTGTCCATTCGCCTGGCCGGTGATCATCAGACACGGCAGCCATACGCAGAAATCGTCGCCGCCGGCTTCACCGTTGATCGACGAGAACGCCTCAGAGCGGGCGTCATCGAGCGCGTCCGCGCGGTCAAGCCCACCGACCGGTGACCCAGCGGAGCCTCATCATTCGTCACAGTCGCGGCAACTGTCCAGGGCTGCCGTTGGGGCCGTCGCTAGCCTGAGCGCCGCGCGATAGCCGGTTAGGAGACCCCGAATGGCTACTACACGCTCGATCGAATGTTGAAGACATTCGCGCGCCACGGCGGCCAGATTGCCTGCTGCGGCACATGCCTGGACGCTCGCGGATTGGACAAGGAGCACCTCATCGACGAGGCACCCCGTTCCACCATGGACGAGCTGGCAGCCTGGACCGTCGAGGCCGACCAGGTCCTGGTGTTCTGACCCTCCTGGAGGCACCGTCGGCGGACATCTACGGTCGGGAGCGGCGGTAGACCGCTACCTGCCAGGCAGGTCCGACACTTTCGGAGAAGTGACGCACGAGACCGCGCTCACGAGCGACCGAGTCGATCGCCTCGCCCGGATGGACGGAGGCGCGCACCGGCTTGCGGAGCAAGCGCAAGACGACGTTCATCGCGAAGGTGACGAGACGCATCATGAGTGTGTCGCGTGGATAGACGAGGCCGTAGAGGCGCTGAGCGTGTTCCGCAGAGAGCTCAGTCAAGCGTTCCCAGCCCGGATAGACGTTGAGCACTCGGTCGAGCGTCACGATGTCGGCAGGGGGGACCGACTCCGCCAGCTCGACGAAGTCGCCATGCCGGTAGGTGACGCGGCCACCGTGGCCGCGACGGTCGCTCTCCTCTCGCGCCGCATCGAGATAGGCCGCGGACGCGTCGACGCTCGTCGCGCGGGCCAGACCGGCGTCGAACAGCTCGTGTTGGATAGCGCCGATCCCGCCTCCGATGTCGAGTAGCGTCCCGCCCCCGACACCCTCGGCCTTCAGCGCCTCGATCAACGCCCGAGTCGACGGAATCGGCCCCTTCTGCCGGTACCTGCGAAGCTCAGCTGCCGCGAACTTCTCGTTGTAGAAGGTCCCCATCCGACTCGTGGTGGTGGCCATCGCCTCTCCTTGGTCTGCCAATGTACGGAGAACAGGATGCACCGACCCAGAAGCCAGAGGAGGCGTGGCATCGAAATGGAGGAGCTGACGCTCTGTTCGATCTTCATGATGGTCTCCCGGTCCAGGCCTGCGCCGGACCGATGACTCCGGCGCATGCCAGCCGCGCCATCCACCGGCAAAGGCTCGCGTACGACGTGTTCCACGGTGCGCCGTGCCCGAACGCGCTGCGGGCGTCCGGCGTCTGGCCAGCGCACTGTCTGTGATCGCGATGTGCACCCCACCGTTGTGCGACTCGCTAGGGACTGCTCTCGAGCAGGCCCAGCTCCGCCGCTCGGTGTGTCGCTTCGGTGCGCGAGCGGCAGCCGAGCTTCATCAAGACGTTGCTCACGTGCATGTCGATGGTGCGTGGGCTGACGAACAGCGCCTTGGCGATCTCGCGGTTCGTCCGCCCGACCGAGACGAGGCGGAGCACCTCGAACTCACGTCGCGACAGTCCGGCGTGCTCACGCTCGCTCGCCGCTCGTCGACCGAGTCGTCGCTCGACATGCTCGCCGAGGTGAGCCAGCTCCTCAGCGGCAGCGGTCGCGAGGGGGCGGGCGCCGAGCCGTCGGGCGGAGCGGTAGGCGGAGGTCAGGCGCTCGATCGCCAACCGACGCTCCCCGTAGGCCGCGAGCGCGATGGCGACTCGAAACTCGGTCTCGGCCCGCCCGTACGGCGCGAGGTCGCCGAGGATGTCGATGGCGTGGGTAAAGTGCTGGGCGGCTCCGGCGGCGTCGCCGTCGGCCATCGCCAACTCACCGAGGGCGTGCCCGAGCCCGGCCACAGCCTCAGCTGTGCCGAGCGCTGCCGCGGTGCGCGACAGGAGCTCCGCCGAGCGGGCGACGTCCGCCGTGAGGCCCTGGTGCGCGAAGAAGGTCGCGATCCAGCGAAGCGCTGGCACGGAGTAGTGACGCTCTTCCCTGACCGCGATGCGATCGACCAGGTCGCGGGCACGAAACACGGCGTCGTCAATGCGACCCTCCTGTGCGTCGGCTCGAGCGAGACCGTGGGCGGCCTCGATCTCCAGCCCGAAGACTTCGTTGCGACGGGCGAACCTCATACCGTCGGAGAGCAAGCGTCGTGACCGTCTGGTCAGGCCACGTAGGACGTACACCAGCCCCAGCTCGGCGGCGGCGACCGCCTCAGCGGCGGCTGGGGCGTCGCCGGCTTCGAGGATCGCTCGGCAGACCTCGACAGCACGATCCCACTCGCCGGTCTTGACCATCGCCGGCGCCAGGCAGGCGAAGCAAACCTCCGCCATGCCCGAGAGACCCTGCTGATGGCAGAACTCGGTGGCGGCTGAGTAGGCATCGATCGCTTCGGGATAGCCGGAGGAGTGCTCGAGCGCCGACGCAAGGCGGAAGTAGGCCTCCCCCGCTGGTTCGGTGAGGTTCTCGGCGAGCGCGAGTGCGAGACCCTCGCGGGCGAGCTTCACGCCGCGCTCGGTGTCGCCCAGCTTGGTCCGGATCTGACCCTCGAGGGAGAGTGCGCGGGCACGCAGCTCGGTCGACCCCGAGCGCTCCACTGCCGAGGCAGCGCCTGCGATGAGGTCGAGCGCGGCGGTGAGCTTCGCTGCGGACTGTAAGTGCGAGGCTGCGGCGAGGCGCTCGGTGGCCGACTCGAAGTCCATGCCCCGCTCGGTGAACGCATCAGCCGCGGCGGTGCGTGCGTCCAGCGCTCGATCCCAGGCTCCCTGCAGCTCGTAGATCCCGGCCAGGCGTCGCTCGAGCGCCGCGAGCCTGATGAGGTCGCCCCGGCTCGGGCAGGCCTCGAGGACCTCCTGCCACGCTCGCAGGGCCCCAGCGAGATCACCATGGAGCTGCGCGTAGCCGCCGAGGCGCTCCAGCGCGGCGAGGCGGTCCTCCTCATCGTCCCCCTCGCGCCACTGCTCAATGGCACGGCGGACCGCGCGTGCGGCGTCGTGGTAGGCATGGACCTGGCCGAACCGCTCCGCCGCCGCCAGCAAGCTCGGACGCGCACGGTCGTGCTCGCCCCCAGCGAGCCACTGCTCGGCAACCGCCTCGGGCGGCGCGCCACGCCGCTCCAGCTCCTCCGCCAGCTGCCGGTGGTAGGCGCGCCGCCTGGTCCACGCGGTGTCGTCGTAGATGGCCTCGCGGATGAGGTCGTGTCGAAACGCTCCCTGGCGGCCCACCTCCACCAAAAACCCTCGCTCGATCGCTTCGTCGATGCCGTCTGCGCCGCCGAGCGCGACCACCAGCTCCAGGTCGAATCGAAGCCCGGCGGCAGCGGCGATCTCAAGCGAGTGTCGACCTACCGACGACACGCGTTCCGCGCGGAGCAGCACGGCCTCCTTGACTGTATCGGGGAGCGGGAGGGTCTCGCCGGAGCCGAGTTCTACCGCGCCGTCTGCATGGTCCAGCCGTCCGGCGGCTGCCAGGGCATTGGCGAACTCTTCGACGAAGAACGGCACGCCTTGGGTGCGGTCGTAGACCGCTGATGCGAGCCTGCTCCCTAGCTGTGCCCCCAGGACCCGCGCTGCGAGCTCGGTGGCATCCACCGGGCCGAGCGGTTCGACCGTGAGCTCACGCAGGCGCCTGCGGCGCCGGAGTTCCGAGCGCACGCTGCGTAGCGGATGCCCCCGAGGCACCTCGTCGCTCCGGTAGGCACCAAGGACCAGGACCGGCGCCCCCTCCAGGACCCGGTCCAGGTGGAGCAGCAGCTCGGCCGTCGCTCCGTCCACCCACTGAAGATCATCGAGGAAGACCACCGTGGGCTCCCGGCGCGCCATCTGCTCGAAGAGATTGCCGACCGCCTCGAACAAGGTCGCCTGATCGGCGTCGGGTGGGCGTGGACCGAGCTCCGGGAGGATGAGGGCGAGGTGCCGGGACAGCGGCGCGGACCCGCGCAGACCGTCAGGGACCGCGCGTCCGTAGGCGCGGAACGCTTCGACAATGGGCGCGTACGGCCGAACCGCCCGCTGATCGGTGGCACCGCGCAAGACGAGGCGTCCGGCTTCGGCGAGGACGGACTCCACCAGCGTTGACTTGCCAACCCCGCTCTCGCCAGCGACCAGCAGGATGCCGCCGTCGCCTCGCGCGGCGGTGACGATCGCGTTGCGGAGCGCGGAGCGCTCCTGCTCCCTGCCGACCAGGTCGATCCCCCCTGGCATACGGGGCAGTGTAGGCGCGACGACGTCACCACTCATGTCGTGCGGGCACCCGCCCCCGGGTGGAAGAGCTCCTCAAGGCTGCAGATGGGTGCGATTGACCGAGGTCGGCGAGGTTTGGTGTACCGACCCGCTCCGTCTGAGCATCCGGACGTCGATGGCGGCCAGCCGCAGCCTGACCGCCAGCACGAGCCGCTAGCAGCGGGCACCGGTGTAACGGCCAACGATCGTGTCACGATTGGGTCCGAGCTGGCCCGCGGCCGCCCAGGCGCGCACGGCGCCCAGCAACCGCCTTCTAATGCTCCCTCGAGTTCCCGCCGCGGACGCTTCCGCCAGCCGACTCGCCGACCCCGGCCGCCCGGCGAGGGCGTCCTCTCCAACCGCCGCTGGTGTGCCAGTCATCGGGATCTGTGCATTGCCGCCGCGGACTCGGCGACCCGCACCGTCCACCAGCGGCGCGATCTCGAGCCGATCTGCGACGCCAGCGTCCTGCAGGACGAGTGCTTTGGCGCCCTGACCAGGAGCTTGACGGAGGCCCTTCATCATCACGGTGCTCCTTTGGGAGATCTCAGTGTGCTTGACTCGGTTCAACGCTAGGGATCGTGAGCGTCGCGAACATCCGCAGGATCACCGTGTTTTGGCGGCCCCATGCCGTACCTGTGATACCGCGCGTCTTGTCGGGACTCCACCTGCTCGCAACGTAGGGAGGCCACGCGACCGACGACTCGCGCCACGCCGTGCTCCTCGGCGCCGGGGAGGGCACCGAACACATCCACATGGCACGCGCCGCGATGCCTTCTCGGCTGATCACGAGCTCCTAGCGACTCTCCATGACGAACTACCTTCAGCTGTCCGTGCCTCGACGCCCAGCGACTGACCAAATCTCGGTCCGGCTGCTCGGTCTCTACACCTTGCCGTCGGATACTCGCCCGGAACTGAGGTCTTTGGCTTCAATCCGACTCGAGGAGCGCGTCACCGTGCTGCTCGGCACCCAGTGGGATCGCCGCGTGCGGTGTCGCAGGTACCAGAACAGCATCAGACCTGTCGCGGTCAGGTAGAACAGGTGCATCGCCCAGATCGGGCCGGGTGGCAGGTTGAAGACGTAGACGGCGTAGATCACGTTGCCGACGTTGCTCAACACGATATTGAGCGGACTGTACGACGCAAGGTCCTTGGTACGGCCAGCTTTGATCAACATCGGCAACTGGCTCAGCATGAAGATGGCGGTTGCTACCGAGCCGGCCACCAGAGCGATCCCCGCCACGTCCAGCTCCTGTCTTGTCGGCGTCAGGAGCGTGTCCTGGCGAACCGTCGTCCAGGTCAAGCGCCGGGAAGCTCGGAGTCCGGAACTTCCTCGCCGACCTTGAAGGACCCGACCAACACCGCCGACTGCGTCTCCATCGTTGCGCGCCTCATCCGCTCAGGTCTCCGCTGGGACGATCAGGCGCGTTCGACCCAGGTCTCCACCGGCACCGGATTAGTGAGCGCGTCGTAGACGGGCGAGGCATGCTTCGTCACCTCGCACAGCTCTGTGAGCGTCGCGTCGTCCGCGCCGGACTTCACGCGCACCTTGGCGCGGATCCCCGACGGACCGGGACGGACCGGGGCGAGCTGCAGGAGCCCGTTGAGGTCCACCTTGCCCTCCAGTTCGACGTCGATGCCGTCGATCTCGACGCCGCGGGCCGTCGCGTGGGCCGCGTAGGTACCGGCGATGCAGGAACCCAACGCGGCCATAAGCGTCTCGACGGACGACGGGCCGTAGTCGTGGCCGAGCAGTTCCGGCGGGTGGTCGCCGGGCAGTGTGAACCGACGCGGGATGGGCTGCCCAAGCTGCTCGATGGTCTCCAGCCGGGTATCGCCGGCGAACCCGCCCTTCCAGGCGTAGCTCGCGCGGAACGTTAGTTTGCCGGCCTCCGGCTGCTGCTGGACTGCGGCCACCATCGCCTGGAACTCGTCGACGTTGAAACCGTTCTTCTCTGCCATGGCCCCTTCCTTTCACTCTTGCGGCGCCACCGGCGCCGCCTGGGACTATGGCCGACGCTAGGGCGCGGTTCTTCCCCGGCTGTTCCTCGGCGGGTTCCCGGAGGCGATCTCTCCTGCGCGGATCCGGCAGCGGGCCTCATCGAGCGGCTGTCCAGCGCGCCTGAACAGCTCGGCGGCATCACCGAAAAGGGTGGCCGCCCTCTGGAGCTCGCCCTCCGCGACAACAAGCACGGCCTGGGCTTCAGTGACACCGGCCGTCCAGGCGCCTCTCCGCCACATGCCTGCCACGTGCGAGGCGCGCTCACCGTAGGACCGGGCCCGGTCAGGAAGCCCGGCCTGGGCGCAGGCGATGGCGGCGGCGATCAGGAAGCCGATCGAGCACGGGGTGCAGGCGGGCGTGTCGGCGAGTGCCTCCTCGGCCTCCTCCAGAGTGTGGAGCGCCGCTGCCGGGTCCTGGGCGGCGCGGATGGCCACGTCATAGATCCGGGGCAGGAGGTGCTGCGCGAGCAAGGACGCCTGGGCGATGGGTAGCGCCTCGGCCAGCCGGGCTCGCGCCTGGTCGGGCCGGCCGGCGGCGAGCGCCGTCTCGGCCAGGCGCTGCATGGCGTGGGCCTGGCCCACGTCGGCACGGCTCCGCCTGGCGAGATCGATCGCGCTCCGAAGATCCCCTTCAGCCTCTTCCACGCGGCCGGAGAGCAGCTCGGCCTCGCCCAGCACCGTGGCGGCGAAGGCCGCGCCACGTACCGCACCCGCGCGGTCGGCCGCTGCGCGGAGCTTTCGCGCGAAGCCGATGACCTCGTCGTACGGCTCTCCCCCGTACAGCGAGAACTCGACGAGGCACAGATGCCCGTCCAGCACCGACCCGGCGAGGCCGGGGTTGCGGGCTGTGTCGAGCACATCGGCGCGCACGCGGTCCCAGAGTTGCCCGCTGCTGTGGGCCACCATCCCGAGGAGCCCGGATGCCTCGACCGCGGCTGCGGCGAGCCCGACGTCGGCGGCGAGGCGTCGCGCCTCCTCGGCGGCGGCCCGGGCGGCGGTCAGATCCTGGCCGTGCCAGGCGACCAGGCCGCGTGCGAGGAGGAGCGATACGTGATCGTCGGAGGTCGAGGCCTCAACACCTTCCAGGGCCGCCGCAGCCTCGTCGACCTCGCCCCCAGCCAGGTACGCGCGGGATTGCCGGATCCGAAGTGAGGTGCGCGCACGGCCGCGGGCCGCGGCGATCGCCTTCGCGTAGGCGATCGGAGCAGAGGGGTCGCCGACCGCGAACAGGAGATCGGCCCGGAGCGCAAGCAGCCCGCCCCGCTCGCGACCGCCCGCGTACTCGAGGGCGCGCTCTGTAAGGGCGAGCGAGTCGGCGTACGCGGCGACCGCCGCAGCGCTCCGCGCGGCCCGCTCGAGCCACGGCACGGCCTCGACTGCTCGGCCTCCTTCGAGCAGATGATGGGCAACGCGTCCTGCCGGTGCGCCGGAGGCCGACAGCGCCCCGGCCGCGATGCGGTGCACCTGGGCGCGTCGATGGGCGGGCAGCGCATGGGCCAGCGCCTCACGGAGCAGGGTGTGAGCGAACCTGTATCCGCCTCCCCGTTCGACGATGAAGCCAGCCCCAAGCAATCGATCGAGCGCGTCGAACGCCGCCGCCTCATCCACCCCACCGACGGCCGCGAACTCGTCCGCGGTGAACTCGTCACCGGTGACCGCGGCCCGCTCGACGAGCGCACGAACCCCCGGGTCCAGGCCGAGCAGACGAGCCTGCAAGATGTCATAGAGCCGCTCGGGTACCACGACCGTGCCGTCCGCCTCGATCGCCGAGGCGAGCTCCCGGATGAAGAAGGGGTTGCCCTCGGCCTTGCGCCAGATCGCCTCGATCGCCTCCGGGGGGACCGCCGAGCCGTGCACACGCTCCACCACCGAGGCGGCCGCGTCTAGCGGGAGCGGCCCGAGGGCAATCTCCGTCGCGGTGCCCTCGGCGAGCAGGCTCGCGCGCACTTGCGCCAGCGCGGGACTCACGCCTGCCGCTCGGTATGAGAGCACCACGAGGAGCGGTTGGAAGCGCGACGTTCGCACGAGGTAGTGGGCGAGCTGGACGGTCGCGTCGTCGGCCGCATGCAGATCCTCGAGCAGGACTACCGCGCCCCGCTCGCGGGCGGCCGCCGACATGAGCTGCGCGACCGCCGAGAACAGACGGCGGCGCACCGTGCCGGGGTCCGCCTCGGCCACTGGCGCCGGCGAGGCGGCCGTGAGTCGCGCGATCTCTGCCTGGGCCCCGTCGCTCAGGGCAGCGGCGAGATCCGAGCGTTCCAGCAGGAGACGATCCAGCGCCTCCACGATCGGGGCGTAGGGCAGGACGCCTTCTTCCACACGGGTCGCGCCCCGAAGCGTCGTACGCCCGGCTGCGGAGGCTCGGGCGAGTAATGCGTAGCACAGGCGTGTCTTGCCGATCCCCGCATCACCGCTCACCAGCAGACCGCCGCCGCGCCGGGCGTCGAGGCGCCCAAGCGTCGCCAGGGCCGACGCCAGCTCACGCTTCCTGCCAACCATGGGCGCCGTGGACTCGACCGGCGCCACTGCCGCGGGTCCCCGCACGATCTCCTCATACAGGGCCACCGACTCGGGGTCGGGCCGAAGCCCGAGCTCTTTCCCGAGCAGATCCTTGAGGCGCCGGAACTGCCGCAGGGCCGCTGCACGGTTCCCGGCGTTGGCGTAGGCGCGCATCAGGGCACGATGAGCCTCCTCGTCAAGAGGCTCGACCTCCAACACATCGCCCCAGCGCTCCGCGCAGCGCAGCAACCCCAGGCACAAGAGACGGAGGCGTTCGCGCGCCGGCTGAGTCCACTCCTCGTATCGATCCTCCGGGAGCAACTCGCCGGTATAGAGGGAGGCCGCCGACGCACACCCGCCTTGGTCAGGTGACCCGAGCGCGAGTTCGGCCTCCCTTTCGAACCGCTCGACATCCACTGCGACGTCGCCGCCGAACCCGACCTCCTGGCTAGAAAGCGTGATCGCCGAGGGATCGCCGATGCCCCTCCGGGCAAGGTGGATGGCCTTGTGCAGGTTCCGCTCCCCGCCCACTGGAGGCAGATGCGGCCACAGGGCTTCGATCATCTGCTCGCGGTGCACCCGATGGCCCGACGCCAACGCGAGCAGCTTGACCAGGCCAGCGGCACGACGATGGCGCCAAGCGGAAGCCGGCACCGTACGGCCCTCGACCATGACCTCAAACCGACCGAGCAGCTGGATCTCAACGCTTGCCATCTGACCTCCTGGCGCGAACGACCCACTCAGGCCTGCAAGGGTCCAGCGCCGCCTCTTGCCACGAGGCCCTGGTGCCGACGGGCCAGCCATCCCCGAAGGAGGCTGTGGACCCTTTCCTGGTATTCGAGCACTAGAACCATCCCCGCGCTGCTCCCCCAGCTGGTCCGGACTCTCTTCGCTAATCGTTGCGATCCGCGGACAGAGTTCCTTGTACGTACACCATCTTGCCCCGCTCCGTACAACGCCGATGAGCTGGCCGCGACGCTTGGGTCCGAGTGGACCCTCCTCGCCACCGAACGCGAGCAACACCCCCCGCGGTGCCACCCAGCCCTTCGGCGGCCTTCCGACGCTCGACACCGCGGGACTGACCCCCGAGGCACCGGCTTCGACCGAGAACAGCGCCGGGCCGTGCCGCTCGTACATGAGCCTGAACCGTTCCCGCCGCCGCCTTCAACCGGCTTACCGTTGACACAAGCCGCATGTTCCCCTGGAGGACCGCATGGAGCGACGCGACATCACCAAAGAGATGGAGTGTGCCCGCGCCGACTTCCACCAACTTCTCGACACGGCGACCAGCGCGGAATTCCGGGCGCCGACACACGGCACCAAGTGGACCAACGAGCAGCTGCTGTTTCACATGCTCTTCGGCTACCTGCTCGTCCGCAACCTGCTGCCCTTGGTCAAAGCCCTCAGCCGGTTGCCCCCGGGCGCCTCTCGAGGCTTCGCCGCAGCATTGAACGCGGCCACCAAGCCGTTCCACCAGGTCAACTTCATCAGCTCTCTTGGCGGTGCACGAGTCCTCGGCCACGAGCGCATGGAGCGACTGATGGATCATGTGGTGGCCAGCCTGCAACGGTCCTTGTCGTATGCCAGCGAGGAGGGCCTCGGTCGGGGCATGCACTTTCCCGTTGGCTGGGATCCGTACTTCACCGACTACATGACAGTAAAGGAGGTCTACCACTACGCCACCCAGCATTACGATCACCACCGACGCCAGCTCATCCTGGCGTCCACCGCAACAGCACCCACCTAGACACGGGTCGCCGAAGCCGGGGTGCCGTCAGGTCAACTCTCCATTGCACCCATTTGGGCTTGATCGCAGAACCGTGTCCAGGCTTGGAATCCCCCAATGAGATCGGTTGCGCGCTCGATGCCGAGTTGGCGCAGCGATCCGGCCGCCAGACTCGAGCTGTACCCCTCGTTGCAGACGATGATCATGCGCAGGCTTGCGCTGTCTGCCTCGGCAATGTGGTGCGGGCAGGTAGGGTCCAGCCGCCACTCCAAGACGTTGCGGTCGATGATCAACGCCCCGGGTAGTTCCCCGTCGCGCTGCCGTTGCTCGATCGGGCGGGTGTTGATGACCAACGCGCCCGCAGCGACCTCGGATGCCAGGTCAGCGGGTTCTACGCGGTCGAGGCCGGAGCGAACCTCCTCAAGCACAACATCGATCGCGGCTCGGCCCACCATGACAGTCCTCCAACAGCAGCCCAGACTTCCTGAGCGTAGTCCCATGGGAATTGCCTTCCAATAGTGAAGACTGAGGTCAGGCGTGGCGATGAACGGCAGCTCTCGCCTGACTCAGCGGCAACGCAGATTTGCCTCCAAGCTCCTCCCCCTGCCAATCAGACTGCTAGTCAATCGGTCCAGCACCCGGCGGTCAGCTGGGTACACCCACGGACCTCACTTACGCCTACCGCCGCATTGTCATGCGTGCCATTTCCCTGAGCGTGCTCGCCATGCACCAGCCGGAGAGAGCTTCAGAGTCACTGACCTCAATTTGGGTGACACATGCAAAGCAGTGGGCATGACGTGCGCGGTTGTGATCGCCAGTTGCGAGTGGCCGAGCACATCCATCACCGCCGGCAGCTTTGAGGAAGCCACATATGCGTCGCGGCGAACCTTCGAGGCTCGCAGACACTCGGCGCTGGAGGTGCAGCAGCACAATGTCGGGGTTTCGGTGGTAGCTAGCTAGCATCGGCGGCGTGGCCGCATCGCAGGTTCTTCCGGGTCCTCCGCGGCGCGGATCGATGCGGTCAATCGTGCGCTTCCTCGATCGACTGTCCGATCTCGGTGCGCGACCCGAGGATTCTGATGATGAGCGCCTCCGCCATGGGACGCTGATCTTCGCGTCCATGCTGATCACGCTGATCTCCCTGGTTTGGGTCGCTACCTACTTCGCCTACGGCTACCCCATGTCGGCGGCGATCCCGGCCTTATATCAGCTGATCACGGTGGTAGGGCTTGTCGTGCTGGCGCAGACGCGGCGGTTCAGCGTGTTTCGCACCACGCAGCTCCTCGCGTTCCTCGTGCTGCCTGCCCTGCTCCAGGCCTCGCTCGGCGGCTTCGTCGCATCGAGCGCGATGATCCTGTGGGCGATCTTCACACCGCTCGCGGCGCTCGCCCTGCGGGGGCTACGGCGCTCGGTCGTGTGGCTTGTGGCGTTCTTCGCCGAGCTCGTGGTGCTCGCGCTGCTCGACTCTGGCCTCTCGCAGGACCCGGCGGCTCTCCCGACGGGCTTCGTGATCACGTTCTTCGTGCTGAACGTTATGGGGCTCACCCTGAGCGCATATGTGATGCTCGGGTATTTCGTGGAACAGCGTGAGCGGGCGCGTCGCGCGCTCGAGGCGGAGCGGGAGCGGTCGGAGCGCCTCCTGCTGAACGTCTTGCCAGAGCCGATCGCCGCGCGCCTGAAGGTCGGGACCGGGGTGATCGCGGATCACTACGACACGGTCAGCGTGCTCTTCGCGGACCTCGTCGGCTTCACTGAGCGGTCGTTGATCATGGCCGCCGACGAGCTCGTGGCCCTCCTGGACCAGATTTTCTCCGCGTTCGACCGGCTCGCCGATGCGGAGGGCGTCGAGAAGATCAAGACGATCGGCGACGCCTACATGGTGGCGGGCGGGTTACCAGAGCCACGTCCAGACCACCTCGAGGCAGTTGCCCGCATGGCGCTCGCAATGCGTGACGAGATCGCGGCGATCGCCGAGCGGACCGGAAGGGACTGGCTCGCCGTCCGGATCGGGATCGACACCGGACCGGTGGTGGCGGGCGTCATCGGCCGGCGCAAATTCATCTACGACCTCTGGGGCGACACCGTGAACACGGCGAGCCGGATGGAGTCCAACGGGCTGCCCGGGGAGATCCAGGTCACCGACCGCGTCGCGGCCGCGCTCGGTCCGGGGTTCGCCGTGCGGCCGCGCGGAACGAGCGACCTGAAGGGGAAGGGACCCATGGCGACGTTCCTACTTGACGGCGCCGACTGCTGACGCTCCGAAGATCCCACTGAGCGTCAACAGCTAGACCACGCGCGGGTGGCGTCCAGGTCGTTTAGGCGCGGTCGCGGTGATCGCACCGGTGACGGCGGCGGTCATCTTAATGCGATGTGTGTATAGCGAGCGTGGCGAAGACTGGTTCCCGCGTCGGGATGGGGAGGCCGAAGATCTCACCGTCGAGCATCATGGCCTTTGCTTTGGTTGTCGGCTGTCGAAGCCTGCGGCCGGGGTTCGTGGCGATGCCAGCCTGGCGGCACCGAGCGACAGGATGTACGCACGGTACGGAATGCCGCCACTGCGCCCGAATCGGCTGCCAGTCCGGAGGCAGTGTCGCATCGGTCCAGTTCGCGATCATGTTGTCGATCGGTACCTCGACGGCCAAGGTGATCACGAGGACCGAAATCATGAGCAGGAGTCCGACGACGGCGTCCTGCTCGACTCTCGGGCACTATTCCGATCCTGATGGCGGTCAAAACGCATCGACTTGATGCTTGCAAGAGCAAGCACCCGCGGGTCGGGAGGCGGTGCGGCGCCGTCACCGGCACCGACGCCAAGATCACTGCAAGGTGCTCCCGCGCCGCGCGGCCGTCTTCATGCATTCTGAAGGCTCTACGACCGCTACGGAAAATTAGGGTTGCGGCTCGCGGACCCTTCGGAAGCGCCGTGGTGGGCTGCGCGAGGTGCCGTGCTCGTCCGGCTTGTGATCGTCCCTCAGTAGCTGAACGTGGTCGCGGCCTCGTCGCCGATCCATTGCCACAGCGGGACCGTGCCTTGTAGTTCGGCGCCCTCGACGAGTGCGTCTCGGTCGAGCTTCTTGGCATCGAAGCAGATTGGGCAGACGTAGTAGCGACCGCCGGCTGCCTCATACCGTTTCGCCAGATCCACCAGCGGGGGGCAGCCGTCGCAGGCGACACCGACTGCGGTGCCGTTGAGGGCGAGGCGGACCGCTTCCTTGGTGAGGAACATCATGCTTGGACGCCCGGACTCGGCGGCGCCGACGGCGACGAGGTAGGCCACGGTCACCTTCTCGGGGTCTTCGAGTCCCGTGGTTAAGCTGACGACTGCCTTTCCGGACATACCTGCCTCCTTTCTCTCGGTGTTATCGGCCGGCCGGCACATGCGTTCGGCCCACGCATTCACGCTAGGGATCGCCGGAGGCCGTGTCGTCCGGAGTTCTCCCTACGAATCGAGCGGCTCGAGCGTGTCGAGCAGACCATGCTGCAGGGCGAACAGGGTGGCCGTGGAGCGGGTGGACGCGCCGGTCTTGCCGTAGATGCGTTCGATGTGGGTGCCCGCGGTCTTCATCGTGATCTCGAGGGCGCGAGCAACCTGTCGGGTCGATGCGCCGCGGGCGATCAGGACAAGAACCTCGACCTCGCGAGGTGTGAGCCCGGCCGGTCCGGCGCGCCGCCGGGGTCGACTCTCACCCGCGGCCGTGAGTACCGCTTCCACCGCGAGGGTGGCGAGTCGGCCAGCGCGGACCTCAGCCAGGAGCTCGCGGGTGGCCTGCTTGGCCGACAGGGCGGGCCGGTACGGTCGCGGCTCGGTCATAGCGCGGTAGGCATCGGCTGCGGCCAGGATGCGGGCGGGTGCGGACAGGGCGGCCCCAGACAGGCCCCGGTGATAGCCCGACCCGTCGAGCCGTTCGTGGGTGAGCGCGGCGATCGCGCCCAGGCGGGCGAGTGCGGCCGGTCGAGCGAGCACTCGCTCGGTGTAGTAGGCAGCCATGCGCACCCGCTCGAACTCCGTGGCCGTCAAGGAGTCGGGCTTGTCGAGGATCGTGGCCGGTACGCCGTGAAGGCCGACATCGTGCAGCAAGCCCGCCCGCCTAACTGCGGTGACCTCGGCGGCTGGAAGGCCCGCGATCTCGGACGCATGGGCCGCGAGCCCGGCCACGCCACGGCTGTGGCCGGCCCGCCATGTCGAGCGCAGGTCGGTGAAGTCGGCCACCACCTCGAGCGCGGCGTCGAGCTCCGGGTCGGTCAGGCGGTGCTGAAGCGTGGGATCGGCTGCGATCAGGTCGTGCCAATCCGGCTCATCCGCACTGGCGTCGAGCACATCGGACGCGGTGGCGCAGAAGGCGTCAACGACGGCGGGGTCGAAGTGGCTGCCGCGGCGGGCGCGGGCGACTTCGACCGCCGCATCGACACCGTCGGTACGGTGGATCACCTCGACAACGTCCGCGAGGTGGAACAGTCGCATGGAGCTTGCGATGTCCTCGCGACCGACACCCCCCGGCACCCCCTTGCCGTCCCATCGGGTGAAGAACTGCTGCAGCGGACCACACACCTGCGGTCCCATGCCGAGTCGCTCGGCCATCCTGGAGGTCGTTAGGCAGTGCGATAAGAGCCCGCGCTCGATTCCCTTGCCGCCGGTCGCCAGCAGGGTCGCGCCCAGACGGAACCGGTGTAGCCCGGGGCCACCGACACCTGCGTGCGTCAGCATGAACGCCAGTCCCGGCAGCCCAGCCAACTCCACTTCGTAGCTGTCAGCCCGAAACATGATGTCGTCGCCGAACCACTTCGCCACCTCCGGCGTGTCGGCGACGCAGCCCACCCAAGCGAGGACAGCGATGTAGTAGATGGACGCTCGCTCTTCGTCGGCCAGATCGATCCGCTCGCCCAAACGAGCAGCGATCCGCCAAGACCGCAGAACATGCTCCATCGGCTGGCCCAAACCAAGGTCAATCGCCAATGAGAAGGCAGCGAGGAGCTCGGCGAGGGAGATCCCTTCGCGCTCGGATCCCTGCACAAATTCAGCCTAACCATGGCGCGACAGACGGCCTCCGGTCGGCGGAACCAGCTCGTGAGGAGTCCGGTGACAGCGGTGGAGAACTGGTCCCACACGGCGCGTTTCTCGCCGAGGGCGGTGTCCCGGCTGGGGTGAGGTGGTAGGACCGGCGGCGGCGTCCGCCGACGGTCTGCCAGTCGCTGGCGATCAATCCGCCGCGTTCCAGCTGGTGCAGCGCCAGGTAGACCATGCCTGTCGGCGGTCCAGTGCACCGTCGCTGCCAGAGCGCAGCGCCTCGCTGAGGGCGTACCCGTGGTGCGGGCCGGGTTAGAGGACGGCGAGCAGGAGCGCGTCGAGGTGGCCTTTCAGCAGTTCCGGTCGCATTGGCAGCACCAACGTCACCTCCTTGAGATCTTGTCGGTTTCAGCACAGCGCCACTGGTGTAGCGTCGCAATAGTTTGCGTTGCTACCTATGATGTCAGTGGATGCAGGGGCAGCTAGTGACCGTCGACGGCTCCCGGAACTGTCACTCCCACGACGAATCCATCGCCGATCGGCGGTGAAGGTCCATCTGGGTGGTTTTCACCGCGCGGATGCTCGCAACGGGAACGTCGACCGTGGAACCTCCACCCTCTGCTCGCCCTGCCAGTCAGATTGCTAGTCAATCGGTGCAGCTCCCAGCGATCATCTGGGTACAGCCACGGACCTCGCTTACGCCTGCAGCCGCATTGCCATGCGTGCCAGAGATCACTGACACGGAAGTGGTCAAGCCGCTAGATAGCCGCCGATGATGGTGCGGTCAGTTCGGCGATGAGGTTCTTCACGCGTTGGCGGATCTGGTCGCGGATCGGTCGGACGTGGTCGAGGTCTTGTCCGGCCGGGTCGTCAAGGACCCAGTCCTCGTAGCGTTTCCCGGGGTAGTAGGGGCAGGTATCGCCGCAGCCCATGGTGATCACGACATCCGAGGCTTTCACTGCGTCGGTGGTGAGGATCTTGGGTTGTTCGGCGGCGATATCGATGCCCTCTTCGGCCATGGCCTGGACGGCGACGGGGTTGATGTGTTCGGCGGGTTCGGAGCCGGCGGAGCGGACCTCGATGGCGCCGCCGGAGAGGCGGGCGAGGTAGCCGGCGGCCATCTGGGACCTTCCAGCGTTGTGGACACAGACGAACAGGACGGACGGCTTTTCGGTCATGGGTGGTCCTTGGGTTGTGGGTAGAGGGTGCGGGCGGTGAGGTAGCCGAGCGCGCCGCCAATGATCTGGCAAGCCAGGAACGCCGGGACCGAGGCGGGGTTGATGCCGGCGAAGGTGTCGGACAGCATGCGGGCGATGGTGACGGCGGGGTTGGCGAAGCTGGTGGAGCTGGTGAACCAGTAGGCGGCGGTGATGTAGACGCCGACGGCCCAGCCGATGTGCTGGGTGCGGCCGGATCTGGTCAGCGCGGTGATGGTCAGCACCAGGCCTGCGGTGGCCACCACCTCGCCCAGCCAGAGCCCAGGCCCGGTCCGGTCGGTGGTCGCGACCGTGATGGCCGGTTCGCTGAACATCAGATTGGCCAGCACCGCCCCGGCCGCCCCGCCGGCCAGCTGGGCGGCGATGGTGGCCAGAGCCTGACCGGTGCTGAGTGTGCGGGTGAGCCGTTCCAGGAGTGTGACGACGGGGTTGAATGCGGCGGAAACGGGTTGCAGCACCACGATCAGTACGGTCAGGGCGGCGCCGGTCGCGAGCGCGTTCTCCAGCAGCTGCAGCCCAGCATCACCCGGAGAGAGACGTTGCGCCGCGATCCCCGAGCCGATCACCGCTGTAACCAGCAACCCGGTGCCGACGGCCTCGGCCACCAACCGCGGGGCGAGCCTGGCCGGCGCCGACGTTTCCTGCGGTTCGGTGTCGGTGAGCGCGGCAAGGTCGCGGTTCATCGGCTGCCCGGGGCAGCGACGGCCTGGGCAAGCGGTGCGGCGGTCATTGGCAGCCGCAGCTGGCCGGCAGAGTCGCCGACGTGTTGCCGCAGCATGACGCCTTCGCCTGGGGCGCGCAGCAGCTCGACCCGGTATGGGTGTCGCAGCACGCCGAGACGGTGTCGGCGGTCTCGATGCTGGCGGTGGTGACCTCGTCGGTATGGACCGCTGACGTCGCCTCGGCGGCGCTGGACTTAGTGGCCTGGATGATCGCGTTGTGCATTCCGTCCGCCACCTGCTGGGTGAAGCGGACCGACGCGTCGACGAACCCGGCGGCGGTAAGTCCGTCGAGGTACTCGGTGCTGGACAGGGCGCCGGCGATGCAGCCGACGTAGGAGCCGCGCTCGGCCCGCTCGGCCGGGCTGAGGTGGTCTTCGGCGACCACGTCGGAGATGCCGATCCGTCCGCCCGGGGTCAGCAGCCGGAATATCTCGGCGAGCACCTTCGGCTTGTCGACGCTCAGGTTGATCACGCAGTTGGAGATCACCACGTCGACCGAGGCGTCGGGCAGCGGCACGTCCTCGATGGTGCCCTGGACGAACTCGACGTTAGTGGCCCCGGCCTGGGCGGCGTT
>Ga0307302_10000311_pt1 | contig 21775 bp, 23 predicted proteins | sample ER_DNA_183_FD_194490 | JGI IMG/M metagenome (GOLD analysis project Ga0307302, IMG submission 194490) | Bulk soil microbial communities from the East River watershed near Crested Butte, Colorado, United States - ER_DNA_183 | ecosystem: Environmental > Terrestrial > Soil > Floodplain | place...
TCCGGCGGGTCGCCGAGGTACATCGACAGCGTTCCTGCGAGGACGACGAAGGTCTCCTCCTGGAGCTTGTGCTTGTGGCGGCGCCCCTCGGCGCCTGGCTCGTAGCGCCAAACGTTCGCGCGGGTATGGGCGAAGCCGGCCAAGTCGCTCAGCTCGGCGACGTGGCGTGGCGGCTCTTCTGGCTCGTGGGGGCGCGTCGTCCACTCGAGCTCGCCGGGGCGGATCGCGCGAAAGGCCACGCCGGGCAGCCTAGCTCGGCGCGACGATCACGTCCTCGAAGAACTCGCCGGCGTGGTCCTCTGACCGACGGACTCGTTTAGACAGGGCGGCCTGCCAGGACTTCTCGAAGATCGTCGAGCTGCTCCGTGTACTCCTCGCCGACTTGGCGATAGAGGCCGAGGAGAAGGTCATTGGCCCCGTCATCGTCCCCAACAAAGTTCCAGAACTCTGCGCCCAGCCGGACTTCATTCGCGAAGTCAAAGAACCTCGCCGGGTAGGGATGTGCGTAAGCCCCGGGAGCTCCGTACGGGTTGTATGGGACTCCCCACCACACGAAGACGCTTTCTTCGCGTCGAATCCCCAGGACGGTCAGGAGCCTCTGCTTCATCTCAATGCACTGCCCTTTGTTCGGCTTGGGGCTCTTGATTTCGAAGTAATGCTCCTCGCCGTCACGCGTCCTGACGTAAAGGTCGATACGGGTCCGTTCCGGAACCTCTGCACCAAACGCATCAAGTAGCTGTTGTCGTTCGAAGGGATGATCAGGCACGGCAGCCGCGCGTTCGAGTTGGTCGATACGTTGGGTGATGAACTCCCGACTGAGCACTGGCAGTCTCCCCGAAAGGTCATACGCGCGGCGAGCATCTGCATGAACATCGCCCGCCATGGCTAGCGCGATCCGCTCATGAAGATTGCCGAGCGCCGTCGAAAAGCCTCTTTCGCCGAGGCCACGGATTCCCGGGACGAGTGCATCATGAAAAGGCGCGAGGATTCCATTCGGCGAGGTTCCCTCGTTCTCGATTCGCCGCACCTCTTCATACTGCTTCAAGATCCACGCGTCCATGAACGCGCGTAGAAGGGTTTTGATCTCTTCCTGAGTGGGCTCGCCGATCACTCGGACAGTGGTTTCAGCGAGTTCGACAGACGAGAACGTCCTCAAAGAACTCGCCCGCGCGACGCCCAGTCCGGCGGTTGACATGCCGCTTCAGGCGGTCTTCGAGAATAAGACCTGCCTCTTCGAGAATCGAAGGGTAGAGGTCCCGACTGTCGTTGACGATGATGACCACGGGCGCGCCTGACGCCATGAACCGGCGCGAATTGTTGAAGACAGCGGCGATCCCGGCCACGTAACCTTCGATCGCGCGACGACTCGTCCCCGCGTTCGCGGCACCGATCTCAAGGTCGCGCAGATCCTGGAGCCCCAGAAGTTCGTAGGCGTATCGATGCTGCTCGTGGTAGTCGATGAGCCCCGGATAGGGCGGCGACGTGATGATCCCCTGGACCTCAGCTTCGAGGTCGACAAAACGCGCGTCGTCGTGAATCACCTTTACCGAGGCTGCCGTGCTGATCTCGGCGAATGCGCGGATGCGTCGCACAGTATCTGTCGTGTACCGACGCAGAAACTTAGACGCCTCGCGGACCGGCGAGCACGTCCGCCGGTGCTTGTGGCACCAGTACGACTTGCGGATCGGCTTGCGCGGGAAGTCAAGGTCGAAATGGGTCGTTAGGCGCGCCGAACGGGCCGAGCGCGAGAGGATGACTCGCGCGACGTCCCACGCTGGATTCTCGAGTGTCGCGCCCGTGACGCACTCATACGAAAGCAACTCGCGGAGAGTCTGCGGCGCGTACCAGCTGCGTAGCCACTTGCTCACACCTGCGATTTCAACAACCTCTTCGGTTTTTCGGGCGAGCTCGAGCGCGCCCCGTAGGATCAGCTCAAGTTGCGCGGGCGAGTACGAGGTTGTTTTGACGCGCGTCAACAGGCAGTTGAACGCGGAAATGTCACAGCCGATCGCGGAAGCGCCAAACGCATTCGCTTCGACGAGAGTCGTTCCAGACCCGACAAACGGGTCGTACACGAGGTCGCCCGGCGAGAAGTACCGCTCGAGGAACACGTCGACGAGCTGCGGAATGAACTTTCCAAGATAGGGATGCAGAGCGTGGACGTGTTTCGTCCGCTGCACCTGTGGCAACTCGTTCTCAGACCAAGATAGGTCGAGAGCGATCTCCGAATAGAGCGCCTTCTGGGTCTTCCCTCCCACGCGGGTCAGTCTAAGAACCACGGCGGATGCTCAAAATGCGCGGCCGTGAGCGACGTTACGTTGGCCTGCTTTCGAGCTCAGAAGGCGTTCGCAACACGCTCTATCTTCCCCGTCCGCTCGGCGGCTACGTCGAAGCGGAGCTCGCAGCGGCTCAGCTCGGGATGCGCTGCCAACCAGGCCTCGGCTGCGAGCGCAATGCGCCTCCTCTTCTCAACGGTGACCATCTCGAGCGGGTCGCCGCGCTCTAGTCCGCCCTTGGCCTTCACCTCGCAAAAGACGATCGTGCGGCCGCGGCGGACGACGAGATCCAGCTCATAGCCGGCGACCCACGCGTTCGCGGCCAGGATCCGGTAGCCGCGCAGCCTGTAGTGCCACAGAGCGCGGCGTTCCGCGCGCGACCCGATCGCCCGCGTACTAGGAGGGCTTGGCGAAACCCCAGCTGAGCCGCCGGGCCGCGCTGCTCGCCCCGAGGCGGTGTCCTCAGTCGCACCCAGGCTGACTAGCCTGGGTGCTCCCTGCGTCCTTGCCTCGTAACGACCATCGCACCCCGGCGACGAGCGAGGTTCCACCAAGCCCTCCTAGACCGCGGCGAGCCTGGCGGCGGCTTCTTCTTCGCTGAGATAGCAGAGAGCCTGGAAGGAGCGGCGATGGATCTCGCACGGGCCGCGCTCCCGCACGATCCGGGAGTGCCGAGGCGTGATGTAGCCGACGTGCGACGAGAAGCCGTAACCCGGAAAGAGCGAGTCCAGACGATGCATGGTGCGATCACGAACGACCTTGGCGACGATCGAGGCGGCTGCGATCGCAGCGCTGCGCTCGTCGCCGTCGACGACCGCGACATGCTCCGGAGCGCTCGGCCCAAGGCGGAAACCGTCCACGAGGCACGCCTCGGCGGGAGGCGTCAGCGCGTGAAGCGCCCGGCGCAGACCCGCGAGATTGGAGCGGTGCAGGCCCTCGCGGTCGATCTCCCCCGGCGAGATCACCTGCACCGAGATGCGCGCCGCGCAGCCGACGACGGCCCGGAAGAGCTCTTCCCGGTCCTCGGGGCTGACCTGCTTCGAGTCGTTCAGCTGCGCAAGCGGCCGAACGCGGTGATCGCGAAGGGATTCGTAATCGAGGAGGACGCCTGCGACGACGAGCGGCCCGGCGAGCGAGCCCCGGCCAGCCTCGTCAGCCCCGGCGACGTAGCGAGCGCCGAGCCTTCGGTCGAACCTCAGCAGCCTCTGACCCGTCCTCGACGACTGCAACCGGCTCTTCTGCCGCGGGCTCATCCCCGACAGCTTCTTCGGCAGCGGGCTCGTCGGCCGGCTGCTCTGAGGGCTCTGCTCCCGACTCGATCTCGTCCTCGGCACGCGGCGAGGATACCGTGGGCCCCCGCTGTACCTCGCGGACGCGCGCCTTCTTCCCCACTTTTGCGCGCAGGTAGTACAGCTTCGCGCGGTTCACATCACCGACCGCCTGCAACTCGATCTTCTCGATCTTGGGCGAATGGAGCGGGAAGGTCCGCTCCACGCCGACGCCGAACGACTGCTTGCGGACGGTGAACGTCTCCCGCACGCCGGCGCCCTGTCGCTTGATGACGATGCCTTCGAAGACCTGGACACGCCGGCGCTGCCCTTCGATTACCTGAAAGTGCACGCGTACGGTGTCGCCGGCTTTGAACTGCGGCAGGTCGGATCGCAGCTGTCGCTGCTCGAGTAGTTCGATCGGGTTCGTCATTGCGATGAGGCCGGGCAGGCCTTGCGTGGATGCTAGCGCACCTGCGTCAGCGGAAGCCGATGCGCTTCGGTGGCCAGTAGGTCGCAAAGACCGGCCCGATCAGGTTCTTGCGCGGAACGGTGCCCCAAGACCGCGAGTCGCACGAGGACGACCGGTTGTCGCCGAGCATGACGTACTCGTCCTTGGGAACCGTCTTTTCCGGGATCGTCTGTTGGTCCCGGCGTGCAGGCTCGATGTAGGGCTCGTCGAGCTTGGCGCCGTTGATGTAGATGTAGCCGTCTTGCTCGCGCCACCGGTCGCCCGGCAGCGCAATCAGGCGCTTGACGAAGGTGTCTCCCCCGTTTCCGCCCGGCGCGTGTGTGCACGCGATCTGTGCGCGGGGAGGCGTCTTGAAGACGACGATCTCGCCCCGGTGCGGATCGCGGAAGTGGTAGATGAACCGGTTCGCGAGCACGCGGTCGGAAAAGCGGGCCATGCAGCCTGAGAGCGGCCGTGCGCAATGGAGCGTCGGCTCCATCGACGAGGACGGGATCCGGTACGGATTGACGATATAGGCCTTGATGGCGAGCACGATCACGACCGCGCCCAGGATCGTCACCGCCCAGTCGATGGCGATGCGCCACTCGCGCGGCAGGCCGTGCGTGAGCGCGTCGATCGGATTTCTCATCCCGGGCGCCTTCGGCGGGGGAACCTCCCGGTTCCCCCGCACCCCTTCCACTTGTCCGCGGTGCGGCAAGCCGCATCGCGTACAGGCGACGTTGTCGCCGGATTTCTCATTTAGGAGAGGGTCCTCGCGCGACTCTGCTCGCGGCGCCACTCGGCGATCCGCGCGTGATTTCCGGAGAGCAGCACCTCGGGCACCGACCAGCCCCTGAACTCCGGAGGGCGGGTGTAGTGCGGGTACTCGAGGCCGCCTTCGAGCTCCGTCGAGAAGGTTTCCTCGAGGCCGGACTCCTCGTTGCCGAGCGCGCCCGGTACCCGTCGCGCGATCGCATCGAGGAGGACCATCGCCGGCAGTTCGCCCCCGGAGAGCACGTAGGGGCCGATCGAGAGGGCGTCGGTCGCGAGATGCTCGATGACGCGCTCGTCGAAGCCCTCGAACCGCGCCGAGAGGATGGTCAGCTCATCCTCACCTGCGAGCTCCTCCACCAACTGCTGGTCGAGCTGGCGACCCTGCGGCGTCAGCGCGACCACCCGATGAGCCGGCTTTCCTCCATAGGCCGCGTCGAGCGCAGCGGCGACGACATCGACCCGCAGCACCATGCCCGCTCCACCACCGTAGGGGTCGTCGTCGACCTGACCGGATTTGAGCGGGGAGGTGTCCCGGTAGTTGAGCAGGCGGAGCTCGAGCTCGGTGCCGAGCACCGCCGCAAGCGGGCGCTGCTCCGTGAGCCAGCCGAACGCGTGGGGGACGAGCGTGAAGACATCGATGCGCAAAAGGCCAATGAGGTTACCCGTGGGATGCGAACCCGGGCTGCACCAGGATTCGACCCGCGTCGAGATCGACCTTCCGCACGCACGCGTCGACAAGCGGCAGGGCGAGCCCGCTGTCGAGCTCGAGCACGTCGTTCGCAGGGCCGGAAGACACTTCGACCACCCGGCCGAGCCGTCCGCCGCCCTCCTCCGTCACCTCGAGGCCGACGAGCTGGAACGCGTAGTACGAGCCTTCCTCGGGCTCGGGCAAGCTGCCACGGTCCACGTCGAGCGGTGTGCCGCGCTCGAGCGCGCGGTCGAGTCGGATTACAGGCCGCCCTCCGGAGCGTTTCGACTCGACGATCTCGACGCGGACACCTCCCGCTAGGAGCGCGCTGCCGACCGCGAAACGATCCGGGTCCTCGCTCGCTTCCTCGACGAAAAACGCACCGTCGAGCCCGTGCGGCCGACCGACACGGCCGACGCGAATCAGCTCGCTCATGCGATGAGGCTCTCGAAGTACTCGGTCGCCTCCGCCCGCGTGGCCTGCGGAAACTCGTAGTCCTCGAACTCGACCGGCTCGAGCTCGGTGTGCCGAAACTCCACCGCGGGCCCGAGCAGCGCCCAGTAGGCCCCAGGCGCGTCCTCGTAAGGCATGCCGACGCTGCCAGCATTGACGAACCTGATGCCGTCGACGACGCGGTCGTCCTGCATGTGCGTGTGGCCGACGACGACGACATCCGCCTCCACGCCGGCGAGCACTTCGCGCAGACGGTCCTCCGACGATGCGGGCGTGACGATCTCGACGTCGTTCCGCGGGGTCGCATGGCAGAAGAGCACGGAGCCGAGGCCGTCGATCTCGAGCTCCTGCTGCGCAGGCACCCCGTAAGCGAAGGCGATCTGCTCCTCCGTCAGCTTCGCCCTTTGCTCGTCGAGTGCGCCCGGGGGCGGGCCAGCCGGCCTCGGCGGATCGGGATCGACGAGCTCTCGCTCGACGTTGCCGCGGACGAACTGCACCCGGTCGCCGAGCTCCCTCAGCCGTTCCAGTGTCTCGGCGGGACGCGGACCGCCCAGAAAGTCACCGCCCGCGACGATCAGATCGACGTCCTCGGGTAGCTCGGCGAGAACGGCCTCGAGGGCCGGCGGATTGCCGTGGATGTCGTACAGCGCAGCGACGCGCATCTGCTGGCTATTCGAGGATCTCGAGAACCACGCGGTGGTGCGAGCGCGCGCCGCTGGCCCGCACGATGGCACGCAGCGCCCGGGCGATCCGGCCCTGGCGGCCGATCACCTGGCCGACGTCGTCCTTCGCGACCCGCAGCTGGAGGACGGTTGCGCCCTCTCGCCGCACCTCCTCGACCTCGACTGCGTCCGGGTCCTCGACGAGCTGCCGGGCGAGATGAGCGAGGAGCTCAGCCACCGACTTTTGCCGCCTTCAGCAGGCGCGCGACCGTGTTGGACGGCGTCGCGCCCTTCGCGAGCCACTCCTTGACCCTGTCCTGGTCGAAGTCGATCGTCGAGGGATCGGTCTGCGGGTTGTAGCGCCCCACGATTTCGATGAACTTGCCGTCGCGCGGCGAGCGCGAATCGGCGACGACGACCCGGTAGATCGGGTTCTTCTTCGACCCCACTCGGGTCAAACGCATGCGTACCGCCATTTTACCTCCGGCCTTGTTGTTGAGCTTGCTGCAAGAGCTCCGGTGGGAGCCCCGGCATTTTGCCCTTTTTCATCTGCTTCATCATCTTCTGCATCTGCTTGCGGGCCGAGAGCAGCTGGTTCACCTGCTGGATCGTCGTCCCGCTCCCGGCCGCGATGCGCTTGCGCCGCGAGCCGTCGATCAGGTGCGGCATCCGGCGCTCCTTGGGCGTCATCGAGAGCACGATCGCCTCCACCTTGGACATGTCCTTTTCGTTCACGTCGAGCCCCTGGAGCTGCTTGCCGAGGCCCGGGATCATCGAGAGCACGCCTTTCAGCGGCCCCATGCGCCGCAACATCTTGTAGCTCGCGAGGAAGTCGTCGAAGGTGAACTCCCCTGCCAGCAGCTGCTGCTCCAGCCGCGCCTGCTCGTCCTCCTCGACCGCCTCCTCCGCCTTCTCGATCAGCGTCAGCACGTCGCCCATGCCCAGAATGCGAGAGGCCATGCGGTCGGGGTGGAAGTACTCGAGCTGGTCGAGCTTCTCCCCCACCGAGGCGAGCTTGATCGGCTTGCCGGTGACCGCCTTCACCGACAGCGCGGCGCCGCCGCGAGCGTCACCGTCGAGTTTGGTCAACACGACTCCGTCGAAGGCAACGCGCTCCTGGAAGGCCTCGGCGACCGAGACGGCTTCTTGGCCCGTCATCGCGTCAAGCACGAGCAGGACGTTCGTCGGCTTCGCCGCCTTGCGGACCGCGGCTAGCTCCTCCATCAAGGGCTCATCGACATGGAGCCGGCCGGCCGTGTCGAGCACGACGACGTCGCGCCCCTGGCTGCGGGCCTGCTCGATGCCCTCGGTGACCGCGGACACGGGATCGGCAGCGGTGTAGACGGGGATCTGGAGCTGCAGGCCGAGCTGCTCGAGCTGCTCGACCGCGGCGGGGCGCTGCAGGTCGGCGGCGACGAGCGCGGGCGAGTGTCCCTCCTTGCGGAGGAGCAGGGCGACCTTGGCGGCTGCGGTCGTCTTCCCCGCGCCCTGGAGCCCGGCGAGCAGGATCACCGTGGGGGGCTTGCTCGCAAACGCAAGCTTCGAGTCCCCGCTGCCCATGAGCCCCGTTAGCTCCTCGTGCACGATGCGTACGACCTCCTGGCCCGGCGTAAGGCTCTTCGTGACGTCGGCCCCGAGCGCTCGCGCACGCACGCGCGCGACGAAGTCCTTCACGACCTTGAAGTTGACGTCCGCCTCGAGCAGGGCGAGGCGGATCTCGCGCATGGCGCGCGAGACCGAATCCTCGTCGAGCCGTCCGCGCCCCCGCACGTCGTGCAGGGCCGCCTGAAGCCGATCTGAGAGGGCGTCGAACACCGAGCCAGTGTACTTGCGGCCTTTGGGCCGACTCGAAGGCCGTCGTACACTCGTGGCATGGCCGTTTTGCGGAAGACTGTGACGGTCCTCTTCTGCGACGTCGCCGACTCGACGCCGCTCGGCGAGCGGCTCGATCCGGAGGTTCTGCAGCGGGTCCTCTCCCGCTACCACCAGGACGTAAAGACGGTGCTCGAGCGGCACGGGGGCACCGTCGAGAAGTTCATCGGCGACGCGGTGATGGCCGTCTTCGGGATCCCGATCCTGCACGACGACGACGCGCTACGAGCGGTTCGCGCTGCCACGGAGCTCTGGACTGCGCTTGCAGAGCTGAACGAGGGGCTCGAGCGCGACTTCGGGGTCGAGATCTCGGTCTGCACCGGAGTCAACACGGGCGAGGTGGTGGCGGGCGACCATTCGAGCGGCCAGGCGTTTGCGACCGGCCACGCAGTCGTCGTCGCCGAGCGCCTCCAGAAGGCGGCACGCGGCGGCGAGATCCTGCTCGGCGAGGCGACACGCCGGCTCGTCGAGAACGCGGCCCTTGTCGAGCCGGTGGATCCGATCGAAGTCAAGGGCAAGAAGGACGCCGTCGAGGCCTGGCGGCTGATCGGCGTCCTGGAAGGAGCCCCGGCCTTCGCGCGCCGGTTCGACGCGCCGATGGTGGGCAGGGAGCAGGAGCTGGCCACGCTCCGCGCTGCCTTCGACGAGGCGGTGCAGACGCGTGAATGCCGCCTCGCCACGATCGTCGGCTCGGCGGGAATCGGCAAGTCCAGGCTCGCCAAGGAGCTGCTCACGAACGTGCGCGACGAGGCGTCCGTGCTCATCGGCCGCTGCCTGCCGTACGGCGAGGGCATCACGTATTGGCCCCTGCGCGACGTCGTGCGCGAGGCTGCGGGCGATCTGACCCAGGACAAGATCGAAGGGCTGCTGGAGGGCGACGACGATGGCGCGCAGATAGCGGCCCGTGTCGCAGGAGCCGTCGGCGTCGCCGAGCACGCCGGTGCGGCCGAGGAGACGAACTGGGCCGTGCGCCGCCTGTTCGAGCGGCTCGCCGGCGAGCGGCCGCTGATCGTCGGCTTCGACGACCTCCAGTGGGCCGAGCCGACGTTCCTCGAGCTCGTCGAGTACCTCGTCGGCTGGAGCCGTGACGCGCCGATCCTCGTCGTCTGCCTGGCGCGCCCGGAGCTCCTCGACAAGCATCCGACCTGGCTCGCTGTCTCGCCGAGCTCGACCTCGATCACCCTCGAGCCACTCTCGGAGGGCGAGGCGGAGTCGCTCCTGATGGGGCTCATGCGTGGCGAGGCCGAGCTGAGCTCCGACCTGCTCGCGAGGATCACGCGGGCCGCCGAGGGCAACCCGCTCTTCGTCGAGCAGATGCTGGCGATGATCATCGAGGAGGGAGCGCCGGCAACCGAGCTCTCAATCCCACCCTCGATCCACGCGCTCCTTGCCGCACGCCTCGATCGGCTGGAGCCGGAGGAGCGGGCCGTGATCGAGCGAGCCTCGGTGATCGGCAAGGAGTTCTGGCGCGGCGCCGTTGTCGACCTCTCCGACGAGGAAGCGCAGTCCTCGGCCGGCACCCACCTGATGACGCTGCTGCGGAAAGACCTGATACGGCCCTCCCGGTCGATCTTCCCCCGCGAGGACGGCTTCCGTTTCCGCCACATCCTGATCCGCGATGCGGCGTATCTGGGCATCCCGAAAGAAACCCGCGCGGAGCTGCACGAACGCTACGCCCGCTGGCTGGAGCGAACGGCGGGTGAGCGGGCAGGCGAGCTCGAGGAGATCCTCGGCTATCACCTCGAGCAGGCTTACCGCTACCACGAAGAGCTCGGGCCGGTCGATGAGCAGGGCACGGCCATCGCAGCACGGGCGGGCGAGCGGCTGGGAGCGGCCGGCCGCCGGGCGATCGTCGGCGGCGGCGACGCCGGAGCAGCGGCAAGCCTCATTTCGCGGGCCGTCTCACTCCTCCCCGGCGACCATCCCCTCCGCGGCGAGCTCCTGACCGAGCTCGCGAGTGCGCTGATGATGACCGGCAACTTCGAACGCGCAGACGAGATCCTCGGCGAGGCGCTGAGTGCGGCGCTCGCCACCGACGACGCCCGCCTCGAAGCACGGGCGCTGATCGAGCGCGAGTTCTTCAAGATCTTCGCGGGATCGCAGGAGGCGACCTCGACGATCCCCGAAGTGACGGCCCGGGCAATCCCGGTCCTCGAGGAGGCGGGCGACGACCTCGGCCTCGCACGAGCATGGCGCCTGCGCGGCGAGGTCGCGGTCCTGGCCGGCCACTGGGGAGCGCGCGCGGAGACGCTCGAGCGCGCCCTCGAGCACGCACGGCTGGCGACGGACGAGCGAGAGGAGGCGACGCTCGTCGGTTTGCTTGTGATGGCGCTTTACTTCGGCCCCACTTCGGTCGAGGAGGCAATCTCCCGCTGCGAGCGCTTCCTGACCGAAGTGAGCGGACAGCGGTCGATCGAGGCGGCGATCTGGAGCAGTCTCGCCGGCCTAGTAGCCATGCGCGGCGACTTCGACGAGGCGCGGGAGCTCTGGGCCGCAGCCTGCAACCAGTACGAAGAGCTGGGGCTCAGCTATCGGAGGGCCGTTCGAGCTGTGATCGCAGCCGATATCGAGGCGCTCGCCGGGGACCACGAAGCGGCCGAGCGGGAGCTCCGGTGGGGTTATGACACTCTCGAGCGCATGGGCGAGAAGGGAGCGCGCGCCGTGTTAGCGGCCTACCTGGCCGAGTCCCTCTCCAGGAGGGGGCGCGACGACGAAGCGGCCGGCTTCGCTGAGATCGCCGCAACGCTTGCGGCAGCCGATGACCTCGTGCCCCAGGTCCTGTGGCGGAGCGTCCGGGCCAAGGTCCTCGCAAGGGGCGGCAAGCTCGATCAGGCCGAGGAGCTCGCGCGCGAAGCCGCAGCCATGGTCGAGAGCACGGACTTCCCGGATCTCCAGGCGGTGACGTCTCTGAGCCTCGCGGAGGTCCTGGAGTCGACCGGGAAGACGGAGGAGGCCGCGGAGCTCATCGTCCGAGCGCAAGCCATCTACGAGCGAAAAGGGAATGTCGTCGCCGTAAGTCGTATGGTCCGCGAGGTCACCACGAACTGGAGGCGCTCATGAAGTCCGAAGACGAAGAATGGTTCGAGGGATCAAGCGAGGCCAGCTTCGCCGATGCCGCGCGTGACGCCGTCGAGAATGCCGAAAGGGAGTTCACCCGGCGGGGCGGGGACTTTCCGACGGAGTACGACGTTCGCCTACGGGTAACCGCGGAGGGACCGCTCAGCGGCTACAAGGTGCTGATCTCACCGCACGGCTGAGAGATGCGGGAACAACCGGTTCCGCCGCCGCAGCCTGAGCCTCCGCCGCAACCGGAGCCTCCTCCCGACGACCCGACCCCTCCGGACGAGCCGCCGCCGGTGGGCCCGGAGATCCCACCCGTGGGACCCGAGCTTTCGGCCTGAGAGGCGTTATTCTCGCCGCCCACGAGAAAGGAGCGGAGAGAAATGGCAGACGTCGCAAAAGTCGTAACGGTGATCGGCTCGTCGCCGGAGAGCTTCGCCAAGGCCGCCGACGCAGCCGTTCAGGAGGCGGCGAAAACAATTCGCGGCATCAGCGGCGCGGATGTCATCTCGATGAGCGCCAACGTCGAGGACGGCAAGATCAGCAAGTTCAAGACGACGGTCAACATCGCGTTCGGAATCGAGCGGAGCTAGGTCAGTAGGGCCCGCGCGAAGTCGCGCGGGTTGAACGGGCGCAGATCCTCGACTCCTTCGCCGACGCCGACGAGTTTCACCGGCAGCCCCAGCTCGTGGGCGATCGCGAGGGCTACGCCGCCCTTTGCCGACCCGTCGAGCTTCGTCAGCGCGACCCCGGTCACCTGGACCGCTTCGCCGAAGAGCTGCGCCTGGCGGACGCCGTTCTGACCGGTAGTCGCGTCGACGACGAGCAACGTCTCGTGCGGCGCGCCGTCCAGCCTGCCTTCGATCACGCGCCGGACCTTCGCCAGCTCTTCCATCAGGTTCGTCTGGGTGTGCAGCCGGCCCGCGGTGTCGACGACGACGACATCGCGGCTCCTTGCGGACGCGGCCTCGACCGCGTCGTAGGCGACCGCGGCCGGATCGCCGCCTCGCTCCGAGCCGACGAAATCCGCGTGGGCGCGATCGGCCCAGATCTCGAGCTGCTCCTCCGCAGCGGCCCGGAAGGTGTCGGCTGCCGCGACGATCACCGAGCGCCCGTGCTCATGCAGGTGATAGGCGAGCTTGCCGATCGTCGTCGTCTTCCCGGTGCCGTTGACGCCGACGACGAGGAGCACGCTCGGCCGCGCTTGCACGGCCAGCGTCGCGGGCGCGCCGAGCATGGCCGAGGCTTCCTCGACGAGCGCCTCGGTGAGGTCGCCCAGCTCGCCGCGCGCCTCGAGCCGCCGCACGAGCTCCGCGGTCGCCGGGACGCCCACGTCCGCGGCGATCAGCGCTTCTTCGAGCCGCTCCCAAGCCTCATCGTCAGTGGGGTCGAACGCTGCCGCGGCGAGCTGGTCGGTCAGAGCGCGCCGGCTCTTGCCGAGCGAGTCCCGCAGCCGTCCGAAGAAGCCGGGCTCGGCCTGAACCTCTTCCTGCGGCTCTTCGTCGCCAAAGAGCGCAGCCCACGTGGTCAAGCCGCGACGGCTTCGCGGGGCAGGCGCCGCGACACGACTTGCGAGACTCCGTCGGCGCCCATCGTCACGCCGTAGAGAATATCCGCGGCCTCCATCGTCTTCTTCTGGTGCGTGATGACGATGAACTGCGCCCGCTCCGAGTAGTGGCGGAGCAGCTCGACGAAGCGGCCGATGTTCGCGTCGTCGAGGGCGGCCTCGACCTCGTCGAGCAGGTAGAAGGGGTGCGGCCGCGCGAGGAAGAGGGCGAAGAGGAAGGAGATCGCGCCTAGCGCCTTCTCGCCGCCGGAAAGCAGCGAGAGCCGCGTCACGCGCTTCCCGGCGGGCCTGAGCTCGATCTCGATCCCAGTCTCGGTGTCCTCGTCCTCGCCTTCGAGCTCCGGCTCGGTGAGCCGGAGACGGCCCTCTCCGCCGGGGAAGAGCGTCGCTGCGACCTCCTGGAAGTGGTCGCGGACGGATGTGAAGGTCTCCTCGAAACGGCGCTCGACGGTTTCGGCGAGCTCGTCGCGCAGGCTCTTGAGCTCCTTCAGGCTCCGTTCAAGGTCTGCTGTCTGCTCGCGGAGCTCGGTCAGCCGCTCCTTCTCGCGCTCGTACTCCTCCTTGGCCAGCGGGTTGACACTGCCGAGAGCCTCACGCCGCCGCTCGAGGCGATCGAGCTTCGCTTCGAGCTCGTCGCTGTCGTCGCCCCCGGCCGGCTCGGCACCGGCTTCCTCGATCCGGCGCGCGAGCTCCTTCGCCTCGGCCGCGAGCGTCGCCAGCTCGACGTCGACCGCTGCGGCGCGCTCCGCGGCGGCGGCCGCAGTCCGCCTCAGCTCGGCTTCGCGGGCCCCGAGCTCTCGGAGCTCCTCGCCCAGCTGCCGTGCGCGCTCGCCGCGCGCGTCGGCCCGCGCCCCGAGGCTCGGCTCGAAACGAGTCGCTCGTTTTGCAGCCTCGGCGAGGCTCGCGACGAGCCTTTCGGCCGCCTCGGCAAGCCGTGAGTCCGGTCGCTCGGGCTCGGCAGCAGCACGTTCCGCAGCCTGTTCCAGCTCCTGGATCTCGGCCTCGATCGAGCGGCGGCGCGCCTCGAGCTCGAGCAGGACGGCCTCGGCCGCCTCGCCCGCGTACCAGAGCTCGCCTCGCCCAGGGTCGTAGGCGAAGCCCTCACGCGTCACGGACAGCTCGGTCGCCTCCAGTAGCTGCTCCTTGGCAACGATCGGCGCCTCGGGTTTCGCCCCGCCGACGACGACGCCGAGGTTGCCGAGGCCGGCGGCCCGCGCTTGCTCGAGCAGCTTCAGCCCCATCGCCGCATCGGGCGCGAGCACGGCCGCTGCCCGCCACGCGAGCGCGGCGGCGACGGCACGCTCGTCTCCGTCTTCGACGTCCAGCGACGAAAGGACGAGGCGCTCACCCTGCTCGGCGAGCGCGCGCGCGGCCGGCGGTAGGCCCTCGAGCTCCGCGAGCGTGCGCTCGAGCGCGCGGAGCCGCTCCCGGGCGAGGCGGGCCTCTTCTAGCAAACGCTCGCGCTCGGGCGAGCGAACCGGAGGCGGGTCCGCACGCAAGCGCTCGGCGAGAGCCTGGGCGCTCTCTCGGCGCAGCTCGAGCCGCTCGGCGGCGCTCTTCAGGCGGTAGAGGCCGGCGGTGGCCTCCTCCCTGCTCCCGGCCGCGCCGACGAGCTCGCCTTCGACCCGGTCGCGCTCACGCAGGAGAGCCTCGAGGTCCTTCGCGGTGCGGTTCCGCGCGAGGGTTGCCGCCTCGCGGCGCTCCCCCGCTTCGGCCCGGCGCTCTTCGACGCCGGCGTGCTCGAGCTGCGCGATCCGCGCGCGGATCGAGCCGATCTCGACGCGCAGCTTCTCGGCGCGCTCGGCCGCGGTCGCCTGCAGCGCGAGCGGGCGCAACCGCTTCTTGACCTCGGCCTCGAGGTCGCGGGCACGCTCGACGTCGACCGCGACGCGCGCAAGCTTCAGCTCGGCCCGATGGCGGCGGCGCTTGAACCGCCCGAGCCCTGCGGCTTCCTCGACAAGCAGGCGGCGCTCCTCGGGCTTGCTCGACAGGATCTCCTCGACGCGTCCCTGGCTGATGATCGAGCCCATCTGGCCGCCGAGCCCGACGTCGGCGAGCAACTCGACGAGGTCGGTGCGCCGTACAGGCGAGCGGTTGACGAGGTACTGCCCCTCGCCGCCGCGGTGCAGGCGTCGCAGGAACGAGACCTCGGCGAACGGCAATTCTGCCAGCGCCCCGTCCTCGTTGTCGAAGAGGAGCTCGACTTCGCAGAAGTCGGCCGGGGCCCGGTCGCCGCCGCCGGAGAAGAGCACGTCGTCGGGCTTTTCGGCGCGAAGCTCGCTCGGGGCGAGGCTCCCGGCGGCCCAGAGCAGCGCGTCGGAGATATTCGACTTCCCCGACCCGTTCGGCCCGACGACCACGGCTACGCCGCGTTCGAGCCGGACCTCGACAGGGTCCGGGAACGACTTAAAGCCGCGCAGCTTGATCGCACGTAGGTGCACGCGGGCCGAAGTTTGACGAGCCGTCAGGACGCCGCGTCAGGTGCCGGTCGGGACTTCTTGCGGCTCCGCGCCCAACCCCGCCGGCAGCGGCATCTCTGCGACCGGCAGCTCGAACGAAAATGTCGAGCCCTCGCCGTGGTCCGATTGCACCCAGATCCGGCCGCCCATTCGGCGCACGAGCTCGCTGCAGATGTAGAGCCCGAGCCCAGTACCGCCAACGCCTCGGGTCATCTCGGGATCGAGCCGGTAGAACTTGTCGAAGATCCGCTCCTGCTCGATCTCGGGGATCCCGAGCCCCTCGTCGCTGACATAGAAGCGCACGGCGTCCTCCGCCTGGTCGATTCCGACCTCCACCCGTCCGCCGTCGGGCGAGTACTTGATCGCGTTCTCGACGAAGTTGACGAGGACCTGGCGCGCCTTGTCGCGATCCGCGGCTACGGAAGTCGTCGGCTCCTCCGGAAGAGCGAGGTCCAACGTGACGGTCGGCGGTAGATGTGCGCGCCTTGCTTCGACGACGCGCTCGACGAGCTCGGCTGGGTCAAACGGCTCGCTCGCGAGGTCGAGGCGCCCTGCGTCGAGTTGGCTCGCAAGCAGAATCTCGTTCACGATCCTGCTCAGCCGCTCCGATTCCTCGGTGATCAGCGAGATGAAGCGGGCGCGGCCTGCTTCGTCGAGCGCGAAGTCGTGTCGACTTAGCGTCTGAGCGGCGCCGTACACGGCCGCCAGCGGCGTCCGCAGCTCGTGCGAAGCCGTCGTCACGAACTCCGCCTTGAGCTCGTCGAGACGGCGCGCCTCCGTTACGTCGCGGAACGCATAGACGGTGCCGCCGAAGAAGGTGACGCCCACAATCGAAAACCAGCGCTCCCCGTTAGGCGTTTCGAACGGAACGGTCTGCTCCTGCCCTGGATCCGCTGAGCCCTCGATCGGAATCCGCTCAGCGAGCTCTGGCCAGTCAGGGAGAACGTCTGTCGCAGGGCGCTGGAGCACAGCGCTCGCAGCCAGTCCCGTCATCGCCTCGGCGGCCGGGTTCCACAGTTGAATCACGCCTGCGCGGTCGAGAAGGAAGACACCGTCCGCCACGTATGTCAGCACGCGGGCGGCTTCGGCACGCTCCTCGACCTCCGCGTATAGACGGGCGTTGTCGATCGCGAGCGCCACCCTGCGCGCCAGGTCGCGGACGAGACCGAGATCGCCTGCGTTGAATCTCCGACCCGGCGTTGTCGAGATGATCGTCACCGCACCGACGACGCGGTCGCGCACGAGCAATGGGAGGCACAGATAGGACTCGGCTTCAATCCCGCTGACAGACGGGGTCGTCGTCGGTGCAGAGTCGGGCGCCGGAACGATCTCCGCTCGCTGCCTGGCGACGACGCGCTTTGCGACCTCGTCCGGATTCTCGTCGGGCCCACGCGCCGCCGCTTGGCCGGCGGGAAGCGGCTCCGCGTGTGCGACCACGCGCCGTGAAAGCGCCCCCGCCTGGTCGCTGATGTCGAAGATGCACCAATCGGCAAAACGACGCACAGCGAGCTCGGCGATCTGACTGAGTGCCTGCCCGTAGTCGTGCGAGCCAGCGAGCGCGTCGGTGCTTCTGGCCAGGAAGTTGAGCCGCCCCTCGCGATCGGTGGCGCGAGCGAGTGCTTCCCGCTCCGCTTCGTGCACCCGCGCGAGCTCCGCCGTGCCGAGCTTCTGCTCGCTGATGTCGAGCAGGTAACCCTGAATGTAGGCGGGATTGCCCTCGTCGTCGCGCACAGTGCTTGCCTCGTCACGGACCCAGACCACGTGACCGTCGCGGGCGAGCATGCGGTACTCGGAGCGAAGCGGGGCGTCACTGCGAGCGCTCTTCGTCGCTTCTCCGAGCACCCGTTCCCGGTCGTCGGAATGGATCAGCCGCGATGGGAGATCTGCTTGCGCGAGCCACTCGTCGGGCGTGTAGCCGAGCAGCGCCTCTAGCTGAGGGCTGACATAGATCGGAGACAAGCGATCACGGGTGGCATAGAGATAGGTGACGAGCGGAAGTCGCGTGACGAGCGTCTCGTATCTCGAGTCGGCTTCCTTCGCGCTCTTCTCCGCCCGGGAGCGCTCGCTGACGTCGGCCGCGATGGCGACGGCTCCACCAGATTCCAGGGATCCGTTGCCAACAGGCGCGACAGTCAGTGAGGCCAGAAAGGTTTCGCCATCGGCTCGCCGCTGGACGATGTCCCGGTGGACCGTTGTGCCGTCGCGAACCTGCTCGAGGAGGTGATCGATCTCCGCGACTCGTTCCTCTGTCGCTAGAGCGCTGAGCGGGCGGCCCTCGACATCGTTCGAGGAATAGCCGTAGATAGCTTCCGCGCCCTGGTTCCAGTTCGTGATCGCTCCATCTCGATCGAGGTCGACGATCGCCTCTGCTGCGGTCTCGCGAATCGCGCTCAACTCCGTGAGAGCGAGGGCGCGCTCTCGCTCCCGGCGGCGGACACGAGCGCCGAGGAGGCCGGTTGCAATCGCCAACGCGGCGCCGACCGGAAGTGCGAGCGCGACTCGCCCCGGACGATCGACGACGACCGCGACCGACCCGAGACCCGCGAGAAGAGCGACGAGACCCGGGAGCGGGCCGCCGAGGAAACCGGCGAGCCCGCCGATGACCAGCGCCAGCGCGGTGAGGAGCTCCGGAGGCGCGTACGGGGACGCCATGAAGGGAAGCACGACCGCGGCCGCGAGCGCCGCGCCGACGGCGGCTGCGAGCCAGGGCTGGGCGAAGCGTCTTGGCGACATGAACAGCGATCCCAACGGGTGAACCGGTGATTCTAAGGTGAGAGGCTTATTGTGTAAATAAGTGGGTCCTCCTCCTTTCTCGAGGAGAGCGACACCTCAAGCCGTCGAGAGTTTGGTGAGCGCCTCGCGGGCGGCTTCCTGCTCGGCGGCCTTCTTGGAGGGCCCCTTCCCCACGCCGGCTTCCTCGCCGTCGATGACCGCGGCGGACGTGAACGTGCGGTCGTGCGGCGGCCCGTCGACGTCGAGCACTGAATAGGTGACCGACCTGCCGAGCCGGGCGAGAGCCTCCTGGAGCTCAGTCTTATGGTCGACGTAGGTCGTGAGCGCGTACTCGATCCGGCCGGCGAAGGCGCCGACAACGGCGTCCTCGATCCGCTCGAAGCCGCACTCGAGGAAGAGAGCGCCGAGCGCAGCCTCGAGCAGAGCCGCGAGCACGTTTCGGTTTCGCGAGAGGCGATCGAGTTCTTCCTGGGGCACCGACACCGCCGCGTGCTTGACCATCCGCTCGCCGAGGCCGAGCTCTCTGGCGACCACCGCGCAGCTCGCGCGCGAGACGACATGCGAGCGAATCTTCGCCAGCTGTCCCTCGGCGAAGTCCGGATAGCGCTCGTACAGCTCACGGGCCACGGCGAGCTCGAGCACGCTGTCGCCGAGGAATTCGAGTCGCTCGTACGACGAAGCCCGATCGGGCGCCCAGGACGTGTGCGTGAAGACGTTCTCCAGCCGCTCGGGCGGAAGCTCGTCGATGAGGCGTCCTAAGGCGGCGTTACTGGTGCGAGGAGACGTAGTCGACGGCCTGACCGACGGTCTGGATCTTCTGAGCGTCCTCGTCCGAGATCTTGATCCCGAACTGGTCCTCGAGCTCCATGATCAGCTCGACGAGATCGAGCGAGTCTGCCTCGAGATCCTCCTGGAACGAAGCCTCCTCGGTGATCTCGTTCTCTTCAACGCCGAGCTGTTCGGTCAGGACCTCTTTCACACGCTCGAAAACTTCCTCACGGGACGCGGCCATTTCACCTCGCTTGGAACTAGGGATCTCGGGGCGCGCGGATGCTAACACGGTCTCACTAAGGCGCCGACTCGGCGGCGCCGCTTTCAGGATGGGTGGACTTGGCCCGCGCATCCGTCGGAAACGACCGGTCGAGCCGTTCCGAGCTTTTCCCGACACCGCCTCTAAGCCGCTCGGCAAGCCGTTCCACGAGGCGGTGCTCGACGCCTCGTGCAGCGAGCAGAATGGCATTAGTGATCGCACGGCTGGTCGAGTTTCCATGGGCTGTGACGGCGAGCCCGCGCAGCCCGAGCAGGTACGCGCCACCGTAAGTATCGGGATCGAGACGATCTCGCAGATGGCGGGCCGCGGGTCTGATCATGAGCCCGCCGATCTTGCCGCGGGTGGAAGAGCTGATCTCCTCGCGCAGTCCCTCCATCAGCGTCGTAATCGTCCCCTCTAGGAGTTTCAGGCAGACGTTGCCGGTGAAGCCGTCGCAGACGACGACGTCGGCCGCGTGGCGCAGGAGATGGCGGCTTTCGACGTTCCCTCCGAAGCGCAGGTCGCTCTCGGCGAGGAGGGCATGTGCCTCGAGCGTCAGCTGGTTGCCCTTCTCGGGCTCCTCGCCGATCGAGAGCAGCCGGACCTCGGGATTCGTGATCTCGAGCATCTCCTCGGCGAAGATCGCTCCCATCTGTGCGAACTGAAACAGGTGCTCGGGCCGGGCGTCCGCGTTCGCGCCGGAGTCGAGAAGCACAGAGGGGCCGTCGCGGGCCGGGATGACGACAGCGATCGCCGGACGGTCGACGTCGGCCAGTCGCCGGATATTGAAGAGGCAGGCGGCGAGCATCGCGCCTGTGTTTCCGGCCGAGACGACGGCCTCGGCCTCGCCCTCGCCGACCGAGCGGCAGGCGGCGACGAGCGAGCTGTCCGGTTTCGCGCGCACGGCCTCGACCGGCTTCTCGTGCATGGCGATCGTGTCGGCTGCTTCGACGAGCTCGAGCCCGTGGGTCTCGAGGCCCGGAGGCCCGTAGATGATCGGCTGAACGCCGGCCGAGGCGGCCTCGAGGGCGCCGGCGACGATCTCCTCCGCACCCCGGTCGCCGCCCATGGCGTCGACGGCCACGCGAACCGGGTTCGCCGCCAAAGGCTCTAAGGCGCGGGAGCCCTGAGCGGCTCGACTTCGCGGCCGCGATACGTCTTGCACGTCGGGCAGACGCGGTGCGGCTGCTTCGGCTGATGGCAAACAGGACACTCGTTGACGCGCGGCGCCTCGAGGCGATGCTGCGCGCGCCGCTTGTCGCGGCGTGCCTTCGTCTGTCTGCGCTTCGGAACTGCCATGGCCGGCCGCGCAGTATAGCCAGCGAGCCCGTTCAGCCATGTCCAGGGCCTGGCCCTGGACATGCCCCCTAGAGTCGGTCGCGAAGCTCGGACAATGCCGCCCAGCGCGAGTCGATCTCCTCCTCGTCATGGGCGTGCGGCTCGACGTTCAGGTCGCGGCCGCACACGGGGCAGAGCCCGGCGCAATCCGCCCGGCAGAGGATCTTGTCCGGAAGCTCGAGCACGAGAGCGTCCCGGGCCCACGCCGTGAGATCGAGCTGGTCGTTTTCGACGTAGGGCGTCTTGAGCTCGTCCGAGCCTTCGGAGCTCGTGGCCTGATACTCGCGCGCCGCGATGTCGACGTCGACGACGGCATCGGCGAGGCACCGGTAGCAGGGGCCGTGGAGCCGCGTTCGGAAGCGCAGCTCGAAGAGGGTTCCGCTGGAGGCCCTGGAGACGACGAACTCGGCCGGCACCTTCTCGGGCACCGGCAGGTAGCGCTGGCCGCCGAGCCGGAGCGGCTCGAGCGCGACCTCCTTCTCCTCGCGGTGCTCCTCGCCGGGCCTCAGCCGGATCGAGCGCAGGCTGAAGCTGGTCATGGGACCAGAGTAGCGCGCGCGGCTGAGTTAGTAGGAGGGCTGGTCGTTGTCGGAGCCCGGTGCGCCGACGCCGGCGACCACCGTCTCCTGCGAACGCTCGTGCAGCCGCTCCCGGCCACGCTTGACCGCGCCGAGGAACTTGTCGAGATTGACCTCGAGCGTCGAGAGGATCGAATCGGCCCAGTCCTCCATCTCGAGCCTCGTCTCGCGGGCCTGGCGCCGGGCATCTTCGAGGATGTCCTGAGCCTGGCGCTCCGCAAGCTTGACGATCTCGGTTTGCGAGGCCTCACGGGTGGCCTGCTCACGGGCTTCGCCGAGCAGACGGTCGCACTCGCGCTTCGCCTCGGCGAGCATCTCCTGCCGTTCCTTGACGATCCAGCGCGCCTGCTTGATCTCTTCCGGGATCGTGGCGCGCATCTGGTCGAGGATCTCGTAGATCTCTTCGCGGTCGATCCGGACCTGGTCGGTCAAAGGGACGGCCTTCGCGTTGTGAACCAGGTCGTCGAGCTTGTCGATGAGTACTAGGACATCCATAGGTCTTCAAAGTGTAGTCGGTTGGACGGAGAACGCCCTACTCGTTGGGGTCGGGAAACCAGAGGACGGGA
>Ga0307302_10000312_pt1 | contig 21765 bp, 19 predicted proteins | sample ER_DNA_183_FD_194490 | JGI IMG/M metagenome (GOLD analysis project Ga0307302, IMG submission 194490) | Bulk soil microbial communities from the East River watershed near Crested Butte, Colorado, United States - ER_DNA_183 | ecosystem: Environmental > Terrestrial > Soil > Floodplain | place...
CGGCGTGTGTTTTGACAGGCGCAGTCCTACGCGATCTGTCCAACGCGGATGGGGCGCTGTGTTGGCGCTGGGAGTCAACGAAGCACAGTTGGCGAGCGGCCTAACGGATCGCGCTTAAGCTGCGGCGCGCTGAAGAAAGATTCATTCCTTAATCTACGCGCGCCGCCAGCTTCAAGCGCTTGTTAGGCCGCCGGCTCACCGAAACGACTCCACAAACCGGTCAATCGCCTCGAGTGGGCGTGCCGCAAGCTCGCGGGCATCGCGGATGAGTTGCTTCATGCGAGCATCACTCCAACTCTCCAGATCAGCCTTCAGCTGCGGGTCTTTGAAAACACACCGTATACAGATTCCTGCTGGCAATGGTGGCGCGCCATGCTCGCGTATCCCTGCTAGCTCGGAATCCGACCAAGCCTTCTCGATCCCACAACGCGTGCAAACCATAGATAGGTAGAAGAGGGCGGCCTAACGGATCGCGCTTAAGCTGCGGCGCGCTGAAGAAAAACTCATTCCCTAATCTACGCGCGCCGCCAGCTTCAAGCGCTTGTTAGGCAGCAACAGGCTCCTTCTCGCCTCGATATGCAAGACGCCCGGTGGCGATGAGAAGAACGAGCAGCCCACCGGCACCGCATGCAGCTGCGTAGAAGAGGACAATTGGAAGGCGTGTGACGCGAACCCGATCCCAATTATTGAAGCGAAGACTGATCTCGCTCGCCCCCAAGGTGCCGGAGCCGGTTTCGTCGGTGATCCGCAGTTTCCCCTCATTCAACAACGCACCAAGCGGCTTGCCTCGAACGTAGATCTCCACCCGATCCTGGCTCTCGGTGAGCGAAGGGGCCATTGGCGGTGGCGTCCACCAGATATCAGAGCGCTTCGCGAGCTCGCTGTAGAGCGCGACGACGGGAATGAGCAAAAGCCCAGCCGTGAGCAACGAATAGAAGAGCCGGAGGCGAGGTGGCATTTGGTGTCCTCCTAACTCGAGCTTGGTTGCTGCCTAACGGATCGCGCTTAAGCTGCGGCGCGCTGCAGAACGATTCATTCCTTAATCTACGCGCGCCGCCAGCTTCAAGCGCTTGTTAGGCACCCGCCCCTCCAGAACTCGGGCCGCGAGCACGACGCGGAGCCTCGGTTCGCCTCGTGGCCTCTAGGGCCTGGGCCCGCAATAGCTCGCCCTTCTTGGCCATCGCTTCCAGAAAGCCCGCGTCACCAATGGCGTCCGGTAGAGGACGGAGCATCGCGGTAAGCGCTGGGAGTCCCCCAGAAAAACTGATGGATCCATCTGGAGAAGGAGGCCCACCGCTGGCGTTAAGTCGTTCCCACTCTACGAACGCGTTCCACGTAACGCCGACCCGTTTGCATTCCCGTTCGAACTCAGCGCGCTCGGCCGCACTATCGCTCATGGTCGTGGGTGCCTAACGGATCGCGCTTAAGCTGCGGCGCGCTGACGAAAGATTCATTCCACAATCTACGCGCGCCGTCAGCTTCAAGCGCTTGTTAGGCGGCGGGCACGCGCTCAGATGCGTAGAAACCATACCGCGAGCGTCACTGAGGACAGCAACCCCGCAGCAGTCTTGAAGCGCAAAACGGAAAACGTCGCAGGAGAAGGCTGCATTGGAGGTTTGGTAACACTCCGAAACCGGGAAACGTCCCACGCCAGGAGCAGCAACGCCAAGAAGACAGCGGCGTAGGCTGTGGGCGTCACCCCAAACAACCAGAAAACAATACGGGCCATACCAAAGCATCCAATCGCCCGTGCGAAAACTGAACTGACCTGCCAGCCGAATCCGCCGATCGGCATGCTGACCATCCAACCTGAACCAGCGTTCGCACTTCGCCAGCATGTTAGGCGACCTGCAGCTTGGGCTAGCAAGAGAACGGCCGCGAACCCCGCCACGGGCGCCATGATGAAGGCGAGCACATGAGCAGAGATGGTGCGAAAAGCGTGCATCGTTCCGCCGCCTAACGGATCGCGCTTAAGCTGCGGCGCGCTGAAGAAGAATTCATTCCACAATCTACGCGCGCCGCCAGCTTCAAGCGCTTGTTAGGCGGCAACGCGCCTCAGCACGGTTTGGGGATGCCTCCAGCATGTAACCGGTCTTGAAGACTATCGAGATACTTGCCCACGAAGTTGCCGTCCTCGGTTCCATCCGCGCGGACGATGGTCCAGTCCAGCACGTCCGGAAAGGACACTGGATAGGCCTGACCAGAGCGGAAGCCCTGAACGAATCCGATTTCGCTTGCAATCCGACCGAAGACCGTATCCCGGCCGACGGAATCCACCCTCACAAAGACCTGTTCGAAATGCCCGGTGCGGTCGTGAAGCCGCGTCGTTACGGAGAAGTGATGGCCAGCCGGCAAGCCCGTGGCGAAGAGCTGCCGGGCCCGAGGGAACGTGCGCCTTGCCTCCGCGATGCGTGCTTGAATCGCGCGATCGAGACACGCTGATGCCGCGGGATCAGTGTGGAACGGCCGATCCGAAGGTGGCGTGGAGTCCTGCGCCTCGAGTGGGCCTATCAGGACCACGATGCCGAAGAGCCCCGTAAGGATCGCTGACGTGTGTTGCATACTCTTTGTTGCCGCCTTGTATCTCGATTCTTCCGTAAAGTGTGAGCAAGTTGGGACGGGCGATAGTCCGAGCCGCCTAGGGTCCTTGAGACCGTCCGTTAGCCGGGGCGTCGCCCGTTCCCAGCGCTCGTCTAGAATCCGCACAGTTGGCCGGGCTCGCAAGCCCGCATCGTGCAAGGTCGGATCACGACGAGCCCGTTCGGAGGAGGCGCCATGACGACGAACTCGGTGGTCGTGGGTGTGGATGTCGCGAAGGACCGGTTGGACGTGGCGGTGCGGCCCAGTGGCGAAGCCTGGAGCGCGGCCAACGACGACGCGGGCGTGCGGGCGCTGGTGGCCCGGCTGCGGCCGCTCGCACCGGCGCTGATCGTGTGCGAAGCGACGGGCGGATTCGAGCGCGCGGCGATCGCCGCGCTCGCTGCGGCCGGCTTCCCCGTCGTGGTCGCCAACCCCCGCCAGGTCCGGGACTTCGCCCGGGCCACGGGCCAGCTCGCCAAGACCGACCAGCTCGATGCGGCGATCCTGGCGCTCTTCGCCGAGCGCGTCCGGCCGACGCCGCGGCCGTTACCCGACGCGGCGGCGCAGCTGCTCGACGCCGTGCTCACCCGCCGGCGGCAGCTCCTCGAGATGCTCGTCGCGGAAAAGAACCGCCTCGGCTTTGCTCCCCAACCGTTGCACCGCGGTATTCAGGCCCACATCCGCTGGCTCGAGCGCCAGCTCGACGACGTGACGAAAGAACTCGCCGCATTGATCGAGGCGAGCCCCGTGTGGCGCGCCAAGGACGACCTGCTGCAGAGCGTGCCCGGCGTGGGCCCGATCGTGAGCTCCACGCTGCTCGGCGAGCTGCCCGAGCTCGGCACACTCAGCCACAAACAAATCGCGGCCCTCGTCGGCGTCGCGCCGCTCGCGCGCGACAGCGGCACGCTCCGCGGCAAACGCCTCATCTGGGGCGGCCGGGCGAGCGTGCGCACGGCGCTCTTCCTGGCGGCGATGTGCGGGCGGCGTTGGAATCCGGCGCTCAAGGTGTTCTACGAACGGCTCAAAGCCGCGGGCAAGCCCACCAAGGTCGCGTTGATCGCCTGCGCGCGGAAACTGCTGACCATCCTCAACGCGATGATGCGGGACCAGTCACGCTGGACGCCCAGCGTTCAATACAGTTGCTAACGGATCGCGCTTAAGCTGCGGCGCGCTGAAGAAAGATTCATTCCCTAATCTACGCGCGCCGCCAGCTTCAAGCGCTTGTTAGGCACCCGGCATACCAGAACTGTCACGTCCGACGCTGCGACCGCGCCGGAGCGGTCGATCCTTGAACAGCGCTCCCTGGCAGATGCCAAAACAGGCTGCGAGGAATACGGCTGCGCCCCAAGATGCCTCGGGACCGGCGAGCCACCTATGAACGCCAAATGCAATGAACACTGGCGAAGCGCACAGCGTCGTGACGAGACCAGCAGTAACAGATGCGATGATGTTGCGACCGGGCCTGGTGTCGATGCGCTGATAAACGAAGGCGCCGCAAAACTGTCCGGCCATCAAACCTATCACCACGCCGAGAACGCCCACGGAACGGTGCGGGGTGCCTAACGGATCGCGCTTAAGCTGCGGCGCGCTGAAGAAAGATTCATTCCTTAATCTACGCGCGCCGCCAGCTTCAAGCGCTTGTTAGGCAGCGCGCATTCATATAGTAAGTGCAACACCACCTCCGACGAAAACGGTGACCTGGCGATACGATAGGTGTCCGACTCGGCCAAGAGAAGGATGCCTACCAATGCTGTATCGCCAGATCACCTTTGCGGAAAGATACACGCTGGGGCTGCTGCGCCAGCGCGGCCTGAGTGCCGCCGCGATCGCGCGCGTGCTCGGCCGTCATCGCAGCACGATCGGGCGCGAGATGCAGCGCAATCGCGCCCACAGCGACGGTACCTATCGGCCTCAGCTCGCCGACTGGTATGCCCGCGGCCGGCGCTCTCACTCGCGGCGCAACCGGCAATTCACGGCGGCCGACTGGGCACGGATCCAAGGGCTGCTGCGGGAAGATTGGAGTCCGGAGCAAGTGGCCGGCTGGCTGCGGCGCCAGCGCGAGCTCGCCATCAGCCACGAGACGATCTACCGCTACGTCTGGGCCGAGAAGCGCGCCGGCGGCACGCTGTATCAGCACCTGCGGGGCGCGCGCAAACAGCGCCGTAAGCGCTACGGCCGCTACGACAGCCGCGGTCGTCTCGCCGGCAAGCGGCCGATCAGCGCGCGCCCTGCGGCGGTCGAGACCCGGCGCGAGCTCGGGCATTGGGAGGCAGACACGATCCTCGGCGCGAGCCAGGCCGGACCCTGCGTCTTGAGTTTGGTGGAGCGAAAGACGGGGTATCTCGCGCTGGGGCAATTACGTCAGCGCAGCAGTGCGGCGGTGAATCCGCGTGCGCAGCAGCTTATCACCGCGCAGCCCCATTCCGTACGGACCATCACCGTCGATAACGGAACCGAATTCCACGACTACGCCCGGCTCGAGCGAGCGACGGCGACGCGTTTCTACTTCGCCACGCCGCATCATGCTTGGGAACGCGGCACCAACGAAAACACCAATGGCCTCGTGCGCCAATATCTCCCCAAGCGCCAGAGCATGGCCCACCTCACCCAACACGATTGCAATCGGATCGCTGCGAAACTGAACCGCCGGCCACGGAAGCGGCTCGGCTATCAAACCCCAGAGGAATGCTATGCGCGATGAGACTCAGTGTTGCACTGCAAAGTTGATATCAGACAGCGGCCCACTCAGAGTCCGACCAAGGACCTTCTTGACCTGCTGCTCAACAAGCCACAGAATCCATCGAATCCACCTCTGGCTGGGCGACAATCATGAACAAGTCGACGTGGCGGCTGATGGTTCTGGTCGTGTTGACAGGGGCATGCAGTGGAGATGGAACGGGACCTGCGTACGAGGAATTCTTTGTTAGTCCCGTTACCAACGATACAGACACTTGTTGTCTGCCCACGTTGTACGTGACTGAAACGGTCCAGGTGACGGATACAGGGGGGGTAGCTGTCCATGGAGCCCTTGTCCGATTCACGGTCTCAACGGGCACCGCGACGCCGTCGCAGATAACGTCTGGTACTGGGGGATTGGCTATTGTCTCATGGACCTTGACGGCGCAGTCGGGCCACACCGAAACGTTATCAGTCTGCGCATCAAATTTTGCAAACCGTTGCGATACCTACTTTCCCGTCCTTACGCTCAACTTCTAGCTTTTCTCCGCGATTGAGACCCGCTGCCTAACGGATGGCGCTTAAGCTGCGGCGCGAGATTGAAGATTCCACAAACAGATGGCCTCCACAGCAAGACGGCGCCGCCAGCTTCAAGCGCGTGTTAGGCTGCGCATCTGACGAGCGCTGCTCGGATGGTGCTCAGCGAACGACTACCGTTCGCTCAATCACGACCCATTGTGGCTGTGCTCCGGAATCGAGTTCGTTCGCAGCGCCGTGAAACCGAATGCGGCCGAGACCTGCCCGGTCGAAGCGCAGCGAAATTGTCTGGGGCAACAGCATGCGGTCGAGGTGGCAAAAGTCACCCACAACGCGACGTACATGAAGCGGCGTCACGTCCGCCACTAGCCCGTGGATGCTCACACGACTCCCCCCCGCCTCACGAATGCAGCCACCCGCAAACGCCGTGACCGTGACCGTAAATGCATGACCTCGGCGAACGGTGTCCGGGATTGTTAGCGCTGCCGTTTCGCCGCGCCCCAACATCAATCGCGCCGGTACTGTATCGGAACGCTGTGCGTTCAGAGTCGCTGAGGTCGTGCAGGTCAGGGCAACGAGAACGCCGAGGCATGTTGGGTACGACGTCGAACGGCCTCGCGGCGAGCTGAGTGTCAGATAGCTGATAGTGCGCCTCAATTTACGCGGAGCCCGGGATACATCTGAAGAATGCCGGCCCATGGGCTGAAAATGGCCAACCCGGAATCGGGGCCAACGGCGACTTTTCCCGAGATAATCCCGCCGAGCGTGACTGTCGTGTCTGTCCCCCCAAGGATATCCAGAAGCACTGGTGAGCCGCTGTCGCCACCCTCCACTTGGAAATCTGCGTAGACTTGACCCGAATAGGAAATGACTCCCTTCTTCACGGTCCGGTTAATATAGAACACGAAACCTTGGGTCCAGCCTGAGCCGATGCCGATCTTGTTTACGAGCTGACCTACCACGATGGTTGGTTCCGTTCGTACAATGCTCCAGAACGGCTTCGTTGAATCGATCGTCAACGGTGCGTGAGGCGTACATGATGGATTGCACCCCCACACCGTCCGCGCGATGCGCCGAAAGTACCACTCCCCAGGGCCGAGCGTCGCACGGTAGACGGCCGCGTCCGCATAGCTGCAGCGGTCAAAAGTCAAGGGAGAAGAAGATGTACACATCATTGAGGCGTCGGCGACTTCAACCCCGATGGAGCTTGCGTTCTGGGGCAGAGCATGCCAATGGGGTTGGAATTGCTTGGTACTGTCGAGTATCAATTCCTGTGAACTGCAATGGGATGCAGTGACAAATGCGTGCTCGCCCCCCCATAGCGCTAGGAATCCAAGAGTGCACTGTTGAATGGGGTAATTGGGCCTTTGTTCAAATTCAACTTGGATCCCACCCTTAATAGGTCGGAAGGAATCTACCAAGGTCTGAAGAGGCTGAACGCGCCCCGTCCTCTCGAATCGTAACGCGCCCTCCGGAACTCCCAGCACCAGTGCCTTCGCTACGATCGCTTGGGTATCCGCACCGGAGAGCACACCGACGATAAGCTGGTTTCTGGCGTGATCGATGCCCCACGATTGGACGCTCGAGGTTTCGAAGAAGAAGTCGTTCAGCGCGTCTCGCCAGCGAGCCAGCTCAATAAATGTGTGCGTGCCTTGCTTGAACACGATTCCCGCGTGTGGATGTGTTACCCGCGCTCGCGCCAAGGCCTGGCCGAATATCAATGGCAAGGCGCGCTTGGCGGCCGGGCCCTCACTCAGATCCTTGAGGTACACGTTCAAGTCGCCGGTCAGCGTGTCGAAGTACAACCCGCCGTGGCTCGGCACAACCTGCGCCAGTTCCTTGTACGCACGCTCGTCCGGGTAGTCGGTCTGCTCGGGGATGGAGCCTATCAGAGACGGTGAGGCGAGGGGACCGCTGGTTGGTGCTGTCCGATCAGTGCACGCGATCGCTCCCAGCGTCAGGGTGAGGATTATCAGGTGATTTCTCATGCCTACCCCTCCATGTATGCGCACGTTAGTCGGAGAACGCTCCGTGTCTTCGGGCCGTTCTACCCCGAATGCGGTCGGAAGTCAGAGACGGTCAGCGGGATAGCAACCGATAGTCGCGGAAGCACCGCGTGGACCGTGACGCGAGTCACGAGGTTACAGGCTGGTCGACGGCGTCTTCTGTGGCAGGAACGCAACAGCGGAGTGTTGTCAGTTTGGAAAACAGATTTGTCGTTGAATCGAGTTGCGCAGCCTAACGATACTTCGACAGAACTGTCTTAAACGTCTCGGAAACCATATATGCTGCCTAATCCCTTGAGTTCGTGCTCTTCAAATGAAATAGACTGGTCTGTCTAAACGCAATATCACAGCATATCCGCCGGACTCCTCACTCCCCTCCCGCCCCGGTTGAGAACGTGCGTGTACACCATCGTGGTCGACACGTCCCGATGACCGAGCAGCTCCTGCACTGTACGAATGTCGTAGCCAGATTCGATCAAGTGCGTGGCAAACGAGTGCCGGAGGCTGTGGCAGCTTGCGGGCTTGGTCAGCTGCGCCGCCCGCACGGCCTCCCTGAACCCCCGCTGCACCATCGTTTCATGCAAATGATGTCGGCGGCGCTGGCCGGTCCGCGGATCCTCATACATCCGCCGCGCTGGAAACACCCACTGCCAGGCCCACTCTCGGCCCGCATTCGGATTCTTCCCGGCATACGCGCCTGGCAACTCCACCCATCCGGCGTCGGCGACAAGATCCCGCTCGTGCTGCCCACACACCTCGGCCAAATGACGCAGCAACGGCCCCTTCAGACGCTCCGGCAGCATGGTCACTCGATCCCGATCGCCCTTGCCACCGCGAACCGTAATCTCGTTCCTGGCGAAGTCGATGTCCTTGACCCGCAACCGCAGCGCCTCAAGCAGGCGTACGCCTGTGCCGTACAACAAACCGACGACCAGCGCGCTGGCGCCGCGTCCGTTCATGCGGCTGAGTACTCGACGGACCTCGTCGCGCGTCAGCACGACCGGCAATCGCCCCGGCCGCTTGGCGCGCACCAGCGCGTTCAGCCAGCCCACCGGCATGTTCAACACCTCGCGATACAGAAACACCAACGCCGACAGTGCCTGATTCTGCGTGGACGCGCTGACTCGGCGCTCCACGGCGAGATTCGAAAGAAACCGCGTGACGTCACCGACACCCAACTCGCGCGGATGGCGCAACCCGCTGAACCGCACAAAGCGGCATACCCACCCGACGTACGCTTCCTCAGTTCGGATGCTGTAATGTCGAAGTCGGAGCGCCTGGCGCAGTGCGGCAATGAGCGACGAGCGTCCCATTCCAGAGCGTAACCACGACCGGCGAATTGGCCCGTACCAAAAGCCGCACGTCCGTACCCAGAAAACACGTTCCCCCTCTCCACAACGTGGCGAGGGGGTCAGGGGGTGCGGACACAACGTGGCGAGGGGGTCAGGGGGTGAGGACACACCACGGATGGGCGGTGGTGCGACAACGCTGAGAGCACGCCCTTAGAGCACCGTTTTCGGATCCGTTAATGGAAGATTGAACGCCTCCGCCACTCCCGGATACACGATCTTTCCCTCGACAACATTCAAGCCCAAGGCCAAGCTGGGATCCTTCTTGCACGCGTTCTTCCATCCATCACGCGCCAACCGCTTCGCATACGGGAACGTGGCATTCGTCAGCGCCAGCGTGGACGTGCGCGGCACACCACCGGGCATGTTCGCGACCGCGTAATGAATGACCCCGTCGACAACGTAGGTCGGCTGGTCGTGCGTCGTCGGCTTCGTCGTCTCGATGCACCCGCCCTGATCCACCGCGACATCCACGATCACCGAGCCCTGTTTCATCGTCTTCAAATCGCCACGCTTGACGAGCTTCGGGGCCTTGGCACCGGTCAGCAAAACCGCGCCGATCACCACATCGGCCTTCGCGAGCTGCTCGAGCATGTTGTGGCGATTGGAGTAGAGGAGATCAACGTTCGGAGCAAGGACATCGGAGAGATAGCGCAGGCGGTCGAGCGAGATATCGAGCAACGTCACGTGAGCGCCGAGCCCGGCGGCCATTTTGGCCGCGTTCGTCCCGACGACGCCGCCGCCAAGAATCAGCACTTCTGCAGGAAGCACGCCTGGAACGCCACCGAGCAAGATGCCATACCCGCCGAACACCTTCTCGAGATACTTGGCCCCCTCCTGCACCGCCATCCGCCCCGCCACTTCACTCATCGGCGTCAGCAGCGGCAATTCCTTGGTCGGCAGCTCCACCGTCTCATACGCGATCGCGATGCAACCCGATTTGATGATCGCTGTGGTAAGCGGTTCAGACGCGGCAAAATGAAAGTACGTGAACACCACCTGGCCGCGGCGAATCCGGGCCCACTCGGGCTCGATCGGCTCCTTCACCTTGAGGATCAGCTCCGCCCGCGACCACACCGCATCCGCCGAGGGCGCGATCTCCGCCCCGACCGCGCGGTAGGCGTCATCGGTGAAACCCGAGCCGAGGCCGGCGCCCTGCTCGACGAGCACCGTGTGGCCGTCACCACCAATCAGCGACTCGGCGCCCGCCGGTACGAGCGCGACGCGATGCTCGGCGGTCTTGATCTCTTTCGGGACGCCGACGATCACGGTTTGACTCCCGCCCCATTAGGGCCCAAAGAGATCACACTCTGACGCTCCGGCGCAAAGAACTCCGCTGCCAACGCCGACACCTCGTCCGCCGTCAGCGCCTCCACAGTCTTCAGCACCTCGTCGAGACTGCGATACGACTCGCCGTACACCGCCGTGCTCGCCAAACGATACATCCTGGCGGTGGGGCTCTCCAGCGACAACATCAGCTGCCCCAGCGTCTGCTGCTTCGCGTCGTCCAGCGCTTGCCCCCGCAACCCTTCGCTGGCCATGCGGGCGAACTCGCCTTTGATCGCTTCCACCGCTTTCTCCGCCTTGCCCGGCTGCGTCCCGATATAGACGCCCGCCATCCCCATCGCGCGATAGAACGACGTGAAGCTGTAGATCGCATACGCGAGGCCCAGCTCTTCCCGAATCCGCTGAAACAGGCGGCTCGACATTCCGCCGCCGAAGATGTTCGAGAGCACCAGCAGTCCGTACTTGCGCCGGTCGGAATAGGGAATGGTGTCGGTCGCGAACACGATGTGCGTCTGCGCGGTGTCCTTCTCAAACGATCGCGTGAGGCCACGAACCGCCGGCGGCACCGGTGGCACCGCAGGCGGCGTCTGCGCCACCGCTCCATCGAACCACCCCTGCGCTTCTACTTCCTTGAGCAGCGCCTCATGGGTGATGTTGCCCGCGGCGGCGATGACGCAATTGCCGGGGAAATAGGCACGAGAATGCAGCTGCTTCAGATCGTCGGCCGAGATCGCGCTGACCGTCTCTTTGGTCCCCAGAATCTGGAAGCCATAGGGATGGTTCGGCCACATGATTTCGTAGGTGCGATCGAAGACTTCGTCATCGGGAGTGTCTGCGACGGTGCTGATTTCCTCGAGCACCACCTGGCGCTCGAGCGAGAGATCGCTGTCGCGCAGCGCCGGCCGGCGTACCAGGTCGGTGATGACGTCGAGTGCGCGGGGCAGATCGGCATCGAGCACGCGCGCGTGATAGGCGGTGGAGTCGCGCGACGTGTAAGCATCGAGCGAGCCGCCACGCGCTTCCAGCGACAGCGCGATCTCCTGCGCCGTGCGCCGTTCGGTGCCCTTGAACACCATGTGCTCGAGCAGGTGCGACACACCCATCTTCGGGCGCAGCTCGTGCGCGCTCGCCGTCCGGACCCAGACCCCGAGCGCCACGGAGCGAACGTTGGGCTCGCGCTCGCTCAGCACGGTGACCCCGTTCGGGGCAGCCGTGCGGTAAATCTCCCGGTCGAGCTTGACCGAGTCCACCTCAGGTTTTCTCGAGCAGAGCCTTCCGGGACAGGCGCATCCGGCCCCGTTCGTCCACTTCGAGCAGCTTCACCTTCAAGTGATCGCCCTTTTTGACGACGTCTTCCGTCTTCTCGGTGCGACCATGCTGCAGCTCGGAGATGTGCAGCAGCCCTTCGACTCCGGGGATGATCTCGACGAACGCGCCGAACGCCGTCGTGCTCTTCACGACACCCTCGTAGACCTTCCCGACCTCGGGCTCCTGCACGATGCCCGACACCATGTCGCGCGCGCGCTCGGCTGCCTCCCCGACGCCCGAGATGGTGACCAATCCCGTGTCGTCCACGTTGATCTCGGCGCCCGTCTGCTCCTGGATGCCGCGGATCGTCTTGCCTTTGGGACCGATGACGTCACCGATCTTGTCGGGCCGGATCTGAATCGTGAGGATGCGGGGCGCGTACTTGGAGAGCTGCGAGCGCGGCTGTGCCATCGTCTGCTGCATCACGTCGAGAATGTGGACCCGTGCCGTCTTGGCCTTCTCGAGCGCTTCCGCGATGACCTTCCAGTCGAGGCGCTCCACCTTGATGTCCATCTGAATCGATGTGACACCCTCGCGCGTCCCCGCGACCTTGAAATCCATGTCGCCGAGATGGTCCTCCGTGCCCAGGATGTCGGTCAAAATAGCGGTGCGCTTTCCGTCCGTGATCAATCCCATGGCGATTCCGGCACACGCGGACTTGACGGGCACGCCGGCATCGAACAGCGCCAGCGAGCCGCCGCACACGGTGGCCATGGAAGACGAGCCATTGGATTCGAGAATGTCCGAGACGATGCGCAGCGTATATGGGAACTGCTCGTAGGGCGGGAGGATCGCCTGCAGCGCCCGCTCGGCGAGCGCGCCATGCCCCACCTCGCGCCGCGACGTGCCGCGAATCGGTTTCACTTCCCCCGTCGAAAACGGCGGGAAGTTGTAGTGCAGCATGAAGGACTTCGTCGTCTCCTGCGCGACGTCGATCGAGTCGATGCGCTGCTCGTCACGCGTCGTCCCGAGCGTCACTGACACCAATGCCTGGGTCTGACCTCGCGTGAAGAGTGCCGAGCCGTGTGTTCGGGGCAACCATCCCACCTCACAGGTTATAGGCCGCACCGTGTCGAGATCGCGCCCGTCCACGCGTTCGCCCGCCGACAGCACCCGGTCGCGCATCGTCTTGTACTCGATCTCCTCGATGACCGTCACGATCTCGCGCAGCTTGTCGGGGAATTCCTCGGCCAGCTTTTCAACGATCGTCTGCTTGATGGCGCTGAGCGCCTGCGTCCGCTCTGCCTTCACGGCCAACGTCAACGCTTCAGAAACCTTGTCGTCCGCCAGCTCTTTGACCCGTGCGACGAGATCCGCGGGTGGCTCGACCTTGACCCATTCCATCTTGGGCTGCTGCATCGCCTCGACCACCTCGTCGCTGATGTCGAGCAGCTCCTTGATGCCCTTATGCGCCACTTCGAGCGCCTTCACGATCTCGGCCTCGGTGAGCTCCAACGCGCCGCCCTCGACCATGACGATCGATTCGCGGGAGCCGGAGACGGTGAGGTCCAGGTCGGAGAATTCGAGCTGCTGGAACGTGGGGTTCAGGATCCACGACCCTTCGACGCGGCCGACGCGAACGGCGGCAATCGGGCCGTTCCAAGGCACTTTGGACATCGACAGCGCGGCAGACGCCGCGGTCAGGCCGAGGACATCCGCATCATTCTCTTGATCCGCCGACAGTACGTAGACGAAGACCTGGACTTCGTTCTTGAAACCCTCGGGGAACAGCGGCCGCACGGAGCGGTCGATGACGCGCGCCGAGGTGACCTCTTCGTCCGAAGGCCGGCCTTCACGCTTTAAAAAGCCGCCGGGAATCTTGCCGGCGGCGTAGGCCTTCTCGCGATACTCCACGGTCAGCGGGAAGTACGGCAGGTTGGCAATGTTCTCGGACACCGTGACCGCGGCCAATACCACCGTCTCGCCGAATTGGAGGAGACACGATCCTGCTGCTTGCTTGGCCAGTCGCCCCGCTTCGAGCTTCAATGTGCGGCCGGCGAACTGCTTCTCGACATGCTTCACTGATCTGCCTGTCTAGAGCAATGGAAAAAACGCCGAGCGCCCCGGTGCTCTTCCCGGGACGCCCTGCAACGACACCGTTACTAACTAATGACGGAGACCGAGCTCGTCGATGAGCTGCCGGTACTTCGCGAGATCGGTGCGCTTCAAGTACTCCAGCAGGCGGCGGCGGCGGCTGACCATGCGCAGCAGGCCGCGTTGCCCGTGGTAGTCCTTGGCGTGGACCCGGAAGTGATCCGTGAGGCTGTTAATGCGCTCGGTGAGCAACGCTACCTGGACCCGGCTCGATCCCGTGTCCCGGTCGTGCAGCCCGTGTTTCCTGACCGGCGTCGTCTTGTCGTACATCGTCCCAGTTCCCTAATCGTTGGAAGCGCCGTAGGTTAACCGGCTCACACCCCTTTGTAAAGTGACTTCTTCAGACGCCGAGACGCCGCGACGCCCAGTACTAATACCGCTACCGATCTCGTAGGCCAAAAACTCGGCCCGTATGTCCTGGAGCGCCTGCTCGGCCAGGGGGGGTTCGCCTGGGCGTTCGTCGGACGGGAGCAGGACGGGACTCCCGTCGCGATCAAGGTGCTCAAACCCCGCTATGCCGGCGACTCCCAGTTCGAGAGCCGGTTTCGCAACGAGAGCGAGACGGCCGCAAAGCTCGAGCACCCCAACATCATCCGCATCCGCTCGGTCGCGAAGACGGGCGAGCACGTCTACTTCGCCATGGATCTCTGCGCCGACAGCCTCGGCGCTCGCATCGCCCGGGAAGGGCCGCTGGCCGAGGAGGACATCCTGCGGCTGGCGCACGATATGGCCGCGGCACTCGAATTTGCACACCAGCAGGGCGTCATTCACCGCGACCTGAAGCCCGACAACGTGCTGATTCGTTCGGACGGCGCGGCGGTTCTGACGGACTTTGGCATTGCCCGCGCCGTTTCGGGCTACGTGGCGTCGACCGGCGTCAACATGACGATCGGAACCCCACACTATCTGTCACCGGAACAGGCGCAGGGGCGGCCCCTCGATCAGCGCGTCGACTTCTACGCGCTGGGCATCACGCTCTACAAGGCCGCGACCGGAGAGGTCCCGTTCAGCTCGAACGACTGGTTCGAGCTGGCGCGCATGCACGTCGAGGATCCGCCACCCTCGCTGCGCCGCAAGCGTCCGGAGCTGTCGAAGCGGTTCGAGCGGGTCGTGATGAAGTGCCTGGCCAAGCACCCCGACGACCGCTATGCCGACGCCGCGGAGCTGCGGGCCGACCTCGAGGAGGTCGAGCAGAAACGCCGCCCGACCGTGAACCTCGGCGCGGCGCCTCTGGGCACGGCCCAGCGCGAGGCGCTGGCCGACCCGCCCTCCGGCCGCAGGACCTGGCTCGTGGTGGCCGGTGCTGCAATCGGTCTTTTACTACTAATCGGTCTGGTGGTAAAGCTTATGCGCTGAAGAACCGGCGAACTGCCTGGTACACACGGGCGAGAACGCCGACACCTGGTGCGCCGGCAGATTCGGGGACAGGAGAATGGTGAATGGCGACGATCCCCTCTACCGCACCTCGTAGATCTCCTTCCAATCGCTTCGGGAACCGTCGTTCGGCAAGCCACACCGCAAACCCCGGCTTCTCAGCGCTGCCGGCCAACTCCACGACGCCCGGATGCGCTCGCTCGATCACCTCGATCACGGGTTTCAGCCATTCTCCATTCCCCATTCCCCGTTCTCGATAGTACGCGGCCGTCACCGTCCCCGCGAGCTGCTCTGCCGTCACTCGCCCGGCGAGATAGCCGGTGAGGGCTTCGTTAACGGACGTTGCGGATGACATCGTTGGAGATCGCCAGCACCATGATCGCCAGGACGATCAGCATCCCGACCTGCGTGAGTCGCATGCGCAGCTGGGGCGACAGCGGCCGGCGGAGGATCGCCTCGGCGATCAGGAACATCGCGTGGCCGCCATCCAGCACTGGGATCGGAAGCAGATTCAACACCGCCAGGCTCACGGAGAAGAACGCAAGGAACTGCAAGAACCAGTCGATGCCCAATCGGGCCGCCTGCCCTGACATCTGGGCGATCGCGATCGGTCCCCCCAGTTCCCGCGCCGATACCTGGCCGGTCACGAGGCGTTTGACATTCACCACGACGCCGACGATCTGCGCCGCCGTCTGCCGTACGCCCAGCGACACGGTGGTTCCGGCACCCACGCGTACCCGCTGCACCGGAGGGTTCGGGTACGCGCCAATGACACCGAAATGCCGACCGGCCGAGTCCTTGCCTTGCGGGGTGACCGGGATCTTGATGAGGCTGTCGCCGCGGAGTACCGCGAGCGTGAGTGGCTTCTCGGGACTCGCCTGAATGAGGCGCACCATGTCGGTCCACGACACGATGGTGTCGTCGTCGATCTTCACGACCACGTCGCCGCCTTGGAGCCCTGCACGCTGCGCCGGCAGGCCGATCAGCAACGGTCCGATACGGGCCGGGAAGAGCGGGACGATCGCACGCGCGAGCTGGTGCCGGGCGGCGGTGTCGCGCGCAACCCGGATCACGATAGGCTGGGGGCGTCCGGCAATCTCGAACCGCAGCTCTTCCGGGCCATTCACGATCTGCTCGTCGAGATCGTCCCAGGTCTTGAGCGAATCGCCGTTGACGCGCACGATGCGATCGGCACGATGCAGTGTGGCGAGTCCTTCCGCTCCCGGCGGTAAGCGCGCTGCGTCCACCGAATCGACGGGCGTCAGAGCCGGACGCGCCTCGCCTGCGACCGCGATGAGGCCGGTATAAATCACAAAGGCCAGGAACAGGTTCATCGTCACGCCGGCCAGAATCACCGCCATCCGCGCCCACAGCGGTTGCGTGTCGAAGGAGCGCGCAGGATCGATGCCGACATCCGCCTTACCGCCCTCCAACTCGCCGACCATGCCTTCCTCTTCCAGCCCGGCCATCTTCACGTAGCCGCCCAACGGAATCCAGGAGATCCAATATTCCGTCTCCCCGCGGCGCCAGGAAATCAGCGGCCGGCCGAATCCCAGGGAGAATCGCAGCACCTGAATGCCGACGGCCTTGGCGACGATAAAGTGCCCGAACTCGTGCACCGAAATCAGCACGCCCAGTACGACGATGAGCGAACAAATCGTCAGGAGCATGCGGCCTCGTGCGCCAGCCGTCGCGCCTCGGCGTCGGCGGCGAGGACCGTCTCGAGCGACGTTGCGAGGCCCGAATCCCGAGTCCCAAGTCCCACCACCTTCTCGATCACCTCCGCTATCCGCCCAAACGGGATCTTCTCTTCCAGGAAGAGCTGGACGGCCACTTCGTTGGCCGCGTTGAACCGCGCCGGTGCCGTGCCACCCAGTCGCGCCGCCTCGCGCCCGACGACATACGCCGGAAACCGCTCCGGCTGCAGCGCCTCGAACGTGAGCGTACCCGCCGCGACGGGGTCGAAGCGCCGCACGCCCTGATCCGGTACGCGGTCGGGATACGTGAGCGCGTAGAGGATCGGCAGCTCCATCGTGGGGAATCCCACCTGCGCCAGGACCGAGCCGTCCACGAACTCCACGAAGCCGTGAATCACCGACTGCGGGTGGATGACGATGTCAACCTGGTCATAGTCGACATCGAACAGGAAATGCGCTTCGATCACCTCGAGCGCCTTGTTGACGAGCGTCGCCGAGTCGACCGTGATCTTCTTGCCCATCGTCCACGTCGGATGCTTGAGCGCCTCGGCCACGGTGGCGCGCGACACGCGCTCGGCTCGCCAGGTGCGGAACGGCCCGCCCGACGCGGTGAGAATGAGCCGCGCGAGCTCGGTCGGCCGGCGCCCCGCCACGCATTGCAGGACGGCGCTGTGCTCGGAGTCGACCGGGACGATCTCGCCGCCGCCCTCGCGTGCCGCCTGGGCGACCAGCTCGCCGGCCATCACCAGCGTTTCCTTGTTCGCGAGGGCTACGCGTTTACCGGCCTTGAGCGCCGCCAGCGTTGCCTCGAGCCCAGCCGCGCCGACGATCCCGTTCACGACGATGCGAACGTCGGGATGCGTCGCCGCTTCGACGAGGCAGTCGCGGCCTCTCCGAATCCCGAGCCCCGAGTCCCGAGTCCCGCCATTCACCAGGCCAACTAATGCTGGCTTCCACTCCTTCTCTTGCTCGGCGAGCAGTGCGCCGTTGGAGTGCCCAGTGAGCGCGACAACACGGAATCTGTCCCGTTGGCGGGAGAGCACCTGGAGCGTCGATCTCCCGATCGACCCGGTGGATCCGAGGATTGCGACGCCGACACTCATATCACTCCGAACATGCGATACAAACCCGCCGCCGTTGGAATCACGAAGTACAAGGAATCAAGCCGGTCGAGCACACCGCCGTGGCCAGGAATCAGCGTCGACGAGTCTTTCAGGCCCGCTTCCCGCTTGAACAGCGATTCGGCGACATCGCCGATCTGTCCGACAATGGAGACGGCGAGACCAAACAGCAACAGCTGGCCGGGGGTGAAGCTCCATCCCTGACGATTCAGTACGAGTTTACCGAGCGCGAGTGCCGTGATCACCCCGCCGAGCGTCCCGCCGACGGCGCCCGCGCGCGTCTTCTTGGGCGACAGGATGGGCGCCAGCTTGGGGCCACCGACCGCCGTTCCCGCTGCCATGGCGGCGGTGTCGCAGATCCACGTGATCACGAGGGGGAAAACCGTGAGGAGGACGGAAGCCATCGGACGCGTCGCCGCGGCGCTGCCGTGCCGGATCGCGATCAGAAACGTGAGCATCCCCGACGCGTACAGGCAGCCGAACATGGTGACCGCGACGCTCGTGAGCGGCCGCCCGCTCGGCCCGCGGCGCAGCATCGCGATCGCCAGCGCGAACATCAACCAGACCGCGCCAAGGTACAACGCGGGCTCGGCCCAGTGCGTCTCCGAACCTTTCGCCCAGTACGCCAGCAGCGGAATCGCGGCGGCCGCAAGCCATCCGGTGCGCTCCAGCGGTTCGATGCCCTGGCGGCGTCCGAAATCGTAGACCTCGCGCGCACCGAGGACGCCGAGCACCGCCAGCGTCGCCGCGAGCGTCCAGCCGCCCAGCCAGATGATGCCGACGACGACGGGAATGGCCACGACGGCCACCGCAATGCGCTGCACCAGATTTTTAGATGGCATCAAGACGCGGTGACTTTTCCAAAGCGTCGATCGCGGCGCTGATAATCGAGGATGGCGTCGACGAGGGTGCGCCGGTTGAAGTCCGGCCACAGCACCGGGGTGATGTACAACTCGGCATAGGCGAGCTGCCACAGCAGGAAGTTCGAGAGGCGCTGCTCGCCGGACGTGCGGATCAGCAGATCCGGGTCACTCCATGACGCCGTGTAGAGTTTGCCGCGGATCGCCTCTTCGTCGATGTCTTCGAGCTGCTTCGTGCCCTTGAGCACTTCTTCCGCGAGCAGCCTGGCCGCGCGCGCGATCTCCGCGCGCGATGAGTACGAGATGCAGAGATTGAGCGACAGCTTCTGGTTCCCCGCCGTCTCGCGCTCCACGCGCTCGACCGCCGCGAGCCCACCCGGCGTCAGGCGGCTGCGGTCGCCAAGCACGTGCACCCGCACACCCTGGTCCTTCAGCTCGGCGACTTCCTGCGCGATGTATTCCTCGAGGAGATCCATGAGTGCGGAGATTTCGGGGGCGGGCCTGTTCCAATTCTCCTCGGAGAACGCGAACAGCGTCAGCACCTCGACGCCCGCGTCGATCGCTCCTTCCACCGCCTCGCGCACGGCCTTCATGCCGGCGCGGTGACCGAACGGGCGCGGCAGCCGGCGTTCGCTCGCCCAGCGGCCGTTGCCGTCCATGATGATCGCCACGTGGCGGGGAATCGGACCGGACAGCATCAGACTTCCATGATCTCCGCTTCTTTGGCCTTCACCGCCGCATCGACCGCCTTGAGATGATCGTCGTGCGTCTTCTGCACTTCCTTTTCGGTGTGCTTCTGGTCATCGGAGGAGACGTGCTCGGTCTTTTTGATCCGGTTCATCGTCTCGGTGCGCGCATGCCGGATGGCGACGCGGCCTTCCTCGGCGAACTTGTGCACGACTTTGACCAGCTCTTTGCGGCGATCTTCGGTCAGCGGCGGAATCGGAATGCGGATGATGTTGCCGTCATTCGACGGCGTGAGCCCGAGATCGGACGCGAGAATGCCCTTCTCCACCGCCTTCAGGAGACCTTTGTCCCAGGGCTGCACCGTGAGCAACTTGGGCTCCGGTGCCGCGACATTCGCCACCTGCGTCAGCGGCATCTCGTTTCCGTACGCCTCGACGCGCACGAGATCGAGTAACGCGGTCGTCGCTTTGCCGGTGCGAACGGTCGAGAACTCCCGTTTGACGGCTTCAACCGCCTTGTCCATCAGCTGCTTGGCATGTTTGACGTGGTCACTGAGAGAACCAGCGGGGGCAGGGGTCATTGGACGATCGTGCCGACGCGTTCTCCGGCCAAGACCCTGGCCGTCGCGCCGGGCTGGTTGATGTTGAACACCACGATGGGGAGCTTGTTCTCCTTGCACAACCCGAAGGCATTGGCATCCATCACCGCGTAGCCATTCACCAGCGCTTCCTGAAACGTCAGCGTCGGCAAAAACTTGGCGTTGGGGTCTTTCTTCGGATCCGCCGTGTAGACGCCGTCGACGTTCGTGGCCTTGAGGATCACCTGCGCCTCCATCTCGAGCGCCCGCAGCACGGCCGCGGTGTCGGTGGAGAAATAGGGGTTGCCCGTCCCGCCGGCAAAGATCACCATGCGTCCCTTGTCGAGGTGCCGGACGGCGCGGCGCCGGATGTAAGGCTCGGCGAGCTCTTCCATCCGGATCGCCGTCATGACCCGCGTATCGACGCCCTTTTTCTCGAGAATGTCCTGCAGGGCGAGTGCATTGATGACGGTGGCGAGCATCCCCATGTAATCGGCGGAAACGCGGTCCATCCCCTGCTCGCTCGCCGTCGTGCCGCGCAGGATGTTGCCGCCGCCGATGACCAAGCCGAGCTGCACGCCCGTGGCGGTGACCGACTTGAGCTCATCCGACAGCCGCTCGATGACGGTGAAATCGATGCCAGAAGCCCGCCCACCCGCGAACGCCTCTCCGGAAAGTTTGAGCAGCGCACGCTTGTAGGCGAGCGTCGTGGCCACCTAGTTGCCTCCGAGCTCGAACCGGGCGAACCGCCGGACCTCCACCTTCTCGCCCGTCTTGCCCGACAGCCCCTTTACCAGGTCGCCGATCGTGACCTTGTCGTCCTTCACGAACGGCTGCTCCAGCAGCACGTTCTCCTGGTAGAACTTCTTGAGCTTGCCCTCGACGATCTTGTCCTTCACCGCGTCGGGCTTCTTCTCCTCGGCCACCTGCGCCTTGGCGACGCGCCGCTCGCGCTCCACCACGTCCGCCGGCACGTCCTCGATGCGGACGGCGATCGGCCTGGCGGACGCGATGTGCAGCGCCAGGTCCTTGGCGAGCTGCTTGAACTCCGTCGTGTTTGCGACGAAATCCGTCTCGGAGTTCAGCTCCACCATCGAAGCGACCCTGCCGTTGAAGTGCAGATAGATCTCGATGACACCCTGCCCCGCGGCGCGGTCGGCGCGCTTCTCGGCGCGCGATGCGAACTTGACCCGCAACAGCTCCTCGGCTTTCGCCATGTCGCCGCCCGACTCCTCGAGCGCCTTCTTGCAATCCATCATGCCCGCGCCGGTCTTGGCGCGCAGCTCAGCCACCAGTTTTGCGGGAATCTCTTTCACGGTCGTCATGCGTCCTTTCACTCCCTCATAAAAACGCCGCCCTCGCGCCGTGAAGCCCGGGGGCGGCGGTCGGTTGTTCATTCAGCTTGAATTGTTACGCCGTCTCCCCAGTGACGGGTTCCGCCGGGGGCGGCGCTTCTTCCGTTTTCATCCGGGCGGCAATCGCCTCGGGCTTCGGGCGCCGCTTCCGCCGAGCCGGCCGCTTCTTCCGGTCGCCGTCCACGTCCGCTTCACCCGTCTCGGTCGAATAGGTCGTGCCTTCACCCTCTTCGCCCGTGGCTGCGTCCCGGAGCGGC
>Ga0307302_10000314_pt1 | contig 21759 bp, 24 predicted proteins | sample ER_DNA_183_FD_194490 | JGI IMG/M metagenome (GOLD analysis project Ga0307302, IMG submission 194490) | Bulk soil microbial communities from the East River watershed near Crested Butte, Colorado, United States - ER_DNA_183 | ecosystem: Environmental > Terrestrial > Soil > Floodplain | place...
AGACGGCCGCCCCCCAGGTCTCGACCCGGGCCGGCAGCAGGGTCGGCGGGGCGACCAGGGTGACCTCGGCGCCCATGGTGGTGAGGGCGAGCACGTTGGAGCGGGCGACCCGGGAGTGGAGCACGTCGCCGACGATGGCCACCTTGAGGCCGTCGAAGCCGGGGAACCGCTGGCGCATGGTGTACAGGTCGAGCAGGGCCTGGGTGGGGTGCTCGTGGGTGCCGTCGCCGGCGTTGACGACCACCGCCTCGACCCACTCGGCCAGCCGCCAGGGCGCCCCCGAGGCCCCGTGGCGGATGACGATGGCGTCCACCCCCATCGCCTCCAGGGTGATCGCCGTGTCCTTGAGGCTCTCGCCCTTGGAGACGCTGGAGCCCTTGGCCGAGAAGTTGATGACGTCGGCCGAGAGGCGCTTGGCGGCCAGCTCGAAGGAGATCCGGGTCCGGGTCGAGTCCTCGAAGAACAGGTTGCAGACGGTGCGGCCGCGCAGGGTGGGGACCTTCTTGATGGCCCGGTCGGTGACCTTGGCCAGGTGGGCGGCGGTGTCCAGGACCCGGGTGATGTCGGCCGCGGTCAGGTCGGCCGCCGACAGCAGGTGCTTGTTCAACTGGCGACCGCCTTCCTGGGGGTGTCCTCGACGACCACGCCGTCGGCGCCGTCGGTCTCGGCCAGCAGGACCCGGACCGCCTGGTCGGGGGCGGTGGGCAGGTTCTTGCCCACGTAGTCGGCCCGCAGGGGCAGCTCGCGGTGGCCGCGGTCCACCAGCACGGCCAGCTGGATGGCCCGCGGCCGGCCGAAGTCGGTGAGCGCGTCCAGGGCGGCCCGCACCGTCCGCCCGGTGTAGAGCACGTCGTCGACCAGGACCACGACCTTGCCGGCCAGGTCGAACGGCAGGTCGGTGTCGTGGGTGGCCTGGGGGGGCCGCAGGCCGATGTCGTCGCGGTACATGGCCACGTCCAGGGCCCCGGCCGGCACCTCGCGGCCCTCGATCTCGCCCAGCTTGGCCGCCAGCCGCCGGGCCAGCGGCACCCCGCGGGTGTGGATGCCGACCACCACCAGCCCATCGGTGCCCTTGTTGCGCTCCACGACCTCATGCGCGATCCGGACCAGGGCCCGGTGCACGTCGGCGGTGTCCAGCAGCGTCGCCGGCCCGGACATCACAAACGCCTCCAGCCCCTCGGGCATGGAGGCGCACCACAGCAGAGCATCGAACCAGGCTCCCTTCCCGGCCTCACAGGACCGGCCCTTAAAGGTCGCTCATCGCCGGCATGGTAGCCGCCCGCCCCGGCGGGCTCAAGCACCGCTGGTCGGCCGGGTCGGACGCTCAGGCGAACGGACTCTCGATCATCACGCCGCCGATGCGACGGCCGGGCTGGAGGTCCCCGGTCACCAGGCGGGTCGCCCCGGCGCGCCGGGCGGCCTCGAGCACCAGGGCGTCCCAGAACGAGAGGGTGTGCCGCTCCTCCAACGCCGATGCGGCGAGGACGAGGGGGACGTCGACCTGCACGACCGGCCAGGTGGCATAGAGCACGACGAGCTCGCGGGCGGCACCGCGTGGCATCGGCGGGTCGAGCTTGCGGGTGGTCACGACGTAGAGCTCCTGGAGAACCTGGGTGCTGACCACGCCGGCCCGGTCCCGCCACAGCGTTTCGAGGAGCGCCCGGGCGACCGGCTGCTTGGCGGTCTCCGAGCGGTCATGGGCGTACGCCGGGACGTTGGTGTCGACGAAGGTCAGCGGAGCGTCGACCACGGGCCCTCATCCTGGTAGAGGTCCTCCCGCCGCCAGCTCCGTCCGCCGTGGGCCACCGACTTGGCCATGAGCTCGACGGCACGGCGGCGGGCCTCCTCGTAGCGGGCGTCCCGGGCGACCAGGAGCTCCACTCTCGGGCGACCAGTCCGCTGGTGGAGTTGGCTCAGGCCCGCAGGTAGGTCAGCACGGCCAGGACCCGGCGGTGGTCGGAGGGGGCGGCGGGGAGGCCGAGCTTGCCGAAGATGCTGGAGATGTGCTTCTCGACCGCGCCCTCGGTGATGACCAGGCGCTCGGCGATGGCGGCGTTGCTGCGGCCCTCGGCCATCAGGGAGAGGACGTCGAGCTCGCGGGGGCTGAGGGAGACCAGGGGGTCGGCGCGGCGGCGGCGGCCCAGCAGCTGGGCGACCACCTCGGGGTCGATGGCGGCGCCGCCGTCGCCGACCCGGCGGACGGCGGCCAGGAACTCGGCCACGTCGGCCACCCGGTCCTTGAGCAGGTAGCCGACGCCCTGGGCGCCGCCGGCGAGCAGGTCGGTGGCGTAGCGCTCCTCCACGTACTGGGACAGGACCAGGATGGCGGTGGCGGGGGCGCGCTCGCGCACCTCCATGGCCGCCCGCAGGCCCTCGTCGGTGTGGCTGGGGGGCATGCGCACGTCGACCACGGCCAGGTCGGGCCGGTAGGCGTCGACGGCCGCGACCAGGCCGGGGCCGTCGCCGACCTGGGCCACGACCTCGATCCCGCCGTCGGCCAGCAGCCGGGCCAGGCCCTCGCGCAGCAGGACGGAGTCCTCGGCGATCACGACTCGCACGGCAGCTCCGCCCTGATCACCGTGGGGCCGCCGGGCGGGCTGGAGATGGTGAGGTGGCCGTCCACGGCGGCGACCCGGTCGGCCAGGCCGTGCAGGCCGCTGCCTCTGGCCGGGTCGGCCCCGCCGACGCCGTCGTCGATGACCTCGACGATGAGCAGGTCACGGTGGCGGGCGATGCGGACGCCGATCTCGGCCGCCCGGGCGTGCTTGGCCGCGTTGGCGAGGGCCTCGGCGACCACGAAGTAGGCGGCCGACTCGACCGGGCCGGGCAGCCGCCCGGTGGTCACCTCGACCCCGACCGGCACGGGCGAGCGGGCGGCCAGGGCGGAGATGGCCGCGTCCAGGCCCCGGTCGGCGAGCACGGCCGGGTGGATGCCGCGGGCCAGGTCGCGCAGCTCGGCCAGGGCCCGCTTGGCCTCCTCGTGGGCCTCGCCGACCAGGGCGGTGGCCGCGGCCGGGTCGGTCTCCAGCTTGGCCCGGGCCATGCCCAGGTCCATGGCCAGGGCGACCAGCCGCTGCTGGGCGCCGTCGTGCAGGTCGCGCTCGATGCGGCGGCGCTCGGCCTCGGCCGAGTCCACGGCCCGGTCGCGGCTGGCCTGGAGGGCCTGGACCCTGGCCCGCAGCTGGTTGTCGCTGGGCCCGAGCAGGGCCAGGGCGAGCGCGCCGTGGGCCGCGGCCATGGCCCTGACCGCCCAGGCCGCGGCCACGCACAGGGCGGCCCCGGCGACACAGGCCAGGAGGGCGTCGGGCAGGCTGTCGATCACCAGGTAGCTGCGGTCGCCGTTGACGAACAGGGCGACCTCGCCGGTGGGTGGGATCCACCACCACAGCGGCGACGTGAGCAGGCCCAGGGCCAGGCCCCACAGGGTGCTGGTGACCACGAACCAGACCAGCCCGAGCGGGAACAGCAGGACCAGGTAGGCGAGGTCCTTCCAGGTGGCCGGGTCGCCGGCCAGGACCCGGGCCCGCCGCCACAGGGACCCGTCGGGCAGGGGCCGGTAGGGCTCGGGGATGGCGACGCCCAGCATCGCCTTGACCCAGCGCCGCTCCAGCCAGGCCCCGCCCCGCCAGGCCAGCAGGGTCAGAGCCAGGACGAGGACCCCGACCCAGACGATCAGCAGGCCGAGGCCCAGGCTCAGGCCGGTGGCCAGGATGACGAACCAGGCCACGCCGACCCACATGCTGGCCAGCAGGTAGACGGTGGCCGTCCAGGTGCGGAGCCGGAGCGGCGCGGCCAGCACCGGCCAGATCCCCCCGCCTCCCGGCGTCCCCACCGTCGCAGCTTGCTCGACCGCCATCGCCCGCTCCTTGGTGTCGCCTCGATCTTGCCAGGTCGAGGCTAGGGCGCGGGAGCTCGCCGGCCCATCCGGGAGGCTGGCCGACCGGGGTGGGGACAACCCGAGGTCAGGGCCCGGGGGGTCCGGGACGCCGGGGTGGTCTCCCGGTGGGTCAGGGCAGCAGGCCCTGGAGGTGGTCGGTGACCAGGCGGTCGACCAGCTCCTCGGGCTCCTGCGGCCAGGGGAAGCCGGGGGCGGCCAGCAGCAGCGAGGTGATGCCGTGGACCAGCACCCACAGGCCGATGGCGATCTGGAAGGGGTCGCCGGGCCGGAAGGCGCCGGCGTCCAGGCAGCGCCGGACGGACTCGACCAGGTGGTTGAAGGTCTCGGAGCGGGACAGCCGCTCGTGGTCGACGCCCTCGGGGACGTGGTCCTTGTACATGAACAGGACCCGGTAGGCCTCGGCGTTGCGCAGGCCGAAGCGGACATAGGCCTGGCCGCGGCGGCGCAGCGCCTCCAGCGGGTCGGCCACCCCGGCCGCGGCGGCGGCCATCTCGGCGTCCAGCTGGCGGAACTGCTCCTCGCAGACGGCGAAGATCAGCTCGGTCTTGTCGGCGAAGTGCAGGTAGATCGAGGGCGGGGTGACGCCGACGGCCTCGGCCACGGCCCGGATGGAGACCGCCTCCTCGTCGCCGGTCTCGGCCAGTAGGCGGGTGGCGGCGGCCAGGATCTCCTCGCGCAGCCCGAACCGGTCGTACAGGCGGCGCAGCGGCGCCGGCGCCCACCAGTTGGCCCGCCCGGCCAGGCGCATGAACGCCGGCATCAGCAGTCCCCGGTGATGCGGCCGAGGACCAGGGCCTGGGCGCCGTCGCGGCTCGTGAGGGCGGGGGCGCCGGTGGCCCAGTAGGAGACGACCTGGGCCAGGCCGGGCTCGCCGGCCAGCCGCAGCCGGATGTCAAGGGGCACGGCGACAGTCGCGGAGGGACGGGCGCAGCGGCGTTCGAGTGCCGGGGCGCGAACGGCTAGCATGGGCGGCCGTCCGCCGCCTACCCGCCGGAGCCAGCGCATGTGCACCGCCGTCCGTATCGTCGTCGCCGCCGCCGACCGGGAGCGGCGCCTGGAGCTGCGCCGGGCCGCGGTCACGGCCGAGTGGGAGGTGGTGGGCGAGGCCGCCGACGCCAACGGCGCCTACCTCGAGGCGGTGGAGCGCGGGGCCCGCTTCCTGGTGCTGGACGCCAGCGCCGCCGGTCCCCGCCCCGAGGCGCTGGTCCGCCGGCTCCGCTCGACCAGCCCCAACGCCTTCGTTGTCGGGGTCGGCGAGGTCGCGGGGGTCGACGCCAGCGTCGCCGCCGACGCCCTCGACGGCCTGCGCGACGCCATGCGCGACCTGCTCCACGAGAGCGGCGACCACCAGCACGCCTGACCCGGTCGCGGGCCGCGCGGCCGGCTCGGGGCTAGCGCAGGCTGGTCTGGCGGGGACGGTAGGGGGCGGCCAGGTGGCGGCCGCCGGCGTTGGCGTGCCGGCCCTGGTAGGCGAAGGCGATCAGCACGAGCACGCCCAGGGTGAAGGAGCTGAGGCCGACCCCGACCAGGGACAGGGTCCGGTTGGGGCCGGTGTAGGCCAGCGGGCAGGCGCGGGCCAGCGAGTGCTCGACCCAGGCGACCGGGGCCGACTTGCCGGGTTCGCGGACGACGGCCCGGACCGCGCGCATGCCGCTCAGCGACACCTTGGCCCGCCACTCGAAGGCGCCCGAGGCGCTGGTGGTGACCTGGCCGCGGGACAGGACCTTGTCCGACGCGGGGTCGACCAGCTGGACGTCCAGGCGGGACCCCTCGGGCATCCCGGTGCCCTCGGTGGTGGCGCCGTTGCAGGTCAGGTCGTGGAGCCCCACGTAGGTGACGGCGCCCGCTGGCTGGGCGAGCACGAGCAGGGCGAACCCGGTCAGACCGATTGTGGCTGCTCGCCGCCACCGCATGGGAACCGTCTCCTCCTGGACCTTCGCCGGCCGCATGCCGGATGGCGCGGCTTCACCGGTAAGCCTGCGCTCCCTTGACGATACGGAAACCTAACCAGGCAAACGCATCGGGAAGACTACGGAACCATACGTAGGGATCGGCGGGATCGACCGGCTACTCGTCCTCGGTCTGGAGGTCGACCGAGTCGACCAGCAGGCGGCCGCCGCCGGGGAGGTCCTGGCCGACGACCTCCACCGACAGGCTGGAGCCGGGCGACGCGGTGCGGTGCTCGACCGCCAGCTGCCGCCAGCGGCCGGCGGGCAGGGTGTAGCCGGCCTGGTCGGCGCTGACCTCGCGGCCGCCGGCCAGCTCGCGCAGGGCCAGGACGACCTGGCCGCCGGCCGGGGCCCGGACCCAGAGGGCGGCCTCGTAGGTGGTGTCGGCCCGCGTGGTGGCCGCGCCCCGCCTGACCAGGCCGGCCGGCCGTCCCCGGTCCGGGTCGGGGGTGGCGGCGACCGCCCAGCGGCCGGACGCCCCGCCGTCGACCCGCTGGAGCCTGGCCCCGCCGAGCGGGGCCCAGCCGGCCAGGTCGCGCTCGAAGTCGCCGTCAGCGAGCAGGTTGCCGGGGGTGGGACGGATGGGCCGGGTCGCCGGGGCGGTGGTCGCCGGGCCGGTGCTGGTGGCGGCCGGGGCGGTGGTCGCGGTGGTGGCGGCGGCCTGGGCCTGGGTGGTGGCCGGGCCGGCGGCCCGCCGCCCGCTCCCGGGGTCGCGGGTCAGCACGCCGATCACGGCCGTGAGCGCGGCCAGGCTGAGCATGGCGACCAGGAACAGCTGCTGCAGCGGCGACAGGCCGAACCGCTTGGCGGGTTCGGCCAGATGCCTGGGGGCGCGTTCGGCCATGCGCGAATACTGGGCTGGCAGGGGCCGAACCGGCAACAAGGGATCTCCGGCGGTCAGGCGCCGCCGCGGACCTCGGCGGCGATGTGGGCCAGGACGCCGTTCACGAACCGGCCCGAGTCGGCCGTCGACAGCAGCTTGGCCAGCTCGATCGCCTCGTCCAGGACGACCGCGGTCGGCACCTCGGGCCGGGCGGCCAGCTCGAAGGCGGCCAGGCGCAGCAGGTTGCGGTCGACCAGCGGCATCCGCTCGATCGTCCAGTGCTCGGCGGCGTCGGTGATGCGGGCGTCCAGCTCACCCTGCAGCCCGGCGACGCCGTCGACCAGCTCCACGGTGTAGGCGTCGGGGGCGCCGGCCTCGGGGTCGTCGCGGTGGCGGGCCAGCACCTCGGCCACGGGCCGGTCCAGCAGGTCGGCCTCGAACAGGATGTCGAGGGCGCGCCGGCGGGCGGCCGAGCGGGTGCCTGGCGCGGCCACCTCGTCGCTCACTGCACCCGGGTCAGGTACGCCCCCGAGCGGGTGTCGACCTTGATCCGGTCGCCGGTCTCCACGAACAGCGGCACCTGGACCACGGCGCCGGTCTCGACGGTGGCCGGCTTGGTCGCGCCCGAGACCCGGTCGCCCTTGATGCCGGGCTCGGTCTCGGTCACCTCCAGCTCGACCGAGGCCGGGAGCTCGACCCCGATGGCCGTGCCCTCGTAGAAGGTCACGTACGGGGTGGCGCCGTCGCTGAGCCAGCTGGCCACGCCGCCGACCGCGTCGGCGTCGACCACCGACTGGTCGTAGGTCTGGGTGTCCATGAAGTGGAAGCCGGTCTCGTCGCGGTACAGGTACTGCATCTCGCGCTTCTCGAGGATGGCCACCTCGACCGGCTCGTCGGCCCGGAAGGTCTTGTCGAGGGTCCGCCCGGTGCGGACGTTCTTGAGCTTGGTGCGCACGAACGCGCCGCCCTTGCCCGGCTTCACGTGCTGGAACTCGACGACGTTCATGAGGTTGCCGTCGAGGTTGAGCGTCATGCCGTTCTTGAGGTCATTGGTGGTCGCCATGGATGTCACCCTACCAGGTGCCGGCCAGGCGCCCGCCGACCACCTCGGCCAGGACGGTCAGCGGCACCCCGCCGGTGCTCAGCACCAGGTCGTGGAAGGCGCGCAGGTCGAAGCGGCCGCCCAGGCGGGCCTGGGCCAGCTCCCGGAGCCGGACCAGCTCCAGGCGGCCGACCATGTAGGCCAGGGCCTGGCCGGGATCGGCCACGTAGCGGTCGACCTCGTTCTCGACGTTGGTGCGGGTGAGGGCGGAGTTGGCCAGCAGGTAGTCGATGGCCTGGTCGCGGCTCCAGCCGAAGGCGTGCAGGCCGGTGTCGACGACCAGCCGGCAGGCCCGCCAGGAGTCGAAGGAGAGCATGCCGAAGCGCTCCAGGTCGCCGGAGTACAGGCCGACCTCGTCGGCCAGCCGCTCGGTGTACAGGGCCCAGCCCTCGCTGAAGGCGGTGACGTAGCCGAAGCGCCGGAACCGGGGCAGCTCCTCCAGCTCCTGGGCCAGGGCGAACTGGAGGTGGTGGCCGGGGACGCTCTCGTGGAAGGCCAGGGCCTCGTACTCGTAGCGGGTCCGGGTCCCGGGGGCCGAGGTGTTGAGCCAGTGGACGCCGGGGTGGCTGCCGTCGGCGGCCGCCGGCTGGTAGTAGCCGAGCACGGCGTCCTCGGCCTCGTACGCGCTCATCTCGTCGACCCGGCAGGGGGCCTTGGGCACCCGGCCCACGATCGCCGGGAGGGCGGCGGTGGCCCGCTCCAGGGCGTCGCGGCCGGAGGCGAGGATCTCGGCGGCGGTCGCGAACCGCAGGGCCGGGTCGTCGCGCAGCCGGTGCAGGACCTGGTCCATGTCGGCGGTGCCGAGGACCCGGGAACCCAGCTCCCGGTACTCCTCGGCCAGCGCGGCGACCAGGTCCAGGCCGAGCCGGTGGAGCTCGGCCGGGTCGCGGTCGGTGGTGGTGTGCCGGGCCACCGCGGCCCGGTAGACGGCCTCGCCGCCGGGGACGTGGGCCAGGCCGCAGCGGTCGTCGGGGCGGGCCCGCTCCAGGACCTGCCCGGCCAGCAGGTCGCGGTAGCGGGCCATGGCCGGCCGGACCGACCCGGCGACCACCTCGGCCAGCCGCTCCCGGAAGCCGTCGGCGTCGGTCCCGGGTGGGGGCGGCGGCACCAGCAGCGGGTCGTCGGCCAGCGGGCCGGCCAGGTAGGCGTCGAGCTGGCGGACGGCCGCCCGCACGCCCAGGGCCGGCGGGGTGCGGCCGCCGGCCAGCCCGGCCCGCAGCCGGTCGCCGGCCTGGTCCAGGGAGCCGGCCAGCCTGCCGCAGCGCTCGGTGTAGTCGGCGGCCTGGGCGGGGGTGGCCAGGGTGACCTTGGGGACCAGGCCGAGCACGGCCGTCTGGATGCCGCTCATGGTGGCCGACACGGTCAGCTCGGGCCAGCGGGCGGCCAGCTCGGCCCGGCGGTCGGCCAGGCCGCGGCCCAGCATGGCCAGGGTGACCCGGTCCTCGGCGCCGAGCCCGGCGGCGTCGATCCCGGCCAGCCGGCGCTCCAGGTCGGCCAGGCGCCGGTCGGTCTCGGCCTCGCCGGCCTCCGACAGGTCGGGGACCTCGGCGTCCCAGCCGCGGACCCCGTAGGTGGTGGCGTCGAAGGGCGAGGCGTCCATGCACACCTGGAAGTACCGCTCGGCCAGGTCGGCCAGCGGCTGGTCGGTTCGGGTCAAAGCTCCAGCAGCTCCTTGGGGGTGGTGGTGAGCAGCTCGTGGCCGCCGGGGCGGGCCACCGCCAGGTCCTCGATGCGGACCCCGCCGAACCCGGGCAGGTAGACGCCGGGCTCCACGGTGACCGGGGTGCCGGCGGCGATCCGGTCCCGGGAGCCGGCCCGCAGCCGGGGGGCCTCGTGGACCTCCAGGCCGACCCCGTGGCCGGTGGGGTGCGGGAAGGAGTCGCCCAGCCCGGCCTCGGCGATCGGCTGGCGGCAGGCCCGGTCGACCTCGCCGGCCGTCACGCCGGCCTCCAGGCACCCCAGCCCGGCCGCCTGGGCGCCGCGGACCAGCTCGTACAGGTCGCGCTGGCGCTGGGAGGCCCGGCCGAGCACGACCGTGCGGGTCATGTCGGCGCAGTAGCCGTCGACCCGGGCCCCGAAGTCGAGCTTGACCAGGTCGCCGGCGCGGAGCGGCCGGTCGCCGGGCCGGTGGTGGGGCTCGGCGGCCTGTTCGCCGAAGGCGACGATGGAGTCGAAGGCCAGGCCGTCGGCGCCCAGGCGGCGCAGGGCCAGCTCCAGGTCGACCGCGACCTGGCGCTCGGTCATGTCCTGGCGCAGGCCGGGCAGCAGCCCGGCCAGGGCCTCGCCGCCGAGGCGGGCCGCCTCGCCGATGGCGGCCAGCTCGCGTTCGTCCTTGACCTCGCGCAGCTCCTCGACCAGGGGCGGAGCCGGCATGACGGCCTGGCCGCGCAGGCCGGAGCGCAGCCGCTGGCCCTCGCCCCAGGTCAGCCCGGACGGCTCGAAGCCGAGGCCGTCGCCGGCGGTGCGCACCACCCCGCCGACCGCTCCGACCAGGTCGCCGGGGGCGAGCACGACCTCGGCCCCCGGGACCTCGGCCGCGGCCTGGTGGCGGTAGCGGCCGTCGGTGAAGAACAGGGTGCGGTCGTGCAGCAGCAGCAGGGCCCCGTAGGTGCCGGTGAAGCCGGTCAGGTAGCGGACGTTGGCCGGCTTGGTGACCAGCAGGGCCGACAGGTCGGCGTGGGCCAACAGGCCGCGCAGGGCCTGGCGCCTGGCTTCGGTGTCGGCATGGCCGTCGTCGGGCACGCGAGCGTTCCTTTCCCCCGGGGCTGCCCCCAATCCATCTTGCCAAGGCGAGCTCAGGGGTGGCGAGCCAGCAGGTCGGCGGCGGCGCGCAGGCCCAGCTCGTAGCTGGCCGGCCCCATGCCGGCGATCACGGCCGCCGCCACCGGGGCCACGGCCAGGTGGTGGCGCCAGCGCTCGCGGGCGTGGACGTTGGACAGGTGGACCTCGACCACCGGGATGCCGGCGGCCTCGACGGCGTCACGGACCGCATAGGAGGTGTGGGCCAGCGCGCCCGGGTTGCACACGGCCGCGGCCACCCCGCGCCCGGCGGCGGCCAGCAGGGCCTCGACCAGGTCGCCCTCGTGATCGGACTGGAGGCCCTCGACGGCCAGGCCGAGCTCGCCGGCCAGCTTGGCCAGCCGGTCCATGATCTGGTCCAGGTCGAGGGTGCCGTAGTGCCCGGGGTCGCGGCGGCCCAGCGCCGACAGATTCGGCCCGTGCAGGACCAGCACCAGCGGTCCCTCCCCGGTCCGCGGCCAGGTCCTCACGCCGGGTCTCCCGATCCACCGGGGGACCACCCCGGCGGTCCCCCGGACCCCCCCGCCAGCGACCGGATGGCGGCGACCAGGACCCGGCGGTCGGGGGCGGTCACGACCTCGGGCTGGCCGGGCCGGCGCAGCAGGACCAGGCGCAGGCCGCCACGCTGCTTCTTGTCGGTGGCCATGGCGGCCAGCACCTGGTCGGGGTCCAGGCGTACCCCGCCGACGGGCAGGCCAAGGGCGGCCAGCAGCTCCACGTGCCCGGCGGCCAGCCCCGGCCGGGCCAGCCCGAGCGCCTCGGCCACCCTGGCCGCGAACACCATGCCCAGCGCCACCGCCTCCCCGTGCCGCAGCCCCCGGTAGCCGGCCAGCCGCTCCAGGGCGTGACCGAGGGTGTGCCCGTAGTTCAGCGCCAGCCGTCCCACCGGGGCACCCGCCTCCGGCTGCCCGGACCCCGTCGGCCGGCGATCAACCAACCCGCTGCCGGCTGGGCCGTTGTCGTGCTCGTCGGCGGCGACCACGGCCGCCTTGACCCGGACCGCCCCCTCGACCAGGGGGGCGAGGGCGTCGGGGTCGGCGGCCACGGCCGACCCGGCCGAGCGGGCCAGGGCCTCGGCCAGGGCGGGGTCGCCGACCAGGCCGGCCTTGGCCACCTCGGCCAGGCCGGAGCGGACCTCGGCCGCGGGCAGCCCGGCCAGGGAGTCCAGGTCGGCCACGACCGCCACCGGCTGGTGGAAGGCCCCGACCAGGTTCTTGCCGGCGGGAAGGTCGACCCCGGTCTTGCCCCCGACGGCGGCGTCGACCATGCCGAGCACCGTCGTGGGCACGTTGACCAGGGGGACGCCGCGCAGCCAGGTGGCGGCCGCGAACCCGGCGACGTCGGTGGTGGCGCCGCCGCCGACGGCCACCACCGGGTCGGCCCGGCGGGTCGGGACCGCGGCCAGCCTCTCGTACAGGCCGGCCACCACCTCCAGGCGCTTGGCCTCCTCCCCCGCCGGCACCTCGAGCCGGTGGACGGCCAGTCCGCGCCGGCCCACGGCCCGGCCGACCCGCTCGGCCACCGCGGCCACGGGCCGGGAGGCGACCACGGCCGCCGCCTCGGCCCCCGGGAACGGCGGCAGCAGCTCGTCGAGCCGGTCCAGCAGGCCCGTCCCGATGAGCACCGGGTACCCGCCCCCGGCGGTCCGGACCTCCACCCTGGCGGCGGTGCCCGGTTCCAGGGTCACCGGCCGGCCATGGCGCCGACCCGGCGCCGGTACCACTCCATGACCTCCACGGCCACCTGCTCCACGTTGCGCCGGTCGGTGTCGATGGCCACGTCGCCGGCGGTCTCGTAGATGGGGCCGCGGGCCACCAGCAGGTCGCGGATGCGGCCGGCCCGGTCGACGGTGTCGCCGAGCAGCGGCCGGTCGGTGACCCCGGTCAGCCGGCCGGCCAGGGTCTCGGGGGTGGCCCGCAGGTAGACCAGTAGCCCGGCCTGCTTGAGGGCGGTGCGGTTCTCGGCCGAGAGCACGGCGCCCCCGCCGACCGCGATCACCCGTCCCGGCACCGAGATGGCCCGGTCGATGGCGGCCATCTCCCGGCGCCGGAAGCTGAGCTCGCCCTCGCGCTGGAACAGCTCGGAGATGGTCATCCGGGTGGCCCGCTCGATCATCAGGTCGGTGTCGACGAACTCGCGGCCCAGGGCACGGGCGACCAGCCGGCCGACCGAGGTCTTGCCGGCCCCCATGAACCCGATGACCACGATGGTTGGCAGGATCTGGCGCATGGCGGCAAGCCTAACACCCAGATGCCGGACGCCGACGTCGGTCGAGACCCTGGCTGCGTCTCGCCGCGCCAGCGTCCGGGGCGTGACGGCGCGGCTGTCCCGGAGCTGACAGCGTCGGCGGGTCGCCGCCTTCTCGCTGTGGCCGCACGAGCTCGGCCGCCTCCTCGACCTGTTCGGCCAGGACACCGTGGTCAACCGCGGGCTGGCGGTGACGGTGCTGGCCGGGCAGACCGTGGCCCTGCTGGCCCTCCGGGTCCGGCTGTGGCGTTCCGCGCGGGACCTGGCCAGGGTCCGCCGTGACCTGGCCCAGCCACCCGTCGTCTACCCTCCGGCGCTCTGGGGGTCACCTGGCCCCTGGGGGTCGAGGCCGCTCAGGTAGGCGTCGAGGTTGCGGCGGACCTCGGCCAGGGAGTCGCCGCCGGTCTTCTCCAGGAGGGCGTCGGCCAGGACCAGGGCGACCACGGCCTCGCCGACGACCCCGGCGGCGGGGACGGCGGTCACGTCCGAGCGCTGCACCACCGCCCTGGCCTTGGCCCCGGTGGCCACGTCCACCGTGTCCAGGGCCCGGACCAGGGTCGACAGCGGCTTCATGGCCGCCCGGACCCGCAGGGTCTCGCCGGTCGACATGCCCCCCTCGATCCCCCCGGCCCGCCCGGTGCGCCGCCGTGGCCGGCCCACGCCGACCCCGGGCACGATGGCGTCGTGGGCCCGCGACCCGGGCCGGGCGGCTCCCGCGAAGCCGTCGCCGACCTCGACCCCCTTGATGGCCTGGATGCTCATCAGCGCCCCGGCCAGGCGGGCGTCCAGCTTGCGGTCCCACTGGACGTAGGAGCCGAGGCCGGGGGGCAGCCCGTGGGCGACCACCTCGAACACCCCGCCGAGGGTGTCGCCGACCGCCTTGGCCGCGTCGACGGCGGCCGCCATCCGGCCCTCGGCCTCGCCGTCCAGGCAGCGGACGGGCGAGGCGTCGATCTCCTCCAGGTCGGCGGCGGTGGGCACGGCCCGCGAGCGGGTGGCCACCGGCCCCAGCCGGACCACGTGGCTGAGCACGGCCACCCCGACCTGGGCGAGCAGGGCCTTGGCGGCCGCCCCGGCGGCCACCCGGGCCGCGGTCTCGCGGGCCGAGGCCCGCTCCAGCACCGGCCGGGCCTCGTCGAAGCCGTACTTCTGCATGCCGGTCAGGTCGGCGTGGCCGGGCCGCGGCCGGGTCAGGGGCACGCCCCTGCCGGTGGCCGACGCCTCCGGGTCCTCGACCGGGTCGGGGCTCATCACCTCGGTCCACTTGGGCCATTCGCTGTTGTCGATGCGCACGGCCAGGGGCGAGCCCAGGGTGCGCCCGTGGCGCAGCCCCCCGAGCACCTCCAGCCGGTCCTCCTCGAAGCGCATGCGCTTGCCGCGCCCGTAGCCCAGCCGGCGCCGGGCCAGCTGGTGGGCGATCTCGGCGGTGGTCAGGGGCACGCCCGCCGGCAGCCCCTCGAGCACGGCGACCAGCGCCCGCCCGTGGGACTCCCCGGCGGTGAGATAGCGCAGCATCGAGGCGGATGCTAGCGGAGCGGCGGGCTAGGAGCCGACCAGGGCGCGGGCGTACCAGGCGGCCACATCACCGCCGGCCAGGACGCCGAGGAGGGCGCCGGCGACCAGCCAGGGGCCGAACGGCAGCAGCGACTTGCGGGTGAGGCCGAGCACCAGGATGGCGGCCACGCCGGCCAGGCCGCCGAGCAGGAAGCCGGCGAACACCCCGACCGCCACCGTCCCCCAGGACAGCCAGCCCATGGCCAGGCCGAGGGTCGGGGCCAGCTTGACGTCGCCCAGGCCCATGCCCCGCGGCGAGATCAGGGCCAGCAGCAGGAAGAAGGCGCCGACGGCGGCGGCGGCGAGCAGCCCGCGGGCCAGTCGGCCCAGGTCGCCCAGGCCGAGGCTGGCCACCAGCAGCAGGCCGAGCAGGACCGGGAAGGCCGGGTAGGTGATGCGGTTGGGCAGCAGCCGGGTGCTGGCGTCGATCACGGCCAGGACCAGGCAGACGAAGGCCAGGGCGAGGTAGGCGGGGACGGCCCAGCCGAGCCCGGTGGCGACCAGCCGCAGGGTGAGCAGGGACCACAGCAGGCCCATGGCCAGCTCGACCAGCGGGTAGCGGGGCGAGCTGGGGGCCCGGCAGGCGCGGCAGCGGCCGCGCCGTAGCAGCCAGCCGACCACCGGGACGTTGTCGCGCCAGGCGATCGCGGCGCCGCAGGACGGGCAGCGCGACCCCGGCCGGGCCAGCGGCTCCCGCCGCGGCACCCGGTCGATGACCACGTTGGCGAACGACCCGGCGGCCAGGCCGAGCAGTCCGGCGAGCGATGCGGCGGCGAGCGGTGTCATGGCCGGGAAGCCTACCTGCCCGCGGCCATCCGGCGAGCGGTTCGTCAACATCAGGCGGTCTGGCGGCTGCCGCCGGGGCCGGCGAGGGTGTCAGGTGCCGAGGCGCCAGCCGCGCAGGTAGCCCTCCTGGGCGGGGCTGAGGTCGTCGCAGCGCACCCCGAGGGCGGCCAGCTTGAGCCGGGCCACCCGCTCCTCGACCGCGGCCGGGACCGGGTGCACGCCCGGCGGGAGGGGGTCGGCGGCGCTGGCCAGCCGCTCGACGGCCAGGGCCTGGGTGGCGAAGGTCAGGTCCATGACCTCGGCCGGGTGGGCCTCGGCGCAGCTCTGCCCGACCAGCCGGCCCTCGGCCAGCACCACCACCCGACCCTCCGGGGCGGGCGGCGCGCCCTCCCCGGACCCCTCCCGACCCTCCGGGGCGGGGAGGCGGTAGGCGACGGCCCCGGGGCGGACCTCGGTGGCGGCGGTGGCCGCCCGGCGGAGGGCGGCCACGTCGACCTCCAGGTCGAAGTGGCCGGCGTTGGCCACGATGGCGCCGGGCCGCATGGCCTGCAGGTGCTCGAGGGTGAGGGCGTCGCGGTTGCCGGTGACGGTCACGAACACCTCCCCGACCCGGGCCGCCTCGGCCACCGGCAGCACCTGGTAGCCCTCCATGACCGCCTCCAGCGCCTTGAGGGGGTCGACCTCGCACACCACCACCCGGGCCCCCATGCCGCGGGCCCGCGAGGCCAGCCCGCGGCCGCACCAGCCGTAGCCGATGCCCACGAAGACCTTGCCGGCCAGGAGCACGTTGGTTGCCCGCAGGATGCCGTCGATGGTGGACTGGCCGGTGCCGTAGCGGTTGTCGAACAGGTGCTTGGTGGCGGCGTCGTTGACGGCCAGCAGGGGGTGGGCGAGCACGCCCTCGCGGGCCATGTTGCGGGCCCGCAGGACCCCGGTCGAGGTCACCTCGGTGGCCCCGGCGATCCCGGCCAGCAGGTCGCGGCGGCGGGTGTGGACGGTGGCGGTGAGGTCGGCGCCGTCGTCCACGAGCAGCGTCGGCCGGCCGGCGAGCACGCCGTCGACCTGCCGGTAGAAGGTGTCCCGGTCGGCCCCGTGGACGGCGAACACGGCCGCCCCGAGCTCCTCGTGGATGGCCGCGGCCACGTCGTCCTTGGTCGAGAGGGGGTTGGAGGCGCACAGGGCGAGCTCGGCCCCGCCGGCGACAAGGGCCCGGCAGAGGTTGGCCGTCTCGGTGGTGACGTGCAGGCAGGCGGCGATGCGCTGGCCGGCCAGGGGCCGGGTGCGGGCCAGCTCGTCGGCGACGGCGGCCAGCACGGGCATGCGGCTGGCCGCGAAGTCGATCTTGCGCAGGCCCTCGGGGGCCAGGTCCGGGTCCTTGAGCAGCGTGTCCAGGGCAGGCACTCCTCCGTGGTCAGGAGGCCAGGCGGAGCAGGCGCCTGGCCTTGGCGGTCTCGAAGTCGAGGGCGGCCGGGTCGGGGGGCCCGACCGACCGGGGCACCCCCCCGGGGTTCCCCGGACCCCGCTGCCCGCGGATGAGGCGGGCCAGCCGGCGCAGCGACCCGGCCGTCTCGGGGTCATCCAGCACCCGCAGGCCGAAGGCCAGGGCGGCCGGGGTCGTCCGGTAGCGGGCCTGGAGCTCGAGCGCCGCGGCCGCGGCCCGCAGATCGCGCTCGCCGTAGTCCCGGTAGCCGGCGGCGGTGCGGGCAGGGGCGACCAGCCCGAGCTGCTCGGCGTACCGCAGCATCCGGGCGCTGGTCCCGACCCGCCGGGCGGCGTCCCCAACGCGCATGGCGCCAACGCTACAAACCATTACATTTATTTGTCAAGGTTGGCGCGGGTAGCATCTGCGGCATGGCGCCACCCACCGACCTCGTCATCCTCGGTGCCGGGCCGGCCGGGGTGGGCGCCGCCTACCGGACGGCCAGGGCCGGGCACCGGGTGGTGGTGCTGGAGCGGGCGCCCGGCCCCGGGGGGGTCGCGGCCAGCTTCGAGCTGGACGGGATCCGGGTCGACCACGGCAGCCACCGGCTGCACCCGGCGATCGAGCCGCGCATCCTCGACGACCTGCGGGACCTGCTCGGCGACGAGCTCCAGCGGCGCCCCCGCAACGGCCGCATCTACCTGGAGGGCCGCTGGATCCGGTTCCCGCTGCGGCCGGTCGACCTGGCCCGCCGGCTGCCGCCGTCGTTCGCGGCCGGGGCGGCCGCCGACGCCGCCACCGCCTGGGCGCGGCGGCCCCGGGCCGACACCTTCGCCGAGACCCTCCGGGCCGGGCTGGGGCCGACCATGTGCGAGCGCTTCTACTTCCCGTACGCCCGCAAGCTGTGGGGCCTCGAGCCCAGCGAGCTGGCCGGCGAGCAGGCCCGCCGCCGGGTGTCGGCCGGCTCCCCGGGCCGGCTGCTGGCCCGGGTGGCCCGCGGCGCCGGCCGCGGCGGCCCCTGGTTCTGGTACCCGAGGCACGGCTTCGGGACCATCTGCGAGCGCCTGGCCGGCGCGGCCGCCGACGCCGGGGCCGACCTGCGCTACGGGGCCGCCGCCGAGCGGGTCGAGCTCGATCCCGACGGGGCCACGGTCACCCTGGCCGGCGGGGAGACGCTCCAGGCCCGGCGGGTCTGGTCGACCCTGCCCCTGCCCATCCTGGCCCGGATGGCCACCCCGGCCCCGCCGCCGGCGGTGCTGGCGGCGGCCGGCCAGCTCGGCTTCCGGGCCATGCTGCTTGTCTACCTGGTGCTGGACGGCGGCCGCTACAGCGGCTACGACGCCCACTACCTGCCCGACCCGGGGACCCCGGTGAGCCGGGTGTCGGAGCCGGCCAACTACCGCGACGGCGACGATCCCCCGGGGCGGACGGTGCTCTGCGCCGAGCTGCCCTGCGCACGCGACGGCGACCTGTGGCGGGCCGGCAACGACCGGCTGGCCGGGCTGGTCCGGGCCGCCCTGGCCGAGCGCGGCCTGCCCGACCCGGGGCCGGTCCGCCGGGTGGTGGTCCGCCGCCTGCCCAACGTCTACCCGGTCTACCGGGTCGGCTACGCCACCCCGTTCCAGGCCCTCGACGCCTGGGCGGCCGCCCAGCCGGCCCTGCTCAGCTTCGGCCGCCTGGGGCTGTTCGTCCACGACAACACCCACCACGCCCTGGCCATGGCCTGGGCCGCGGCCGACGCCCTAGCCCCCGACGGCGCCTTCGACCAGGCCGCCTGGTCCGCCGCCCGCGAGCGCTTCACCGCCCACGTGGTCGAGGACTGATCCCGGCCCGGGGCCGGGCCGGTTGAGCTCCCGCCACACCGCCGGGACGACCCGGCGCAGGTAGCGCAGGGGGCGCACGAAGGAGCGGCCGGTGCTGCGGAAGCGGTAGCCGATCGGGACCTCCAGGTAGCGGTGGCCCTTGGCCAGCAGGTCGAGGGTGAGCACCTGGGCGTAGTTGTAGTCGTGGATGATCTCGGCGTCGGCCGCGGCCGCCCGCGACAGGGCCCGGAAGCCGCTCTGGCCGTCGCCGATCGGAGCCCGGGCCACGAACCGGAGCAGCGCGGTCAGGGCCAGGTTGCCGAGGCGGCGCTGGGGCAGCATGCGCCGGATCTCCCCGGCGAAGCGGGAGCCGACGACGTAGTCGGCCCGGCCCTCCAGGATGGGGGCGACCAGCCGCTCCAGCTCCCCCGGGTCGTACTCGCGGTCGGCGTCGCAGAAGGCGACCGCGGCCGCCCCCCGCCGGACGGCCGCGGCCAGCCCCAGGCGCACGGCCGCCCCCAGGCCGCGGTTGGTCGGCACCGAGAGCACGGTGGCGCCGGCCGCGGCGGCCAGCTCGGCCGTGCGGTCCCCGGAGCCGTCGTCGACCACCAGGCACCAGACCCGCCGGCCACACACCAGCTCCGGCACCCTGGCCACCACCGCCGCGACCGTCGCCTCCTCGTCATGGGCGGGCAGGAACACCAGCACCGGCCCGGGCCCGGCCGAAGGGCCAGGCCCGGGCGGCGCCGGCGGCGCCGGCAGACGAAGGACCATGACGGGCTGCTCACACCTGACTTGGCCGCGGGGGACGGGCGAACTAGGATTTAGGCGAACCTAAACACGGAGGCCGGATGTCCCGCAAGCCCACCGTCGCCCCACCCGGCACCCCGGCACGACCCGGCACCCCGGAACCTCACCCGACGCCGAAGGGGATGGCGCCGGTTGTCCACAGCCCCCCGCCGACCCGGGGTGGCGTCCCGGCTGTCCGCCATCGACCAGGGACCTCGCCGGGCCGAGTGCGGCTCGCCATGGCGGTGGTCGGGGTGCTGGCGTTCGCCGCCGCGGCCGCCGGCATCGTGGTGCCGGCGACCCACGGGACCCGGACCACCGCCGACGAGCCGCAGTACCTGCTCACCGCCATCAGCCTGGCCGAGGACCACGACCTGGACATCGCCGACGAGCTGGCCGAGGGCCGCTGGCGGCCGTTCCACGCCCTGCCCCTGCCCGAGCAGACCGAGACGCTGGCCGACGGGCGACGCCTCAGCCCCCACGACCCGCTGCTGCCGCTGCTGCTGGCCGGGCCGGTGGCGGCCGGCGGCTGGGTCGGGGCCAAGCTGGCCATGGCGGCCATGGCCGGGCTGCTGGCCGCCCTGGCCCTGTGGACCGCGGTGCGCCGCCTGGGCGTGCCGCTCCCCGTCGCCACCCTGGCCGTGGCGGTCTTCGCCTGCTCGCCGCCCCTGGCCGTCTACGGCAGCCAGATCTACCCGGAGCTCCCGGCGGCCCTGGTCGTGCTGGCCGCCGCGGCCGCTCTGCTGTCCCCGGCGGCCCCGAGCCGGCGGGAGACCCTGGTCGTGGGCGGGGCCGTGGTCGCCCTGCCCTGGCTGGGGGTGAAGTACGCCCCGGTGGCCGCGGCCGTCGCCCTGGTCGCCTGCTGGCGGCTGGCCAGGGCCGGGCGCGGCCGGCGGGCCCTGGCCATGGCCGGGTCGCTGGCCGCCGCCGGGGTCGCCTTCCTGGTCATGCACCGCTGGTGGTACGGGGGCTGGACGCCGTACGCGGCCGGCGACCACTTCGTCCAAGGGGAGCTGTCGGTGGTCGGCTCCGAACCGGACTACCTGGGCCGCAGCCGCCGGCTGGTCGGCCTGCTGGTGGACCGGGGCTTCGGGCTGGCCGCCTGGCAGCCGGCCTGGCTGCTGGCCGTCCCGGCCGTGGCCGCCCTGGCCAGGCGCCGCCCCGCCGGCTGGGCCGCCCTGGCCGGCCCGCTCGCCGCCGGCTGGCTGGTGGCCACCTTCGTCGCCCTGACCATGCAGGGCTGGTGGTTCGGGGGCCGCCAGGTGGTGGTCGTCCTGCCCCTGGCCGTCCTGGCGGTCGCCTGGTGGTCCGGCCTCGACCCCCGCCGGCCGGTGCTGCTGGCCGTGGCCGGCGGGGTCGGGGTGCTCGCCCACCTGTGGCTGGTCCTGGAGGGCGCCGCCGGGCGGATCACCTGGGCGGTGGACCCCACCGCCACCGCCGACCCGCTGTACCGGGCCTGGCGGCTGGTCCTGCCCGACTACCTGGCCATGAGCTGGTGGACCTGGGTCCTGCACGGGGCCTGGCTGGTCGCCCTGGCCGCCTGGGCGGCCGTGGCCGCGGGGGCTGGACATCGCCCAGGCCGCTTCCGTAGGCTCCGCAGTCGCGAGCTTAGGAGAGCCTAAAGATGGAGGGTGGGAGCGTGGGCGACCGGGTCGGGCACCGGCTGGCCGGGCTGGGGATCGTCCTGGCCCTGCTGCTCGCCGGCTGCGGGTCGGACGACGGGGCCGGGGTCCGCAACGGCGGCGGCCAGTCGGCCAGCGCGAGCGGCAGCGGCACCGCCTCGGGGCAGGCGGCCGCCTGCAAGCCGGTCGGCGACGCCGGCTCCAGCGACGCCACCATCGCGGTCCAGCTCAAGGAGTGGTCGGTGCTGCCGGCCCGGGCCGACGTGCCCGCCGGCGCCGTCACCTTCGACGCCAACAACACCGGCACCGACGCCCACGAGCTGGTGGTCGTCCGCGCCGACGACCCGGCCACGCTGCCCCTGGCCGCCGACGGCACCGTCGACGAGGACAAGCTGCCCGAGGGGGCGTTCGTGGGCGAGATCGAGCCCTTCCCGGCCAAGCAGCACTGCACCGGCACCTTCCAGCTGACGGCGGGCCGCTACGCGCTGTTCTGCAACATCCTGGAGACCGAGGCCGACGGCACCAAGGAGAACCACTACGCCAACGGCATGCGCACGGCCTTCGAGGTCCGCGGGTAGCCGGCAGGCCGCGTCCGGCCGAGGGTGGCCACGGCGTCGCCGATGGCCAGCAGCCCGACCTTGGCCAGCTGGCGCACACCCTGGCGGACCCTGCAACGGTTCTTGCAGATCAGCCCGGGGCGGGCCAGGGGAGGCCGACGGCGGCGGCCATGGCGTCCAGGTCGGGGCGGACCCGGGCGATCTTGACCACGGCGCCGGCGGCCTGGGCGCAGAGCATGCCGAGGCCGTCGGCGGCGGCGGCCGCCCCGGCGCCGCGGGCCGCCTGGACCAGCCCCTGGCTGGCCGGGCCGTAGTTGCAGTCGAGCACGCGCACGCCGCGGCGGAGCCGGCCCTGGCCGGGGACGGGCTCGCCCCTGGCGGTCAGGGTGGTCGCCTGGACGATCACGTCGG
>Ga0307302_10000317_pt1 | contig 21693 bp, 22 predicted proteins | sample ER_DNA_183_FD_194490 | JGI IMG/M metagenome (GOLD analysis project Ga0307302, IMG submission 194490) | Bulk soil microbial communities from the East River watershed near Crested Butte, Colorado, United States - ER_DNA_183 | ecosystem: Environmental > Terrestrial > Soil > Floodplain | place...
GCCGGGGCCCTGGGGCTAACCCAGACGGGAGATTCAGATTGTGGTCCCGACGGTCGAGAAAGGTCAGCAGCTCCGGTTGCGCGAGCGGGCACCGATGAGTTCCCCCCGACCGATCGGTCTATATTGACGACCGCGGCGGAACCAAGGCCCCCGCCGAACAACCGATGCGAGAGGAGTCGCGATGCCCGGTCAGCCGGCGCACTTCGAGATCCCGGCCGACGACACCGCCAAGGGGCGCCAGTTCTGGGGCTCACTCTTCGACTGGCAGTTCGAGGCCTCCCCCCGGTCCGTTCGAGTACCACATGACCCGCATCAGCGACCAAGCGGGCGCGGCGATCACCAACATGGAGCCCGGCAAGCGCGGCATTCGCACCTACTTCTACGTGGACGACATCAACGCCGGCGCCGCGGGTGGCGTCCCGCCGATGGTGGAAAAGCGGGCGGAGGCGGGCTCCCGGGACGGCATCTTATGCGGCAGGCATGACAGGCTGGTCGACCACCTCCTCCTCGAGTCGTGACGGGTGATGGAGTTGGCGGCGCAGCTCCTGCAGCAGCCGCACCGCGGCCGGGGTCATGACCACCCCACGCCAGCCCCGTGAGGCCCGGTCCAGCACCGCCCACACCAGGCTCAGGCACGAGCGCTCGCCGGGCAGCCGGCCGATCACCTTGACCCGGCGGCGGGTCTCCCCGAAGGTCCGCTCGATCAGGTTGGTGTGGCGGATCCTTTGCCAGTGCTCGCGGGGGAAGCGCAGGAAGCAGGTCAGCTCGGGCAAGGTCTCCAGCAGGCAGGCCACCGCCGCGGGGTAGCGGTCGCGGTAGCGCTTGGCGAACGCAGTCGCCCGCCGGCGGGCCTCGGCCACCGCAGCCTCGCCGGGCTCGGCGGCGATGTCGTCGAAGATCTGCCAGAACGCCTGCTTGACCTCCTCCTGGGCGTGCTTGGGCACCTTGGCGAGCAGATTCCTGGCCCGGTGGACCAGGCAGCGCTGGCGCAGGCTGTGGGCGAAGGTGACCTCGACGGCGCCGATCAGCCCGGGCGCGCCGTCGGTGATCACCAGCAGCGGTGAGCGCAGCCCGCGCTCGACCAGCTCGCCGAGGAAGCCGGCCCAGGGGTCGTGGCCCTCGTGGGCGCCGGGTGCCAGGCCGACCAGGACCGGGCTGCCCTGGGTGGTGATCCCCCAGGCGCATAGCACCGGCTCGGCCGGCGCGTCGGGGTGCATCCGGAAGTGGGACCCGTCCAGGAACAGGTACTCCAGCTCGATCCCGGACAAGTCACGGGTCTTCCAGGCGTCGAACTCGTCCTTGATCGCCTGGCAGATGCGGCTAACGGTGGACTTCGACAGCGCCGCCTCGGGGCCGAGCGCCTCGGCCAGTGCGGCCTCCACGTCACGCACGCTCAGGCCGCGTACGAACCCGGAGATGACCAGCGCCTCCAGCGCGTTGGTACGCGACACGCCCTTGCCCAGCAGCCGCGAGACGAACGGCTGGCTGGTGCCGCGCACCTTGGGGCGCTCCAGCACCACCGGCCCAGCGGTGGTCTTCACGGTCAGCTCGGCATGGCCGTTGCGATACCCGACGCGCTCACGATCGCCACGCTGGTAGCGGTCGCGGCCGAAGAACTCGCTGACCTCGGCCTCCAGGGCGGCCTGCATGACCAGCCGCACGCTCAGCCTGGCGACCTCCTCCAGGACCTGGCCAAGCTCCTGGTCGGAGGCGAACAGCTCGTCGATCTGGACGCGGACGCGCTCGACAGCAGCTAGTCTTGGGGGCACGGGCGTGGACCTCCTCAGCTTGAGTTGCTAGCTCTGCTGGGAGCCTACGCCCGTCTCACTTTTCCACCGGACCTGGGACGCCACCGCGCCGCGCGCGTGAAGGAGCTCGGCGGCGAGGCCAACGACCCGGGCTCGGTGCCGGGCATGGGCTGGTTCGCGACCTGCAGGGACCCCCAGGGAAACGAGTTCGGCCTCTGGCAGAACGACCCCTCCGCCCCAGCCCCAACCGGGTAGACCGCATCAGCGGAGGCGGCGTCTCCCACTAGGGCGCCGCCAACTATCGTGTCGAGACAGCCCTGGTCCCGCTCACCCGCGAACGCCCCGGCTGTTAGCCCGCGCCTGGCCCGCAGACCATCAGCAACGCTCGGTCAGCAAGGGACAACCGCGGTAAGCGAAGCCAGCTAGACAGGCCCTTCCTGCCGGTCGCTGCACGTCAGGCGACCGCCCGGAAAGGCTCTCTTACTGTAAGGCAACGGTGGACTGAGCCTACGGTCGGCCCAAGATATTAACGATGGCCGACGCGAAGCCGGGGAAGGCCACCAGGGCGGCCACGGCCAGCGCGACCCGCCCGACCATCACCAGCGGGCGGGCGTGCCAGGCGGCGACCACCGCGGGGATCCGTGACGCCAGCACGACCACCACGCCGACGATGATCAGCACCAGGGCCACCGACGGTCCCGGAAGCACCAGCAGCAGCAGCGGAGCATGGACGGCGATGGCCCCAGGCCGGGCCGCCAGCAGTGGCACCGCCCGGCTGAGCCGGCCGGCCAGGGCGGCTACCAGCATCCCGTGAAAGACCACCAGGACCGTGAAGGCGGCCACCGAGACCCAGCCCGGGCCGACCAGGTCGAAGTCGGGGTTGCCGCGGCGCAACGGCTCGAGGCGGGTGCCGGCAACGACCAGCAGCAACGCACCATAGGTCAGGCCACCAGCCCGTCCGGCCGGCAACCAGCGACGTAACAGTAGGTAGGCGGCCGCTGAGGGCAGCCCGAGGAACAGGCCGGTGAACACGACAAACCCGATCGTGCCGTCGACGGTGATGCGGCCCACGATCTGCTCGGCCTCGGTGATCTGGCCGTGGGCGTCGGCCCCGGCGGTCACCGCCAGCAGTCGCATTACCAGCCGCCCGCCAGCCCCGGCGGCCAGGATGCCGGCGGCGGCGCCCGCTACCAGCGCCACCGCCAGGTACCACAGGTAGCGGCGAACGACCAGGCTGACCGGCGGCGGGACGGTCGAGCCGGGTGCATCTTGCGCTGGCGTGGGTGGCGGCTCGACCGGCAGGCCGCCCCAGCGAACCACCGCGACCAGCCCGACCAGTACCAGCACGATGCAGACGACGATCACCCACATGGCGGCAGTATGACCAAGTCAAGCTGCCAGCGCTTGAGGCCATACCCTATAAGGCCAGGCCGTCGCCAGGCAGTCCGAGGACAACCAACCACAACAGACCACGACAACCAGCCAGAAACAAAATCGCTGGTCCCAGGCACACCGACGGGGTCAGCCCTGTATCCGAAGCACCCCGGATCACAGCTACGACATCTAAGCCGATCAGGTGCTCCGTGCGGGCCGGTATGCGCCTGCCTCTAACACCGCCTCACCACAGTCCACCAGCTCCTCCAGCGCGGCGTGGGCAGCTGCCGGCGGCCAGCCGAAGGCGCTGGCCAGCTCGCGGTCGGAGGCCACCAGCATGGTGTCCAGGAAGCGGCGGGCGACCCGCAGCCGCCGCGCCGCCTCGTCCGGCACGCCGCCGCCGAGGTCGAAGGCGCGCGCGGTCAGCTCCAACATCACGCTGGGCCAGCCGGAGCCGACCTGCTCGGTGCCAAAGCTGGTGCACACCAGCGCCCGACTCAGCTCGACTACCGCGGCGGAGAAGCGCGCGCCGCCGCGCCTGCCCTCCAGCCCGACCGCCTGGCGCAGTACCGCCGTGGGCAGCGGGCCACTGGAAAGCAGCGTCTCGGCGATCCGGCGGGCCTCCTCACCCAGGGGTGCCTGGCCGAAGTCGTCCGGTTCCCCCGCACGCGGGTAGCAGTCGGCCAGCAAGTCGGGAGCAAGGAACGAGGCCCGCCCGCCGCACAGCAGCTGGCCGGACCAGGCCAGCCTCTTGCGGGGCAGCTCGTCCTTCCAGCCCCACACCCGCTGCGCGTCTGGACCCCACGCCATCTCCGAGAACGGCATGGGCTCCTCACTTGCCGCCTCGTACAGCGAGGGCAGGGCCACGCCTGGAGCGGGAGACAGCAGCGCGAAGCCCACGTCGGCGACGAACGCTTCGGCCCGGCTGATGCTGCGGATCGGCCGGCCGGTCTGCCACCAGCGTCGCGCCCGCCTGGCCCGGAAGTCGTCCATGCCGCGACTGTACGACCTCGTGGGGCACAATCGGCACAGACCGACGGCATCCACGGGTCAACAACGGATAGTCCCGGCAAGTAAACGGCCTAGTAGACGCTTGTTGACGACGCTACGCCGCAGGTCGGGAGACCGGCCGTTTTCGCTCTCTTAAGGCAACGGTTCGGGCCCGTCAGCTGACCCTGATGTGCTGCTCGTACGCGGCTTCTCCACCACATCATAGCCACCGGGGTGCCCGCCTCACGCCTTATCCTCACGGGTTGGTGATCCCGCACGCCGTCGGGCACCCGCCGGTCCTGCCACCGCCCCCGGAACCTGCCAGACTCACGGAACAGGAGACCAATTGCCCGGACCGGAAGGGTGGCCATGAGCGACCTCGACGACTTCCTCGCCACCACCCTCCCCCGCCAGGTCCAAGCCGAAGAAGCGCTCCACAACGGTGACCCGGAACCGCGCCTGGCGATGTGGTCAACCCAAGACCCGGTGACCGTGCTCGGGGCGGTGCGGAGCGCCAATGGATGGAACGAGGTAAGCCGGCTCTTCCGCTGGCTCGGCTCGGGGTTCTCCGACTGCACCTCCTACCGCTTCGAGCTCGTCGCCGCGGGCGTCAGCGGCGGCCTGGCCTACACCGTCGGCTATGAGCACACCTCGGTGTCCTGGGACGACACCCCGCTCGACCCGTACACCCTGCGCGTCACCCATGCCTATCGTCGCGAGGACGGCGAGTGGAAGATCGTCCACCGCCATGCCGACGCTCCCCCGATCGATCAGACCCCTCCCGCCGAGGCGTCGACAGAGTAAGCGCGAGGACGCTCCGAAGATCGTTCCCAAGCTCGCGGTGGCAGCGTAGGTCCGGAGGCCGCGATTCTGCCCAACTGATCTGCATCGCCCGGACACCGCTGGCGGGGGACCTACGCCTGCGCGGCGGCTCGTTCGAGCGCGTCGATCTCGAGCTTTTTCATCTCCAACATGGCTCGCATCACGCGTTGTGACTTCTCCTGGTCCGGGTCGCTCAGCAGCTCGGGCAGGACCGTCGGGATGATCTGCCACGACACGCCGTACCGGTCCTTCAGCCAGCCGCACGGGCCTTCTTCCCCACCGTCGGTGAGCTTGGTCCAGAACGCGTCGACCTCTTCCTGGGTCTTGCAGCTCACCTGGAACGAGACGGCCTCGTTGAAGGTAAAGTCGGGCCCTCCGTTCAAGGCCACGAACTTGTGCCCATCCAGCTCGAAGCTCACGGTCATCACCGTCCCTTCGGGGCGGGGCCCGGCTGCGCCGTAGCGGGCGACCTCCAGGATCTGTGAGTTGGGGAACACCGAGGTGTAGAACCTCGCGGCCTCTTCGCCTTGGGTGTCGAACCATAGGCAGGGAGTGATCTCCTGCATCCCCTCGTCCTTTCTGGTAGCACCGGTCGGTTGGCGCCGCGTCTTCTGGTAGGACGATCACATCGACCGGAACTCATCGCAATGCAGGAAGCCAGTCACTCCCCGGCGGGGCCTGCGTCTGGCCCGCAACGATGAGAACCGCCCGGTCGGTAACGGACAACAGCGGTAAGCGAATGCCCAGCGAGCCACCGCTTCGCTGCCGATGGGCGCACGTAGGCGACGGCTCGGAAAGCTCTTACCCGTAAGACAACGGTGCCACGCTCAAAGCGTAAGAACATCTGTGGCTTCTGGCGTCGCTGCTCGGCTATGGTGCCCGCCATGGCAGCGAGCTTTGTCCTGATCCATAGCCCCTCGGTTGGGCCGCGGACCTGGCAACCCGTCGCCCACCGCCTGACCGAGCTCGGCTGGGAGGCAACCGTGCCGTCCCTGCTGCACGTCACCGACCAAGGACCGCCGTTCTGGCCCCGGGTGGTCGATGCGATCCATGCGAGCCTGGGCACCGCCGAGCAGGGCCAGGGCATGGTGCTGGTCGCCCACAGCAACGCCGGGCTGTTCATCCCGGTGATCACCGCGGCCCTGCCTGGCCAGGTGCTGGGCTGCATCTTCGTGGACGCGGCCCTCCCACCCGCCTCCGGTGCGGCCCCCGTGGCACCGCCCGAGCTGCTGGCGCTGTTGCGGGACAAGGCATCGGGTGGGCTGCTGCCGCGCTGGACCGACTGGTGGGACGAGGAAACTCTGGCGCCGTTGTTCCCGGACCAGGCGACCCGCCAGGCGGTGACCGAGGAGCAGCCGAGGCTGCCGTTCTCCTACTACGAGGCGTCGGTGCCGGTGCCCGCCGGCTGGGATGCACGACCATGCGCCTACCTGCTGTTCGGGCCGCCCTATGACGAGCTGGCCAGCGAGGCCCGGGGTCGGGGCTGGATCGTCGAGCAGCTACCAGGCAGGCATCTGCACCAGCTGGTGGACCCTGATGGTGTCGCTCGGTCGCTGCTGGCCATCGCCGATCAGCTGGAGGTCACCGAGGCCTAATACTCCAGCCGCACTTGCTTGATGCGGTAGGTCCTACCCGCCGGCGGAGATGGCTTGGCAGCCCCTCCGGCTGGTGGACGCTGGTGGCGCTGCCCGGTCGGCCGACCTTCCAGCGCCCGGCCAACCATCCGCCTTAGCCTGTTCGAGCGATGATGTCGCTCATCTGGTCGGCATCAAAGGCCCGCATCGTCTTGGAGCGCACGTTCCCGGCCGCGGCCACCCGCAACACCAGCGTCGCGGCCGTCTCATCGTTGGGTGCCTCCAGCACGATGATGAAGTCGTACTCTCCCATGGTCCAGACCAACTCCCGGACCCGACCACCGGCCTGCTCGACCAACTCACGAAAGCCGTTGGCTCGCTGCACGGCGCCGCCGAAGTCCCTGGTCCCTTGGTCGGTCCAGTTGCCGAGGGCGACATAGATGGGCATGGGCTGCTCCTTTCTCTTGCTGGGATCTGCTGTCTGAAGAGCGACGCGATGCTGCCGCCCAAGAGAGCTGATCGGACGAGCTGCCTGGTCTCGGCGTACCGAGCCGAGTCAACTGCTCTGACACCTGTCGGTCAAGGAAAGGCTGAGTCTGGCCCGATCCCACCGGGGCCGCGCTGGGGCCGCGCACCACCGGAAAACCACGGACAACAGCGGCGAACGACGGTCAGCCGACCCTGCAGGTCAGCAGCCATTTCCGAGCGTTCGCCCAGGTCACGCAATCACCCGGATTGTCTCTCGCACAGAGGAAGTCAGCGGCCCACTGGGGCTGACACGAGAACTCAGGCGATCCGCGTCGGCGCTGATTCGGCATCGGCCCAAGCGGGGTGCACAGGCCCAGCCCAGGTGTAAACGAGGTTGGCCTCCGGCGATCCCGGGTAGGGAGGGCGCGGACGGAACCAACGGAAGGGAGCGCGGGATGATCCTGTCAATCCTCGTCACGTTGGCGTTCGTGGCGAGCTTGCTGTGGATGCTGGTCCGGGCGTTCACCGGCCCGATACGGCACCGGCACCGCCTACCGGTCCACTGACTACGCGCCGGGCCCCTGGAGTCCGCGCTATCTACGGTGTTTCTGCATGTTGGTCTGGCCGAGCGTTGCGATTTTGCCAACGTTCTGCCAAACCTGTCCGCACCGAGCCGTACAAAGCCGGATCCACCCGGGATGACAACCTCCGCCTCTCCCTGCTGAACAGCGCGGATATGACTTACACGGATGATCGCTGACCGATCCGGATGAGCCTCACCCGGCTGAAAACCGCAAGGTCGGCGGTTCGATCCCGTCCCTGCCCACCACATCGGGCCTGGTCAGCAGGTTGGCTCACCTGGCTCCCCGTTAGGACGGTCCTCCCGATTGAGGTATCCTTGAGCCATCGGCCCCTCTTGGCTCGGGACTCGAACAACCTCGGTTCGCTCTGCGGCGGTCCCACGACTCCATCGGTGCGCATCCGGGAGTGCCGCGCGGTAGGAACTGGAACTCTCGGACGCCAGAGTTCGCCAGCTTGTTCCCCTAGGCCGAAGTTACGTGGTGTAGAGATGGTGAACCCCCCTGCGAGCAGGGGGTTCACTGGTTTGGTGGTGGGTGTTCTGACTACGTGAGCGTCAGCGGGAGACTGACCCCGATGAGGTCGAAGGCGCGGCGCTGGGTCGGGGTGGGCTGGGTGAGTTGCTGGACGGTTGCCCCGGTGGGGACGGCGAGGTCGATGGTGTTGCGGGCAAGGGTGCCCAGGTGGTCCAGCAGGGTCCGGAAACTGTGGGCGGGGGTGCCGTCGGGAAGCCGGTGTCGGGATGCCTTGGCCTTGGCGGCCGCGGAGCGGGTGGCCGGGGCGACCGGGTCGGTCGGGGTGGGGGGCTGCTCGTCGGTGAAGCACAGCGGGGCCAGCGCCCGACGCAGATGCCAGGCCAGGTAGCAGGCCAGCATGCAGACCAGTACGTGGGCGCGGACCCGCGGCTTGCGCCAGTGGTGGATGGGGCGCAGATCCAGGTCGATGGTCTTCAGGCTGCGGAAGTCCCGCTCCACGCCGGCCAGCCGCTTGTAGGCCGCGACCACACCTGGGGCGTCGAGCTGGTCGGCTTGGACGCTGGTGCGGACGACGTAGATGCCGTCCAGGGCGGCTTACTGGTCGATCGAGGCTTGGTTGCGCGCGAAGGTGAAGCTGCCGTCGGCGATGTCGAGGGTGAAGTGCTTGGCCATCTTGAACCGGCCGAGCGCCCGCCCGGCGCGGACCCCGATCGTCCCCGCCTTGACCAGCTTGCCGGCCTGGACCTGGCGGGCGATCTTGTCCAGCTCGGCCTGGGTGGCGGCCAGCAGCTCGCCGCGCTTGCGTGCCCGCTCAGTGGCAACCAGCGGGTTGCGGCAGCAGACCAGCCGCTCACCGGGGAAGTCGGGATGGCCGACCTCGACCAGGTTGACCTCGTCGAACAGTGACGGCTGGACGACCCCGCGCTCGGCCAGCGCCTTGATTGCCGGGGCGCGCAAGCAGGTGACCCAGCCCAGCCCACCCAGGGTACGCAGCGCGGTGATGCGCGCGTCGGTGATCATGCCTCGGTCCCCGACCAACACCACCCGCTCCAGGCCGAACCGCTCGCGCACACCGGCGACCGCGGCCTGGAAGGCGGCCGGGTCGCCGGTGTTGCCCGCAAACACCTCCACCGCCACCGGGCGGCCCTCGGCGTCGGTCAGCAGCCCGTATTCGATCTGCGCCAGCCCGCGCTTGCCGTCGCGGGAGTAGCCGTAGGCGGCCAGCTCACAGCGCTGCCCCTCCACCCAGGAGGAGGACAGGTCGTAGTAGACCAGCTCGCCGTCACCCAGGTGCCGGCTGGCCAATGCCCGCTCGATCTGGTCCTGGCGTGAACCCAGCCAATCCATCGCCTGGTAGACGTCGTCGGTGGAGGCCTCGGCCACGCCCAGGTCCTCGGCCAGGGTGGTGTCAGCCCACCAGCGAGTGGTGGCCAGCTTGGACCGCGGGCGGACCACCCGAGCGATGATCAAGGCCAGCGCTAGGTCGCGCTGCGGGCAGGCCGGGCCGAGCAGGGCGGGGAAGCCGAGCTGGCGGGCGGCCGCCAGACCAGGGCGACGTGCCCGTGGGGCAGCGAGCGGGTGACCCGGACGGCCGCGTCGGTGGCGATGAACCGCTCGCCGTGCAGCGACCGGCGGACCAGCTCGATCGTCTCGGCGGGCAGGTGGGAGAGGTTGGCCAGCGTCTCGTTCTTGACCTTGCCATGCTCACGGTAGCTGCGGCGCAGCAGGACCGTCTCGTAAACCTTGCCCTTGTAGTGGCGACGTGTCGTCGTCACATGCATAGCCCCACCACGCCTCGGCATGACAAGACTCTACCGCATTACCACCCAATCTCCAAGTTCATTAGTGACTACGCCAGCCGGGTAACCATTCCCTCTTCGGGCAGCTCAGCAACAGGATTCAGGCCCGATCAGGCACGTAACTTCGGCCTAGGAGGCCGCTGAAGCGGCCCTCTCACCCCAGAGGCCCCCGTCCGTGCGAACGGGCTTATCTCCGCCTTACGGACTAGCTCGTACTGTTTAGTCACCCGGGAGCAACCTGCAGCCCGGGCGAGCATCACTAGCACCTGCCACCCGATCCTGCCGGCCGCGCTGTGCGCCGGCCTGCTGTCGCACGCCGACGGCGGCGCCCTGAGCTGCAACGCCGGCTGTGATTTCGATTCCTGGCGGGACGAGGAGCTGCCCAAACCGACAAGCTAACGAAAAGGTCTCGATGTCGCGTTGTGCGCGACGAGGCCATATCGGTTCGGGCATCTGGGACGCCTGTACTGCTAAGAGTCGATGGCGAGCAGTGCCACGTGTGCTGGCCGACGTCTCGGAGGCGGAGCGGCTGCACGCTTAGGCCGACGCGGAAGGTCATCGCCCGCTAGCAAGGCCGAAACCGCCCCCGGGCGGTCCACAGGTATCGCCTGTGCTGATGATGGCCAGCCCGCCACCGGTCCAACCCAAGGGAGCCCCATACGCCGCTGCCGTTCCTGTCCCCGCTCCCTGCCCACCCACGACCCCATCCGGAGACGGAGCGACCGCTCCGGAATCCCATTGTTCAGTGGAAGGAACACACACACACACCCATGTCCCGTATCCGAATGTTGCTCGTCGGCACCGTTGCCGCGGGCCTCCTACTGTTGTCGGTGGGCGTAGCCCGCGCCGACAACCTCCAGCAGATCAACTCCCTGTCGGCGGTCGAGTCCGACGGCGAGGCCAGCTACCAGCTGACGGCCTCCAGCGCCAACGGCCAGGGCGGCGACGGCGAGAACGGCTGCAACGCCACGCCGGCGAGTCCCGTGACCTTCACCATCACCACCCCGGACGGCGTGACCGCCGTCCCGGCGTCGTTGACCTTCACGTCCTGCCAGCAGCAGGACCCGAACAACGCCCAGACCGTGACCTTCAGCGGTGCCTCGCTGGCGGGCAACTACAGCGCGACCTGGGTCGACAGCGGCCCCGGCGGCTACAACGTCAACCCGGCGACCTTCAGCCTCGACGAGGTGGAGCCTCCCGTCGAGGAGGACGACGTGGACCCGGTCATCGTCGTGCCGGCCGACATCACGCAGGAGGCCACGGGCCCGAACGGTGCGTCCGTCTCCTTCAACGTCACCGCGACCGACAACGAGGACCCCAACCCGCAGATCGTCTGCGAGCCCGCCTCGGGCAGCACCTTCGCCCTGGGCACCACGCAGGTCAACTGCACCGCGACCGACGCGTCGGGCAACTCGGCCAGCGCCTCGTTCAACGTGACCGTCCAGGACACCACGCCGCCGGCGTTCAGCAACCTGCCGGCCGACTCGTCCGTCTACGGATGGAACGGGTTCTTCCAGCCGATCGACAACGGCGGCGTCGTGAACAAGGCCAAGGCCGGCCAGAGCATCCCCGTCAAGTTCAACCTCGACGGACCGGCCAACGTGAACTTCACGCCTCCGACCGCGATCGACCTGGTCAACGGCGTGAGGCCGGTCTCATGCGACTGGGCCTCGGGTGTTTCGTTCCCGCAGGGCACCACGACCGTGACCTGCACCGCGTCCGACCTGTCGGGCAACACCGGGAGCGACTCGTTCACCGTCACCGTGAACGGTGGCAACCTGGGCAACAGCATCATGTACCCGGGCTACCCGAACTTCGCGATCGGCAACGTGCCTCCGGCCAACGTGGTCGACGGCCTCGAGGAGTACGCAGCCTCGACCCCGGGCTTGCACTACGACCCCGTGGCCAAGCAGTACGTGTACGTCTGGGCCACGTCCAAGGACTGGGCCGGCAAGAGCGGGACCCTCCGGGTCAAGCTCGCCGACGGCGGCGTCCACACCGCGCTGTTCAACTTCCAGAAGTAGCACCGGCGAACGGCGCCGGGTGATGGACTGCCCGGCGCCGTTCCCGTACGTCACATGGCGGACTCCCCACAGTCCGTCAAGTCAGGGCCTCCAGGGATTACTTCTCCGGGAGGCCCGCACATCCTTCGCCATCGGGGGCTGAACTGGGTCTTGCTGATCGTCTTGGTGCTGAACCTGATCGCCGTCGCCATGGTGTTGGAGTTCGAGCGTGGCAGCCAACATCGCCAGCTACCCGGATGCGCTGTGGTGGGCGGTGACCACGATCACCACGGTCGGCTATGGGGACCGCTTCCCGATGTCGTCGCCCGGCCGGGCGGTCGCGGTCGTGCTGATGATCGCCGGCATCGCCATGTTCGGGGTGATCACGGCCACGATCGCCGCCTACTTTGTGGAGCAGCAGGCCGGGGAGGATGTGGCCAGCCGGCTGGACCAGATCATGGAGCGGCTGGACCGCATCGACGCCGGGCTGCGGCCCGGCGAGGACCAGCACGCCCGTGAGTACCAGCGCCACTGAGCCTTGGAGCCTCCCGCACGCCTGGGAAAGTCCATGTCGCGGGACCGCCCGGAGCGGTTGCCACAGTCCGGCGCTTGGAGGAGGCCAGCCGCGTGCTGCGACCAGGCGGGCGCGGTGCGCTGCAGGTGCGCCAACCGGTCCGCTGCCCTGGGCGGTCGACCTTGCCGGCCACTTGGTGCATGCCGCCCAGGGCCGCCGGGTGTGGTCGACAGCATGGCGTGGCACCCGCGTCCCAACGCACCGGCTGCTGCAAGCCGTAGCCAGACCCGGGGTCTGGGTCGAACTGCGACCGCGTAGGCATCGACACCTGTGGGTGCTGCGACGCTGACGCCGCCATGAAGCGAAGCCGCACGATGACAACTGCCAGGATCCCTGCCGCGCGATCGCTGAGTCATGCCGCGTCCTCGTGCGATCAACTACCGGACGTGATAGCCCTGACCTGCCCTGGGGGGCGGGAGTAACTGCTGGCTGACTGCCAAGTTGACTGCCAACCATTCGAACTAGCGATGTTCAGCTTGGACTGCCGCGGACGGGTGCAAGCCGCTGACCTGGTGATATGGACGGCGATGGACCGGTCCGAACAGGCGGGGAAGAGTTAGAAGTCCGCCCGTCACTCCCTCGCCTGGGCCGCGTCTGGCCCGCAGACTATGAGAACCCCCGGTCAGTAACGGACAACAGCGGTAAGCGAATGCCCAGCTAGACAACGCTTCCCTGCCGATGGGCGCACATCAGGCATTTGCACCCATTTCGATCGTGAGACAATGGCATAGGACACTTCCGACCAGCTCACCGAGGAGAACGCCATGAATTCGGATCCACTGCTCGTCGGCGTCGACACCGTCTTTCCGAACCAGAACTCATCGACAGTGCCAACGGTCTGGGAGGAGGACACCGACCAGGCCGCCCAGCAGGGAATTCCGTGTGCGAGTGGGCCGATGCTCAGGTTGACGAAGCGATCGAGCAATCAGCCGTTCCTGCCTGGCGGCGCCGTCAACCCCTGTCCGGAGACCGCTCCCTTCTGCCTTGTCGTCGAGAACGTCCGGATGAATGCAGGCGTCGCTCAGCGGCTTTCGGCCTCGTTTATTGCCACGGGACTCGTCGGCGGTCAGTTCATCGGCGGGATCCCGGGTGCCCCGGGCTTCGGAGTGGTCGGGGTGGGAGCGCCCGGTGACGGTGTTCGCGGCGTCGCCAGTGGAGCGACGCCCTCGGGCCATGGGGTGGCCGGTACCACGTTCTCGTCGAGCGCCAGTCACGCGGGCGTCCTCGGCGAGGCGAATCTCGGTGGTGTCGGCGTGGTGGGGCAGAGCCAGAGTGGCAGCGGGATCGGCGTGCAAGGGCGAGGTAGCAGCCAGGCCGTCCGCGGGGACGGGGGCACCTTCGGTGTCGTCGGCAGGGGAACGGCCACCGGCGTGGACGGCACCGGCACCGGGGCGAGCGGCTTCGGTGTTGTCGGCAGGGGAACGGCCACCGCCGTGGACGGCAGAGGGGTTGGAGGAGGCACCTTTGGGGTGGTCGGGGTTGGCGGAGTCGCCGGCGTCTGGGGCGGCAACAGTGCCAGCGGCGGGATCGGCGTGGTCGGGGTCTCCGGTCCGACAACAAGCGGCGGCATCACGCCATGGGCAGGCAGATTTGACGGCAGCGTGCAGGTCAACGGCAGGCTCTTCGTCAATGGTGCCCTCTTCGTGACCGGCTCCCCCAAGTCGTCCGTGGTCCCCCATCCCGACGGATCCCAACGGGTGATGCACACCGTGGAGGCACCCGAGAGCTGGTTCGAGGACGTGGGACGCGCACAGCTGCGGCAGGGAGCCGCCCGCGTAGAAGTAGACCCCGATTTCGCGGCGGTGTCCCGGCTCGGTGATGACTACCACGTCTTCCTCACCCCGGAAGGACCGTCGAACGGGCTCTATGTCACTGACCGCAGCTCGACCGGCTTCGAGGTCAGGGAGCAAGGCGAGGGCACCAGCGAGATCAGCTTCAGCTACCGGATCATGACCAAGCGCGCCGATGCCGGGGCAGGACGCCTCGAGCGGCTCGAACGGCCCTCCGACGCCGGAGAGACAGCCGCAGCACCCGCCGAGCGGCCGACGGTTCCCTCCCCTACCTCCCCGGACGAACCGGAAGGCGCTCTGCCGGCCAAGCCGCTGCCGGAAGGGGCCGTTCCCGAGCCACCCACCGATTGGCCCGAGACCGTCCCCTGGCCTCCAGAGGTCATGGCAGACAGCGACGCCCGCTGACCAGGCCGGCTTCCTATGGTGTTCTCGGATGTTGGCGTGGGCGACGGCGCCACCGTAGGTGTCGGCGTCGACCAGCAGCACCTCCCCGCCGGCGGCGGCCGTCTCGAAGGCCAGGTTGACGGCGACGGTGGTGCGCCCCGGGCCGCCCTTGGGCCCCCAGACGGCGGCCAGGGTTCGCCGCCCGTCGCCGTCCGGCTGGGCCGGGACCTCGCCGGGCGCTGGCGGTTCGTCGCCGGGGTCGGGTTCGGCGGCCAGCGCGGCCCGGGCCCGGTCGACCAGGCTGTCCGGCGGGTCGGCGTCGGAGGCGATGTGCAGGAGCCCGAGCTGGCGGAGCCGGCGCTCGCCGTCCTCGTCACCGGCCGACGCCACGCCGACCACGGCCAGCCCGGCGGCGGCCAGCCGGGCCAGGGCATCACGGTCCAGCCACCGGGTTCCGGCGGCGACCACCGCCACCTCGGCCTGGCCGGCGGCGGCCACGGCGAGCAGGTCGCCCAGGTCGTAGCACCGGTGCAGCACCTGGGCCCCGACCTGCCCCGCCTGGCAGGCCTGGACCAGCGCCGCCTCCCAGGCCGCCCCCACCCCCGCCGTCACCAGCCGCGTCTTCACATCCGCACCACCCTGGTCACCGCACCGACCCGCCCCGGGATCGGATGTCGCCCAGCTGCACGCCCGGCGAGGCGTCGGACGGGGGCTCCGCGGCGCCACTTGGCGTCGGCGGCGCGGCGGCGGCCTCGTCGGTGGCCTGACCCGGGGCCTTGACCACGAAGATCCGGGCGGTGGCGATGGCGGCGGCCACCACGGGAGCACGGTCGCTCGGCATGCGGAGCTGGACGCCGCGATCCTGCCCGGCGCCGGTGAGCCCGGCCGGGTCCTGGAAGACCTGGACGACCTCGGCGGTTGGCAGCAGGACGACCGCCCGGCCCCGGCGGGCGCCCTCGGTGTAGGCGGCCAGCACCTGCACGCTGTCGCCGGGCCGCAGGCCCTGCGCCATGTCTCCCGGGTCGACCTGGACCGGCATGGGGGTTCGGCTTGGACAGGGTCGACGCTCCGTGGGGATGGAGCAGCATCGGCAGAAGATGCCTGATCCGCCCGTATCCGATCAAGGGTGTGATTAGTGACACGTTAGCCTCCCTGCTGGCGCCGGTAACCGAGCCTTCAGCAGGCAGTCGGAGGTAGTTGGAGGCAAACAGGAGTTCTGATATTGTGGGCAAGTCAAGGACGAGCGGTCGCAGGCGGCCGGAATCGGTCGGCGACCCGGAGATGGATCACGCCAGGAGGCCCTCATGCCCACGCCCGGCGTCGAGCCCAGGTTCTACACGCTGGAGGATGTGGCCACGATCCTCAACGTCCGGGTGGCACAGGTCTATGCGCTGGTGCGCAGCGGCGAGCTCCCGGCCGTCAAGCTCGGCGGGCGTGGCGTCTGGCGGGTGGACCGCCTCCAGCTCGACGCCTACATCGAGCGCATGCACGAGCAGACGGCCGACTGGGCGCGCAAGCACCCGCTCATCGGCGCCCCGGAGGAAGCGTGACGGTGGCGACCGCCGCGAACCCCACGAACCGCCGTGCCCGCACCGCGACCCGGCGTCGCCGCTCGCCCAGGCCGTAGTACTTACTCGGTTGCTTCTTCTTTCGCTTGTGTCCCATCATGCCTCCTCGTCGCGTCCGATTAGCCAGCCAGCTTGACCTTGACCCGATCAGGATTGTGGACGGCGCCAAGGTGGCCTTTGGCCGCTCCCCGCTGAGTGGTGGGCATCACTTCGATGCGCTCGACCACGAGCCTGATAACGGCCCTACGCCACTCTAGGGGCTTGCTCCCCCACTCCTTGGGCGTCCACTCATGGAAGAGGGCTTCTCTCAGTGGTTGGGTGTCCCTGTTCACGATGCGCCGCCGCTGAAGCTGCTCTTGTTCCCGCTCGATTTCTATCCTCAGCGTCGAATAGCGTTCAGAGGGAATCCGCTTCACGCCTTGGGGCGGATTGAAAGCTGCCCGCTCAAGCGCGAGCTTCTTGTTCTCCAATTCGGCGTAACGCGCGTCAATGGCGGCAATCTCGCGCGTCTCAAGTCTGTGCTGGTTCAGAAGGGCTTGGGCGCGTTGCTTGTCGTTCAGGAACGCGACGACCTCTTGGTCCACCCTTGCGTCGAGGTTGGGCACGAGGATAACGACGCCACCGCAGGCTCCAGGCTGAGAGGGGCGCTTCTTACAGAGGTACATTGGCCCCGCCCTGTCCACGCCAGAGACCAGAGGCAACGCACAGACGCCACAGAGGGCAATATTGGTAAGCTCCCGCGATTCCCCTCGTCCCCTCTTGGGCGGGTTCTGTAGCAGCCTCCTTCTAACCCTTCGCCAAAGTTCTTCGGGGAGGATGGGAGGCATATATGCAATGTCGATGAGTGCTCCCTCATGCTCCCGCTTGCCTACCATGCGAGGGCTGGCGAGAATCCTCCTTAGCACTTTCGCATCCCAATGGTCCTTCCCCTCAACAGTGAGGGCGCCCCGCTGTGTCCACTCCTCACAGATGGCCCACACTGTCTTACCTTGGTCGACCGCCTTTGCTGCCTGAAAGAGCATTTCGGCTTCCTCATCGACAAGGCGGCGGTAGTCCTTTGTGTGCCCATAGGGCCGAAGGTTCCCAGGGTGGTGAAGTCCCCTACGAGCGCGGCCATCGGCGAGCATCTTGTAGCGCTTAGATGTTCTTCTTGCTTCCCGCTCTGCTCGCTCGACAAGCTGGTGCAAACGTAGCTCGGTATTGTGCTCGGGGTCGTCATAGGCCGTATCTAGCTCGTCCCATAGCGCGAACAGTCTGCCGCCCATTTCCTCTAGGGCGTTGAGGATGGGCCGCACTTGGTTTGTTCGTCTGGTCAGCCTATCAACGGCTAGGACCGCGATGCCGTCGATCCACCCTGAGGAGAGGTCAACGAGCGCATGGTTATACCTCGGTCGTTTGGCGTCTGGCCTCCACCCTGAGGCAATGTCCTTGTAGACTTCGACGATGACGCCCATGTTGTTGTCTCTTATGTGCGAGACAACCTCTAGCTCTTGGTGGTCGATCGACTCTGCGACAAGCTCGACTTTCCCGTACTTATTTACGGTCCGCTTGAGCTTAGACTTTCGTAGCACCACTCCCCAGCGGAAATTTGGGCCAGGTTCGGCAACTATCGGCCAGAGTCCTTCCGTCACTCTCCGAACACCTGTTCGGCTGTGACGGGCAGTGTAGCTCGTCTCCATGTCCCGTGCACCCCTCCCCGTGGCCTGTCCTTGCTGGTCAGGTCACCTGTCTTGCCTGATGGACCCGCGCGGTGGTCTGGAAAGGCGACCTGGTCCGGCCGGTGGCGCTCCGCCTGGACGCCGGCACGGGCCGGTGGGTCGTGACCGAGCTCCGCTGGTGGCGTAACGAGACCGACACAGCCAGGACACCCGCACGAGACGGCGGATCGTGATGATGAACCCGATCGGGATCCGCAACGAAGACCAGCTAGGCACTCGGGACCCGTGGTTCGCAGACCGCACGACGGCGACCTCGGTCCTGGAGCACGGCGGAGCGGTTCCGGGCGGTACGAGGGTTCGGAGGTCGAGATGGCCGGCATGGCGGAGCGCTACTGGATGGAGCTGCGGCCGTCGAGCGCGGGCCGGCTCCGGCTGGCCGATGCCATCCGCCACGACCGGGACCATGCCGGACGCCACCCACGCCGCCCCCGGCAGCACCTCCGACCCAGGCTCCGCACCACGACCCGGTAGCGCCCACCGGGCTCCGGCAGCGCGACCCCATCCGCGTCGGCGCTCTCCCGCGGAGGTGGTCCTTCACCCCAGAGAGGCCGGGCCGAGCCGCCGGGTGGAGAGGGCTAGGGGCGGGGGGCGGCGGCGCCGTGGCAGAGCTTGTATTTCTTGCCGGAGCCGCAGGGGCAGGGCTGGTTGCGGCCGACCTTCTTGCCGCCCTGGCGTTGGGGCTGGGAGGCGGCGGCGTGCTGCTCGGCCTCGGTGACGGCGGAGCTGAGCTGGGTGGGCTGGGGGGTGGGGGCCTGGCGGCGTTCCTCGTCCTCGTCGACCACCTGGATGGAGGCGTTGAAGACGTAGGCGACGGCCTCGCGCTTGATGGAGTCCTGCATGGCCACGAACATGTCGAACCCCTCGCGCTGGTACTCGACCAGGGGGTCGCGCTGGCCGATGGCACGCAGGCCGATGCCCTCCTGGAGGTAGTCCATCTCGTAGAGGTGCTCGCGCCAGTGGCGGTCGAGGACGGTCAGGAGCACCCGGCGCTCGAGCGCGTGGAGGAGGTCGGCGCCGAACTCGGCCTCACGCAGCTTGTAGGCGCGCTCGGCGTCGTCGAGGAGCATGTTCTCGAACTCGGCGTGGTCGAGGCCTTCCAGGTCGAGGGTCTCGGGGTCCAGCTGGGTCGGGTAGAGCTGGCCGATCGCCTTGAACAGGCCTTCGAGGTCCCACTCCTCGGGGTAGACGCCCTGCGGGCAGTACTCGGCGACCAGGCTGCTGACCACGTCGCCGAGGAACCCGAGGGTCTGGTCGCGCAGCTCGTCCCCGCCCTCCAGGATCTGCCGGCGGGTCTCGTAGATGACCTGGCGCTGCTTGTTCATGACCTCGTCGTACTTGAGGACGTTCTTGCGGCGCTCGAAGTTCTGCGACTCGACCTGGCGCTGCGCGTTGGCGATCGCCCTGGTCACCAGCCGGTGGGTGATGGGCACGTCGTCGGGCAGCGACAGCCGCTCCATCAGGTTGCTGACCGTCCTGGTGGCGAACATGCGCATCAGGTCGTCCTCGAGGGACAGGTAGAACCGCGACTCGCCCGGGTCGCCCTGGCGACCCGAGCGGCCGCGCAGCTGGTTGTCGATCCGCCGCGACTCGTGGCGCTCGGTGCCGAGCACGGCCAGCCCGCCCCGGTCGACGACCTGCTGGTGCTCGTCGGCGACCTGGCGGGTCTTGTCCTCGATGGCCGCCTGCCTGGCCGAGTTCCACTCCTCCGGTGGGGTCTCGAGGGGGTCCATGCCCTTGGCCCGCAGCGACTCCTCGGCCAGGTACTCGACGTTGCCGCCGAGCATGATGTCGACGCCCCGGCCGGCCATGTTGGTGGCCACGGTCACCGCGCCCAGCCGGCCGGCCTGGGCGATGATGTGGGCCTCGCGCTCGTGGTGCTTGGCGTTGAGGATCTCGGCCTTGATGCCGCGCTTCTCCAGCAGGCGGTTGACCCGCTCGGACTTCTCGATGGAGACGGTGCCGACCAGGATCGGCTGGCCGCTGTCGTGACGCTCGGCGATCTCGTCGACCAGGGCCTCGAACTTGGCCTCCTCGGTCTTGTAGATGACGTCGCCGTGGTCCTGGCGGACCATCGGCATGTTGGTGGGGACCTCGACCACGCCCAGCCTGTAGATGTGGTTGAACTCGGCCGCCTCGGTCTTGGCCGTCCCGGTCATCCCGGAGATCTTGTCGTACATGCGGAAGTAGTTCTGCAGGGTGATGGTGGCGTAGGTCTGGTTCTCCTCCTTGATCGGGACCGACTCCTTGGCCTCGATGGCCTGGTGCAGCCCCTCGGAGTAGCGGCGCCCCTCCAGCACCCGCCCGGTGAACTCGTCGACGATCAGGACCTCGCCGTCGCGGACGATGTACTCGTCGTCGCGCTTGTACAGCTCCTTGGCCCGGATGGCGTTCTGCAGGTGATGGACCAGGGGGGTGTTGATCGCGTCGTAGAGGTTCTCGATCTGGAGCAGCTCCTCGACCTTGGCGATCCCGGCCTCGTTGATGGCCACGGTGTGCTTGCCCTCGTCCACCTCGTAGTGGACGTCGCGGTGCAGCCTCGGCGTCAGGCGGGCGAACTGCTGGTACCAGCGGTGGCCCTGCTCGGTCGCCCCGGAGATGATCAGCGGGGTGCGGGCCTCGTCGACCAGGATCGAGTCGACCTCGTCGACGATGGCGTAGGCGTGGCCGCGCTGGACCAGGTCCTCGGTGAACACGGCCATGTTGTCGCGCAGGTAGTCGAAGCCGAACTCGTTGTTGGTGCCGTAGGTGATGTCGGCGTCGTAGGCCGGCCGGCGCTCCTGGGGCTGCATGGTGGCCAGGATCACCCCGACCTCGAGCCCGAGGAAGCGGTGGATGACCCCCATCCACTCGGCGTCGCGCTTGGCCAGGTAGTCGTTGACGGTGACGATGTGCACGCCCTCGCCGGTGAGGGCGTTGAGGTAGGCGGGCAGGGTGGAGACCAGCGTCTTGCCCTCACCGGTCTTCATCTCGGCGATGTGGCCGCCGTGGAGCGCGACCCCGCCGACCAGCTGGACGTCGAAGTGGCGCTTGCCGAGGGTGCGGACGCTGGCCTCGCGCACCGTCGCGAAGGCCTCGGGCAGCAGGTCGTCGAGGGACTGGCCGTCGGCCAGCCGCTTGCGGAAGGTGTCGGTGAGCTGGCGCAGCTCGGCGTCGGAGCGTTCCTGCATCGCCGGCTCGAGCGCGTTGATCTCGGGCACCATCGCCTGGCAGCGACGCAGCTCTCTGCCCTCGCCGAAGCTGAGGACCTTGGACAGCACGGGTCGGATGCCTCCTCAGACCGGTGGGCCGACCATCACCCGCCGGAGCGCAGTTGCAAGTCAAAAGCCCATTCTAGTGTCCGGGCGCCGCTAGTGGCCCGGCGCCGGGTCGGGGTCCCAGCCGTAGCGGTCGGGCACGAGCACGAACGCGGCCGCCCCGAGCAGGCCGGCCGTCTCGCCCAGCCGTCCGGGGACGACCCGGCAGGCGGCCGCGAACGGGAGGCCGGCGTGGGTGGCGAAGGCCTGCCGGAGCGGCTCCCAGAACGGCGGGCCGGACTGGGAGAAGCCGCCGACGATGGCCGCCACCTCGAGGTCCAGCAGGCTGGCGCAGGAGGCGATCGCCGTTCCCACGGCCCGGCCGGCCCTGGCCAGGTTGCGGAGGGCGAGATCGTCGCCGGCGGCGGCCGCCGCGGCCAGCGCGACCCCGTCGGCGCTGACCCCGAGCCCGGGGCGCCAGCCCTCGTCGAGGGCGCGACGGACCGTGTTCGGCCCTGAGGCGATCGCCTCCAGGCAGCCCCGCCCGCCGCAGGCGCAGACCGGCCCGTCGGGCTCGACCACGACGTGGCCCA
>Ga0307302_10000319_pt1 | contig 21640 bp, 19 predicted proteins | sample ER_DNA_183_FD_194490 | JGI IMG/M metagenome (GOLD analysis project Ga0307302, IMG submission 194490) | Bulk soil microbial communities from the East River watershed near Crested Butte, Colorado, United States - ER_DNA_183 | ecosystem: Environmental > Terrestrial > Soil > Floodplain | place...
GCTCGGCATGCGGTACGAGCAGGCCCTGGCCCTGGGCATCCTGGGCCGGCACGGGGAGCCGGGGCAGCGCCCGGCCCACCGGGAGCGGGCCCGGGGGCTGTTCGAGCGGCTCGGGGTCGAGGACCTGACCTCCCCGGAGGCGCTGGCCCTGCGGCTGGCCACCCGGGAGCCCGGTCCCCCGGACCCCCCCGATGCACCGGGGGACCACCCCGGCGGTCCCCCGGCCCCCCCCGGTCAACCGTGAGGCGGCTGCGGACGACCGCCCGCACCCTGCGGGCGAGGTACCGGGCCGGCGGCGACCCGCCGGGCTGGCGGACGATCAAGACGACCCTGGCCGCGGTGCTGGCCTACCTGCTGGCCCTGTGGCTGCTCGGCGACCAGCCACCGCCGCTGCTGGCCCCCCTCACCGCCCTGCTGGTGGCGCAGCTCACCATCTTCGAGACGGTCAAGTCCAGCGTGGAGCGGGTCGGCAGCGTGGTCGCCGGCGTGCTCGTCGCCGTCCTGCTCTCCAAGCTCTTCGGCCTGACCTGGTGGAGCCTGGGCATCACCATCCTCGCCGCCCTGGTCATCGGCCTGCTGCTGCGGCTCGGCGAGCACACCCTCGAGGTCCCGATCAGCGCCATGCTGGTGCTGGCCGTGACCGGCCAGGCCGGGACGGCCGCCCTCGACCGGATCGCGGAGACGCTGATCGGCGCCGCCACCGGCGTGGTCGTCAGCTTCCTGCTCCGGCCGCCGATGTACGTCCAGCCGGCCGGCGACGCCATCGGCCAGCTGGCCGCCGACATGGCCGAGCTGCTGTCCTCGATGGGGGCGGAGCTGACCGATGGCTGGTCGGGCGAGCAGGCCCGCGCCTGGGAGGACCGGGCCCGCGAGCTGGACCGGCCGCTGCACGCGGCCCGGGTCGCGCTGGCCCGGGGCGAGGAGAGCCTGCGCCTCAACCCGCGCCATCGCCGGGTCCGCGAGGGCGCCTCCAGCCTGCGTGCCGCCCTGGCCGCCTTCGAGCACTCGGCGGTGCAGGTCCGGGGGATCACCCTGGACCTGGCCGACCTGGCCGAGGCCGTCGAGTCCACCGACCAGGCCGAGCCGGAGCTGCTGGTCGCCCTGGGGGCGCTGCTGGTCGAGCTGGGCGGCGGGGTGGCCGCCTTCGGCCAGCTGGTCGCCCCCGAGGTCGCCGGGCCGCCGCGCGAGGCCGTGCCCCTGCACATCGCGCTGGAGATCGCCCGCACCCACCGCGACGTGCTGGCCGAGCTGATGCTGGTCGACGCCCGCACCGACCTGGAGCTGTGGCACATCCAGGGCAGCCTGCTGGCCAACGTGGACCGGCTGCTGCGCGAGATCGACCTGGAGCGCGGTCCCGACGCGCGGCGCGTGCGCCGCCGTTGACCGGCGACAATAGTGGCGGCGGCCGCCGGCCCGGAGCGGCCTGGAAGGAGCCGGGATGGATGTCCAGTTGATCACCGACAGCGGGATCGAGCAGCGCACCGTCGAGGAGCTGCCCGAGCTCCTCCAGCAGCGGGCGGGGCTGGTCTGGGTCGACATCCCGAAGGTCGACGACGAGGCCGTCCGGGTGCTCAGCGAGGTGTTCCGGTTCCATCCGCTGGCCATCCAGGACTGCGAGAACCGCAACCACGTGCCCAAGGTGCACGTCTACCCCGACCACCTGTTCGTGGCCCTGCACTCGCCCGAGCTGGGCACGGGCGGGCGCGTCCACCACCTGGAGTTCGACCAGTTCGTCGGGCCCGGCTACCTGGTCACGGTGCACGGGCCGCTCGACCCGGAGGTCATCCCCGAGCTCGCCTTCCGCGAGACGAACGCGGTGCTGAAGCGGATCCGGGCCGGGCGCCTGCACCCGGAGGCGTCGTTCGAGCTGTCACACGCCGTGGTCTCGGCCTTGACCCGACACCAGGAGGGCTTCGTCGGCATCCTCGCCCTGGAGGTCGGGCTGCTGGAGCAGCGGGTGATGACCGACAGCGACGACGACCCGGAGGAGTTCCTCGAGGAGCTGTTCCGGGCCCGTCACGGGCTGATCGCGGTCCGGACCATGGCCGCCCTGAGCGGGGAGATCTACGGGCGGATGGCCACCCTGACCCGCTTCGTGCCCGCCGAGGCGCAGCCGATGGTGGTCGACATCCACGACCAGCTCGAGCGGATCAAGGGCCTGGCCGACGGGGAGACGGCGTTCCTCCAGGCGGTGATCGAGTTCCACGAGTCCCGGACCAACACCAAGATGACCATCGCCGCCGAGCGCCTGGCCGTGATCGCCGCCGTGACCCTGCCCATCACCGCCCTGTCGTCGATCTACGGGATGAACGTGATCGTCAACGAGAAGACCCACTACGTGCAGCTGGCGGTGGTGCTGCTGATCATGGCGGCGATGTCGGCGGCCCTGCTGCGCTGGGCGCGGCACCAGGGATGGTGGTGACCACCCCTGAGCCGCGCCCTGAGGGTCAGCTGGTCAGGTCGTAGACGGTGGCGCCGCCGACGGTGGTGGCGGTGAAGTTGTCCTGGACCCAGGCGGAGATCTGCCTGGCCGCGTCGCTGCCGCCCATGGCCCCGCCCATGCCGCCCATGCGGCCGCCGCCCAGGAAGTAGTGGATCCTGCCCTCGGCGACGTACTGCTGGAACTGCGCGAGGGTGGGGGCGGGGTCGCTGCCGTTGAAGCCGCCGATGGCCATCACGGGGTCGCCGGTGGCCAGTTGCACCCCGGCGGCCGAGTTGGACCCGATGGCGGCCGCGACCCAGCTGTAGCGGTCGGCGTCCTGCTGGAGGAGCGCGACCAGCTCGGCGTCGGGGGTGCCGCCGTCGAGCAGGCCGCCGAGGCCGCCGCGCGGCCCGCCCCGGCCGGCGCCGCCCTGGCCGAACCCGCCGGGGCCGAAGCCCTGGCCGGGAGCGCCCGGGGCGGCCTGGCCGAAGGCACCGAACCCGCCGCCGGGGGCGCCGCGGAGGCGGCCGAAGCCGCCGGGCCCGCCGCGGGCGCCCGGGACCGCCGGGCCGGCCGACGGGATGGCGCCGCCGTGCGGGGTCGCGGCGGTGTCCAGCGAGTAGGCGGCCGGCCCGGCCAGGGCGACCAGCAGCCCGGCCGCGGCCACGGACAGGCCGGCCCGCCGCGAGGCGACCCGGGGGGTGGCCACGACCAGGGCGGCCACGACCAGCCCGGCCACCAGCACCAGCGGGGCCAGCCCCGGGTGCCAGTCGGGCGTGCGCCGTAGCAGCAGGTACGACCAGACGGCGGTCACGGCCAGGGTCCCGGCCAGCCACCGGCGCGTCGGGTGCCGGCGCACCTCCCACAGGCCGGTGGCGCCCATGCCGACCAGCGCGCCCACGGCCGGGGCCAGGGCGACCGCGTAGTAGGGGTGGAAGATGCCCTGCATGAAGCTGAACACCAGGCCGGTGACGACCAGCCAGCCGCCCCACAGGGCGAAGGCGGCCCTGGCCCGGTTGGTGCGCGGCATCCGCCGGGTCAGCCACAGCCCGGCGGCCAGCAGCAGCAGGGCGGCCGGCAGCAGCCAGGCGATCTGGCCGCCGACCTCGGCCCCGAACATGCGGGCCCAGCCGGTCTGGCCCCAGCCCCCGCCCCCGGGCCCACCGGGGCCGCCGCCGACGCTGCCGGTCTCGTTGCCGGTGAGCCGGCCGAACCCGTTGTAGCCGAAGGTCAGCTCCAGGATGCTGTTGGTCTGGGAGCCGCCGATGTAGGGGCGGGCCGACGCCGGCGTGAGCTCGACGATCGCGACCCACCAGCCGGCCGAGGCCACCATGGCGACCCCGGCCGCGACCAGCTGGCCGAGCCGGCGGGCCAGCGACCCGGGGGCGGCGGCCAGGTAGACGAGGGCGAACGCCGGCACGACCAGCAGGGCCTGGAGCTGCTTGGCCAGGAAGCCGAAGCCGACGCAGGCCCCGGCCAGGACCAGCCAGCCGGTGCTGCCGTCCTCCAGCGCCCGCACGGTGGCATAGGCGCCGGCCACCAGCAGCAGCACCAGCAGGGCGTCGGGGTTGTTGAACCGGAAGATCAGGGTGGCCACCGGCGTCAGGGCCATGACCGCCCCGGCCAGCAGGCCGGCGGCCGGGCCGAACCAGCGGCGCACGGTCGCGTACAGCAGCCCGACCGTGGCCACGCCCATCAGCGCCTCGGGAGCCAGCACGCTCCAGGAGCTGACGCCGAAGAGGCGGGCCGACAGCCCCATGACCCACAGCGCGGCCGGCGGCTTGTCCACGGTGATGAAGTTGGACGCGTCCGAGGACCCGAAGAAGAAGGCCTTCCAGCTCTGGCTGGCCGCCTGGGCGGCGGCCGAGTAGAAGTCGTTGGCCCAGCCGGAGGCGCTCAGGGCCCACAGGTACAGCAGGGCGGTGGCGGCCAGCAGGCCGAGCAGCGCGGGCCGGGCCCAGGCCGGGTCGTCGACCCGGCCGCGCACCAGGCGGGCCAGCCGTCCCGGGGCCGGCGCCGGCAGGGGTCGTTCCAGGGTCGTGGTGGTCATCGGTCTGGTGCTCCTTTGCGATGTCAGGTCCGGGTGCGGCGGGGGTGGAACACCCACGACCGCAGCAGCACGAAGCGCAGCAGGGCGACGGCGTTGGCGGCGAAGCTGGGCAGCTGCCGGCGGGCCACCCTGGCCATGCCGCGCAGGTCGTCCAGGGCGGTGCGGACGAGGTCGACCCGGCTGTCGGTGTCCTCGACCCAGTCGACCGGGACCTCGTGGATGCGCAGGCCGTGGTGCTGAGCGGCCAGCAGCAGCTCGGTGTCGAAGAACCACTCCTGGTCCTCGACGTCCGCCAGCAGCGCCCGCACGACCTCGGTGCGGCCCGCCTTGAAGCCGCACTGGGCGTCGGTGAAGCGGGCCCGCATGGCCGTGCGCAGCAGCAGGTTGTAGCAGCGCGAGACCAGCTCGCGCCTGGGCCCCCTGACCACCGCGGCCCCGTTGGCCAGCCGGGTGCCGATGGCCAGGTCGCTGTGACCCGACAGCAGGGGCGCGACCAGCGGCAGCAGCGCCTCCAGGCCGGTCGACAGGTCGACGTCCATGTAGGCGACCACGTCGGCGTCGCTGGCGCTCCAGACCTGGCGCAGGGCCCGGCCCCGGCCCTTCTCGGCGACGTGGACGGCCCCCACGTCCGGGAGCCGCTCGGCCAGCCGCTTGGCCAGCAGCCAGGTGGCGTCGGTGCTGGCGTTGTCGGCGATGGTGATCCGGAACGCGAACGGGAAGCTGGTCGCCAGGTAGCGGTGGAGGCGCCCGATGCTGGCCTCCAGGACCCGCTGCTCGTTGTGGACCGGGACGACGATCTCGACCAGCGGCCGGCCGAGCGCCTCGGCCGGGGCCGCGGCGGTGGCGGCGTCGGGGACGAGGGCGAGGGTGCGCATGGCCGCTGGCTGCCCCTCGGGAGGCGGTTGCATGTCCCGATGGTCGGGCCCGCCCCTTGAGGGAACTTGGGTCGCGCCTGGGAGGTTGCTGTGAGGCTCAGCCGGCGGCGTCGGGGGCCAGGGGGAGGACCACCCGGAAGCGCGCGCCCCGGCCGGGGATGCTGTCGACCTGGACGGTGCCGCCGTGGACGGCCACCAGGGCGGCCACGATCGACAGGCCCAGGCCGGTGCCGCCGTCGGCGTGGGAGCGGGCCGGGTCGGCCCGGTAGAAGCGCTCGAACACCCGCTCGGCCTGCTCGGGGGTGAGCCCCGGTCCGTGGTCGACGACCTCGACGGCGGCCGAGGGCCGGCCGTCCAGGGACGAGGCCCCGACCCGGACCTCGACCGGGCTGCCGGCCGGGGTGTGGGCGAGGGCGTTGTTGACCAGGTTGGCCAGGACCTGGCGCAGCCGCTGGTCGTCGCCGAGCACCACCAGGGCGCTCTCGCTCTCGCCGTCCTCGTCGCCCAGGACCAGCTCGATCTGGCGGTCGGGGGCGACCGCCCGGGCGTCGTTGACCGCCTCGGCGGCCAGGGCGAGCAGGTCCACCGGGCGCCGGTCCAGGGGGCGCTGCTGGTCGAGGCGGGCCAGCAGGAGCAGGTCCTCGACCAGCAGCCCCATCTGGGCCGCCTGGTCCTCGATCCGCCGCATCAGGCGGTCCAGCTCGGCCGGGTCGCGCGCCCCGCCCTGGCGGTACAGCTCGGCGAAGCCCCGGATGGTGGTCAGCGGCGTGCGCAGCTCGTGGCTGGCGTCGGCCACGAAGCGGCGCATCCGGTCCTCGGACCGGCGGGCGCTGGCCTCGGAGGCGGCCCTGGCCCCGAACGCCGACTCGATCTGGGCGAGCATGGTGTTGAGGGCCCGGCCGAGCCGGCCGACCTCGGTGCGCGGGTCGCGGTCGGGCACCCTGCGGGTCAGGTCGCCGGCCGCGATCGCCCTGGCCGTCTGCTCGATCTCGACCAGCGGGCGCAAGGACGCCCGGACGATGGCCGCCCCCACCCCGGCCAGCACGGCCAGCACGACCAGGCTCACCCCCAGGTCGATGAGCCGCAGCTGGCGGACGGTGGCGTCGATCCCGTCGAGGCTGGCGGCCACGACCACGCTGCCCCCGGAGCCGTCGCGCCGCGGCTCCACGGCGACCCGCCAGCGGCCGTCGCCCCCGGCGGCGGGCACGGTGACCGCCTCGCCGGCGTTGGCCTCGAACCAGGCGGGGTCGTCCGGGACCTGGGGCGGCTGGCGGTCCTGCCCGAGCGGGTTCTCGTCCTTGACGTCGAGCCGGCCGTCGGCGAGGCGGTACTGGACCAGGTACGGGCTCGGCGGCCCCCGGTGCGGCGGGCCGGGGCCGCCGAACCGGGGCGGCCCCTGGCGGGCCGAGCCCACGGCCACCTCCTGGAGCTGGTCGTCGAGGCGTCCCACCAGGTAGCCGTCGAGGGCGGCCACGCTGGCCAGCCCGATCAGCAGCAGCGCGACCGTGACCAGGGCGAGCACGGCCACGATCAGCTTGACCTGAAGGGGGGTCCGGGCCAGCAGGCGCCGCCCCGCGGCCAGCGGCCGCAGGGTCATGGGTCGGGCAGCCGCAGGACGTAGCCGACGCTGCGGATGGTGTGGATCAGCCGGGGCTCGACCGCGTCGACCTTGCGGCGCAGGTACGACACGTACGACTCGACGATGCTGGAGTCGCCCCGGAAGTCGTAGTTCCAGACGTGGTCGAGGATCTGGGCCTTGGACAGCACCCGCCCGGCGTTGGTCATCAGGTAGCGCAGCAGCTTGAACTCGGTCGGGGACAGCTGCACCCGGCGGCCGGCCCGCCAGACCTCGTGGCTCTCCTCGTCCAGCTCCAGGTCGGCCGCGCGCAGCCGGGTCGGGGGCGGGGGCGGCCCGGTGGAGCGGACCCGGCGTAGCACGGCCCGGATGCGGGCGATCACCTCCTCCAGGCTGAACGGCTTGGTCACGTAGTCGTCGCCGCCGATGGTCAGGCCGGTCACCTTGTCCTCGGTGGCGTCCCGGGCGGTGAGGAACAGCACCGGCGTCCGGGTGTCGCCCGAGCGCAGCCTGCTGGCCACGTCGAAGCCGTCCAGGTCGGGCAGCATCACGTCGAGCACGACCAGGTCGGGACGGTGCCGCTGCACCGCGGCCAGCGCCTCCAGCCCGCCGGTGGCCGTGGCCACCTCGAACCCGGCCAGGCGCAGGCTGGCCGACAGCAGCTCGAGGATGTTGGGCTCGTCCTCGACCACCAGCAGCCGGGCCTCCGGTTGGGTCTCGCTCATGCCCGCCATTCTGACCGGTGTTCCTTGGCGGGGGCTGGCGCGTTCCTGGGAAGTTCCTGGGAGGACAGGCGCCGCCATCCGGGCATAATCTCCTCGACGTCGACACCGCCTGACCGGGGGTGCCCATGGCCTCGAACGACCACACCGCGGGCTTCGGCCCGCTCGAGGGCTCCAAGACCGCCCTGCTGACCACCTTCCGGCCCGGGGGTGAGGCGGTCGGCACGCCGCTGAGCATCGCCGTCAACGGGGACAAGGCCTACTTCGTCACCGCCACCGACAGCGGCAAGGCCAAGCGGCTGGCCCACACCGACCGGGTCACCCTGGCCCCATGCAAGGTCAACGGCACCGTCACCGGCGAGACCGTGCCCGGCCGGGCCCGCCGCGTCCCTCCCCAGGAGCGCCGCACCACCGCCAAGGGCCTGCTCAAGCCCACCCAGGGGTTGTTCTGGAGCCTGCTCGCCTACCGGCTGTTCCACGGCAGGAAGATGGAGCTGTACGAGGTCGTGCCCACTACGAGCACAGGATGACCTCGAGGGTCCGGGGGCCGTGGACGCCCTCGACCCGGTCGAGCTCGATGTCGCTGGTCGCGCTGGGGCCGCTGATCCAGGTCTGGGGGCGGGTCGGGTCGAGGCGGGCCAGGGCTTCGGGGACGCCGGCCACCACCTGGGCGGCGGTCACGACCACCAGGTGGTAGTCGGGGACCAGGCTGAGGATGCGGCGGCCCTGGCCGGACCCGCCGTCGAGCACGATCGTGCCCGTCTCGGCGATGGCCACCGCGCAGCCGGTGAGGACGCCGTCCAGGCCGTCCAGCTGGGCGGCGGTGAGGGGCGGGTCGTCGCCGACCAGCTCGATGCCGGGCTCCAGGCGGTCCAGGCCGGCGGGGAGGATGCCCTGGGCGACGGCGACCCGGCGGGCCCCGCGCTCGGTCAGGGCGGCGATCACGCTGGCCGCGACCAGGGCGGTGGTGCTGCGCCGGACCAGCGCCCGGTAGTCGACCAGCCGGTCCACCAGCAGCTCCAGCAGCTCGCCGGTGGCCAGGCCGCGGGGCTGGTCGGCGGTCCGGTAGTCCCTGGGCGCCGGGGGCGGGGCGGCCCCGTCGGCCAGCGCGGTCCGGATCCGCCCCAGGATCTCCTCGCGGGCGTTCATCGCTTCGCCCACCAGTCCCGGAAGGTCTGGGTCGGCGGCAGGGGGACGTCCCTGGTGGCGGTCCAGGCCGACAGCGGCGGTGGCAGGGTGGAGATGCGGCGGCGCCGGCGGCCCAGCAGCCGGCCCAGCCGGGCCGCCCGCAGCGCGTTCGCCCAGCGGGCCGGGCGCTCCATGGTCCAGGCCGCCGTGGCCATCACCGCCTGCTCGGGGGTGGGCGCCCGCGAGCGCTCGCGCTTGGTGTCGACCACCCGCGAGCGCAGGTGGACCAGCATCTGGGGGATGTCGATGGCCACCGGGCAGACGTCGTAGCAGGCGCCGCACAGGGTCGAGGCGTACGGCAGGGAGGGGTTGTCGGCGACCCCGGTCAGCTGGGGCGAGAGGACGGCCCCGATCGGCCCCGGATAGACGCTGCCGTAGGCGTGGCCCCCGGTGCGCTCGTACACCGGGCAGACGTTGAGGCAGGCCGAGCAGCGGATGCAGCGCAGGGCGCTGCGGCCCTGGGGGTCGGCCAGGGTGGCGGTGCGGCCGTTGTCCAGCAGGACCAGGTGGAACTCCTCCGGCCCGTCGCCGGCGTGGACCCCGGTCCACATGCTGGTGTAGGGGTTCATCCGCTCGCCGGTGGAGGAGCGCGGCAGCAGCTGCAGGAACACCTCCAGGTCGCGCCAGGTCGGGACCAGCTTCTCGATCCCCATGACGGTGATCAGGACCCGGGGCAGGGTCAGGCACATGCGGCCGTTGCCCTCGGACTCGACCACGGCCAGGGTGCCGGTCTCGGCCACGGCGAAGTTGGCCCCCGAGACGGCCACCTGGGCCTCGAGGAACTTGCGCCGCAGGTGCAGGCGGGCCGCCTCGGCCAGGGCCCGCGGCTCGTCGGTCAGGTCGGCCGGCGCCGGCAGGCCGACCCCGGCCATCTCGCGCAGGAAGATCTCGCGGATCTCGGCCCGGTTGCGGTGGATCGCCGGGACCAGGATGTGGCTGGGGCTGTCGTGGCCCAGCTGGACGATCAGCTCGGCCAGGTCGGTCTCCCAGGCGGCGATCCCGGCTTCGGCCAGGGCCTCGTTGAGCCCGATCTCCTGGGTGGCCATCGACTTGACCTTGACCACCTCGCCGGCCCCGGCCGCCCGGACCAGGTCGGTGACGACCCGGTTGGCCTCGGTGGCGTCGCGGGCCCAGTGGACGACCCCGCCGCGGGCGCCGACCTGCTGCTCCAGCTGGACCAGGTAGCGGTCGAGGTTGGCCAGGACCTGGTCCTTGACCGCCGCCCCGGCGGCCCGCAGCTCGGCCCAGTCGGGCACCTCGGCCACCACCTGGGCCCGCTTGGCCCTGATGGTCCCGGTGGCCTTGGCCAGGTTGCGCCGCAGCTGGGCGTCGCCCAGCGCCTCCCGGGCCGCCTCCGGGAACGGCCGGTCGCCGCGCAGGTGGCCCACCCCCGCCGGGGCGGTCGGCATCCCCAGGAAGACCGGTTGGGTCATCGGGCGGGCACCTCCGGCTGCTCGGACCGGGTGGAGGCGAGGATCTCGGCCAGGTGGACGGTGCGGACCCCGGTCCGCAGCCGCGACAGCCCGCCGCCGATGTGCAGCAGGCACGAGCTGTCCGAGGCCGAGCAGACCTCGGCCCGGGTCGAGAGGACATGGTGCATCTTGTCGGCCAGCATGGCCGCCGAGGTGTCGGGGTTCTTGATCGCGAAGGTCCCCCCGAAGCCGCAGCAGGTCTCGGCCTGGGGGAGCTCGACCAGGTCGATGCCGCCCACCTCGCGCAGCAGCCGCAGCGGCCGGTCCCCGACCCGCAGGACCCGCAGGCTGTGGCAGGTGGGGTGGTAGGTCACCCGGTGCGGGAAGTAGGCGCCGACGTCGGTGACCCCGAGCACGTCGACCAGGAACTCCGACAGCTCGAAGGTGCGCGACGCCGTCTCCCGGGCGGCCGCGGCCAGGCCCGGGTCGCCGGCCTCGTCGGCCACCCAGGCGTGCTGGTGGCGGACCGACCCGGCGCACGACCCGCTCGGGGCCACCACCGCCTCGTAGCCCTCGAACGCGGCCGTGTGCCGGCGCACCAGGGGCAGCGCTTCCCTGGTGTAGCCGGTGTTGATGTGCATCTGGCCGCAGCAGGTCTGGGCCAGCGGCACCTCGACGGTGCAGCCCAGCCGCTCCAGCAGCGCCACGGTGGCCTTGCCGACGTCGGGGAACAGCCCGTCCACCAGGCAGGTCACGAACAAGGCGACACGCACGCTCGACCCTCCACCCGAATTGCCGGCTCGTCCGCTTCGGCGCGCCGGACCAGCGTGACGCTACGCCATCCCGCCGCCGGTCGCTGCTCCGCGGGTCATGGTTGCCAGCCAGGCCAGGATGGAACCGCCGCGCAGGTCCCCGGCGCTCAACCGGACCTCCTCACCAGACGTCACCCGACCGCCAGTCGCAGGTGATCGAGGCGGTCGGGTCGAGCTCCCCGGTGGCCGGGGTGCGCAGCACCAGGATGCTCCCGTCCTCCTCGGCCGTCCGCTCCCGGCCCTCCGGCCCCTCGACCCAGGTCGGCCCCTGCCAGGACTCCCACCCCAGCCGCTGGTAGAACCCGGGGATCCCACTGCCGTCGCCCAGCGCCCCCAGCTCGTACTCCCGCTCGATGACCCGCCCCGCCTCCCGCATGACCAGCGTGGCCAGCCCCCGCCCGCGCCGGTCCCCCCGGGTCGCCACCCCCTCGACATACCCCGTCCGCAGCCCCCGCCCCCCGGTGACCAGCACCCGCGGCACCACCGCCCCATGGGCCACGACCGCCCCGTCCTCGGAGGCCAGCACGTGCACGCCCCCGAGGGTGTGCTCCCAGTCGTGCTCGTCGAACCGCCCCCCGAACGCCTCGAACAGCAGCTCCCGCACGGCCTCCAGCTCGCCTTCGGTCAACGCCGCCGTGGCAGCACTCCGCAACCGGATCATGCCGGGGAGGATGCCAGGCCCTGCGCCCGGAGAAAACCGGCCATACTCTTGATCCATGCCAGCAGCCGAGCATGTGCCGCTCGCCGAGGTGCAGAGTCGCCTCTCGGAGGTTGTTGACCGCCTCGAGCGTGGGCATGGCCGCGTGGTCATCACCAAGGATGGCCGTCCGGTCGCCGTCATGCTGAGCCTTGAGGACCTCGAGTCGCTCGAGGAGACCCTCGCGGTCCTGAGCGATCCCGGGTTGGCGACGGCCATCGCCGAGGCCGACGCCGAGGTCGCCGCCGGCGGCGCCACCCGACGGTCGCAACAGGAGGCGCTGGCCGAGATCGAGCGCGGACCGTCGAGACCGGGGCGCCGTTCGAGACCCACCGGTGGGCATCGCGCGGACACCTACCGGCGGGCCTGAGGCCCGCGAGGGGCTCAGGAGGCGGTCTGCTCCCGGGGCGGAGGAACCCGTGATCGGGCCCGAACCCTGCCGGGCCAGTCGCCTGCGCATCCCCACCTCAGCTCTGACGGCCGCGCGGCCAGGTGCCGGCGGACTCGGCGGCCAACGACCCGGACAGGACGATACCCAGGAAGCTGAGCTGGAAGACCGCCGAGGCCTCCAGGCCGAGGGGGATGGTGGCCAGGGCGAGGACGGCCGCGGCGGCACGCAGGTGGTTGGGGCCGAGCCGCAGGGTGCGGCGGAACCCGATGTCGCCGGCCAGGAAGACGGCCACGCCGCCCGACAGCAGCAGGGCGTGGGCCAGGTCCAGGGGGTCGAAGGCGTGGCCGATGGCGTGCTTGAGCCCGGCGGCCAGGACGACGATCCCGAGCAGGATCGGCAGGTGCCAGTAGCCGAACGCCCTGACCGCCACGGCGGCCCGGCGGTCCTCGGGGACGGCCGCCAGGGCCCGCTCGGCGCGGCTGTCGTCGCCGCCGAAGTACGCCCACCACAGGCAGGCCGCCAGCAGCAGGCCGAGCACGGCCACGCTGGTCAGGGCCAGGTCGACGGGCTGGCCGGCGGCGCCGATGCCGATGGCCACCACCGACTCGCCCAGGGCGACGATCACCACCAGGCCGTGGCGCTCGACGAAGTGGGCCGGCGCGATGCGGAAGCCGCCGATGCCGGTGACCAGGGGTGTGACCCACTCCAGGGCGAAGGCCGCCGCCCAGAGCAGGTACCCGGCGGTGCCGCCGGCCACCACGGCGGCGAGGACCAGGAGGGCGGAGGCCAGGTTGAACGGGGCCAGGCGGACCAGAGCCCGGACCGTGTGGGTGACCGAGGTCCGCGAGTACAGCCCGGCGTGGATGCTCACCACCACCAGGTAGGCCAGGCCGAAGGCGAGGTCGTCGCCGGAGAAGGCCTGCGGGATGGCCAGGGCCAGGACCAGGAACCCGGCCATGCCGCCGAGCAGCAGCAGCCGCCGGGCCACCCGGTCGGGGGCGACGGCGTTGGTCAGCCAGGCGTAGCCCCCGTACATCCAGTAGATCACCCCGAGCATCAGGACCACCCGCAGCAGCCCCCGCGGGGTCGGGTCGGCGCTCAGGACCGCGGTCAGCTGGGTGATGGTGAACACGAAGACCAGGTCGAAGAAGAGCTCCAGGGTGGAGACGCGCTCGACCTGCTCGGCCTGCCCGGGTGGCCGGGCCACCTCAGATCCCGGGCTCGGCCGGGAGACGGCCGGCGGTGACGGCCTTGGCCAGGGCCTCGTGGTCGGCCTCGGTCTGGTCGGCATAGGCCCTGGCGAAGCGGGCGAAGGCCCGGTCGGCGCTGTCGCCCTTGCCCAGGTAGGCGGACAGCCTGGTGGCCCCGGTGGAGCGGGCGTGGCCCTTGGCCAGCAGGGTGCCGCAGACCCGGGCGTAGTCCAGCAGGGACGACCCGTCCATGCCGTCGACGGTGATGGCGCCCTTCATGTCGCGGAACTGGCGCACGTAGTAGTCGCGGCCGGCCACGGTGGTCCAGCCGAGCAGCGGGTCGCTGACGGTCTGCAGGGTCTGCTGGTACTCGACCACCCGCTGGCCCTGGTGGGCGTGCCAGGCCGTGTCGCCGTGGACGAACCGGGCCACGCACGACCGCCTGGCCTGCTTGAGCTGGAGGAACACGACGTCGCTCGGGTCGTTGCCCTGGAGCAGGGCCACATACGCGCGCAGGCCGACGCTGCCCACCCCCACCACCTTGTGGGCCAGGTCGACGACCACGTAGTAGCTCAGCACGCGGCGCCAGTGGGGCGGCAGGGTGCCAAGGTATCGCTCCAGGCCGTCGACCAGCCGGTCGGTCTCCCGCTCGGACACATGGGTGAGCAGCGGCGGCTGGTCGACGATGTGGCGGGCCCCGCGGCGCTCGCGGGTCAGCTTGGGCAGGGCCCGGTCGCTGGTCCGGGTCCGGGCCTGCCTGGCCGCCCGCTCGATCTCGCCTCGCAGCGACCAGTCGGCCAGCTCGGCCCGCATCCGGTCGATGTCGAGGCGGTCGAAGGAGCGGGCCAGCAGCGGCTGGCCGGCCAGCTGGCGCAGCTGCCGCCGGTAGGCGTAGGCGCAGCGCAGGGCGGCGTCCTCGCAGGTGTCCTCGGACAGGCCGTTCTGGCGGCCGGCCACCCACACGCTGGTGGCCAGCCGGCGCAGGTCCCACTCCCAGGGGCCGGGGTGGGCCTCGTCGAAGTCGTTGAGGTCGAACACCAGGTCGCGCTCGGGCGAGGCGTAGAAGCCGAAGTTGCCCAGGTGGGCGTCGCCGCAGATGACCGGCTCGATCCCGGTGCGGGGCAGGTGGGCGAAGTCCTCGGCCATCAGCGCGGCCGAGCCGCGCAGGAAGGCATAGGGCGAGGCCAGCATCCGCCCGACCCGCACCGGCACCAGCCGCTGGAGCCGGCCCTCGTGGGCCTCCTCGATCAGGTCGATCGGGTCGGGCCGGTCCTCGGCCGGCCGCCACCGCCCGAGCTCGCCCCGCCTGACCTGCTCGCGCAGGGCCCGCCCGGCCGCCGAACGCTCCTCGCCGGTCGGCAGCGAGGTCCGCAGGACGCCGGTCATCTCAACCTCCCGCTCGTGCCATCCGCCGGCTGCCATGATGCCAGCCGCAGGTGCCACCCCACCCGAGGAGGCTCGATGACGGACCCGACCAGCGCCGGCCCGGACCAGTGGCGGTTCGACGACCTTCACGCGCTGTACGTCAACTGCACCCTGAAGCGCTCCCCTGAGCGCAGCCACACCCAGGGGCTGATCGACCGCAGCCGGTCGATCATGGAGCGCCACGGGGTCGCGGTGGCCGAGCTGCGGGCCGTCGACCACGACATCGCCACCGGCGTGTGGCCGGACATGACCGAGCACGGCTGGCCGAGCGACGCCTGGCCGGCCATCTACCGGCAGGTGCTGGCCGCCGACATCCTGGTGCTGTGCGGGCCGATCTGGCTGGGCGACAACAGCTCGGTCACCAAGCGGGTGATCGAGCGGCTGTACGCCTGCTCGAGCCTGCTCAACGACGCCGGCCAGTACGCCTACTACGGCCGGGTGGCCGGCTGCCTGCTCACCGGCAACGAGGACGGGGTCAAGCACTGCGCCATGAACGTCCTCTACAGCCTCCAGCACCTGGGCTACACCATCCCGCCCCAGGCCGACGCCGGCTGGATCGGCGAGGCCGGCCCCGGCCCCTCCTACCTCGACCCGGGCTCGGGCGGCCCCGAGAACGACTTCACCAACCGCAACACGACCTTCGCCACCTGGAACCTGATGCACCTGGGGGCGCTGCTCAAGCGGGCCGGCGGGATCCCGGCCCACGGCAACCAGCGCTCGGAGTGGGAGGCCGGCTGCCGGTTCGACTTCGACAACCCCGAGCACCGCTGACCCCGGGGAGGTTTCGCTTGGCCCGCTTGGGCCAATATCGTTCAAGTGCGCTCTTGACGCACGGCGGGGAGGACGTACAAAGGAAGGTGGTTGCACAGCCGGCGACACGACCTCGCCAAGTTTGGAGGGCTGCCCGACGTGGCTATGCTGATCGTTGACTCCGGACTGGACGCCGACGTCGCCGCCCGGCTGGAGGCGGCCGGACCCACGGTGGTGCGCCCATGATCGTCACCCTCACCCCCAACCCGAGTGTCGACCGGACGATCGAGGTGGACGCCCTGCACCGGGGGGCGGTGCTCCGGGCCCGGGCCTCGCGGGTCGACCCGGGCGGCAAGGGCGTCAACGTGTCGAGGGCCCTGGCCGCCAACGGACGCAAGACCAGGGCGGTGCTGCCGGGAGGCGGCTGGGAGGGGGAGCAGCTGGCCGCCCTGCTCGCCCCGGCCGACGTCCCGGTGGTGGTCGTCCCGGTCGCCGGGTCGGTCAGGGCCAACGTGAGCGTGGTCGAGCCCGACGGCACCGTGACCAAGCTGAACGAGCCCGGCCCCCAGCTCACCCCCGAGGAGGTCGAGGCCGTGACCGCGGCCACCGTGGCCGCCGCCGCCGACGCCGAGTGGCTGGCCTGCACCGGCAGCCTCCCGCCGGGGGCGCCGATCGACTTCTACGCCCGCGTGATCGAGCGCCTCGGCTCGGCCCAGGTCAAGGTGGCGGTCGACTCCAGCGGGGCCCCGCTGGTCGCCGCCCTGGACGCCGGGCCCGACCTGATCAAGCCGAACCGTGAGGAGCTGGCCGAGGCCACCGGCCGGGCCATCTTCACCGTCGGCGACGTGGTCGCGGCGGCCGAGGAGCTGCGCGGCCGCGGCGTCGGCACCGTCCTGGCCAGCCTCGGGGCCGACGGGGCGGTGCTGGTCGACGCCTCCGGGGCCACCTACGGCTCGGCCACCATCGACCGGGCCCGCAGCGCCGTCGGCGCCGGCGACGCCATGCTGGCCGGCTTCCTGGCCGGCGGCGGAAGCGGCCCCGACGCCCTGCGCGAGGCCCTGGCCTGGGGCGCGGCCGCGGCCAGCCTGCCCGGCAGCCGCATGCCGACCCCCGCCGACCTCGACCACGACGCGGTCACCCTGGCCGACCGCATCGACCCCGACCGCCCCCTCACGGAACGGAGCTGACGCCCATGGCGGACCTCATCACCCCCGACCTGGTCGACCTGGACCTCGCCGCGACCGAGCGCGGCGAGGCGACCCGATCGCTGGCCGAGCGGCTCCAGGCGGCCGGCCGGGTCACCGACCTCGACCAGTTCCTGGCCGACGTGCGCGCCCGCGAGGCCCAGATGCCGACCGGGCTGGAGGGCGGGATCGGCATCCCGCACTGCCGGTCGACGGCCGTGGTCGAGCCCACCCTGGGCTTCGGCCGCAGCACCCAGGGCATCGACTGGGGCGCCGCCGACGGGCCGGCCCACCTCATCTTCCTGATCGCCGCCCCCGAGGGCGGCGGCGCCGAGCACATGGGCATCCTCGCCTCGCTGGCCCGGCGGCTGATCCACCAGTCCTTCAAGGACGCCCTGCTCCAGGCCCCGGACCCCGAGGCCGTCGTCACCCTGGTCAAGAAGGAGGTGCTGGGGCAATGAAGATCGTCGCCGTGACGTCCTGCCCCACAGGGATCGCCCACACCTACATGGCGGCCGAGGCGCTCGAACAGGCCGCCAAGAACGCCGGGCACGAGATCAAGGTCGAGACCCAGGGCGCGGCCGGGGCCGAGGCGGTGCCCGACGCCGACATCGCCGCCGCCGACGCGGTGGTGTTCGCGGCCGACGTGGAGGTCCGCAACCGCGAGCGGTTCGCGGGCAAGCCGCTGGTCCAGACCTCGGTCAAGCGGGCCATCAACGACGCCCCCAACCTGATCGCCGAGGCCGAGGCGGCGGCCAGCGCCGCCCCTGTCGCGGCGACCGCCACGCCGGCGGCCGGAGGCGGCGATGCCGGCCGCCCCGTGCCTCCGACCCCTACCGGGGGGGGCGGCGGGGGCGGTGGGGCGGCCGCCTTCGGGAACCAGCTGCGGGGCTGGCTGATGACCGGGGTCAGCTACATGATCCCGTTCGTGGCCGCCGGCGGGATCCTGATCGCCCTCGGCTTCCTGTTTGGCGGGGGCGCGGTGAAGCCCAAGGTCTACGGCGGCACCTTCGAGGGGGTCACGTACCAGGCCATCACCGACTTCACCCAGGTGGTCCAGAAGGCCGGGTGGGCCGGGCTGCTGTTCCTGATCGGTGCGACGGCGTTCTCGATGCTGGTGCCCATCCTGGCCGGCTTCATCGCCTACGCGATGGCCGACCGGCCAGGCCTGGTCCCCGGCATCGTCGCCGGGCTGCTGGCCAACCTGGTCGGCGCCGGGTTCCTCGGCGGCCTGGTCGGCGGTCTGCTGGCCGGCGCCATCGCCCTGTACCTCGTGCGGCTGAAGGTGCCAAGGGCCTTCGCCGGCATCATGCCGGTCGTGTTCATCCCGTTGGTCGCGACGCTGCTGGTCGGCTTCCTGATGGTCGTGGTCATCGGCAAGCCGATCGCGGCCGCGCAGACCGGCCTGACCAACTGGCTGAACGGGTTGTCGGGCAGCAACGCGGTCCTGCTCGGCCTGCTGCTCGGGCTGATGATGGGCTTCGACCTGGGCGGCCCGGTCAACAAGGTGGCGTACACCTTCGGTCTGGCCGCCCTGGCCAGCGGCAACACCCAGGTGATGGCGGCGGTCATGGCCGCCGGCATGGTCCCGCCGCTGGGGTTGGCCCTGGCCACCGTGCTGCGCAAGCACCTGTTCAGCGACGCCGAGCGCAAGGCGGGCGAGGCGGCCTGGCTGCTGGGGGCGTCGTTCATCACCGAAGGGGCCATCCCCTTCGCCGCCGCAGACCCGATCCGGGTGGTCCCGGCGACGATGGCCGGCGGCGGCGTGGCCGGCGCCCTGTCCATGGCCTTCAAGTGCGGTTCCCGGGCCCCGCACGGTGGGATCTGGGTGATCGGGCTGATCGAGAAGCCGTTGCTGTGGTTCCTCGCCATCGTCATCGGCCTTGCCGTCAGCGCGGCCCTGGTCATCGTGCTCAAGTCGCTCGGGCACCGGGCGTCCGACGAGGAGCTTGAGGCTGAAATGGGGGACGCGAGCCTGCCCGGCCGCCGGACGGCCACCGCCTGAGAGCGAACGTCGACGAGCCCCTGAAGGGCACCGGCCCAACGAAGCGGGGCCCCCCGGCCGGCCCCAGGGCCCCGGGGGGCACCGTGCTCGTTCGGGACCCCGGCTACCATGGCACCGCCCCGGCCATCCGGCCGGGGCACCAGCCATCCCGAAGGAGATCGTCGTGCCCGCACCCAGCCCGTCCGCCGCGGTCGAGCCGGTCGTCGTCCCGGCGGGCACGACGGCGGCCGACGCGGTCGCCGCCGCCGGGCTGAAGCAGGCCGGCCCGGACGCGATCGTGGTCGTCCGCACCCCCGACGGGCGGCTGCGCGACCTGTCGTGGGTCGCCGACGCCGACCTCCGGGTCGAGCCGGTCCCCATGTCCAGCCCCGACGGGCTGGACGTGCTGCGCCACTCCACCGCCCACGTGCTCGCCCAGGCCGTGCAGGACCTGTTCCCCGAGGCCGAGCTGGGGATCGGCCCGCCCATCGAGCACGGCTTCTACTACGACTTCGACGTGGCCAAGCCGTTCCAGCCGGACGACCTGGAACGGGTCGAGGTCCGCATGCGCGAGCTCGTCGCCGCCGGGCAGCCGTTCCGGCGCCGCGTGCTCGCCTCGCCGGCCGCGGCCCGGGCCGAGCTGGCCTCCGAGCCGTACAAGCTGGAGCTGCTGGACGCCAGGGACGAGGCCGACCCCGAGGTCATGGAGGTCGGGGGCGGCGAGCTGACCATCTACGACAACCTCGACGCCGGGACCGGGGAGCGCCGCTGGGGCGACCTGTGCCGCGGCCCCCACCTGCCCTCGACCCGGCTCATCGGCGCCTTCAAGCTGCTGCGCAGCGCCGCCGCCTACTGGCGCGGCAGCGAGCGGAACCCGCAGCTCCAGCGGATCTACGGGACCGCCTGGCCCCGGCGCGAGCAGCTGGAGGCGTACCTGCGCCAGCTCGAGGAGGCGGCCCGGCGCGACCACCGGCGCATCGGCGCCGACCTGGAGCTGTTCACCTTCAGCCGGGAGGTCGGCCAGGGGCTGCCGCTGTGGCTGCCCAACGGCACCATCGTCCGGGACGAGCTGGAGCAGTGGGCCAGGCAGACCGAGCGCCGGCTGGGCTACCAGCGGGTGGTCACCCCCCACCTGACCCGCGAGGACCTCTACTACCTGTCCGGGCACCTGCCCTACTACCGCGACGACCTGTACGCGCCTATCGACATCGAGGGCGTGCAGTACTACCTGCGGCCGATGAACTGCCCCCACCACCACATGGTCTACAAGGCCAGGCTGCGCAGCTACCGGGAGCTGCCGCTCAAGCTGGCCGAGTACGGGACCGTGTACCGGTTCGAGCGCTCGGGGCAGCTGCACGGGCTGATGCGCACCCGGGGGTTCACCCAGAACGACGCCCACATCTACTGCACCCACGACCAGGCCAAGGACCAGTTCCTCGAGGTCATGCGGATGCACGACGACTACTACCGGGCCCTCGGCATCACCGACTTCTACATGGTCCTGGCCCTGCGCGACCCCCACAACAAGGACAAGTACCACGACGACGAGGCCATGTGGACCGACGCCGAGCGGATCACCCGCGAGGCCATGGAGGAGTCCGGGATCCCCTATGTCGAGGACGTGGGCGGGGCCGCCCACTACGGGCCCAAGGTCGACTTCATGATCCGGGCCGTCACCGGCAAGGAGTTCGCCGCCTCGACCAACCAGGTCGACCTCTACACCCCGCAGCGCTTCGGGCTGGGCTACACCGCCTCGGACGGCAGCGAGCAGCCGGTGGCGGTCATCCACCGGGCCCCGCTGGGCTCGCACGAGCGGTTCGTGGCCTACCTGACCGAGCACTACGCCGGGGCGTTCCCGGTCTGGCTGGCCCCCGAGCAGGTCCGCGTCGTCCCGATCGTGGGCGAGCTGGCCGGCTACGCCGGCGAGGTCCGCGACCTGCTGGTCGAGGCCGGGTTCCGCGCCGACGTCGACGCCGGCGACGGCCGGCTCAACGCCAGGATCCGCACGGCCATCACCCGCAAGATCCCGCTGATCGTGGTGGTGGGCCGGCGCGAGGCCGAGGGCCGCTCGGTCTCGGTGCGCTACCGTTCCGGCGAGGAGGTCTCCATGGCCCTGGGCGCCTTCCTGGAGCACGTCACCGAACTGGTGCGCAGCAAGAGCCTGGACGGGGCCGGCCACCTCCCGTAGCCGGCCGGCTCGGGCGAACCACACCCTTGACACCTTCCGGGCGGCTGTGCACACTACCAGGAGTTGGAACGTTCCAACAGGCCCCGCCCCCCCGTCCGCCCGCACCCGTCCTGGAGGATGTCATGGAGATGCTCATCGGCGGCCGCTGGCAGCCGGCCGCCGGATCGCGCCGGGTCGAGGAGGTGACCTCGCCGTTCGACGGGACCGTGGTCGGCACCGTGCCGGTGGGGACGGTCGAGGACGTGGACGCGGCCCTGGCCGCCGCCCAGGCCGGGGCCGAGCGCTGGCGGCGGACCCCGGCCCACGAGCGCATGCGGGTGCTGCTGCGGGCGGCCGAGCTGGCCGACGAGCGGGCCGAGGCGACGGCCCGGCTGATCAGCGGCGAGTCGGGCAAGACCATCACCGAGGCCAGGGGCGAGGCGTCGCGCTCCGGTGACCTGATCCGGCTGGCCGCCTTCGAGGGCACCCAGCTCTACGGCGACAGCCTGCCGCTGGACGCCAACCGCGGCACCGGGCAGGACAAGATCGGCTTCACCCTGCGCCAGCCCTGCGGGGTGGTGGTGGCCATCACCCCGTTCAACTACCCGGCCCTGCTGGTGCTCCACAAGCTGGCCCCGGCCCTGGCCGCCGGCAACGCGGTCGTCCTCAAGCCGGCCCGGAACACGCCCCTGACCGCCCTCGCCCTGGCCGGCTGCTTCGTCGACGCCGGCCTGCCCGACGGCGTCCTGTCGGTCGTCACCGGCCCCGGCGGGACCCTCGGGGACGCCCTGGTCA
>Ga0307302_10000321_pt1 | contig 21608 bp, 16 predicted proteins | sample ER_DNA_183_FD_194490 | JGI IMG/M metagenome (GOLD analysis project Ga0307302, IMG submission 194490) | Bulk soil microbial communities from the East River watershed near Crested Butte, Colorado, United States - ER_DNA_183 | ecosystem: Environmental > Terrestrial > Soil > Floodplain | place...
CGACGGCGAGATAACTTTTCGCGCCGATTGACTGCACGTCATACAGCACGATCGGCTTGCCAAAGCTGGGTGCTTCCGCGAGTCGCACGTTACGGGGGATCGTGACATTGAACATGCGGCCGCCGAAATACTCCTTCGCCTCTTCAGCGACTTGCTTGCAGAGATTGAGACGCGCGTCGTACATCGTCAGCAGCACGCCTTCGATCGCCAGCGCGGGATTGAAATTGCGCTGGACGAGCTTCACCGTGTTGAGGAGCTGCGAGAGACCTTCGAGCGCGTAGTACTCGCACTGAATCGGAATGATCACGCTGTCCGCGGCCGTCAGCATGTTCAGGGTGATGAGGCCGAGCGACGGCGGGCAGTCGATGATGACGTAGCCGTATTCGTCGCGCAGATCGCGCAGCGCCTCGCGCATGCGCGTCTCCCGGGCGCTTTGATTGACGAGCTCCAGCTCGGCGCCCACCAGGTCCTGAGTCGCGGGGACGACGTCGAGATCCGGGAAGTGCACGTGGGGGAAGCGCGACTGCACCAGCGGCGCACCATCAATCAACGCGTCGTAGAGCGACTTTCGGATGCGATCGCGCTCAATGCCGACGCCGCTTGTCGAGTTGCCTTGGGGATCGGCATCGATGAGCAGCGTCTTGCGCTCGGCGGTCGCAAGCGAGGCCGCGAGGTTTACAGCGGTCGTCGTTTTGCCGACGCCGCCTTTTTGGTTGGCAATCGCAATTACGCGTGACATTATAAATTATTATGCCGCAATGAGTTGTGTAGCTCGCGAATTCACGCGAGTTCAATATACGTTCGTTTCACGTGAAACGAAAGAGCATACGTTTCACGTGAAACTGCAACATTCGGAGCCTAGGCGACCCGGCGGCGCCAGCGCGTGGCCTCGAGGACGAGGTTGTGGAGATCACTGGGGGTGACACCCGGTACGCGCGCGGCCTGCGCGAGCGAGCTGGGACGGACGCGGTCGAGCTTCTGGCGCGCTTCGGTCGCCAAGGTGCGCAGCTCGAGGTAGGGCAGGTCCGAGGGCAGGACAAACGCCGCGAGCTCCGCCAGGCGCGCCGCGGCCTCGCGCTCCCGCGCCAAATAGCCGTCATACTTGATTTCGATTTCGGCGGCGACGATCGCCTCGGCGGCGAGGTCGGCTCCGACGCCGGCAGCGGCGAACAACGCGGCGAGCGAAACGCCGGGCCGTTTCGCAATTACAGCAATGCGATCACCCTCCACCAAACTCGTACCGCTCCCCGCGAGTGGACCGGCTGCCGCTTCCGGGCTGATCGTTGTCTCGCGCGCGACGCGTAGCGCCGATTCCTCCGCTGCCAGCCGCCGTTCCGCCGCACGCAGCTCATCGTCGGTCAACAGACCGAGCTGCTCCGCTAGGCGGAGCAGGCGGCGCAGCGCGTTGTCCTGCCGGAGCAGCAAACGGAATTCGGACCGCGACGTGAACAGACGGTACGGCTCATCGACTCCACGCGTCACCAGGTCGTCGACGAGCACTCCGATGTACGCGTCGTCACGCCCCAGGACGACCGGCTCGGCACCGCGGATCCGGCGCACGGCGTTGATCCCGGCCACGACGCCTTGGCCCGCCGCCTCCTCGTAGCCCGTCGTGCCGTTGATCTGACCGGCGAAGAAGAGGTGCTCGACCGTCTTCACCTCGAGCCACGGCGTGAGCTGCGTCGGAGGATAGTAGTCGTACTCGATGGCGTAACCGGGGCGCGTCATCCGTGCACGCTCGAGTCCGGGTACGGCGTGCAAAAACTCGAGCTGCACCGCGACGGGGAGGGAAGTCGAAAGTCCGTTCACATACAGCTCGGTCGTGTCGAGTCCCTCGGGCTCGAGGAAGATCTGGTGACGCGTTGCCTCGGGGAACTTCACGATCTTGTCCTCCACCGAGGGGCAGTATCGCGGACCGCGACCGCTGATCGCGCCACCGTACAATGCCGACTCCTTCAGATGACGCTGGATGATGTCCTTCACTTCCTCGCCGGCCCACGTGATCCAGCAGGGGACCTGACGCGGCCGCTCGATGCGCTCGTGGAACGAGAAGCGGAACTCAGCGCTGTCGCCGTCCTGTCGCTCGACCTTACTCCAATTCACAGAACGGCCATCGACACGCGGCGGCGTACCGGTCTTAAAACGCGCTACTGTAAGTCCAATGTTTTCAATGACTTGTGCCATCTCAATGGATGGCTGATCGCCGGCACGGCCGGCGGGGATTTGCGTGTCCGTGCCGAGGTGAATGCGACCGCGAAGGAAGGTGCCGGCAGTGATGATGACGGCGCGCGCGTTGAACCGGCGACCGTCTCCCGTCTCGACGCCGGTGACGCGAGTGCCCAGCCGATCGAAGAGCAGATTTGTGGCCATGCCCTGCGAAAGCTCGAGGGCAGGGAATTGCTCGAGCAACGAGCGGACGGCGCGACGGTAGAGGGTCCGGTCGCATTGCGCGCGCGGCGCCCAGACTGCCGGGCCCTTGGAGCGATTCAGCATCCGGAACTGGATGGTCGCGCGATCGGCGGCGCGGCCCATGATGCCGCCCAGGGCATCGACCTCGCGGACGACCGTACCCTTCGCGATACCGCCGATGGCGGGATTGCAGGACATCTGACCGATTGTGTCGAGGTTGGAGGTAAGCAGTAGCGTGTGCGCGTTTAGACGGGCGCACATTGCTGCCGCTTCCGTTCCCGCATGACCACCACCCACCACGATGACGTCGTAGTCCAACACCATACAGCAAAGATAGAGGGGAGCGAGGCGGCTAGGCAGACGCCTCAGGGAGACGCCGAGAGGCCGAGCGGCTGAGGGGCTGTGAGGAGCGAGTGGTCATGAGGCGCGAGGGATGGGGAGCTTTCCGGCGGCGCCACTGACCTTTCGGAGCAGGCCGTAAAGCGTTCGTCCGGTTTCGTCCGTCAGTGCTTCGAGCCGCCCGAAATCCGCCGCGGAGATGTATTCCAGTTCCCTCGCGATCCCCAAGATCGTTTCGACTTCAGCGAGAGAACCACGAGCGATGTCAAAGAAACGCCGAGCATCGCGTGAGCCGTATCGCCTGTTGCCTTCAGCAATGTTGAGCGGCACGCTATAGCACGCGCGGCGCAACTGATCGGCGAGCCCTGTCTGCTCGTAGTCTGGAAGGCTCTTTGATATGCGGACGCAGTCGATCGCAAGTCGTTGAGCATGCTGCCACGCTTTCAGCGTTTTGTAATGAGCCATGCGACATACTATGACCAGAGACAAAAGGCACGGCACCGAATTCACGCATGCCGTGCCTTTCTAACGCCTGGTTCCTCGTGTCCCCTCAGCCGCTCGGCCTCTCGGCGTCTGACTCAGCGTCTGCAGCCTAGTCTTTGCATGTCCTCGCTTTGTCGTTAGGCCGTCCTTACCCAGCGGACCAGCTCTTTAATGGTCGGTCGCTTGCCCGTCATCAGTATCCCGACCCGATAAATCCGTGCCGCGATCCACGTCACGCCCAGGATCCCGACCACGAGCATCGCCAATGAGGCGACCAGCTCGCCCGTTCCCATGCTGCCGGCCGTCCAGCGGACTGGCGTCGCGATCGGGGACGTGAACGGCACCACCGACAGTGTGCGCGCGAAGGTCGAGCTGGGATCGTTGGTCAGTCCGATGATCGACAGGTACGCAATCATGAGCAGGTACGTCACCGGCTGCTGCGCCTGGCGCGCTTCCTGCTCGTTACTCGACATCGCCCCGACGGCGGCGAACATCGAGGAGTACAGGAGGAAGCCGCCCAGGAAGAACGCCATGAACACGGCGAGGGTCGCAAACGGGATGTGCGGCAGCGTCATGGTTTGCGCGGAAGCAGTATCCGCACCCAGGGCGCGTGCGATGGGGACGCGCAGGCTGATCAGCAGCCGCGCCGAGACGCCCCAGATGACGAACTGGAAAAACGATACCGCCCCGGCGCCGATCACCTTGCCCAGCATGAGCTGGAACGGTCGCAGCGACGAGACGAGAACCTCGATGATACGGGTGGTTTTCTCCTCCAGCACGGAGCTCATGACGTTCACGCCGTACAGCAGGATCGCCATGAACAGGAGAATCGCCATCACGTAGGCCAGGATGAACGACTCGCCCGCGCTCTCCTTGGTGCACGCCCCCCGCTGGCACTTTTTCTGATCCAGGGTAACCCTGAGTGCCTGAGCCCAATCGACGACGGCTGGGTTCACGCCCTTGCCTTCGAGGCGCGCCTTTTCGACCACCCGATTCAGGGTACGCTGCAGCTCTTCAGTAGTCTGCAGTGAGAGATTCGACGCGCGGTACTCCGCCTTGCCGTCGGCAGGCAGGGAGTCATCGACGATCAGAAAGCCGTTGAGTTGCTTGGCTTCCACGAGGGTCGTCAACGAGTCGAGGACGGCAGGACCGAGTTTCACGCCGTCTGCGCGAATTGTCCTGCTCGCGCCAAGCGCCTCCACGATCCGCGTTCCGTAGCCGAGCTTCCCCGCGTCCACGATGGCGATGTTGCGAACCCCACCCCCCACGGACTGCATGATCTGGAAGACGATGATTCCGGCGAACAAGACCGGACCCAGGATGGCCGAGACCCAGAACCACTTGGTGCGAACGCGTTCGACGAACTCGCGGCGAATGATCGCCCAGACCTTATGCACGAGCGCCCTCCCGCGCGGGTTCGGCGCCCGGGACCGCGGCGGCCGTGGCGGCCTCCGGTCCCACCAAATCGACGAAAATCTTGTGGAGCGAAGCACTCGCCAGCTCGAACCGCGCGAGGCGCGCGCCGGACTCGACCAGCGCCTTGAGAATCTCCTGGGCATCGGCAGCGGGAGCCAGCTCGAGCTCCGCCTGCTGGCCAAAGTCCTGGAACTTGGCCACCAGGCGCCGGTCCCCGAAGATCTGCTGCGCGTTCCCCTGACTGCCGTCGAACACGACGATGACATGCTTGCCGCCGTGTGTGCTCTTCACCTCCGCGAGGGTGCCGTCGATCAGCTTCTTGCCGCGCGCGATGATGCACAGGCGGTCGCACAGCTTCTCGGCGTGTTCCATGATGTGCGTGGAGAAGAGCACCGTCTTTCCCTGGCGCCGGTAGTCGATCACGGTGTCGCGGAGCACCTGCGAGTTGACGGGATCGAGACCGGAGAATGGCTCGTCGAGAATCACGAGCTCGGGATCATGCAGTACCGTCGAAATGAACTGCACCTTCTGCTGCATCCCCTTGGAGAGATCGGAAACCTTGCGCAGCCGCCAATCGGCAAGACCCAGGCGGTCCAACCAGTCGAGCGCGCGGGTGCGGGCAGTGCGGCGCGCCACGCCCTTGGCCTCCGCGAGAAATACGAGCACGTCCAGGACGCGCATCTTGGGATACAGCCCGCGCTCCTCGGGCAAGTACCCGATCCGCGCGGAATTCGCGCGCCCGCCCCCAACCTGACCGAACAGCCGGACCTCGCCGCCGTCAGGCTCGTAGATGTCCATGATCATGCGCAGCGTCGTCGTCTTACCGGCGCCGTTGGGGCCGAGCAAGCCGTAGATGATGCCGGAGGAAACACTCAGGGAAAGGGAATCGACCGCGGTGTGTCCCGCGAAGCGCTTGGTGACGCGGTCGACGATGACGGGTTCTGACATGCGGGGAAACTATTAGGAAGGTAAAGCGACGCTAGGGTGAGGCGACGCTACGATACTACGACGCTAGGACGCCAAACAGTTCGCCGGCCTTACGCACGGCCGTCACGAGGGCGTCGATGTCGTCGACGTCATTATAGATATAGAAGGACGCACGCGCCGTGGCGGCGACGCGGAGCCGGCGCATAAGCGGCTGCGTGCAGTGATGGCCGGCGCGAATACAGACGCCGTCCTTGTCCAGGATCGTCGCCAGGTCGTGCGGATGAATGTCGCCGTAGGTGAACGGCACGACGCCGGCACGATGCTCACGCGGTCCATAGACCGTGACACCCTCGATCTGGGACAGCCGCTCGATCGTCAGGCGGGCGAGCTCCTGCTCGTGCGCCGAGACGTTGTCCAATCCCAGCTGCTCGAGATAGGCGATGGCCGCGCCCAGCCCCACGGCGGCCTCCACGTTCGGCGTCCCGCCTTCGAACTTGTGAGGGATCTTGTTCCAAGTGGAACGGTCGTCCCACACCCGCTCGATCATCTCGCCGCCACCGTGATAGGGGGGCATCGCCTCGAGCAGCGCCGGCTTCGCGATCAGCGCCCCGCTCCCCATGGGGGCGAGCATCTTGTGGCCGGACAGCGCGTAGAAGTCGGAATCGATCGCCTGCACGTCCACCCGGAGGTGAGGGGTGGACTGCGCCCCGTCCACCACGGTGACCGCACCGGCAGCGTGCGCGAGCCTATTCAGCTGCGCGGCCGGATTCACAGTCCCCAGCGAATTCGAGACGTACGGGAAGGCGACGATCTTGGGCCTCGCCTCGAGCGCCCGCCCGAAGTCGGACAGGTCGATCCGACCGTCTTCCGTGATCTCGACCATCCGGAGCGTGGCGCCTTTCTCCTGACACAGGATCTGCCACGGCACGATGTTCGAGTGATGGTCCATCGCCGTAACGACGACCGTATCCCCGCGCCCCACATTGGCACGGCCCCACGACGCGGCGACCAGATTGATGGACTCCGTGGTGCCGCGCGTGAAGACGACGCCTTCCCGGGCCCACGCGTTCACGAACCGGGCGACCGCGGTGCGGGCGGCCTCGTAAGCGTCCGTGGCCTCGACCGCGAGCGCATACGCGCCGCGGTGCACGTTGGCGTTGTGGAAGCTGTAGTAGTGGACGATCGCGTCGATGACCTTGCGCGGTTTTTGACTGGTCGCCGCGTTATCGAGATAGACGAGCCGGCTCCCGTTCTCCTGCTTCGTGAGAATCGGGAAGTCGGGCCGGATCCGCGCGGTATCGAGCATCAGAAGTCCTTGGCCGACTCGGTCGTCACGGGCTCGGCGCGGTTCTGCAACGCCGCGTGCAGCGCGTGCCACGCCAGGTTCGCGCACTTGATGCGGCTGGGAAACGCACGCACGCCCGAAAACGCCGCCAGCTTGCCCGGCGCATTCGCGCCGCCGGCGAGCATATCGCGAAACGCCTCGAACATCGTTTCGGCGTCCTTCACCGGCTTTCCCTTCACGGCGTCGGTCATCAGCGACGCCGAGGCCTTCGAGATCGCGCAGCCCGAGCCCTGCGGCATTTGAAATCCGATATCGCGGATGGTATCGCCGTCGAGCTGCACGAATAATTGGATGCGGTCGCCGCACAGCGGATTGTTGCCCTCGGCCCGGCGATTCGCCGACTCCAGCCGCTTGAAGTTCCGCGGACTGCGGTTGTGATCGAGGATGACTTGCTGGTAGAGGTCGCCCAGGTCGCTCATGGCTCCGCCAGACGACCCCGCACTATCGCGTCGAGCTCCGCGCGCAGCGGAGCCACGCCCATGCGGCCCAGGATCTCGGCGGCGAACCCGTAGGTCAGCACTCGGCGGGCCTCGCGCTCGCCAATGCCACGGCTGCGGAGATAGAAGAGCGCCCGCGGATCGAGCGGTCCTACCGTCGAGCCGTGCGTGCACTTCACGTCGTCGGCGTAGATCTCGAGCTGCGGCTGGCTGTCGGCGTGCGCGTCAGTCGAGAGCAACAGGTTGTTGTTGGTCTGCTTCGAATCGGTCTTCTGCGCGCCCGGCCGGACGATGATGCGTCCGGTGAACACGCCGCGCGACTTCCCGTCGAGCACGCCGTTGAAGTACTCGTGGCTCTCACAGTGGTCCGCCGCATGGTCGATCGTGGTGTGATGATCGGCATGCTGCTCGCCGGCGAGCAGGTACAGCCCGTTCAGAATCAGCGTCCCACCCGGACCCGCCATGACGGCGCCGATGTCGTGGCGCGCGAGCGCGCCGCCGAATGCGACCGTGTGCAGGTTGACCGTGCTGTCCCGGCCTTGATGCGTTTGCGTGGTGGCTACGTGATAAGCGCGGGGACTCTCGCGCTGGACGCGATGATAGTCTACCCTGGCTGAGTCCCCGACCACGATTTCGGTGACGGTGTTCGTCCAATACGGGGCCTTCGCCTCGCTCAGCGACGCGTAGGTCTCGACGATGCTCGCGCGTGCTTCACGCTCGAGGACGACCAGATTACGAGGATGGGTGACCACAGGCTTCCCGCCCGTCGATAGGAACAACAGCTGGATCGGCTCCACGATCGTCGCCTTGGCCGGCACGTGAACGAATGCTCCGTCGCTCACGAACGCGGTATTCAGCGCGGAGAAGGGCCGGTCCTGCGTAGCGGCGTACTGGCCGAGATGCTGGCGGACGAGATCCTGTCGATGCGTAACGACGTGGGCCAAACTCTGAACGTCGTCGAAAAACGGCGTCGAGAGAGAGGGTTGAAAAAAACCGTCAACAAAAACCAGACGGTACCCGGCCTCGAAAAGCAAAAACGGCCGGATGTCCTCGAGCGTCGGGATACGGGCAGGAGGCTTCGCCAGCTCAAAGGCGCCTTCGGCGATCGGCGCGACGCTCGTGAAGCGCCACGCCTCCTGCTTCATGTTGGGAAAGCCCAGGTCGCCGAAGCGGGCGATCCCGCCTTCGCGCAGATCTTTGAGCCAGGCAGGAACGCGGGACGCACCGTTGGTCGCCCACGCGTGATAGGAACCGACGAGCCGTTCTACCGAGCCAGTTTTCACTGCCATCGTCACGACACCATTACACCATCACGCAGCCAGTCGTAGCCGCGCGACTCGAGTTCCTGGGCCAATTCGGGCCCGCCGGACTTCACGATCCGGCCGTCGGCGAGGACATGCACCACGTCGGGCGTGATGTAGTTCAGGAGCCGCTGGTAGTGCGTCACGATCAAGAACGAGCGATCGGGGCTCCGCAGCTTGTTCACGGTTTCCGCGACGGTTTTCAACGCATCGATGTCGAGCCCTGAGTCCGTCTCATCGAGGATCGCCAGGCGCGGCTCGAGCACCGCGAGCTGCAGGATCTCATTGCGCTTCTTTTCGCCGCCGGAGAACCCCTCGTTCACGGGACGATTCATCATCGAGTCGTCCCAACCGATTGCCTTGAGCTTCTGTTCGAGAAACTGCAGGAAGTCGATCGGGTCGAGCTCCGGTTCCCCCCGCTCCCTGCGAAGCGCGTTCAGCGCCGACCGAAGGAAATAGGAATTCGTGATGCCGCGAATCTCCACCGGATACTGGAACGCGAGGAAGACACCTGCGCGCGCACGCTCCTCGGGTTTCATGCCGAGCAAATCCTTGCCCTCGTACGTCGCGGTCCCGGCGAGCACCGTGTACGCCGGATGCCCGGCCAGCACCTGGGCGAGCGTGCTCTTGCCCGAGCCGTTCGGGCCCATGATCGCGTGGACTTCGCCCTTGCGAATCGTGAGATCCACACCCTTGAGGATCTCGGTTCCTGCGACCGCGACGCGCAGCCCTTTGACCTCGAGCATTACCCGACGCTCCCCTCAAGACTGATCCCGAGCAACCGCGTGGCTTCGACGGCGAACTCCATCGGCAGCTCCTTGAATACTTCCTTGCAAAAGCCGTTGACGATCATCGAGACCGCATCCTCGGCGGACAGGCCGCGCTGACGCAGATAAAAAATCTGATCCTCGCCGATCTTCGACGTGGACGCCTCGTGCTCCATGATCGCCGTGCTGTTGCGCACGTCGATGTACGGGAAGGTGTGCGCGCCGCACTTGTCACCGATGAGCATCGAGTCGCACTGCGAATAGTTACGCGCGCCCTCGGCGCCCTTCATGATCTTTACGAGACCGCGGTACGTGTTCTGCCCGCGACCGGCCGAAATACCCTTCGACACGATGGTCGAGCGCGTGTTCTTGCCGAGGTGGATCATTTTGGTGCCGGTGTCGGCCTGCTGCTTGTGGCTCGTGACCGCGACCGAGTAGAACTCACCAATCGAGTTATCGCCCTGGAGGATGCAGCCCGGATACTTCCACGTGATCGCCGATCCGGTCTCGACCTGCGTCCACGAGATCTTGGAGTTCGCACCGGCGCACTTGCCGCGCTTCGTGACGAAGTTGTAGATCCCGCCTTTTCCTTCTTCGTCGCCCGGATACCAGTTTTGGATCGTCGAGTACTTGATCGTGGCGCGCTCGAACGCGACGAGCTCGACGACCGCGGCGTGAAGCTGATTCTCGTCCCGCATCGGCGCCGAGCAGCCCTCGAGGTAGCTCACATAGCTGCCCTCATCCGCGATGATGAGCGTCCGCTCGAACTGGCCGGTCGATGACGCGTTGATGCGGAAGTAGGTCGACAGCTCGAGCGGACAGCGCACACCCTTCGGCACGTAGACGAAGGAGCCGTCGGTAAAGACGGCAGTATTCAGCGCCGCAAAGTAATTGTCGTTGTGCGGCACGACAGTGCCGAGATACTTCTGGACGAGCTCGGGGTGCTCGCGGATCGCCTGCGAGATGGGACAGAAAATCACGCCGAATTTGGCGAGCTCCGCCTGAAACGTCGTCGCGACCGAGACGCTATCGAAGACCGCATCGACCGCGACGCCGGTAAGGCGCTTCTGCTCCTCGATCGGAATTCCCAGTTTCTCGAAGGTTGCGACCAGCTTGGGGTCGACCTGATCGAGCGAATCGAGCTTGGGAAGCTTCTTGGGGGCCGCGTAGTAGCTGATCGCCTGATAGTCGATCGGCCCGTACTTCACGTTGGGCCAATGCGGCTCGGACATCTTGAGCCAGTTGCGATAGGCCTTCAGCCGCCACTCCAGCATCCATTCCGGCTCGCCCTTCTTGGCCGAAATCAGGCGGATCACGTCCTCGTTCAAGCCGGCCGGCACGACCTCGGATTCGATGTCGGTGACGAAGCCGTACTTGTACGGTTGCTGGACGTGGGCTTCAATACTGGTCATGGCGCCTCGAAGTTATTCGCTGACATATAGTTCCGGTATCCTAATAACTTTGTCGGGATTGTCAACTTACAACTGACTGCGTGGAGAGGCGTGAAAGGGCGTGAAACGGCGTGCTTGCAGCCACGCATTTGCACGCCTTTTCACGCCTCTCTACGCCTTTTTTTGGGGGGTCGTCAGTAGATGTCTCGATTCCACTCTCGGACGAGCCGCTCGTAGTCGTCCGGCGTATTGATTTGGTCGATCACCGCTGGATCGTCGACGGGGACCGCCACCACTTCCTTCTCATGCTCATGCAGGACTGCCCGCGCGCCCGCGCGCGTCGCTTCCGGGCTCTCCAGCAGCTCGCCGAACAACGCGGACCCCCAGATCACGGGATGGCCCCGCCGCTCTGCAAACGTCGGGACGACCGCGGGCGCGCCGGTTCGGCGGTGCGTCTCGAGGATACGCTCGACCGTCGTGACGCGGACATGTGGCAGATCGACGGGCCAAACGAGCACCGCGCTGGGTTGGAGCGGCTGCAACGCGCGCAGCGCCCCTCGGAGCGAGGCGATAGGGCCGGTTTCGGGCTCGGGATTCTCTACGATCATGCAGTCGTGACCTGCAAAAATGGGCTGGATGCGGGGGGCGTCGGGCCCGACGACGACGACTCGCGTTTTGACCTCGAGCGCTTCCAATGCCTCCAGGATTCGGACGACGAACGGGAGGCCCAAGAAATCCAGCAGGGCTTTAGGAGAGCCCATCCGGGCCGACCTGCCAGCCGCCAGCACGACGCCCGCTAAGCTCATAGGGGTTATGACTCTACGCGCTCAGGTGGCCAGTTGGCTAGAGGTAGTTGCATGCGGCGCGGAAAGGGGCAATTTTGGCGCGCTCACATGACAGCTCGACGCATTCGCCAACTCGGCGACCCGATCCTGCGGGTTCGCTGCACTCCGGTGGAAGATCCCAAATCGCCGGCGGTGCGGCTCTTGTCCGATGATCTGCGGGACACGCTGCGCACCGCACGCAAGAAATACAACATGGGCCGTGCGCTGGCCGCGCCACAGATCGGCGCACCGGTGCGCGTCGTTCTGGTGGAGATCGGAAAATTCCGCGCCACGATGATCAATCCGGAAATCACGGATGTCGGCGCCGAAGATTTCCAGGTGTGGGACGACTGCTTCTCGTTCCCCAACCTGCTGGTTCGCGTGACGCGCGCGTACAAGGCGACGCTGCGCTACACCGACCTGAAGGGCAAGATCGTGACGATGGACCTCGAGGGGCCGATGGCCGAGCTGCTCCAACACGAGCTCGATCACCTGGATGGCATCCTCGCCCTCGACCAGCCCAGCGGGCTCGACCCGTTCGCGAACAAGGCGGAATGGGAGAAACACCACAAGCCCACCGAGCGGTACGGACCCCCGAGACCTCGCGAGGTTTAGAACCAGCTACATTCCGTTCATTGACAGGGGTGCCCACCACGTTGGTGGGCTGAGATCACACCCTTAGAACCTGATCCGGTTCGTACCGGCGAAGGGAGCTCCGCATGACCTGCCGCACCCAGATGTTTTTCGCCCGTCAGGGCACCGTCACCCCCGAGATGCAGCGCGTCGCCGAGCGGGAGGGACTCCCGCAGGAGACGATTCGCGACGAAGTGGCGATCGGGCGCCTCATCATCCCCGCCAACGTCAATCATCTGAGCAAGCGCCTCGATCCCATGGCGATCGGCAAAGTCGCCAGCGTCAAGATCAACGCCAACATCGGCAACTCGGCAGTCGAGTCCGACATCGAGGGCGAGCTCGAGAAGCTGCACCACGCCGTCCACTACGGCGCCGACACGGTGATGGATCTGTCGACCGGCGGCAACATCGATGCGATTCGCGAGGCGATCATTGCGGCCTCGCCGGTGCCGATCGGCACGGTGCCGATTTACCAGGCCATCCAGATCGCGGGCGACATCACGAAGCTGACGGCCGACGACATCCTCGACAACATCGAGCATCAGGCGCGGCAAGGCGTGGACTATGTCACCGTGCACGCCGGCATTCTCCGCGAGCACGTCGGCCTCGCGCTCGGTCGCGTCACCGGGATCGTCAGCCGCGGCGGGTCGTTGATGGCGTACTGGATGACGCAGCACGGCAAGCAGAATCCGCTGTACGAGCACTACGACCGGTTGCTCGACATCGCGCGCGAGTACGACGTCACGCTGTCGCTGGGCGACGGGCTACGTCCCGGCTCGATTGCGGACGCGACCGACAAGGCGCAGCTCGCCGAGCTCACCGTGTTGGGCGAATTGACGGAGCGCGCCTGGAAGCAAGACGTCCAGGTGATGATCGAAGGGCCGGGGCACATTCCCATGCATCAGATCGAAGTGAACGTGCGGCTCGAAAAAGAGCTGTGTCACGAGGCGCCGTTCTACACGCTCGGCCCGCTCGTGACGGATGTCGCGCCCGGTTACGACCACATCACGTCGGCGATCGGGGCGGCGATGATCGGCTGGTTCGGCGCCGACATGCTGTGCTACGTCACGCGCAAAGAGCACCTCGGCCTGCCGAATGCCGAGGAGGTGCGGGAGGGCGTGATCGCCTACAAGATCGCCGCGCATGCCGCGAACATCGCGCGCCGGCGGCCTGGGGCGACCGAACGGGACGACGCGCTATCCCGCGCGCGCTATGCGTTCGACTGGAACGAGCAGTTCCGGTTGTCGCTCGATCCCGCCCGGGCGCGCGAGCTGCACGACGAGGCGCTCCCGGCCGAGTACTTCAAGAGCGCGGAGTTTTGTGCGATGTGCGGACCGAAGTTCTGCTCGATGCACATCACGCGGGAGATCGAGCGGTCGCTGGGGTTGCGCGAGCCGCAGGAAAAACCGTCGCGGGAGGTCGTTGGAGCCGACTAAGGTGAGACGAAGAGCTCGTAGGGCGCCGTCGTGACGTCGTCGCCGAACGTGCCGCTGCCGCGCACCCGGATTCGAAATGGGCCGCTCGCAGGCACCGTGAACGACCCGATAGCGAAAAACTGCTGATTCGCGCCAGCGAGCTGAGTGTTCTGGCCGACGAGTATCTGGCCGGTAGTGGGATCGATGACCTCGAATGAAAGGCCCGTGCCGCCCGACGGATTCGCCGTCAAGCGAGCATACAGCGTGAGCAGTTGTCCCGGCGTTCCAGTAGCAGTGAATTCATCAAGGTCACCGATGGGGTCGATCGCTTCTCCGCGCACCGTGTCGCCAACCGCATACGCGGCTGGAACACTCTCGGGTGCCCGATTGACCCGAACGACGTGAAAGTTGTAGCCACCAGTGAACCGGAACACTCCGCCGCACGAGCTCTCGTAGCACTCTCGCATACCGGGACCGTTGGGCGGTTCGAAAACCGCGACGGCGACTTGGCCCCCACTCGGAACCCGGAAGGGTCCCGCAAACCTCACATTCTGGCCGACGGTCGAGACAAGAGTCTCACGGGTGACCGGATTGAATGCGACGATCCGCGGATACCATGTGGTCGCAGTTGACTGGAAGATCAGTCCGAGCTCTTCCCCAGGGGTCGCAGCTACCGTGAATTCGTCCCAATCGCCGACGGGGTCGAGTGGTTCTGTCGTTACCGAATCTCCTGGCAGCAGGGCGGCGCTCGTCTGCTCTGGCGCTGTGGGAGTATGCGTCACCGCGAGACGATAGCTGCCGTATCCGACCTCGGGCGAACCCCCCGCGGTGACGTCCACCATGTAGCGCCCCGTAACCGGAAGATCCAACCGCAGCGTCTGGTGTTCGTCGAGACTGCTGGCCGAGTTCGGCGACGCCAGGAGAGCGATGGGATAGCCCCCGGGGTACATCAGAAAAGCCCAGAATCCAAACCCAGATCCGCCGGTGCCTTGAAGCGCAATGTTGATGTGTTCGCCCGCCTGACCGTCCAAGTAGTATCGATCGAGATCGCTCGGTACCTCGATCGACTCCGTCTCGATTGTGTCGCCGACGACAATGTTCTCGCTGACATGTTCCGGGCTCGCCTTGAATCGATAGAACTTTAGGACGTATGCTGCGGCCACCGGTGATGGACCGGGAGGATTCTCGACTCGCACCACATAGGACCCGGGGCCGAGCGCGAATCGGCGGCTTTGACCGTCAGCCCCGCCCGCGGCGCTCCCGACGGCGGTCGCTACTTCCTGTCTCGACGTGCCCTTCAACAGGTGAGCCATGACCGCGCCGCGGGTGGCTCCAGGCGCGAGCTGGAGCACGATATTGGCGAGACTGCTCTCCGGCACCGCCACCTTGAACTCGTCGACGTCGCCAGGCACGCCGATCGCCTCGGTCACGCTGTCGCCGAAAGCCAGCGTTTCGGGAGCAGATTCGGGTTTGGGATCGACGCGATAGACCATCAGCCGATAGGCTCCAACTGAACCGTCGACCGTGACTCGATACGTCCCGGTGACCGGGAGGGCGAAGCGGCCGGTGGACAGCGCCAGTAATGGCGTCCCGGCAACGAGGCTCTGCGTGCCGGCGACCAGCGAATTGCTCGGGCCGATGATGGAAAGCACGACGCCGTCCGGCGGCGTAGGGTTCGTCGCCTGGAGAAAGACATTGAACTCCTGCCCCGCCGATCCGGAGAATGTGAATTCGTCGATGTCTCCCGGCAGTTTTATCGTCTCCCCGGTGACGGTATCGCCGAACACGATCGTGGAAGACACGTTCTCCGGGCGTCTATCGATCCGGTAGACGTACAAGCGGTAGGGGCCCGTCGCATCGACGAAATTCTGACTCTGCACACGCACGCCGTGTCCGCCAGCCGTGAGCACCTTGAAGCGGCCGGTCCCGTGCTGGAACATACCAGTGTCACCGGCCACGCTCTCCGCCGCTGAGCCCCCCTCGATGGTGCCAAACGGGACCACTGAAATGGTGCGCGCTGACGCCGATTGAATGAACGCGTTGAACTCCGCGCCGTTCGCGGCGGTGAACGTGAACTCATCGATATCGCCGGGAACGTCGATCGCCTCGCCAGAGATCACGACATCGCTCGAGATCGACACGCTGGTGGACTCAGGCGTACGATCGATCGCGTAGAAACGGAACCGATACCCGCCGATGTACTGGACATGGCCGGCGAGACGCGTGAGCGGCACAGAAAACCGATAGTCCCGAGTGGCGGGCAGCGGCTGGAGCCTTCCAATACGCGCAACCGAATCTTCCACGAAATTCTGGAGGAACCCAAGCGTGGTGGAGGTCGTGGAATCTTTCACGACCATGTTGAGCGTCCCGGAGAACTCTCTCTCGCGCTCCATCCATCCGACGAGCTCCTGTCCAGCGGTTCCGGCGGCAATGAACTCATCCACATCAACACCTGGATCCAGTGTTTCACCGCTGACCGTGTCGCCGATGCGGAAGCGCGCGGACCGAAGTTCCGGCGCCTTGTTCACTTGATAGATGACAAAGCGGAAGGCAGTCGGATTTGTGCCAACGAGACCGCGCACCGAAACCAGTAGCACGCCCGGATGCGAGAAAGCCGTTGTCGCAACCGAGACGATACCCGGCCCACCTTCCTGATCAGAGACCGAGGTGAGGAACTGATGGCTTGCAGAATCCGACACCATGAGCGTTCCCCATCCTCGCGTGACTTCGAAGAACACGGCATACTCGCCGTCAGGGTTGGGGAGGAAGGCAAACGTGGGGACGCTGTCGCCCTGCTGTGTTCCGGAGATGGTATCGCCCACACCGATGCGATTCCCTACGGGCGGAGGCGGCGGCGGCAATGGGGGTGGCGGACCCGAAGGCGGCGACGGAGGTGGCGCAGCGGCTTCGCTGCACGACAGCACCATTGCCGTGACCAGTACGGCGGCCCAAAATCGCGCGCGGATCGTCATGACACTGAGTGGAGAAGGCTACATGGCGTACTCCGCCAGCTGTCAAGACATGCCGCACCAAACGTCATAACTCCCCGGTAGGTCGGTTTGGTTGAGATTCACCTCCACTACGTCTGTACCGAAGCCTAGGCTAGCCAGCAGAACGAACTTTAGACAAGGAACCTGCTCTTCCGTCGTGACGACCAGTTCGATCGGCATCGGCAACGCGGACGCTGTATCGGTGACTGCTTGTACACGGATCTCGAAATTGAGCGTGCGAAGGTCTTTCGCGTCGCTGATCCCACACCCTGCCAGAGAACCGAGCGCTGCCAACGTTCCTACCCAGTGTGCTTTCATGGTTCACCACGCTTTCGGACGAGGAGACGTGTCTAGCTGAGCTCCAATCGAGGCTGTCGCGGTAATCCTACCACGCGTGCCGGAGTCCTCCCCGTGATACGCGGACTAGTTTCGCTCCCGCTCCAGGTCAGCGATCGCCCGATCGAGCGCCTGTTGTCGCTCAGGATCGGTGGCGTGCGCGCGTAGGCCGCGCAGCGCAGTGAGATGTGCCGTTCGCAGTGCCTGGTCCGATGCTACCGGCACGTCCGGCCGCACGCCGACGCGTTCCCAGTTGGTCTTGGTGATCGGATTGATCGCGCGGCCGGTCGGCACCCACACGCCGAAATGATCGGTGACGCGCTGCATCCCGCCGGGATGGGCCCCGCCGCCCGTCGTGTCGCCGACGATCGTCGCGCGCTTGCGCGTCTGCAGGTTGTAGCAGAACTCCTCGGCACCGGAGAACGTGTTACGACTGGTGAGGACGTAGACAGGCTTGTCGGGACCGTAGCGGGTCCCTGGAATTTGGCGGTGTGTGTAGAAGTCATCGGTGCGGTTTCGGGGCCGCCAGTAGAGCGAGTTGAGGAGCACCGTGTCGGGACCGAACAGATAGCTCGAGACCTGCGCGACCATGAACGGAGATCCACCACCGTTGCGCCGCACGTCGATGATCAGCACATCGGTGTTGCCAAGGAACGTGAACGCCGCCGCGGCGACGTCCTTCATATCCTCGACGTCGAAACCGAAACTCCGAAGCTCCAAGTATCCGACGTTTCCTGCCAACCGCTCGACGCGCTCAAATCCGAAATTGACGCGCTGCCCGAACGCACGCGCCTCAGCGCGATCCTGAGGACTCGGTCCGGCGTCCTGGTCGGACGCCACCGGCAGGATTCTGGCACTGTGGCGGACGCGCACATGGCGGTCACGACTCACGGCCTGGAGATGGGCAGTGAGTGATTCCGCGAAGACTCGGCCGCTCGTGATCCGATCATATTCACCGCGCCGCTGCCGCGCGCGAATCGCTCGCTCCATCGCGAGGGCGGTATCGGGAAAGACGTAGGCTTGCTTCAGGCGATCGATCACGCCGTCGATCACGGCGCGCCGCTCGGCGGCGTCGATGGTGCGGTCCGGCTGGTCACGATCTTGCGCCACGAGTGGCGCGCCAATGCAAAGCGCAGCGAACGCGAGAGTCCAGCGCACGGCGGGTGCTCCTGAGGGGGCCCCTCTAGTGACGCGTGAGTCGAGGCATTGGTCGCGGCCTTACCACGCGATGCCGTAATCCTCGCCGTGATTGCTCGATCCACCCCAGAACGACCCGTGCTTCCAGTCGAAGAAGATCGCGTTGATCGGGCCGGAGGTCCGGTCGTCGAAGTCGAGCCGGTAACCCATCCGCCGCAGCTCCTGCCGGGTCCATGACGGAGTGTCATCGCGCAGCGTCAACCGGCCTGGCTCGGTCTTATGGTCACCGAAGGAGTTGCGCATTTGATAGCTCGTGATGTTCGCGGCTTCGACTGCCTGCTGCACGTTCATCCCGAACTCCACGACGTTCAGGAAACACTGCAGCAGGTTCTGATCCTGCGTGTCGCCACCCTGCACCGCAAACGCGAGGAACGGCTTGCCGTCCTTCATGGCGAGACTCGGCGTCAACGTCACGCGCGGACGCTTGCCGGGGACGATCACGTTGAACGGGTTATCCGTGCTGTCGGTAACGAACTGCTGCCCGCGCTGACTCACGCCGATCCCCGTGTGCCCTGCGATGACCGCGGGAATCCAACCGCCCGAAGGCGTCACCGACACGACCCAGCCTGACGTATCCGCGGCTTCGATCGATGTGGTGCCGCGCCGAAATGCCTCGTCGAACGCGGCGAGTGCAGCCGCGTCCCCCGCGTCGTTTTCGGACGTCGTCACCGGTCGCGGCGACCACTGCCGCAGCAGCGGCAAGTAGGGATTGGTCCCGCCCTGAAATGGATATGGATCCCCGGGCTTGATGTCGGTGTCGTTGTGATCCGGATTGATCAGCTTCGCGCGCTCGTGCGCATACTCCTTCGACAGCAAGCCGCGCATCGGCTCATCCGGCGGGAAGGCGGGATCGCCGTAATAGAAGTCGCGGTCCGCGAACGCCAGGTTCATCGTCTGATAGAGCGTGTGGATGTAGCGTGTGCTGTTGTAACCCATCGCCTTGAGATCGAATCCCTCGAGGATGTTCAGCGCCTGTAGCATCGCGGGACCCTGCGACCATTGCGGCAGCTTGTAGACCTCGATGCCGCGATACGTCGTCATGAGGGGCTCCTCGATCTTGACGCGCCAGCTCGCGAGGTCGCCGAGGGTGATGAGCCCGCCTTCTTCCTGCAGCCCACGCACGAATTCCTGGGCGATATCGCCGCGATAGAACCGCTCGTAGGCGGCCATGATCGCGTCGTGTCGGTTCTTGCCGCGGCGCAGCGCGTCCTGCTCGGCCTCTACCAGCTTGCGGAGCGTCGCTGCAAGCTCGGGCTGCCGAAAGATCTCGCCTGCCTCGGGCGCTTCGCGCGCCTCGCCGGCGTGTGGCAGCATCACGGCGCGGGAGTAGCGCCATTGCTTGAGCCAGCCCTTGTTGCGCTCGATCGAGTTGGCCGTCTCTTCCTCGATGGGATACCCATCGGCCAGGCGGATCGCGGGCTCGAGCACTTCCCGCAGACTCAGCTTGCCGTACTCGGCCAGCATGACCATGAGGCCGCCGGGCGTGCCGGGAGTGATCGCGGACAGCGGGCCGTACTCGGGCGGAAACCGCATGCCCTTGGAGTGATAGAACTCGGCCGTCGCCCCTGTCGGCGCGACGCCGAGGGCGTTGATCGCGATGACCTTCTTCGTTTTCGGATTGTAGATCAGGGCCTGGGTTTCTCCGCCCCACGACAGCACGTCCCACATCGTGGTCACCGCGGCGAGCATCGCGCACGTGGCGTCGACGGCGTTGCCACCTTTTTGGAACATCATGGCGCCGGCTTCAGCGCCGAGTGGCTTACCGGTGATCGCGACCCAGTGGCGGCCATGCAAGGCCGGCTTCTGGGTGCGCTGTGCCACGAGTGTTGGCGGGAGAACGAGAAGAGCGAGCAATAGGCAGCGACGGACGGCCATCGGTGCTCCGAGAAGGGATCCCCTGGAAAGTACCGCAGTGGGACCGCCCGCTCAATCCAGCCGCCGTTCGGCGGAACGCGCGTGCGCTTCGAGCCCCTCCACCCGCCCGAACCATGCCGCATCCTCGATGAGCGGGCGCGCCGCTGCGGAGTCCTCGATGCGCAACCAGGTGCGCACCCGCAGGAACGTGTAGACAGAGAGCCCGCCTTTTGACCGCGCCGCACCCGCCGTCGGAAGGACGTGATTCGGCCCGGCCCCGTAGTCCCCCAACACCTCAGCCGACCCGGCACCGATGAAGAGCGCGCCGAAATGGGCGAGCCGCGGCGCGAGGGCGGTCGCCTCCTGCAGGCAAAGCTCCAAATGCTCGGGCGCGAGGGCGTCGCACGCGGCGATGCCTTCCTCCAACGTCGCAACAACCACGACCCCGCCATTCGTGAGTGCCGCGCGCGCGACTTCCGCAGTTGGCAGATCGGCAAGCTGGCGCGCGAGCTCCGTATCGACGCGGCCGGCGTGAGTGGGATCGAGTGTGACGAGTATCGGCACCGCGTCGGGATCGTGCTCCGCTTGCGCGAGGAGATCGGCCGCGATTACCGCCGGGGAGGCGCTGGCGTCGGCGAAGACAACGAGCTCCGACGGGCCGGCGAGCACGTCGATCGCAACCTGTCCCGCGACGAGCTGCTTCGCCGCGGTCACGTAGCGGTTTCCGGGACCGACAACCACGTCACACGGACGGATTGGACCGGCGCCGAACGCGAGCGCCGCAATGGCGTGGGCCCCGCCCGCGGCGAGCACACCGTCGGCACCGGCGACGGCCGCCGCGGCAAGCGTCAATGCGCCAGGCTTCGGGCTTGCGACCCAGATCTCCCCGACGCCAGCCGCGCGCGCGGTCACCGCCGTCATCAGCACCGACGACGGCAGCGGATAGCGCCCGCCAGGGGCGTAGCACCCGGCCCGCTCCAGCGGCGCGATCCAATGACCCGCGGCCCCGCCCGGCAGCGTGACAGTCACGGCCTCGAGCGCACGTTTCTGTGCTTCCGCAAATCTGCGAATCCGTTCCGCAACGCGCTCGAGCCGCGCGCGGTCACTCACCGGCAAGTCGCGGAGTGCACAATCGAGGGCGGGCCGAGCGAGGAACAACGGTCCGCCCGCCGCGACGTCGCCGAAGCGCTCGGCGTACTCGCGCAGCGCGGCTTCGCCGCGCGTCCGCACCGCATCGACGATTGGCGCCGCGACCGCCAACGCTTCCGGCGTCACGGCACCGCCGCGCCGGCTCACCAGGTCGGCGACGGAGCGCTGGAGTAACAGGCGCGCAGTCATGTCTTCCTGGCCATTGGCCGGCGGTTCACCGCGCGGTGCCGCCGCGCGAGCTCGGCACGAACGTCGGCCAACGTCCCGCCGCTGCGCGCCAGCGCAACGAGCGCCATGTAGAACACGTCCGCCGTCTCGCGCACGACGTCTTCGGATGACTTCGCCTCCGCCAGCTCATCCGCTTCCTCGCGCAGCTTTGCCCCGAGCAACTCGGG
>Ga0307302_10000322_pt1 | contig 21542 bp, 18 predicted proteins | sample ER_DNA_183_FD_194490 | JGI IMG/M metagenome (GOLD analysis project Ga0307302, IMG submission 194490) | Bulk soil microbial communities from the East River watershed near Crested Butte, Colorado, United States - ER_DNA_183 | ecosystem: Environmental > Terrestrial > Soil > Floodplain | place...
AAACCGGCGAGACCGCTCTCTGGGTCCCTCGCGGCGGTTTCCATCGCCGCGCCCGAAAGCTCCTGGATGTTCTCGATCCGCCCTTGCGCCTCGATCGTGCGCTCCTCTTCGAGCTCGGCGAGGTACCCCGACTCCTGCGCCGCGCGCTCGACCATCCTCGCGGCCGTCGAACCGTCCGCCAGATGTCCTTCGAGCGCGATCATGACCTGGTTGAACCCCGCCACCGCCCCCTTCGCCCGCCCGTTCAACAGCGAGATCTCGTCGACGCGCCGGCAGGCTTCGACGACGTCGATCCCTTCGTCGCGGGCGAAGGCCTCGACCGCCGCCACCGTCTGGTCTCCGATCCCCCGCTTCGGCATGTTGACGACGCGACGGAAGCTGATCACGTCCTGGGGATTGAGGAGCAGACGGAGGTATCCGAGGACGTCCTTGACCTCCCGTCGCTGGAAGAACCGAACCCCGCCGAATACCCGGTACGGAACGCCGACCCGCATGAAGATGTCCTCGATCACACGGGATTGAGCGTTCGTCCGGTAGAAGACGGCCACGTCCCGGTAGCGGTGCCCTTCCTCGTCCCGGAGCCGCTGGACCTCCGAGGCGACGAACAGCGCTTCCTCGTGCTCGTCGTTCGCCCGGAAGCTGACGACCAACTCCCCCGCGGCCGAATCCGTCCACAGGGTTTTCGGCTTCCGCTGCGTGTTGTGCTCGATCAGAGCATTGGCGACCGCGAGGATGTTGCCGGTGGAGCGGTAGTTCTGCTCCATCAGGAAGACCTGGGCGTCCGGATAGTCGCGCTCGAAGTCCAGGATGTTCTGGATCGTCGCCCCGCGCCACGAGTAGACGCCCTGATCGGCATCGCCCACCACGCAGACGTTCCGGTACTGGCTCGCCAGCTGGTTAACGAGCTCGTACTGCGCCCTCGACGTGTCCTGGTACTCGTCGACCAGGATGTAGCGGAACCGCTCCTGGTAGTGGCGGAGCACGTCGGGGTGGTCACGGAATAGCCGAACCGTTTCGCTGATCAGATCGTCGAAGTCCAACGCGCCGGCATCGTGCTTGCGGCGCTCGTACGCCGTGTATACCTTCGCGATGATCTCCTCGTAGAAGTTCGAGGCCATCTGCGCGAACGCGTCGGGCGCGATCACGCGGTCCTTCGCCTTGGAGATCGCCGCGGCCATCGCCTTCGGGGAGAACCGCTTCGGGTCGACGTCGAGCTCCTTGAGGATGCCGGCGATCAGTCGCTCGGTGTCCCCGTCGTCGTAGATCGTGAAGCTCGAAGGAACGCCCAGATGCGTGTGTTCCCGGCGGAGGATGCGGGCGCACGTTGAGTGGAAGGTCAAGATCCACATGCTCCGCGCGACGCCCGAGCCCACGAGCCCCTCGACCCGTTCGGCCATCTCCCGCGCTGCCTTGTTCGTGAAGGTGATGGCGAGGATCTGGTACGGGCTGATGCCGTGCTCCCTGATCAGATACGCGATGCGATGGGTGAGCGCCCGGGTCTTCCCGCTGCCCGCGCCGGCGACGATCAGGACCGGACCTTCCGTATGCAGGACCGCCTCACGCTGGATGTCGTTGAGCGGCTCGAGCAGGGGGGACATCGGCGAGGACATGGGTAGCGAACAGTCTAGGTGGCCACCCCGACGGAGCCGTCGGCCCGAGCGGACCGGCATAGCAGGGGTCTACGCTCCAACGAGTGGGGAACGAAGCGCCGATCGCCGCCGGGCGGCGCGCCGTCACGGCCCTGTTCGCCGACGTGGCGGGATCGACCCAACTGGGAGCGGAGCTCGACCCGGAAGACGTCGTCGAGGTCGTCGGTGGCGCGGTCCGCCGATTCTGCGAGGTCGTCGAGCGATACGGGGGAACCGTCAAGGACGTAGCGGGAGATGGCATCCTGGCGTTGTTCGGCGCTCCGACCGCACACGAAGACGACCCCGAGCGTGCGGTGCTCGCAGGGTTAGAGATCCAGCGCGTCGCCGCCCACCACTCGCAGACCGTCGGTGGGCCCGCCGGCCTCGATCCTGTCGGCGTGCGAGTGGGGATCGAAACCGGGATCGTCGTGGTCGCACCGGTCGGAGGTGGAAGCCGCATGGAGTTGGGTGCGACCGGAGACGCCGTGAACACCGCCGCACGACTTCAGGCACAAGCGGAGATCGGAACGGTGCTCGTCGGCCCGGAGACCCGCCGCCAGCTTCGCGACACCATGCTGTGGGGTCCGACGCAGCGGCTCGAGCTTCGGGGCAAGAGCGATGTCGTCGAGGGAGCGGTGGCGCTGGGCACCAGAGAGCGATCCGCGGATCTCGACGTCCCGCTCGTGGGTCGCGGCGACGAGATGGTGATGCTCGCCGGCGTGCTCGAGGATCTGCGGCGCGGGACCGGACGGACGATCATCGTCGTCGGCGAAGCGGGCATCGGCAAGAGCCGGCTGCTCGCCGAGGCGCGCACGCGTGCACAGGACGTGAACGTGGCATGGCTCGATGGGCGATGCCGGGCATTGGAGGAGGGGACGCCGTTCGCCGGCTTCCGTGACCTCCTTCGATCGTCCCCGCCTGGTGTCGCTGCGGAGGGCGAAGCCGGATCCATCGTGCGCCGACTCGCCGAAGGCGAGCCCGCCAGCGAGGAGGGTGGCCGGTCGCCGGAGGCACTTCGGTTCGACACCCTCGAGGCGATAGCCACCTTCGCGAGTGGGGTGGCCCGCCGAGGTCCCGTCGTCCTGTGCTTCGAGGACCTCCACTGGAGCGACCCGAGCACCCTCGACGCGGTTCGCCGCCTTCGTGACGTCACCCGGGTCGATCCGGTCGCCGTCATCGCAACGGTGCGGGTCGTGACGGGGCACGCGTCGAGGGCGCTCCTCACCGAATTGGAAGCCGATCCCTCGACGGTCGTGCTCACGCTGGGGCCGCTCGCGCAGGATGAGGAACGCCACCTGTTGGCGGAGCTCTCGGGACAGACGCTCCCGAAGGGGACGGAGGATTCGATCCTGAGCGCGTCGGACGGCGTTCCGCTCTACCTCCGAGAATTCGTGCGCTCGCTGCGGGGTGCCGAAGCGGACCGGACCGTTGAGCGTGGCGTTCCACCGACGTTGGATCGCTTGATCCTCACTCGGTTGGATCGCCTCCCGGCTGCGGCTCGTGAGACGCTCACCGCCCTGTCCGTGCTGGGGAGAGATGTGGATCTCGCCGTCGCTCGGTCATCGGTCCTGCGCGACGACCCCGACGCCTCCCTCATCGAGCTCGTCCGTCAGGGCCTGATCGACGTCGAGGGGGCCACCTGTTCGTTCTCGCATGGACTCGTGCAAGAGGTCGCGTACTCGACCCTGCTGCGCGATCGGCGCAGGGAGCTGCATCGGCGCGCGGCGGAGACGCTCGAGAGGTCCTCGGTGGAGCATCAGGACGCGACGCTCGCATACCACTGGGAGCAGGCCGGAGAGCCGGCGGCGGCGATCGCGTACCACGTGGCCGCCGCCGATGCCGCGGAGGCCGTCTCTGGCTTGATCGAAGCGTTGGGCCACGTTGACGCGGCGGTCCGCCTCGCCACTGACATCGATGCCGGCGTCGATGTGCCTGCCCTCATCCTTCGCCGCGCCAGGCTGCACGATCACCTCGGCAACGCGGCCTCGGCCCGTGAGGATGCCGAACAGGTCCTCGCCGCGGCCCGCGAACGGCGTGACCGGCACCTGGAGCTGCACGCCCTCGAGGAGCTCGGGTCCATCCTCGCCGGCGCCGTCGACTACCGGGCGGCAACCCCCCTGTTCGACGAAGCGCTTCATCTCGCGGAGGTGTCGGGAGACCGCGCCGAGCTGGTGCGTTGTCACGCCCGGCTGTCGATCGCCTGGACGAACCGTCTGCGTTTCGACCGGGGACTCGAACATGCCGAGCACGCCCTGGCGATCGCTCAGGACGATCGATCGCCCGAGCTCGAGGCGGAGGCGCTCGATGCCCTCAAACAGGTGGAGCTCCAGATCGGAGACTTCCCTTCTGCCGAAGGTCACGCCTACACGCTGCTCGCCTTCGCGGAACGCCGAGGCGACCTCTGGTCTGCGCAGTTCTGTCACCTCGAGCTCGGCATGATCAAGATCGCACAGGGACGATGGGATGACGCCGCGTCGCATCTCGACGACGGATCGGAGATGAACCGCCGGGTTCGCGACGACGGGAACACGCCCGCCCACCTGGCAGTGCGTGCCTGGTTGGAGCGCTCGCAGGGCCGGTACGGAGCCGGCTTGGAACCGGCGAAGCAGGCCTGGAGCGCGGCGCTGCGACAGGGCCACGCCGAATGGACGGCGTGGTCCGCCATGAGCCTGGGCTCGCTCCTCCTGGACCTCGGGGCGGCCGAGGAGGCATCCGGGGTCCTTGAACGAGGGGCCTCGGCAGCCGAGCGCTCCGGCGCCGACCTCCACGGGGTTCGATGCTTCGCTCAACTTGGCCGCGCTCGGCTCGCAGCAGGCGACGTGGCGGGAGCGGGCGAGGCTCTCGAACGGGCCGACGACGTCTTCGTTCGGGTCGTGCTTCCTCGGGATCGGACATTCGTGTTCGCGTGGGATGCGTACGTCGACGCAGCGTTGATCCGGGCGACGCTCGGAGACGGGGCGAAGGCTACGGCTGAGCTCACGCCGCTCATCCGGATGTGGGAGCGCGATGGCTACCGGGAGGCGGTCGCGGAAGGACAACTTGCGCTCGCCCGGCTCGCATCTCGTGCCGATGACACGGAAGGTGCCGAGAGCGCTGCCCGAGTCGCCGCCGAAGAGGCGGAGGCCGCGGGCTTGCCCGGAACGTCGTGGCGGGCACACGCCTTCCTCTCGACGCTCCCGGAGGCGGATCCCGAACACGCGATCATCGCGCGTTCGATCGTGGCGAGTTTGACCTCGTCCCTCGCCGATCACACACTCGCGGCGGTACTCGACGACACCCTTGAAGGGGAGTTGGGAGGCTCGACATGACCGTAGCCGTGAACGGACTTCATCACGTCACGATCCGGGTCCAGGACCCTGATCGTGCACGCGTTTTCTACGAGGAGACGCTCGGACTCCCATTCGTCGAGATCCCCGTGGACCACGCGTTCGTACACGAATGGAAGGGGAACCCGGCTGAGGGGACCCTCCTTGCCACGCAGATCGGGAGCACGTTCCTGATCCTCGCTCCACCGTTGGAGGGGACGCCGGATGACGACCGCTTCAGCGAACGCCGCATCGGCGTCGACCATCTGGCGTTCGGTGTGGACGACCCCGCCGTGCTCGACGAGGTGGTGTCGGCACTCGATGAGGCGTCCGTCCCTACCGCCGGTATCGAGACCGATCCGGTCCTCGGCAAGCCCTACGTCGCCTTCCGCGATCCGGACAACGTTCAGTGGGAGTTCTACCTGGCGACCTGAGCGCCCGCACCGATCGGCGACGTCCGGCCGATGTTGGACCGGATCGCCCACGGTACCGTTCATGCTGTGAGCGCCCTGGCAACCGACGTTCCCGAACGACGCCGCCTGGACGGGCGAACCGTCATCCGATGGTTCGGGCTGCTGTGCCTGATGGGGGCGGCGTTCTTCGGCGGATACGTCGCCTGGCTCCTGTGGGGGACGGGCCTGCAGACCCAACGGGCGCAGGGCGCGCTGCGACCGGTCATCGAAGGGCAGATCGCCGATCCCCGGCCGCCCTCCGAGGGCCCGAAACCGGGATCGCAGGTCGTCCCCGGAAGCGCCTACGCGGTGATCGAGATCCCCCGGATCGGCCTGGACATGGTGGTCGTCCAGGGCACCGACTACACGTCCCTCAAGGCCGGACCCGGACACTACGTCGACACCGCCGACCCCTGGGACGGGACCGGTCGCGTTGGCATCGCCGGGCACCGGACGACCTACCTGCATCCGTTCTTCAACTTGGATCAGGTCCTGCCGGGCGACACGATCGAGCTGCGCACCGGCTTCGGCGCCTACACGTACACGGTCACGAAGAACTTCGTCCTGCCCGAAGCGACGGCGGGCGTCGTCCTGCGGCAGACCAGCCAACCGACGCTCGTCCTCACCACTTGCAACCCGAGGTACGCGAGCTCCCAACGACTGATCGTGGAGGCGGATCTGACGCAGGCGCCCGCCTGAGGTCGGCCGCGAGGACTACGCTCAGCCCAGCTCCCCTCGGAGGGCTCGTGGCCGAGATACCGACGTCGTTCCCGGATGGATCCTTCCTCGCCGAACTCGACCCGGCCGATCGGTCCGACCTGATGCGCGAAGGTCGTCCGATGTCGCTCCCTGCGGGCGCTACCTTGTTGTTCGAGGGAGACCTGTCCGATCGCGTCGTGGTCGTCCTGACGGGAACCCTCCGCGTGTTCTCGACGGCAGCGACGGGGCGTGAGGTCCTCGTCACCGTCGCCGGACCGGGGGAGATCCTTGGAGAGATGTCCGCCTTGGACGGCCAGCCGCATTCGGCGTCCGTGAACACGGTCGACCCGGCGACGGTGGTCCTGGTGCCCGCGGACGTGTTCCGTTCCATCCTGGGATCGAACGCGCGGATCGCGACCGCCGTGGCGCTCCGGCTCACGCGGGAGCTCCGTCGCGTCGTGCGGCAACGCGTCGACCTCGAGGCGTACGACGTCCCGGCCCGCTTGGCGCAAAGCCTAGTCGACCTCGCCGAGCGGCTCGCGGCGGGCGGCGACGAGGTCGAACTTCCCATCTCGCAACGCGAGCTCGCCGAATCGTGCGGCGCCTCACGTGAGGCGGTCACGAAAGCGCTCGGGACGTTCCGTGCACGCGGCTGGGTTCGGACCGGTCGGCGATCGATCACGGTCGTCGACGTCGACGCCCTCCGCTCCCGCAGCATCTGAGTCGGCTCGCCACGGGGAGGAATACCCAAGCGCGAGGGTCATCGTCCCTCGTTCGGGCGAACCCACCGCCCTACCTTCGTGCCATCGAGGCGGACGAACCGCCCGGCGGAAGGAAGGAGGAACGGCGATGCAGGCACAGGTGGTCCACCAGCGCAAGGTGTCCATCCCGTGGCTCCCGGCGCTGATCGCCGCGCTCGTCGTGGGAGGGATCGTCCTCACCGCGCAGCTCGCGATCGACCGGACGGGAACGACCGCTCCTGCGATCACCGTGGTCCCGGGGACCGCGACCACGGTCGACCGCGAGGCCGACGCCCAGAAGGCGGGGATGGTCGAGGCCGGGTACATGAACGTCTCCGGGATCGAGGCGTCCACGGTCGGAGCCTCGAAGACCTCGGGTACGCACCCGCGGACGAAGTTCGCTGGCTCGGTCGGAGGGAACTCGACCGAGGGCCGGGACGCAGCGCTCCAGGCGCTGATCACCCGGATCCAGCTTCAACGGAAGGGGAACGCCCTTCCGTGATGCCCTCGCGCGCGGAGGTCGAGGGGGCCGCTCCGGAGGAGCGGCCCCCTCCGTCTCAGGCCCGGAGCCAGGAGGGTGGCACCCGGACGGCCGTCACGGCCGCCCGGGCGCAGACGTCGCCGCCCGTGATGAGCGTGCACTCCACGAGTGTCTTCCGCTCGCTGCGCTCGACGACCCCGGCATGCATCTCCACCGGTGCGTCGATCGGAACCGGCGCACGATAGGTGACGTCGAGCGAGCCGGTCGCGAACCAGATCGTCTCCCCACGGCCGATCGCACGTCCTTCGTGCCGATACGCGTCCGCCACGGACGTGCACACCCCGTGGCAGTCGAGGATCGTGGCGATGATGCCGCCGTTCAGGACGTGCCGAGGACCCGCCATGTGCTCGGCCCTCGGACGGAACGTCGCGATCGCGACCTCGGGGTCATCTGCCGACCACGTGCTCTTGAGCCGGAGGCCGGCCGGGTTGTCGGCGCCGCAGCCCCAGCAGTGGTTGAACGGCATCAGGTCCTGGAACGCATCGCCGGCACCGTCGGCCGGCCCTACTCCCATTCGATCGTGCCCGGGGGTTTGGAGGTGATGTCGTACGCCACCCGGTTCACCCCCGGAACCTCGCGAACGATGCGTTGCGCGATCCGGTCGAGGACGTCGTGCGGCAGGCGCGCCCAGTCGGCGGTCATCGCGTCCTCGGAAGTCACGACGCGGACGATGACGGGGTTCTCGTAGGTCCGGCCATCGCCCATCACACCGACCGTGTGCACGTCGCCGAGGACGACGCAGAACGCCTGCCAGGTATCCCGCTCGAGGCCGGCACGACGGATCTCGTCGCGGACGATGCTGTCCGCGGCCCGGACCTTCTCCACGCGCTCCCGCGTCACCTCACCGACGATCCGGACGGCCAATCCCGGTCCGGGGAAGGGTTGGCGTTGAACGATCTCCTCCGGCATGCCCAACTCCTCACCGACCTTCCGGACCTCGTCCTTGAAGAGATCTCGGAGGGGTTCGACGATGCCGTCGAAGTCGATCTGGTCGGGCAAGCCGCCAACGTTGTGGTGGGTCTTGATCGTGGCTCCCGTCTTCGACCCGCTCTCGATCACGTCGGGGTAAAGCGTCCCTTGCACCAGGAAGCGAGGCTCGGTATGCGGTCCCGCCGCCTCCTCGAAGGCACGGACGAATCCCGCGCCGATGATCCGGCGCTTCGTCTCGGGATCCGTCACGCCGGCGAGGCTCGCGAAGAAGTCGTCGCCGGCCTTCACGTGGATGAACGGAACGTGCAGGTGCCGAGCGAACGTCTCCTCCACCTGCTCGGGCTCGCCCTCGCGGAGCAGGCCGGTGTCGACGAACACACAGGTAAGTTGATCGCCGACCGCGCGATGCACGAGGAGCGCCGCGACGCTCGAGTCCACCCCCCCGGACAACGCGCAATAGACCTTCGCGTCGCCGACCGTGGCGCGGATCCGCTCGACCGCGTCCTCGATGATGTTGGTCGGCGTCCAATCGGGGAGCAACCCGCACCCCTCCACCAGGAACCGCTTCATGACCGCCTGCCCGTTCGGCGTGTGGGACACCTCGGGGTGGAACTGCACCGCGAACAAGGCTCGGTCGGGATCTTCCATGGCGGCGATCGGGATCTGCTCGGTGGAGGCCGTGACGCGGAATCCCTCCGGTGCCCGCGTGACGGCGTCGCCGTGGGACATCCAGACCGTGTCGGTCGCAGGGAGGTCGCGCAGCAGCAGGCTCGGCTGCGACACGTGCAGGGTGGTCGCGCCGTATTCGCGCTGCCCGGTCGCCGCGACCTCCCCGCCCAACGCCCGCGCCATCAGCTGGTGCCCGTAGCAGATGCCGAGGATCGGCACGCCCAGCTCGAGGACGTCCGGATCGACCTGCGGCGCCCCCGGCTCGTACACGCTCGCGGGCCCTCCGGACAGGATGATGCCGGCCGGCCGTTTCGCGGCGAAGCCCTCCGCGTCCAGATCGTGCGGCACGATCTCGGAGTAGACGTGTGCCTCCCGGACCCGCCGCGCTATCAGCTGCGCGTACTGCGCCCCCAGGTCGACGACGAGGACCGGCCGGGGCTGTTCGGGCATCGGCTAGTGGCCCATCCCCACCCGCTGCTGGGTCTGGTACGTCTTGCCCTCTGTCTTGATGGCCGGGGCGATCACCAGCTCCGCCTTCTGGAACTCCTTGATCGTCTCGTATCCGGTCGTGGCCATCGACGTCGCGAGCGCCCCGAAGAGGTTGAAGGTGCCGTCGTTCTCGTGTGCCGGTCCCACCATGATCTCTCGGAGCGACGCCACCTGCTGCGTCTTGACGCGCGCACCGCGAGGAAGGGTGGGATGGAACGTCGCCATCCCCCAGTGGTAGCCGCGGCCGGGGGCCTCGAACGACCGCGTGAGCGGCGAACCGATCATCACGGCGTCCGCTCCGCAGGCGATCGCCTTGGCGATGTCGCCCCCGGTGCGCATGCCGCCGTCCGCGATCACGTGGCAGTACCGCCCGGTCTCGTGTTGATGCTCCCGCCGCGCTGCGGCCGCGTCGGCGATCGCCGTGGCCTGCGGCACGCCGACCCCGAGGACGCCCCGGCTCGTGCACGCGTTCCCCGGTCCCACGCCGACGAGGACGCCGACCGCTCCGGTCCGCATCAGGTGCAACGCGGTCGCGTACGATGCGCACCCTCCCACGATCACCGGGATGTCGAACGACGGGACGAACTCCTTGAGGTTGAGCGGCTCGTGCTGGCTGGAGACATGCTCGCCCGAGACGACGGTTCCCTGGATCACCAGGATGTCGAGCTCCGCCTCGAGGACCAACTTCGCATAGCGCTCCACGCGCTGTGGAGTGAGCGAGGCACTGGCGACCACGCCGCCGGCCTTGATCTCCTGGATGCGACGACCGATCAGCTCCTCGCGGATCGGCTCGCCATAGAGCTCCTGCATGCGCCGGGTGGCCTTGTCATCCGGGAGGCCGGCGATCTCGTCGTAGATCGGATCCGGATCCTCGTACCGGGTCCACAGCCCCTCGAGGTTGAGACACGCCAGACCGCCCAGCTTCCCGACCTCGATCGCCGTGGCCGGTGAGACGGCCGCGTCCATCGCCGCGGCCATCATCGGCAGACCGAACGTGTACGCATCGATCTCCCACGCGATGCTGACGTCCTCGGGGTCGCGGGTCCTCCGCGACGGAACGATGGCTACCTCGTCGAACCCGTATGCCCGCCGCGCCGTCTTGCCGATGCCGATCTCGAACTCCATCCGCTTCCCCCCAGAGAACGCGAACGCCCACCCGTCGCCGGGTGGGCGTCCAAGGCCTACATGGCGAGAGGGTAGCAGACGACCCTTCGCGCCTCGGGAGGTTACGAGGAGCGGACGGTGTCGAGCGCTCGCTCGGCTTGTGCCAGATGGAACCGGTCGTGCCCTGCGATCAACCGGAAGGTCAGTTCGTAGCTCTCGGGCCCGCGCTCGGCGTGCATCCCGATGCGATCCCTCCGCTCTTCCGGTGTCCGATCCCAGAGCGAGAGGTTCGCCGCGCGGAGCGGTTCGAACAGGGAAAGCAGCTCGTCGGCGGACTCGGGTGGGCGATGGAGCTGGTCGACCCACCGATCCTGGTCGTAGCCCATCAGTGGCGGACGATCATGGGCAAGGATCCACCGGTACCGCCCGCTCACGACGAGCTCGGCGTCCGTGATGTGTGCGAGGCATTGCACCGCCGACCACTCCGTCGGCTCAGGCGGCGTCGTCACGTCCGCACCGGCGCTCCGGAGCAGGGCTCGGACCGAGGCCGCGGTCGCCGACTGCACCGCGGCGGGATCGTCGTCGCCGAGCAGACCCAGCAGGTGCCGCTGGTACCCCGCGGGGTCGGCGATCGGATCGGGCGAGACGGGCCGCACGAGCGGGATGGTACCGAGGCTCAGTGTTCCTTGACGACGTGCCCCGTCTCCTGGACCCGGAGATCGGTCATGCCCGAGTGCACCCGGTCGCCCTGGATCATCGGCTGGTCGCTTTCGAGGTACCCGAGCGCAGCCAACGTCGTGAGCACATGCTGCAAGGACGCTTCGGGTGTCTCCACCATCGTGTCGACGACGAGCTCGGGGTGCTCCGGTGCTTCATACGGGGCATCGGGATCGACACCCGTGAATCCGGCCAGCTCCCCCGCCAGCGCCTTCTTGTAGAGGCCCTTCGGGTCGCGGTTCGCCGCGATCTCCGCGACGGTCGCATGGACGTAGACCTCGACGAAGTCCCCGACCGCCGCGCGGACGGCATCACGCGTCTCCCGGTACGGACTGATCGGGCAACAGATCGTGGCGACGCCGTTGCGGGTGAGGAGGTTCGCGACGAACCCGATCCGCATGATGTTGAGATCGCGGTCCTCCTTGGAGAAGCCGAGACCTTTGGACAGGTTCTGGCGCACGACGTCCCCGTCGAGGATCTCCGTCTTCATCCCCCGAGCTTGGAACTCGTGATACAGCATCTCGGCGATCGTGGACTTCCCGGCTCCCGACAGGCCGGTGAACCAGATGGTGAACCCGCGGTGCTCGGTCATGCGAGGAAGCTCCTTCCGGCGGCCCCAGGCAGCGCCGTGGATGCCTCGATGTCGTAGAGGGAAAGGATGGTCGGCCCGACGTCGACGAGGCGGAGACCCTCCACCTTGCCGGTGGGCTGACCGGGGGCACCGTTCATGATGAAGATGCCTTCCCGGTCATGGTTCGCCCCATCGGGGCCTGTGTCGTTCTCGTAGGTGAACAAGCTCGCGTTGCCGATCGACCCAACGGAACGCCACGCCAGGTCGCCGAAGTAGACGAGGAGGTCGGGGGCGACCCCACGAACCTCGGGATAGACCTCCTGCGGCTTGAGGACTTTCGTTCCGAGCGAGGTACCGTCCGGGCCGGGAGCGGCCTCGAGCTTCTGGATAAGTTCGTCACGGGTCTCTTCGTACCGCGAGGGATCGACCACGCCGTGCTCCTCGCGACCCTTGACGTTCAGGAACAGCCGTCCGTAGTAGCCGCCGTCGCCCCACGCGACCGTCCGGGTCCAGTCGACCGATACGTCCTTGAACGGGACGGGACCTCCGACGACCGGATGATGGAGCGCCAGGTATCCCTCCTGGATCAGCCAGTCGTTGAAGCACAAACCGCCCATCATGGGACGGGCTCCGTGATCGGACATGACGATCGTCACCGCGTTCTCGGGGATCAGCTCGATCAGCGACGCGAGCTCCCGGTCCAAGAACCGGTAGTAGTCCTGGAAGGCGGTCTGGTACTTGTTCCCGGGCTCGTGGAGCGGGTGGGTGGGGTCGACGTACTGCCAGAAGACGTGATGGAGCCGGTCCGGGGCGATGTCGCAGAGCATGAAGAGGTCCCACGGTTTGTTCTGGATCAGCCTGCGCCCCACCTGGAACCGACGCTCGGTCATCTTGAACACCTGGTCGAGCGTGATATCCAAGCCGGCCGTCCGGAAGTTCGGGATGTCGAAGATGTACTGGCCCTTCCCCCCGAGTTCCTCTTCGATCTCCGCCTCGAGATCCTGCGGGAACGCGTACCGGTCAGCGGACGGCGGTGTCAGGAAACACCCGACGCGCCACCCCGGGAAGTCGGCGGGGGGCGGATACGAGGGCGGCACGCCGATCAAGACGGAGCTCATGCCCTTCGCACCCAGCGCGTCCCAGACGGCGGGCTCCTTCACCGAGCCCGCGTGCGCGATGGAAAGTCCGTCGTAGCTGGTGTCCTTGCGGTTCCGGAACCCATAGATCCCGAGCTGCCCCGGCGTCTGGCCCGTCATCGCGCACGCCCAGGCCGGGACCGTGATGGGAGGCGTGATGCTGGCGAGGTCGCCGTACATCCCGTTCTCCATCAGCTTCGCGATGGTCGGCACCTCGGCACGGAGGTCGTCGAACAGGAGCGTGGGGGTTGCACAGTCGAGCCCGATGACAGCGACCCTCGGGCCCTGCTGCATGTCGCTCGTTCCCCCCGCTCGCGGTCCGATGGGCGGACGGCGGGCGCGCTCGCGCCCCAGGAGCCATCCGCGGTTCGCGTATCCTACCAGCGACTTTGTGCCCCTTCGGGCCCGAGCTCGGCGAAGGAAGGCCCGAGATGGCGTTCTTGCGACGCGCGCTGCAGCTGTTCGCGACCGTCTGGGGCGCGTGCGGACTCGCGATCGCGTTCGTGCCGAGATGGATCCTCGTGACCTGGTTCGAGCAGGTGCCGTACCCCGACTACACCTACGTCCGGATCTGCGGCATCGCCGCCGTCTCCTCGGCGGCGCTGGCGTTGATGATCTCGCGCCGGCTGGACGACGTCTGGTGGTGGTCCTGGGCGTTCGTCCTCGAGACGGGGCTGACGGCGCTCGTGACCACGCTGCATGCGATCGGCTCGGTGCCGGCCGGATCCGCGTCGTGGTTCTGGTGGATCTTCGCGATCACCAACATCGTGCTGGCCGCGATGCTCGTGTCCGGCATCGGTCGCGCCGGCACCGAGAAGCCGATCGTCTGACCCTGTCGGGTGTCCGAACCGGATACCGGCCGTATCGTTGATGTCCGTGGATACCGCTCCATCGACCAGGACGGAGACCGCCGGCGAGGCGGGTGACGGTGCCGTGATCCGCGCGACCCAACTGACGAAGGTCTACACGACCGGCGTCAAGGCCGTCGATGCCCTCGACCTGGAGGTTGGAACGGGCGAGATCTTCGGCCTCCTCGGCCCGAACGGCGCGGGCAAGACCACCACCGTCGGGATGCTGACGACGCGCGTGATCCCCACGTCGGGCTCGGCGATCGTGGCCGGCATCGACGTCGTCGCGGACCCACCGTCCGCGAAGGCGCGGGTCGGCGTGGTCTCCCAGACGAACACGCTCGATCGCAGCTTGACGGTCCGGGAGAACCTCTACTTCCACGGCCGGTACTTCGGCATGGGTGCGCGGGCGGCGGCCCGGACGGCCGATGCGCTCCTGGAGCTCTTCCGCTTGTCCGATAGGGCCGACACCGACGTTTCCACCCTGTCCGGCGGGATGGCGCAGCGTCTGCTGTTCGCCCGGGCGGTGGCACACCGGCCCGAGGTCCTGTTCCTGGACGAGCCGACATCCGGTCTGGATCCGCAATCCCGCCTCGCCCTCTGGGAGATCCTCGGTCAGATCCACCGAGAGGGCCAGACGATCGTGCTGACCACGCACTACATGGAGGAGGCCGACAAGCTGTGCCAGCGGGTGGCGATCATGGACCACGGCCGGATCCTGGCGCTCGACACGCCCGAAGACCTCAAACGGACCGTCGGCGGCGACACGATCGTTCGGATCCAGGCGGGTGATCAGCCGGACCGGTTGGCCGCCCACCTGCGAGACATGGAGGGCGTGACCGGGACCGCGGTCCTGGGGGGTACGGTCCAGCTCACGGTTCGCGGCACGACCGGGCTGTTGCCCCACGTGATCCAGGTTGCCGAATCCGGCGGGTTCCCGGTGCGCGACGTGTCGCTCGACGAACCGACCCTCGAGACGGTGTTCATCAACCTCACCGGGAAGGACCTCCGCGAATGAGCGCACCGACGACCACGGCGATCGAGGGCCTTCCGGACACCGGGACCTTCCGGAGCACGCCGACGACAGCGTTCGGCGCGCTCCTCCTGCGTGATCTGTCCGTGCTCCGCAAGGAGTTCGGGCAGTTCATCGCACGGACCGTGATGCAGCCGCTGCTGTTCGTCTTCGTGTTCGCCTACGTGTTCCCTAAGATCGGTCAGGGCGTCGGAGGAGCGGCGGGATCCGCCGCCTTCTCCAGCATCCTGGTGCCGGGCGTGGTCGCGATCGCCTGCATCTTCCAGGGCATCCAGGCCGTCGCGTTGCCGCTCGTTCAGGACTTCGGGTACAGCAGGGAGATCGAGGACCGCGTCATGGCCCCGCTCCCCGTCTGGAGCGTTGCGGTGGAGAAGGTCGTGGCCGGCGCGCTCCAAGGCCTCGTCGCGGCCGCGATCGTGTTCCCGCTCGCGATGTTCGTCCCCGCAACACCTGTGCACCTCGACGTTCGGCTCGGGCTCCTGCTCACGCTCCTCCCCCTCGCCGCCGTGAGCGCCGCATCGCTGGGGCTGGTGCTCGGCACCCGGGTGAGCCCGCGACAGGTCCCGCTCCTGTTCGGGATCGTAGTGATCCCCATCGTGTTCCTCGGGGCCACCTACTACCCGTGGGCGAACCTGACGCCGATCCCATGGCTCAAGGCGGTCGTCCTCCTGAATCCGCTCGTGTACATGAGCGAAGGGATGCGGGTCTCGTTGACGCCCCAGGTCCCGCACATGTCCTACTGGGCGATCTACGGCGGGATGATCGGGTTCAGCGCGCTGTTCCTTGCGCTCGGGATCGACGGGTTCCGTAAGCGGGTGCTGTCCTAGCCGGCGGCTCAGCCGTCGACACCCTGGGTCCTGGAGCCGGGCGGACCGGCCGCGAGCCGGGCGAGCGCGAGCCGGTCGGCGGCCTCGACGGTGGTGATCCGCTCGGCGTCTGCCGTTCCGAAGATGCCGGCCAGGGTCTCACCGATCCCCGCCAGCCGCGCGCGCATCCTGGCCTCGTCCCACCAGAGCGTCTCGTAGCCCGCCAGGTGGATCACGCCGCCGGCGTTGATGACGTAGTCGGGTGCGTAGAGGATGCCGCGCTGCGCGAGCAGCGCGGCATCCTCGGCGGTGCGGAGCTGATTGTTCGCCGCTCCGGCGACCACGCGACACGCGAGCCGCGGGATCGTCTCCGGCGTGAGCACCGAGCCGGCGGCGCAGGGCGCGAAGACGTCGCAGGCCGTGCCGATGACCGACTCCGGTTCGACGACCGTCCCACCGACGCGATCGGCCGTCTTCTCCGCCCGTCCCTCATCGACATCGGCGATCAGAACGTCGGCGCCCGCCTCGGCGAGATGATCGGCGAGCCGGTCGCCGACCGAGCCCGCGCCCTGCACCAGGATCACGGTGCCATCCAGATCCGCCGAACCGCTCGCACGGCGCCATGCCGCCCGGACGCCGTGGAACACGCCCAGCGCCGTCCCCGGCGCAGGATCTCCCGAACCACCCCGTTCCCGCGAGCGTCCGAGCACGTGCGTCGTGCGCTCGCCGATCACGTCCATATCCGGGGCGCCGGTGTTCATGTCCGCCGCCGTGACGTAGGTCCCGTGGAGCGAGTCGACGAGGGCCGCATATCGGAGCAGGATCTCGCGGCGCGCCGAGGAGCCTGGTGGCGGCACGGTCGGGACGGCGAGGACGGCCTTGCCGCCCCCGTAGGGGAGGTGGGCTGCGGCCTGCTTGAACGTCATCGCTTGGGAGAGGCGAAGGACGTCGCTGAGACCATCCCCGGGAGTGGGGTACGCCTTCATCCGGGTACCGCCCATCGCGGGCCCGAGCACCGTCGAATGCACACCGATGAACATCCAGGTCTCGGTCGGGCCGTCGAAGCGGGTGACGAGCTCTTCGCCGTCCCAGCTCGCCAGCAGGTCCTCGAACACGGACACGAGTCTATGCAGGACCTCCCCGCGACGGGAGGCGGAGATGGCGGAGGGCGGGGCATGCGCCCCGCCCTCCGACGTTCCTGGCCCGTCGGGCCCTAGTGCATGTGGCCGCCGCCCGCGGGCGCCGGCTCCTCCTCCTCGGGCTTCTCGACCACCGCGGATTCCGCGGTGAGCACGATGGCCGCGATGGAGGCGGCGTTCTGCAGTGCCGAGCGGGTGACCTTGGCCGGGTCGATGATCCCGGCCTTGACCATGTCGACCCACTCACCCCTGGCCGCGTCGAAGCCTCGGCCGTCGCCTTCGGTACGGATCTGCTCGACGATGACCGCGCCCTCGTACCCGGCGTTCTGGGCGATCCGGCGCGCCGGCTCGGCGAGCGCGTGGCGGACGATGCTCGCGCCCGTCGCCTCGTCGTCCATCAGGTCGAGCTTGTCGAGGACCGCTTCCGCGCGGATCAGCGTGACGCCGCCGCCCGGGACGATGCCCTCCTCGACCGCAGCGCGGGTCGCCGAGACGGCGTCCTCGATGCGGTGCTTCTTCTCCTTGAGCTCGACCTCGGTGGCGGCTCCGACCTTGATCACGGCGACGCCTCCGCTGAGCTTGGCGAGGCGCTCCTGAAGCTTCTCGCGATCCCAATCGGAGTCCGTCTTGTCGATCTCGGCCTTGATCTGGTTGATGCGGCCCTGGACGTCCTCCGCGGAGCCGGCGCCCTCGACGATCGTCGTGTCGTCCTTCGTCACGACGACCTTGCGCGCCTTGCCGAGGAGATCCAGCGTCACGTTCTCGAGCTTGAGGCCGACCTCTTCGGAGACGACCTGCGCCCCGGTGAGGGTCGCGATGTCCTGGAGCATCGCCTTGCGACGATCGCCGAACCCCGGAGCCTTGATGCCGACCGCGTTGAACGTCCCGCGGATCTTGTTGACGACGAGCGTCGCGAGGGCCTCGCCGTCGACATCCTCCGCGATCAATGCGAGCGGCTTGCCGGTGTTCAGCACCTTCTCGAGCAGCGGGAGCAGCTCCTGCGCGCTGGAGATCTTCTTGTTCACGATGAGCACGTACGGCTCCTCGAGAACGGCCTCCTGGCGCTCCGGATCCGACACGAAGTAGGGCGAGATGTAGCCCTTGTCGAACTGCATCCCTTCGGTGAACTCGAGCTCGATCCCGAAGGTGTTCGATTCCTCGACCGTGATCACGCCGTCCTTGCCGACCTTGTCGAGGGCTTCGGCGATCGTGGTCCCGATCTCGGTGTCCGCGGCCGAGATCGCAGCGATCTGCGCGATCTCGTCCTTCGACTCGATCTCCTTGGACTCGTTCTTGATCGCCTCGACGGCGGCCTCGACCGCCTTCTCGATCCCTCGCTTGAGGGCCATCGGGTTGGCGCCGGCGGCGACGTTCTTCATCCCGCCCTTGACCATGGCCCGGGCGAGCACCGTCGCCGTCGTGGTGCCGTCACCTGCGACGTCGTTCGTCTTGGTGGCGACCTCCTTGGTGAGCTGGGCGCCCATGTTCTCCCAGGGGTCCTCCAGCTCGATCTCCTTGGCGATCGTGACACCGTCATTCGTGATGGTGGGTGCGCCCCACTTCTTGTCGAGCACCACGTTCTGGCCCTTGGGGCCGAGCGTGATGGCGACCGCATCGGCGAGCTTGTCGACGCCGGCCTCCAGGCCGCGCCGTGCTTCCTCACCGAACTTCAGCAGCTTCGAAGCCAACGTGGGCCTCCCTTACTTGCCAGCGACGGCGAGCACGTCGCGGGCGGACAGGATGAGGTACTCATCGCCGTCGACCTTGACCTCGGTGCCGCCGTACTTCGAATAGATGACCGTGTCCCCGACCTTCACGTCGAGCGCGACCCGTCCGGTGCCGTCGTCGTTCCACCTACCGGGACCCGCCGCAACGACCGTGCCCTCCTGGGGCTTCTCCTTGGCCGTGTCCGGGATCACGAGGCCCGAGCTCGTCGTCTCCTCGCCCTCGTTGGGCTTGACGACGATCCGGTCCTCCAGCGGCTTGAGCTTGAAGTCCGCCATCCTCGACTACCTCCTCCTTCGGTCTTCCCTGCCGTCCGGTCTGGGGTCGTTAGCACTCCCCGACCTTGAGTGCTAACAGGATAGCCAGGCGAGTGCCAACCGGCAACGCGGTCAAGGAGATGGGATGAATTCGTCCGTAGATCTACGAGTACGTCACGCTGAGGACGGGTGCGAAGGTTCCGTTGAAGGATTCGGCCGTTCGCACGCCCGTTCCGGTGATGATGAAGACCATCGCGTTGCCGGAGCCCCAGCCTGCCCGGTTCACGAGCTCTTGGATGACGCTGGTGAGATCCGGGGTCTGTTGATCGGAGCCGTGTGCTCCGACGGTTGCCCACGGCGCCGGGACCCACGCGACGTCGGCTGCCGTTCGTGGACGGGCGGAGATGTTGTTCGTGGTCTTGGCAAACGTGGCGGGGTTGTCGGCGGCCTGCCCCTCGATCGTGAGGGAGGCAGCCCCGATCGTCTTCGTGTTGCACTGGAACTGGATGGAGGCGCTCTGGATGGTCGCGCCCTTCGGGATCGAAAGCCCCGCGAACCGGAGCCCCACGGTCTGGTTCACACCAGCGCGATTCACGATCTTGAGGACCGGGTTCGCCAGCGCGACGGTTCCAGCCGATTCTTCGGCGTCATCCGCGCTTGCCGCGATGGGCACCGCAAGGGTGGTCACCCCTTCGGGCAGCACCGTCACCGTGACGTCGTCCGATGCCTGAAGCGCGCTGTCGTCCCCGGTCAGCCTGAGGACGTAGGTCCCGGCGGCATCGAACGATACGGTCGTCGTCGGGGAGCTGGCGTCGGTGAACGTCGCGGTACCGGGACCGCTCACCTGCGACCAGGTGTCCGTGACGGTGGCCGGCGGGTTAGGGAGCCCGTCATCCGTCACGGAGCCCTGCATCGTCGCCTGAGCAGGCAGCTTGATGGACTGATCGGGACCGGCGTTCACGACCGGCGCGTGGTTGCCGACGCTGCCGCAATCCACCGACCCGTCGTGGAGGTCGTTCCCGTTCACGTCCTGCCACTGCCAGCTGATGCCCGTCGCCGTGTTCCCGTTGCGTGCACCGTTGAGCGTCAGATCCAGCAATCCAGCCGTCTTCCCCTTCGACCATTCGATCCGGGCGCCGGGCGGCACGTTCGTGATACCCGTGAGCCCGTGGCCACCCGACCCTGCGACGAGCTGGACCATGTGGGCTGAGGGCCCGGCGGTGAAGTTCCGATCGAGCGGCTTGTACTGCTCCATGTTGTGCTGGTGTCCGTTCAGGACCAGGTCGACGCCGTTGTCGGCGAGGAGCTTCCACATGTCGCTCTCGTTGGACGCGATCGTCGTGTTGCTCGTGACGGCGGGCTCGTGGTACATCGCGACGACGCATGCGGGGGCACTGGGGTCGGTCAGAACGCTCTTCGCGAACTGATACTCGGGCTTCGTCGCGGTCATGTTCTGGCTCGAGTTCAGATCGAGGAAGAGCACCCCACCCCACGTCCACGATGTATAGACGGGATGACCGTGCCAATAGTCCATCCACGCCGGGATGTTGACCTTCTCGTGGTTCCCCAGCGTCGGCTGCGTGGTATCCGCCACCGCGCCCCAGAGCGTTCCCTGTCCGGGTCCGGGATGATCGATGTTCGACACCCCGTAGTGGTTCAGGTTCTCCGTGAACGTTCCCGTCTCGTAGATGTCACCGAGGAACAGGAACAACGGCGGATCGACCGCGGCGATCTGGTTGGCCAACTCGTTCGACACCGGCTCGTTCGACGGCCCATCACCGGTCGCGAGGATGTGCGGGTCGTTCGGATCGGTCCACGGTGCAGGGAGGTAGCTCGTCCAGTCGTTCGGGTTGTGCTGGAAGTCCGTCGCGTTCCCGTTGCTCAACGTGACGGAGATCATGACTGCCGCCGAACCGATCGAGCCTGCCTGCACGGACAAGGTGCCCGAGCCGTCGAGGTACTTCTGGGTGGGCCACACGAACGAATAGTTGGTCGGTGGCGTCGGTGAGGGCGCGAAGATCTGCATGAGCTGCACGGCGGCTCCCCCCGACGGGACCCACGTCGCGAACACGAGGCCGCTGTTGGGCGCGTTCGTAACGGTGACGGCCTGCTCACCGGTCAGGATGCTCGCCGCCGTGACGCAGAGGGTGTGGCCGTTGGAGGTCCCGCAGTTGGTGCTGGCCTCGGCGTTCGCCGGGATCAGGACGGTTACGGCGACGAGCGCCGAGAAGACGACGAGGGAGGCCAGACGTTTCCGCGACGATCCGATCACGAACCGTTTCCCCCCGTTCGGACCCGTCCGGTTCTTGATGGCTTCACGTCGATCCCCCCCATGTCTGTGTCTCGACGACCGCTCGAGGTTGCGGGCGCACACCAAGAAAGCCTGGCTGCCCCGGTCACCGAGAGGCTACGCGGCACGCGGGGGGTGCGACATCGCGCACCTGGTGTAGCCGACGTACGCAATCGCGAACGTCGGCGCCCCGGCCGCCGGCAGATCTCGGACGGAAGGCACTCGTGTTGCGTCGCGCGTGGCGCGGGGAGGAGGCTGCTCTAGGCTTCGAGCGAACTCGCGCGTGCCGAAGGACGTCGGCGAAGGAGAGGTAGGGAACGGCATGGAGGGAGAGCTGGAAGACGGTGCCGTTCCCGCCACCGAGCGGAAGTTCCTCGCGAGCTTCGATATCGAGGACTGGTTCCACGCCGAGAACGTCCGGGGCAGCCTCCCCACGCACGATTGGGATCAGCTCGAGTCGAGG
>Ga0307302_10000324_pt1 | contig 21436 bp, 20 predicted proteins | sample ER_DNA_183_FD_194490 | JGI IMG/M metagenome (GOLD analysis project Ga0307302, IMG submission 194490) | Bulk soil microbial communities from the East River watershed near Crested Butte, Colorado, United States - ER_DNA_183 | ecosystem: Environmental > Terrestrial > Soil > Floodplain | place...
GCGCGGTCGCCCGAACCGAGAAAGGCGAAGATCTTCGGGCCCACCTTCACCACCGTGTCGCCTTCCCAGGGTTCGTCTTGCCAGGCGCCGGGCTTCGACAGGCAGTGCGCGAGCAGCTCGTCTTTGGTCACCGGCTGATCCTAGCGACCCGCGGCCGTCGGCGACATGCGTTCGGGCGAGTCAACCGCGCTGAACGCTATGCCCAGCGCGGCTGGCGGCATCGTCCCGCGAGGCTCCTTTTGCGCTCACCTGCAGCCGGGGGGGTACGCGCAGAACCCCAGGCGGTTAGTGAGCTTGGGGGCGTCCGCCGCCACGCTCGGCTGGCCGCGACCGATGACCAGAAAGCGCCGGGCATCGCCAGCCTCGAAGGGGTAGTCCCACATCGTGCGGCCCAGCACATTGCGCAGCGGCGCACCAGCACCTCGCCGTACACCCCAGCCCGGCTAGCCGGAGAGGAACCGCCCCTTCCTTGGCCGCGCCCCGGCCTGGGCGGCCGGCCCGGGTTCCGACCGGCCTGATCGGCGTCTCGGGTCCGTCGCCTGCAAGCCCGATGGGCTGGTTCGGGTCGTGGCCGGTTCAGCCCACCTCGCGAAGTGTGGTGTTGGCGTCCACAGTGCTGGTCAAGACCAAGACGCCGACCAGGGCCTGTCGTTCCAGGGCGGGATCGCCCACCTGGCCTGGTCGGGCAACTCCAACAGCACCGGCACCAACCCGGACGGGGCGCTGCACCAGCTGGACATCTACACCGCCGCGGTGCCCGCCCCGTAGCCGTAGCTAGGGCCGCGCTCAGGCCGCCGGGGTGAAGAACCCTTCGACGGTGTAGTGGTTGCCGCTCACCGGCCCGGTATAGGTGCAGGTGACCAGGTCGTGACCGCCGCCCTGCACGCCGCGGGTGATGGTGACCGTCTGGCCGCTGGCCGCGTCCAGGAACGACAGCGACTTCCACAGGAAGTTGCTCTGGATGCCGACTAGGTGGAAGGCGTCGGCGCTGGACAGTTCGAAGACGGCGTCGACCGTCCGGCCGCCGTCGCAGGCCAGCGTGATCGCGAGCGTGTGGTCGTTGGCCGGGTCGGCGGCGGCGGCGCCGGCGCCGGGGACCGTGAGCAGGGCCGCCGTGAGGATCAGGGCAAGGGTTCCGCGGCGCATCGTCGACCTCCCGGTTCGGCGTCGGCCGGGCGCGAGCTCAGGCGCCGGCTGCGTAGATGTTTTGGTCCAGTCCTCCCTGGGACAGGCACGGATCGTCGATGGTCGGCGAGGAGTAGGAGGCGGCGTTGATGTCGTTGGGTACGTAGGTGCAGGGCTGGTAGACGTCGAAGCCGTCGTGGTCGTCGTCGGCGCCTGTCTCGCGCGGGTCGGTGCCTGGGACCAGGTCGCGGGCGTCGGTCCAGGCGGCCATGACGGTGCCGGCCACCGCCGAGATATAGATGTAGTCCCCCCAGAACCCAAGCCGCCGGGCGCTGTGGGTCTCCCAGCCGAAGTTGCTACCCACCGTGGAGAGCTGGGTCTCGGTCCAGCTGGTGCCACCGGTGGTGGACTTGGCCACCAAGGTGTGGACCACGTCCCCGGAGTTCTGCCCGCTGGCGGTGTTGCCGGGTGGCAAGTTGGGCGAATATGCCGGGTCGGCGCGGGAGTCGTAGAAGACCACGCTGAGCACCCCAGCGGCCGCAGCGATGTCCGGGGTCCACTGGTGGCCCACCGCTTCCGCATCCAGCGTCGCGGGCGGGGCCGACCAGGCGGTCCCGTCGGGGGAGTTGCGTACGAAGATCTTGGACTGGCCGCTGGGCAGCTCGGCGCCCCAGACGACGTGCACGCCGCTGGCGTCGGCGGCGACCGCCGGGGCGCTGAAGAACCGGGAGAAGGTCAGCCCGCTGGGGCAGGCAAACGGCCCGTCGCCGCAGGACTCCGAGCCGTTGCCGCTGAACTGGTTGGAGTCGGTCAGCACGATCGAGGCCACGTGCGCCGCCGCGCCGAAGGAGGCGCCCCCGTTGGTGGACTTCGACAGCCACACGTCGGCGCTCGGATTCGATGAGGACGGGTAGGTCAAAAACGCCAGGTACACCGCGCCGTCGGGGCCCACCGCCAAGTCGGCGAAGGAGGCGGTCCCGTGCGCCACCGGGGTGACCCGCACCGGCCTGGAGAACGAAAGGCCGTGGTCGGTAGAGCGGGAGAATAGCACCGCGTTGTTGGGCGCGAACCCGTTGTACTGCGACCAGGCCACATAGACGTTGCCCGAGGACGGCCCGGTGGTCTGGTCGACGGTCAGGTTGATCTTGTCCTGGAACAACCCGACGCCGAACTGCCCGGAGGGGGTGCCCCGCTTGACCAGCACGGTGCGGTCGTAGATGCCGCCGTCGCCGGTGTAGCGGGCCACGAACACCCCACCGTTGACCGGCTTGGCGCGGTTGAAGCAGATGAAGGCGTAGAACAGCCGCCCGTCGCGGTCAAAGGCCTGGGTGGGGTCGCCGGCCGCGCCGCAGGTGCCATGGGTCGGTGAGGCCGCCCCTGCCGCCGAGCTGTCAGCTGGGTAGCCGGGCACCAGGCTGTCCTGCCAGCTGGAGCCCCCGTCGACCGAGCGGTAGTAGCCGCTCCAGACGTCGCCGTTGACGATCTGGGCGCAGTAGTCGTTGGCGCCAGCGGTCACGACCTGGGGGTTGTGGGGGTTGACCGCCACCGTCGGCTCGTTCTGCGAGCGCCTGCCGGTGCTGCACGCCGCGGTGGTGGCGTCAGCGGTCCCGTCGTAGCGCAGGTAGCTGGACGCCGTGGCGTCGCGGGTGACCCGCACGTTGGGGCTGGCGCCGAACGCCGCACTGCTGAGGGCCGTGACTAGCGCCACAGTCGCAACGACAAGAATAGGGAGCCAGCGAGATCTCACGACGACCTCCTCTCGGCCACCGATCGCCGTCCCCCGTTGGGCAGACGGCCGGCCCGAAGAGGCTGGCAAACGCGCCTGCCCGGGTCAACCCCGGGAAGCAGGGAACAACTGGGGCGCCGGAGCTGGAGGGCCGCCCGGAGTGTCTGTTCCACGGGGAGCGATGTGCCCCTACCCGCGGGCAACCGGGTGGCCGGGGGGCGCCTTGCCGGCGACGACCCCAGGCGGCTACGCCGTTTGCCGTATTGCCTTTGTGGCACCTCGCGACTAGACGACCGGGCAAGTGCATATGCGGGCGGCTGATGCGAGCGCTGGGCGGCGTAGTTCTGTAGTGGACTTCGGTGTGGCGCAAGCTATGACTGATGGTAAGAAGCGCAGCTCAGGTGGCTGAAAGGCGAAGCCTTGTAGACGCTGGTGCACGCTGTGGAGCGTTGCATGGTGCCACCACGGCAACTCACCAGGCCACACCGGGATGCGCCCCAGCGTCGAACCGCTTGCCGGCCAGTTGCCTGCGGTGGACTCCATAGCGCCTCATTGCAAGGAACCGGCCAGGCACCGGCGAGGTAGAACGGGTGCGCAGTCTGGAGTCCCGGGAGGGGAGGTGCGCCATGGCCGGTCCGGCCACCCTGCGGCCGCCGCCGCATCGCGTTCCACGCTGGCAGACGCTGGCCATCGCGGCGCTGCTTGCCGTGACCGGTTGCTCCGGTGGCGCCGACACCCTCAGCAGCCCGCGATCGACCCCGCCGCCACCCGCGCCCACCGATACCGGTGCCACCGTGCCCGTCTTCGACCGCGGCCGGTTCGCCGCCGCCATCCCCCTTCCCGGCGCCGGGACCACGGCTGTGGCCGATGGGGTCCTCTGGGTGCTTGCCTCCAGCACGGTGGTTCGGATCGACCCGGAGACCAACGCGGCTGTCGGTAAGCCACTTCCGGTCCCTGCACATGCTGAGGCCATCGCCGTCGGTCAGGGGGCCCTGTGGGTGGCCAGCGTCGCCCCCGGCGACCTCGGCATGCCAGGCAAGGATCGGGTGAGCCGCATCGACCCGGCCACCGGCCGCAGGGTGGCGACCATCACCGTCGGCCGGGCCCCCCTGGACCTGGCGGCCACGCCGGGGGGCGTCTGGGTGCCCAACGCCGGCGGCGGCGGCGACAGCGTGACCCGGATCGACCCGAAGACCAACCGGCTGGCGGACCGGCCGATCAGCACCGGCGCCAGCCCCCAGAGCCTCGCCACAGGGGGCGGGTCGCTGTGGGTGGCCAACCACGACGCCCGGACGGTGACCCGCATCGACCAGGCCAGCGGCAAGGTCGTGGCGAATATTCCGGTGCCGTCCGAGCCGCACCGGGTGACCTACGGGGCGGGGGCGGCCTGGGTGGGGAACTGGCACGACAACTCGGTCTCGCGGATCGACCCGCAGACGAATCGGGTGGTCGGGTCGCCGATCCCGATCGGGGGCCACCATGCCGGCAACCTGGTGGTTGGCGCGGGGAGCGTCTGGGTGACCAGCGACTACCGGGTGGACGCCGCGCCCGCGGACGTGGTCGTGGTGCGCATCGACCCGCAGACCAACCGGGCGGTCGAGACGATCGCCGTCGGTGGTCACCCGATCGATGTCGCGAGCACCGAGGACGCGGTCTGGGTGTCGGTCGCCAACCCCGGCAGGTTGCTACGGATTGTCGGGCCCTAGCTCGGCCTCCGACCTGCTTGCGTGTAGCTCTCTAGCAGCCAGGATGGATTGGCTGGCGCAGCTGGCCGCCACGAATTGCCCGGGCTGCGAGCCCAGATCGGGAACGCCTTGGGCCTGAGACCGTGTGCTGGAGCACTCGGGATCGATGTAGGAGACAAGCGAACACGCCGGAGGCTCCAGGACCAAGCGCAGAGTTGACGCCGCCCTCGCGCATGTCCAGCGAATGTCAATGTCGGGATGGTGGCCGGCCACCTCGGCCGCTGCGGCGACCGTGGTGTCATCCAGCCCTGGCATGGCTCCTCTTCCCGGAGAATGAGCGGTGTGATCTTCGCCCTCCTTACGGCAACTGAACCCACGTGATGGACGGTATTGACGGGCGCGATGACGGCGAACTGGTCGCGGCGGTCTTGGCCGGCCAGCGTGAGGCGTTCGGTCCGCTGCTGGCGCGCTGGCAGGCCAGCGTGCTGCGGCTGTGCCGTCGGCTGCTCGGCCCTGGCCCCCAGGCCGAGGACGTCGCCCAGGAGGCCGCCGTGGCGGCCTTTCTCGGCCTGCCGCGGTTGGCCGACCCGGCCCGGTTCGGTGCCTGGCTGCAGGCGATCGCTGCCAACCGCGCCCGCATGGCGCTGCGCCGTCGCCACCTGCTGGCGCTGGACGGGCTGTCTCCTGACGCTGCCATGGAGCGGCTGGGCTGGGGCGAGTCCGGCCCCACCCCTGAGGAGGCCTGGGCGGCCCGTGAGGTCCACGAGGCGATCCTGGCTGCCTTGCGGGAATTGCCACCCACCACCCGCAAGGCGGTCATCGGCTTCTACCTGCAGGGCTACAGCTACGCCGAGCTGGCCGAGCTGCTCGGCACCCAGGTCAGCACCGTGCGGGGCCGGCTCTATCACGGCCGGCGCCAGCTCCGGCGGACCCTGCGGCCGCTAGCCGAGGAGGTACTGACGTCGGCTCCCACCCGGCGAGAGGAGCACAAGATGGACATTACGGCCCTACTCGACGCCGATGTCGCCTTCGTGGGGCGCCTGGCGTTCTCCACCGACTGCGTGGTCATGCTCCAAGAACGTGGTGGGCCCCGGCGGCTGGCGCTGGAAGCGGTGGATGCTGCCACCGGCGAGGCGGTCGAGCGGCTCCTCGGCGCCGACCAACCGCTGGCGCCGACCACCCACGACCTGCTCCCGCGGCTGGTCGCGGCGCTCGGTGGCCGGGTCGAACAGGTCAGCATCCGCCGGCTGGTCGGTGAGGCGCTGTATGCCGACATCACCCTGGAGCGCGGTGGGGAGCGGCGCGAGGTGGAGGCACGGCCGGGCGATGCGGTTATGCTCGCCTTGTTGGCGAGCGCGCCGATCCGGGTCGCGGCGGCCGTCATGGACGCGGCGGGCTTCGACCCCAATGATCGCCAGCAGCGTCGGCTGCGGGATGAGCTGGAGTTGGAGCGGCTGCGCCGCCGCGTGGACGAGCGCGTCGGCCCACCACCCCCCTCGCCGATCGCGCCCCCACCGCCGTTGGACCCGCGGGTGCGGCGCCGGGTGGAGGACTGCCTGGAGCGGTTGCGTGCCGACCTGGGCGGGTGGCTGGCGCTGCTCACCCACGACAGCGGCGCTCTGGTCGCCTGGGCCGGTCCGGGCGATCCGGCGGCCATGGCGCGTTACTGCCAAGCGCGCGCCGACCGCGACGCCGATCTGACCCACCTGCTGATGCGGGAGGTCTTCCCAGCCGATGAGGTCGAGGCGGTCGTGTTCCGCTTGGTGGGGCGGCTGTGGCGGGTCGAAGTCGGCATCGCCATCGGGGAGTCCGAGGCCGAGCGTGAGCGGTTCGCCCACCGCACCGACCAAGCCGTGCGAGAGCTGGAGACGCTCCTCCAGGTGAACACCGCTGCCGTCAGGCTGTCAGGCCCCGATGAGCACTCGGGTTCCACGCAGAGTGAGTGACAGGAGTCCGCCGGTCGACGCGCCCATCGAGCGGTCGAATGCGGGGAGCAGGTACCAGCTGTCGATGCAGCCTGAGCTGCTCAGGCGCTCGGCTTGGGGGTGATGCGGACCACCTGTCCGGTCTGCAGCGCCGCCCAGAGGCTCTTGAAGCCGAAGGCGACCGCGGAGACATTGCCCCCGACATGGAACCGCTCGGCGATGGCGAGTGTCGTGGGATCGATGCGAACCACTTGGTCGTCCTGTGCCGCTTCGTCTTCCCAGACGGCGGCGGAGCCGGACCAGATCGAGCCAGCCCCCACTGCCGGGTAGATGGGCCCGACGGGCAGCCGCTGGATGCGCCGGATGGCGGCGGTCTTGGGATCGGCCTCCAGCAGGCGGCTGCCGTGCGCGTCGGCCACATAGACGCCATCGTCGGTGACCACGACCCCGTGCGCACCGAAGTCCAGGCGCTGTCGGGCGACGACGTTGAACGTCCTCGGATCGATCTTCACCAGCCAGCCCGCGTGGTCGGCCACCCACAGCGCGCCTTGGCCGAAGGCGATGCTTTGCGGGCTGCCCAGGACCAGCGGCCTGCCGACCACGCGGTTGGTCCTGGGGTTCAGCTTCGAGACGGTCGCGCCACCCTGGTACCGCTCGTCGTCGTTGCCGGTCCACACGAAGCCGGCGCCAACCGCCAGGACGGACCCGAAGTAGATGGGATGGGCCGAGATGCGGGCGCTAATCTGCCCGGTGCGAGGGTTAATGCGGAGCAGGCGCCCATCGGCTCCGTTGGGGGTCACCCACACCGAGCCGACCCCTACGGCGATGTGCCAGGGATCAACCGGCAACCGTGTCGGCTCCCCGACAACTCGGTTGGAGCTGGGGTCGATGCGCCAGACCGCCGGCGTGGCTGTCGCGTGAGCGCCCACACATATCCCTCGCCGGTGGCAATCGAGAACGGCGGCGCCGGCAGGCCAATCCGGGCAACGATCCCTCCCGCATTCTGGGGAGGTGTGGAGGACCTGACCGTCGAATGCAGAGGTCCTGTCGGGGTGCTGGTCGCGTTCGGAGGTTCCCCTGACGTCGTGCAGCCGGATGCCGCGACCGCGACACCAACAGTGATGGCAGCCACCAGCCGCAACCAGGTCGGCGCACCCACCCGAAGCACCCGCATGCCGCCAATAGTCCCCGTACGGCGAATCGGTTCCCGGTCCCTCGACGACGAGGCCGCGGAGGTCTCCCGGCCGAGCCATACAACTAGCCAGACACGCCGGTTCGCGCCGATGCCAGCCGGTCGATGCAACCGGTGGTCTTCTTGGTCGATGACTCCTGGGTGATGTTGGCACCCTGGCTGTGGACCGTATCCCGCATTGAGGTGGCCGGGGGTCGAAGCGGATCGGCTGAGGACACCGACGACCTGGGTGGAACCGATCCTCTCCGCCGTGTGTAGAGGTGAAGGACCAGGAGCACCGGCGGGTGGAGGTCATGAGGATGCGCTGGTGGCGGCTACTGGCGGTGCCGGTGGCCGCAGCCCTCATTGTCGTCGGCTGCGCGGTCGGGGGAGGCCGCGATCCGTCGACCAACTCCACAACGGCGGTGGTGGTACCGCCGACAACGACAGCGGCCACGGCGCAGCCAGGCGGGCCACTGGTCGGCGTGATCGCAAGCGACACCTTGGCGACCGAGCTGGCCCGGCTGGACCCAAGAACGTTGCGGCCCCTCCCGGAAGACCGGCTCAAGCTGCCGGGATCCTGGCCGCTGCTGGCGGTCGCCCCTGACCGCTCCAGGGCGGTCCTCGGCAGCGAGGCCGGCGACCTCACCGTCGTCGACCTGGTCCACCTGCGCCAGCTCGGCGCCGTGCAGACCGACCTCCCCGGCGCAGCCATCTTCGGCTGGAGCTGGGTCGGCCGCTCCCGCCTGCTGCTGATCGACACCTCCCAGCAGGCGGCCACCGAGGTGCTGGCCATCGATGTCAACGCCCGCCGGGTGGTCCGCCGCCAGCGCTTCAACGGTGTCGTGCAGGGGTACGCGCGCCTGCCGCACGGGCTGGCGCTGCTCGTCACCCCGGCGAATGCGATTGGCCGGACGCGGCTGGTGGTGTCGGACGCCAACGCCGGCCTGCGCGCGGTGACCCTCGCCCAGATCAGTGCCGGGTTCAAACAGTTCGACGACACCGACGGGTCGGGGCCGCGGATGGAGCAGGCGGTGCCCGGGATCGCCGTCGACCCCACCGGCCGGCGCGTCTACGTTGTCCCTGGCAACGGGCCGATAGCCGAGGTCGAGGTGGCCAGCCTGCAGGTCACCTACCATCGGCTCGGGCAGTCGGCGTCGCCTTGGCAGCGGCTGGCGCGCTGGTGGGCGCCACCGGCCGAGGCCAAGATCATCTCCGGTCCTTCCCGCAACGCGCTCTGGCTCGGTGCTGGCCAGCTCGTCGTGACCGGTTATGACGGGTCGGCCAAGGGCCACCACCTGGAGATCCCGTCTGGGCTGGAGCTGATCGACACCAGGACCTGGACCGTGCGCCAGGTCGACCGGCACTCCAGCAGTGCCGTGCTGGCGGCCGGCCGGCTGCTGGCCTTTGGGACCGCCTTTGGGACCGGCCCGGACGGTGCCAACCAGGGCTTCGGGCTGACCCTGTACGGGCCGGGTGACCGCCAGCCGGTGCATCGGTTCGGGGCCAAGCAGGTCAGCTGGATCCAGGTCAACGGCGACCTCGCCTATGTCCAGCTGATGGACGCCAACCTCAGCGACGCCGAGGGCTACGCCGTGGTCGACCTGCGCTCGGGACACCTGCTGCACCAGGGCACCGGGACCGTTCCCGAGCTGCTGGTCCCCAACCGGATGTAGCCGGCCTCCGATGGTCTCGGACCAGCCATACTGAGTGCTCCACTGGCGGCACGGCTCGCCTGCACCGCCTGGAACGAGATCGCCAAGAACGCATCCCTTCGTCCCTGACGCTCGTCGGTGACCTGGGGAAACGGCGGTCCGCACAGCGCTTAGCCCTCGATACCTGATAAGTGGCTCATGGCCTGCGGCCACCCATGACGGATGAAGATGCGCAGCACGACACGGCCCTGGGCCGTTGACTGCTCCGCGGAGGGGGCGAGGTCCGCGTCGACCTTGGTAAGTACCAGGTAGTTTGCCATGGCGGGCGGGGATCTTCACCTGAGTCGAAGTGTCCCTGGGGACGCCGTGCTGGCGTGAAAATGGGTCGGGCTGCCCGCCGACGCCGATGTGTCCTTGGCCGTTGGAGGCCGTGCCTGAGTCTGGCGCCGGGGCCCGATAGCAGGGTCGCGCACTGTTGCCACGAGCACGCCGGTCAGCGTTTCGGTATCCCAACCGAGCCCCCGGGCAGCCCGCCGCGACCCGTGATAGGAGGAGGACGGCGGTGCCAGCGGGCCAGCAGGTCGAGGTTGACGAGCACGAGGAGATCCTGGAGCGGGTCGCCGCGATCGACGTCGCCAAGGCGTCCGGCATGGTCTGTACCCGGGTGCCGCATGCCACCAGGGCGGGCAAGCGCGTCACCAAGGTCTGGCAGGTCCCCTCGACCCGTAGGGTGCACAAATGCGTTCATGCAGCTTGCCGGTACTCGTGCACGAGACCACCGAGGAGATCACGTCGGTGGACTCGGGGCGGCCGACCCATCCTGGTGAGCGCCAGTCCGACGGCTGGATCCGGCGGCTGCAGCCCGAGCGCCCGGTGCGCACGGTGGGCGTTGTAGTGCTGGACATAGACGTGGAGGACCTGCTCGAGGTGGCCGCGCCCGACGATCAGCAGCCAGTCCAGGCACTCGGCCCGCACCGTTCGGATCCAGCGCTCCGCGTAGGCGTTGGCGTTCGGCGCCTGCACCGGCGTGACCAGCATCTCGGCGCCCTCGGCGCGGAACACGTCGTCGAAGCTGCGGGTGAACTTCGCGTCGCGGTCGCGCAGCACGAAGCACAGCTGTCGTCCTCGTTCGCCGAGCACCAGCAGCAAGTTGCGGGCCTGCTGGGTGACCCAGCCGCTGTTGGGGTTGGCGGTCACCCCAGCCAGGTGGACCCGGCGGGTGTCCAGCTCGATGAAGAACAAGACGTACAGCCGCCGCAGCCAGATCGTGTCGACGGTGAAGAAGTCGCACGCCACGATCCCGGCCGCTTGCTGGCGTAGAAACGCGTGCCAGGTCGTGGTGGTCGGTCGCGGGGCAGGGTCCAGTCTATGACGGTGGAGGATGGTGCGAATCGCGGATGCCGAGACCTGTACCCCGAGGCGCAGCAGTTCTCCTTGGATGCGCTGGTAGCCCCAGCGCGGGTTCTCCCGCGCCAGGCGGACGATCAGCTGCTGGACGTCTTGGTCGAGCGGGGGTCGCCCGGCTCCGCGAGTTGGGTAGGTCCAGGTGCCCGCGACGAGGCGGCGGTGCCAGCGCAGCAAGGTCTCCGGCTTGACGAGGAAGCAGGACCAGCGAGCCCGCGGCAGCGCGCGGCTGACCGCAGCCAGCAGGGTCCGATCGGCAGGCTCCAACCGGGGACGTGGAGTCTGGCGGCGGAGCACGGCGAGCTGGTGGCGCAGGACAAGGATCTCAAGGTCCTTGGCGGCGTCGCCGCGGGCGAGCTGGGCGAAGAGCTGGATGGAGCGGCACAACGTCAGGTAGGCAAGTCGTGGCAGCACCGGGGTGGCCTCCGCGGTGGGGGCAGCGGAGACGCCACGGTAGCAAGCCGAGGTCGATGCGAACCCCCAGCTCATGGGCCCTGTCTGAATATCTGCACCCTACGGGCGTAAACCGCTGCACCCACCGGTAGATAGTGACGTGGTCGACCTGGATGCCGCGTTCGGCCAGCAGCTCCTCCACGTCGCGGTACGACAGCGCGAAGCGCAGATACCAGCGCACCGCCAGGACGATCACATCGGGCGGGAAACAGAAGCCGGCGAACGCAGACCGGGCGACAGCGGCGGAGCGGGGACGGCGAGTTCTCATGGCGGCAGTCTGCCTGCTCCCGACTCGATCACAGCAGCTGCAACAGCGCCCGATCGGCTGTGTGGAGACCGCTGAGCACGCCGCCGTGGCTGCCCTCGCGCCGGTCGAGCTGCGCGGGTCAGCGTTCGGGCTGCTGGCCGCCGTGCAGAGCTTCGGCAACCTAGCCGCCAGCGCCATCGCCGGCCTGCTCTGGACGCTGGCCTCGCCTCGGGTGGCCTCGCCTATCTCATCGCCTGGATGCTGCTCGCCCTGGCCGCGCTATGGATGACCATCGGTAGACGCGTCTGAGAGGCCGGCCCGGTGACGCAAGACGTGACGACCCCCAGGAACCCCGTCCGGTAACCGACGGGCAAGCCCGCCTGCTCCCGGCCGATTGGGCCCCTGGGGGTCATCGGCGCCCCGAGGAACTCCCGTGGCCTTCCCGAGAACGACTCGCGAAAGTCCCGTCCTACGACCCAAGGCCGCTAGACCTCGCCGCGGGACAATAGATTGCGCAAACCCACCGTCCGCGACGCACCGTCCGGGCCCGTCAGCCCTTCCAGCGGGAACTCCTATCCGGATTTCCCAGTCCTACCGCGTCGGCCCCTCGGGGCAAAGCGGAATCTAGAAGGCCTCCAAGCGGCCGTCAAGGCGCCGTTTCCGCTGGTCAGGCGCATATGTGCTGCTAGACGAGGGTAGAATTACGCCGATGGAATTTCCAAGTAAGCATGGCAGCTCAGGAGCGATATTCAGAATGGGGTTTCGTAGATACGGAACTTCTCCAACGCGACCACGGTTCGCAGCGTGACCGGGAATCTGGCCAGCGGGCCACGATACCCACCCGACAAGCCCCGCCACTGCTTCAGCAGCGCGATCGTGCGCTCGACCGCCGCGCGGGCCTGACTGTGCGCCCGGTTGTTGATCTGCGCAAACGCTGGCAGCTTGCCATCGGGCGGCTTGCGCAGCGGCGTGTTGATCCCGCAGCCAAGATCGCCCAGCACGTCCCGGCCGGCCAGAATCCGGTCCAACCCCGCCTCGGAAAACGACCGGGCATCGTGCATCGCGCCGCGGGTGGACTCGCTGGCGTCCAGCAGCCGGCCCCACCGGTCGGCGACCACCAGCGTGTTCACGCCCGCCCGGTGCCGCTTGCCGCTGTAGAGCCCCTCGCCCTGCCGGCCCTCACCAGCGCGGTTGCCGGTTGGGCACAGGGTCCCGTCGACCAGCAGCCGCTCTGCCTGCTCCACGTCGGTCACGCCCGGCATGCCATCGGCAGCGGCCGCGCCGACCACCGCGGCAAGCGAGCGCACCACCCGCGAGACGGTCGGTTGGCTGACGTTGAAGAACGCCCCAGCAGCGCCTGGGAGAGGTTGTGGCGCAAGGCGACCACCGTCATCGTGACCGCCACCGCAAAGCCCAGCGTGCGACGCCGCCCACGTGGTGGCTGCCAGCTGCCACACCGCGCGGTGGCACGCTCGATGAGCAGGTCAAGTTGATCGTCGGACAGGCCGGTCATGAGCTTGGCGCAACGGTCCCTCCGGTGGTGTCGCACGGACGGTGGAATGGCCGCGCGGAGCCTACCGAGAGGGGTTGTTGGACCCATACAAGACCCACGGCTTGGGGACTTACGCCTCTGTTGTCCTGATGCTCGTCAGGTGATGCTGATGTCGAAGGCGGGGCACCGGACGAGCACCGTTGGTCGGCGACATGACCATGAACGCGTTCATCAAGCAGCACTCCGTGGTGGGCTTGGGCAGAGCCGTGAGGGCGGCCGTTGCTGTGGGCCTTCTGTTTGGGTTCGCCACGTCGATCGTTGCTCTCGGGTCGGTGCCACCAGCCTCGGCCGCCGACGTGGCGGCGACCGTCATCGCCCGGTACCGAGAAGGGATCCCTGGGCTCATGGCCGAGCAGGGAGTACCGGGCCTGGCCGTCGCGCTGGTCGATGGCGATCGGGCGCGGTGGGTCGAGGGCTTCGGCTACCGGGATCACCAAGGCGGCGCCCCGGTCACCGCCGACACGATGTTCAGCGTCCAGTCGATGTCGAAGTTGTTCACAGCAACGGCAGTCATGCAGGCCGTCGCGGCCGGCCGACTGGACCTCGACGAGCCGATCACGAGCTACCTGCCCGAGTTCACCGTCCACAGCGCGTTCCAGGAGCATCCGGAGCGGAAGATCACGCTGCGGATGCTCCTGAGCCACACCGCCGGCTTCACCCACGAGGCCCCGGTGGGCAACAACAACGAGCTCGATCCCGGTGAGATCGACGTCCACGTGCGTAGCATCTCCGACACCTGGCTGCGCTTCCCAGTCGGCACTGGCTACGCCTACTCGAACCTGGGGATCGACCTTGCCGGCTACATTCTCGAGCGCGTCGAGGGCAAGCCGTTCGCGCAGGTCATGCGCGACTCGCTGCTCGGTCCGCTGGGCATGGGCCACAGCACGTTCGATCGGACGGTGATCCGATCGGCCAACGATCGGGCGGTGGGCCACGTGGATCCCTATCCTGCCCCGCTGCTGTATGAGCCGATGACGGCGGCCGGTGGCATGTACAGCAGCGCCGCGGATCTGGCGCGCTTCCTTCGCTTCCAGCTGAACGACGGTTCCATCGACGGTCGTGCCGTCCTTATTCCCAAGTCGATGGAGGAGATGCGCACGGTCCCGGCGCCTAGCGCCGGCGCGCCGGCCGGGTACGCGCTCGGCGTGGTCCGACACCGTTGGAATCGCTGGGACGAACGGCCCGATCTCTTCAACCACGGCGGCGGTGGCTTCGGGTTCCTCTCCGACCTGTGGTGGCTGCCGCAGCTACAGATCGGGATCGCGATCTTGACCAACTCCCAAGATCACCAGCTCCAGGGTGACCTCGCACTGTCGATCCTGGGTGACCTCGTTACCGAGCCGGGCGTGTATCGCGATCGGCTGCTTGCGCTGCTGTCGCGGCCGCCGGCCGACGACCCGGAGGGGTCGTTCGAGCCCCCGGCCGGGATGGCGAACCTCGTCGCCAACGCCGCCATGGTCGCGACGGGCGATGAGGCCACCCGCTGGGCGGCATGCTCCGGCCCCTACCGAACGTCGGCGTGGGGTGTGCTCGCCCCGACTGGCCCGCCGGACCGGTTCGTCGTTGACGCGGGCGTCCCGTACTTCGAGGTCGACGAGACGGGGTCGCTCGTCCGCCACCGTCTCGTCGAAGTCGCACCCGACCTGTTCCTCGCGGACAACGGCGAGACGCTCGACCTGCGAGGCCCTGTCCCGACGTGGCGGGGTCTTCGGCTCGTTCGAGTGGCAGGTGGTCCCGCCCTGTGGCAGTGGGGCGTCTTTGGGACCGCCGCGCTCCTTGCCGTCGCATGGCTCGTCGCCGCAGTTCGCGAGGTACGTCGCCGCGTGTCGCGCTCGGCTGCAGACCAGCAGCCCTCCGCGTCGCGCCGCTGGCGCCGGATCGCCGCACTCACGGCGCTCGTCACGGCGGTGCTGACGCTCGGAAACGCGGGCCCTGGTCGCATGGATGCCTGCGCTGGTGGATTCCGGCTTCCTCGGCTGGCTCGACCTCCCCATGGCCCAGCGTTTGGCGCTGCACTTGCCGCTGGCGCTCGCCGCCCTGGTCGCGTGCACGCTTGTTCTTGTGGCCGCGGGCTGGGTTCTCCGCTGGTGGTCGAGTGCGCTCAGGCTCCAGTACGCGGTACTAGCCGTCGCCGCAGTTGCCGTGGTCGCTCAACTGGCCGCCTGGCGGCTCATCGGCTGGGGAGTCACTTGAATTCGGTAGGCACTTGCACTCAACTCCCAAATTCCCACCAAACCATTCTGAATATCGCTCCCATCGTCGCCATCGCCATCATCATCACGCTGACTAACTAAAAGAGGATCGCCCGTTCGGTGCCAGGCACGGACGGTGCCCTGCAGCCTGCATACGCCAGATCGCCGAGGCAGACGGAGTTGGGTGGTGCCGTGATCTGGCCTTAACCAGCGCGAATGCGTTGGGAGCAGCAGTGTCCGCAGGGCCTGCCGTGTAGGGCAGGCAAGAACTCAACGCCAGCATCCAGGAGGCGCTTCGGTGTGCCCCGATGGTCGGCTCACTGGTAGCGGTGGCCGCTCGACTCGATCCAGCCGCCCTCGTGGGCACCGGTCGGGTGGTGGGTGTAGTGGATCACTGGGCGGCCCGGGTCGGGTTCGAACTGCCCGTGGACGATCACGGTGCTTCCGACCGTCACGGGCACGCGCGGCGCAAGGGTCAGGTTGTGGTCGACCTCGACTACGACACCTTGGCCGAGGTCGACGCGGAAGCGCTGGTGGGGGCCGTCAGGGCCGTTGCCGTCAGGAAGCAGCCCGACCACCAGGCCCTGAACGGTCACCTCCGCCGAGCGGCCGTGGTGCAAGGCGACGATGAGGCCTTGGTTGTCCGGCCTGACCGGGTGGCAGCCCGTGAGGACTGCCGCGAGAATGCTGCCGACCAGCACCAGCTTGCAGGCTGCTGGCCGCCACCATCGAGGTCCCCAGCCGGTGCTGCGCTGAGGCCCTGTGCGGCGCGGGCATGCCCTTGAGCCGATCACCACCTCCCGGTCGTGGCGACGACCGGGAGGATCACGCCTGTACCGGCACCTCAGAGGCCTCGTTGTCGGATGACCGGCGCGCCCGTGAATGCGCTTCACCGCCTCAGCGCTGGGAGCGTCCGACAAGCACAACACCATACCTGATGCCTGGGCCCGCCCCCGCGTGCTTGAAGTCGACGCCTTCGTTCCCTTGGATAGCGAGATCTGCCTGGTGCGTCTCGTTGAGCGCCCGTAGGGTGCAGAAACTCGGACTAGTTGCCGGGCCTGCGGGTTCAGGCGGCACGGGTCGGTACCGTGACGTGCCCTGCTCCCAACGCGGAGGCCGCCCCAGGTGCTACCCAGACTCGCCTACCTGACGCTGTGTCGCTCGATCCAGCTTCTCACCTTGCACGTCCGTGGCGACGCCGCCAAGGATCTGGAGATCCTCGTCCTCCGCCACCAACTCGCTGTCCTACGCCGCCAGAAGCCGCGTCCCATGCTGGAGCCCACCGACCGAGCCCTGCTCGCTGCCATCGGCCGCATCCTGCCCAGGTCCCGCTGGTCGTGTTTCCTCGTCAGGCCGGAGACGCTGCTGGGCTGGCACCGACGCCTCGTCGCCGGTGCCTGGACCTACCCGCGCCAGCCCGGACGGCCACCGCTGGATGAGGACGTTCAGCAGCTGATCATCCGCCTGGCCAAGGAGCATCCCTGCTGGGGGGACCAGCGCATCCAAGGAGAACTGCTGCGCCTCAGGGTGCAGGTCTCGGCCACCGCAATCCGCACCACCCTTGGCCGTCATGGACTGGACCGGGCGCCACGGCCGATGGCCACGACCTGGCGAGCATTCCTGCGCCAGCAGACGGCCGGGATCGTGGCCTGCGACCTGCTTCACCGTCGACACGATCTGGCTGCGGCGGCTGTAGGTGCTGTTGTTCATTGAACTGGACACCCGCCGGGTCCATCTGGCCGGGGTGACCGCCAACCCCAACAGCGGTTGGGTCACCCAGCAGGCCCGCAACCTGCTGGGTGGTGCTCGGGGAACGAGAACGGCGGCTGCGCTTGTCCTGCGCGACCGCGACGCGAGGTTCTCTCGCTCCTTCGACGACGTGTTCCGGTCGGAGGGCACTGGATGCTCGTCCCGCCGGTGCAGGCACCCAACGCCAACGCCGACGCCGAACGCTGGGATCCGCACGGTCCGTGCCGAATGCCTGGACTGGCTGCTGAGCATCGGCCGCGGCCACCTTGAGCAGGTGCTGGAGGTCTACCTCGAGCACGACAACACCCACCGCCCGCACCGGGCACTCGGGCTGCGGCCGCCGGATCCCGCTGTCGAACCTGCCCTCAGAACCTAGAATCCACAGGCCCAAGTTCACGGGCCCGACCTGCTCGGCGGCGGACTGCTCCACGAGTACCACCGAGCTGCATGAACGCAATTGTGCACCCTACGGGTTGCGTCCACGCACCGACCCGTCTCCTCCAGCGCCGCCCAGCCACGGCCGCTGGCGGCATCGCTCTCGCCACTGCCTTCCCAGGTGAACTCCACGCACGGGCTCCCGTTGCGTCGGCCGCTCTGGCAGTCCATCCACCCCTCGACGGCGATGAACCGGAAGTGGCCGGTCCGGCCCGCGCCGAACTGGATATGGCTGGGCCCACAGGTCGATGGCCTCAGCCCCCCAGAGTCCAGGGCCGGCAGCAGCGCACACAGGAGATTTGGGGGCCCGGCTGGCGACGGCGACGGGGGACGCCGCTGACTCCCCACGGCGGCCGGCGCAAGCCCTAGCGAGCGTTCTTGGTCAAGACCGGGCGCTGTGCACTTACTCGTCAAATCGACCCTGCGTCAGCCAGACGTGGGGTCATTGCTATTTGCTAAGCTTTCAGAAATCCGCCGGACACGGAGGCAAAGGTGGCTCGTACGATTATCGTGACTGATGATCTGGACGGTTCCAGCCCGGCTGAGCCTGTCCAGTTCACCTACGATGGCGTGAATTGGGAGATTGACCTTAGCGCGAAGAACCGGGAGAAGTTGCAGAAGGCGCTCCAGCCCTTCCTCGACAAAGCGCACCCAGCTGACATGGCACAGCCCAAGACAACGACACAGACTAGGACTAGGACTAGGACTAGGACTAGGACTCGGCCCAGCCGTAGCGCCAAGGACGGCCGGGAAAACCTCGATGCCATCCGGCAGTGGGCACAAGAGAACGGCTACAAGGTGGGGGACCGAGGGCGCATCGCCAAATCCATTATCGAGGAATACGAGCTGGCACAGAAGGCCAAGCGCTAGGATGTAAGGTCTTCCTCACCGACTGGCACCACCGAAGCGGGCCTTTCCTTGGGTGACGGTGAACCGCAATCTGTTTAGCTGAGAATACTTCTGGCTTGGCCGAAGTGTAGGTCTGGCGCAAATCGATGATCCTACCCCACGACCTCGGTCTAAGGGCCACACGACGCTGGTAGGGCGGCGGCTTTCCCTCCGACTTCCCTCCGCCCGACGCCCAGCCGCGCAGGACGGGGCGAAACTGGCCGGGACGCCGAGGGACGGCGAAGCTGTCGACCTGCCGTTTGCGCACGTCACGACCGGTCGTCGGGATCATGTGGGGACGCGAGGGGATCGGTGAGGCAACAGCGAGGCGACCTGTAAAATCGCCGGCATTGCCTACACAGGTTCGAATCCTGTCCCTGCCACATAGCCCCTGACCAGCAACAACGCGGTCCTGGGCCGCCTCATCAAGTCGGGTTCGAGGGCTGGTGTTCCCTCCACTTTCCCTCCGCCCGACGCCCAGCCGACACCGCCTGTCCAGCATGGGCTTGGGGGCCGAACACTGCTTCGATCACCCCAGCCAACCGGGGCGCGGTCTGGGGCAGCTGGTGGATGTACACCCGTTGGGCGAGCGCGCCGCCGTCGGCATGACGCAGTTGGGCGGCGATGATGCTGGCCGGTTCTTTGTTGGCTGCCATCGCGGATGCCAGGGCATGGCGTAACTGGTGGGGGTGGGCGTCCAACCCGGCGCTGGCGGCCAGGTGGGCGAAGGCGCGGCTGGCGTGGTTGGGGTTGACCGGCGTGCCCCGCTCAGTGCGGAAGACCAGGTCGAGCTCGACCGGGTGGGGGGGCTGGCCGGGCTCCACCCAGCGCAACTCCACAGTGGCGGGCTGACCGCAGGCGAGGCGCAATCGAGTCTGCTGGCGGCGGTGACGGCGTAGCGCCTGGACCGCGAAGGGTGGCAGGGTGAGGATGGCGTTGCTGGCCGTGGACTTGAGCGGCCCGACCGCCAACTCCTTGCGGCCCCCACCCATCCCAGCGCCGCCGTCGCCATCGGCATCGTCGGAGACGACGGTGGGGTCGATGATGGTGAGGGCCTGGCGGAACCGGACCGTGCCGGCGTCCAGGTCCAGGTCGGCCCATTCCAGCCCGCAGAGCTCGCCGTTGCGGGCCCCGGACGCCGCGGCCAGGACCGTCCAGGGGCCAAGCCAGGGGCTGGTGGTGCGTGCGGCGGCGTCCAGGAGCACCGCGACCTGCTCGGGGGCCAGCGCCGCCACCTCGGTCCGGGGGACCGGTGGTGGGCTGGCGTGGGTGGCGGGGTTGTGGGCGAGCAGCCGCCAGGTGACCGCCTGCTGCAATGCGCGGTGCAGGCAGCGGTGCACGGCCAAGATGTGCTGGGGGGCCAGCCCGCCCGGCTTGCCGTCGCGGCGGCCGCTGACGGCCAGGTGGTCGTAGATGGCCTGGACCTCCAGCGGGGTGAGTTGCTTGAGCGGCCGGGCGCCGATGGAGGGTCGGACGTGGTCGCGCAGCAGCGCGGTGTAGCGGGCCACGGTGCGGGCGCGCCGGTTGGTGCGGACATGCATCAGCCAGCGGTCCAGGTACTGGTTGACGGTGAGTTTGGCCGGGTCAAGCGCGAAGCCGTGGCGGCGGCGGGCGAGTGCGTCGGCCAGGGCGGCCTCGGCGTGGGCGCGGGTGGGGTAGCCGCCCAAGGACTCAAAGCGGCGCTTGCCGTCGGGGCCGCGGGGCAACTCCAGCCGCGGGTACCAGCGGATGCAGCGGCTTGAGCACTTGCCGGCTGCCTTAGGGTGGGCCTTGACGCACTTGCGTTGCAGGTTGCCGCGGCTGTTCATGGCTGCTGGCTGGCAGCGGGCCGGTGGAGGCGAGCAGGGCCAGCAGGGCGTGTCTGGGGATGCGGATGCTGCGGCCGATGCGGATCGCGCCCAGTTGGCCGCGGGCGACGGCCTGGTAGAGCTGGTTGCGGCCGACCCGCAGGATGGCTGCGGCCTCGCGGGCGGTGAGCACCTCGGGCACCATGGCCAGTGCGCTGGTGGAGGAGTCGACCAAGCCGACCGGGTCCCCCGGCGAGGTGGGTGGGTGGCTCTGGGAACGGTCGCCAGGATCGGGGGCGGGTGGCCATCGGGACTCCTGAGCTGGTGGTGGTGCAGCCGACAGCGGCCGGTCTGTCCTGCCATCAGCGGCAGGGGTGGGACGATACCTCGATCCCACGCCCAGGTGCGGGGTGTCTTCCCAGGTGGGAGGGCTCATCGTGCGGCGGTTGGCCTCCGAGGCGATGTGAAGCAGCGGGCGGGTAGACGTCAGCCGGTGGGGTTCCTGGTGGTCGGCGAGCTGGCGGAACAAGTCGTCCGCGGCTGGCAGATTCGCAATCTGCTGCGCGTCGGTCTCGGTGATGGGCCTGGATTTGGGTCGGGGTCGCCGAGGTGGCGCGCGGGCCGAGTTGTACAGCGAGTCCGTCCACGACATGTGCCAGCTCTCGACTTGGTGACAAGGGTCAGCTCCGAGACTGCGAGGGGTCTCACCCCTACAACCCGGGTCGCTCATCCTGATCCGGGACACAGGAGCCCTACGGCTCGAGTATTCCTCGCGTCGACAGTTGCATATCGGAGTGGCCCACCAAGTGATTCAGGCAAGGCCCAACTGTCACAAGCCTACGGATCCGGCGGTTGGGGGTTCGAATCCCTCGCGGCGCGCCACCAAAAGCGCTGGTCAGCGGCCCTGTCCGAGGGTCGCTGGTTCGCGTCAGGGCGCCGGACTGCGACCAGACTGCGACCACGCTGACAGGCAGTCTCCAGCCGACTGTGACCACCTGCGACCATCATTATTGGTCTCGGCACCATTCCTCCTGGTCAGGCCCGGAGGAAGGTGCTGATCGTGGAAGCATCTGGCTACGGCGATAGGGCCCGCTTCGCCGGCCGTTGCCATCCGGTGCACCGGGCAGGCGTCACTGACCCACGACGGTGTCGTCTCTGGGCCACCTTCAGCGGCGCATCCTGGCTCGCTCGGCTACGTGGCCTACTCCGAGGACCCTGTTAGCGGAGGAGCGGCCCGTCGTCGAGCTGATCATCACCCGGGCCACGGCCGCCGGTAAGTCCTACCGGGACATCTGCAGCGCCTTGGAGAGCGCTGGCCACCGCCCCCGCCGTGCCCAGCAGTGGCAGCCGGCCGTAGTTCGGCCGATACCGATGTGGTGGAGGCGGCCGTTGACCCGCAGGGTGACCTTGCCGTCGGTGTCGATGCGGTCGCGCCGGACGCG
>Ga0307302_10000328_pt1 | contig 21277 bp, 9 predicted proteins | sample ER_DNA_183_FD_194490 | JGI IMG/M metagenome (GOLD analysis project Ga0307302, IMG submission 194490) | Bulk soil microbial communities from the East River watershed near Crested Butte, Colorado, United States - ER_DNA_183 | ecosystem: Environmental > Terrestrial > Soil > Floodplain | place: USA...
AGCGCACTCTGGAGCCGAGCGCGCCCTCTTAGGGCGCGTAAAAATCGAACCCAGTGCGTCGAATTGGTTGGGCCGATCCGCGAAGTCAAAGCATTGTTCGAGCCATGCCGGTGCGGATCTACGGTCTGCTGACTTGGACGACCTTCCGCAGACTGCCACTCATCCATCCACGAGTAGCCGAGTTTCTCCGCCGCGTTCTCCCGGAGATCGCTCGTCGTCACGACGCGAGAATCGTGGAGATTGGGATCGTCCGAAACCACGTTCATCTTGTCGTCGAGCTCTCGCCCCGGCCGGACTTGCCTCGGCTAGTCCAGGGTCTCAAAGGCGCGAGCGCCCGTATTGCCAATCGAGACGGCTATATGCCGCGGGCGCGGCTGCAATGGGCGGCGGGATATGATTTTCGGTCCCTCGGCGTGCGGGATCTACAACGAGCGATTGTGTACGTGCGAGATCAAGATCGCCGGCATCCGGAAATGGCAATTCGTAGGTCGGAGCGGGAGGGAAGCCCGGGCTGAGAGCCCGGGCTCGGCATTGGTGCGCCCTGTAAGGGCGCACTTTGAGCCGAGCGCGCCCTCTTAGGGCGCGTTCAATTTACCCGGGCTGAGAGCCCGGGCTCGGCATTGCGTGCGCCCTGTAAGGGCGCACACCCCGCCGAGCGCGCGCTCTTAGCGCGCGTCTCACATACAACCCCGAGCGTGCCTCCCTTATCGCGTCATATATTGGCTCCTCATGTCCGCACCATTGATGCCCCCCCCCGCCGACCGCTGGGGTGAGCGGCTGACACGCCGACTCGGCTTGTGGAGCGCGGTCGCGGTACTGGTGGGCTCGACGATCGGCAGCGGCATCTTCCGCACGCCGGCCAGCGTCGCGCAGCGCATCGACGACGTGCCGCTCTTTCTGCTGGCCTGGGTCGTCGGCGCTGTCGTCGTGCTGTGCGGTGCGCTCACGTACTCGGAGCTGGCGGCGGCATTCCCGCGCTCGGGCGGCGTGTATGTGTTCGTACGCGAATCGTTCGGCCGGCTGCCGGCATTCCTGTTTGCGTGGGCGGAGCTGTGGGTCATCCGACCCGGCGCCTACGGCGCCATCGGCATCACGGCGTCCGCCTACACCCTGCGCACACTCGGTCACGATCCCGCCGCAATCGTCGCGAGCCTCGGCCCGATCGAGATCCGCGCCGAGCAGCTGCTCGGCGCCGGGTACATCATCCTCGTCGGCGCCGTGAACTATTTCGGCATCCACCGCGGCGCCGTGCTGCAGAACCTGAGCACCGTGTTCAAAGTCGGGGCGCTGGCAATGCTGATCGTGCTCGGGTTCGCACTGGGCAGTCAGTCGGCCGATCTCCCTGCGGGCGGCATCTTCGCGCAGCGCGCCGCGGTGGGGCTATCGCCGTTTCTGCTCGCGATGGTGGCGATCCTTTGGGCCTACGACGGCTGGGCCGATCTGGCGTTCGTGGGCGGCGAGGTGCGGGATCCGCAGAAGATTCTGCCGCGGGCGCTGCTGATTGGCACCGCCACCGTCGTCGTGCTCTACCTCGGCGCCAACCTCGTGTATCTCTATCTGATTCCCATCGAGCAGATGAAGCACGCAGAGCTGGTTGCGGCGGACGTGGCGCGCCTGGTGATTGGCCCGGCGGGGGTCGTGGTCGTATCGGCGGCGATCGCGGTCAGTACGTTCGGGACGTTGAACGGCTCGATGATGACCGCGCCGCGGATCTTCTTTGCCGCGGCCGAGGACAACCTGTTCCCTCGCCTGATCGCGCGGGTCGACCCGAAGACTCACGCGCCAACGGCCGCCGTGGTACTGATGACCGTGATGGGGACGATTTTCATCCTCGTGCGTACGTTCACGGCGCTCGCCGACCAGTTCATCATCGGCATCTGGCCGTTCTACGCGTTGGCGGTGGCTGGCGTGTTCGTGCTGCGGCGCACCCAGCCGCAGCTCGAGCGACCCTACCGCACGTGGGGCTATCCGGTCGTGCCGCTCGTGTTTCTCGTGGCCGCCCTCTTCTTGCTCGGGAATTATCTCGTTCGCGAGACCGTCAGCTTCGCGGTCGATATCGGAATCATTCTGAGCGGCGTCCCGGCGTATATCCTGTGGGAGCAGTTCCGGCGCCGGCGCGAGACATCCGTCGGCTAAAAAAGGAGTAGGGGCGCAGCATGCTGCGCCCCTACTGCTTTCCCAGCACCCTACTGTTCCCGTCCACCCGTCCACCCGTCCACCCGTCCCACCGATCGTCCGGCCGTCAGGCCGTCCGACCGTCAGAACGAATACCGCATTGTCAACTGCACCTGATAGTTGCTGGACAGCGTGGAGCGGCTCGCGAACGGCTTCGGATTCAGCGACGTCGCGTCGTACAACCGAGTATCGAACGTGAACGTCGGAATCGACTGCGACAGCGGACCCGGGTTGCGGCCCGTCTGCGACAGCGCCGATTGATTGTTGAAGACGGGGCTCAGCGTCGGCAGCTTGATCTGTCCCCAGTGCGAGTCGAGAAGATTAAGGAAGTTGAAGACGTCGAGCTGCAACGACAGTGACTGGCCTCGGATCGACGGGATGGCCTGACGGATCGACAGATCCAAGCGGTTCTGGAACGGCGAGCGGCAGCTATTCCGCTCCATGATCCGGCCGCGCTGGCGGTCGAGACACGGCTGTGACTTGATGAAGTTCTCGAAGGCCCTTGCCGCGTTCACGTTCTGCACGAATGAACTGCCCGTGCCGGTGCCGATCTGAATCTCGTTGCGGTCGGTGGCGTTCCGCGGCACGTAAATCGGGTCGTTGCCGTTCACGAGATCGCCGTTCAGGTCGCCGTTTGTGACGTAGACAAACGGTACGCCTGACGTTCCCTCGTAGTAGAGCGTGATATCGGTCCGCGACGGGAAGGTATACGTACCGTAGGCGATAACCCGGTGCGGACGGGAGAAGACGGATGTGGTCGCCTCGAGCTCGCTGTGGGCGACCGAGAGCTGCCGTCCGTTGCGGAAATTCGAGATCGCGCGATCCGACGTGAGACTCTGGACGTCGTTGGATTTGAGATACGTATACGCGGCCGTGCCCTCGAAGCGATCCGAGAACCGGCGGTGGAGCTGCGTCGAGATCGAGTAGTTGTAATCCTTGGACTGGTTCGTCACCTCGATGATGCCTTCACTGAACTGAGCGCCACGCAACGACGTGAGCCAGCGTTGCCGGTTGTTCGTGACGACGCCCGACCCGCTGATGGTGTCGGCATACAGCACTCGGCCGTCGCGGTCGGTGTACACCGTGGAGCTATCCGCCATCAGCCGGGGACCCCTCAGGTTCGCGTCCACCACGAGCACGCCGTTGATCGCCTTCCGGTACATGCCCTCGACCGTCAGCACGAAACCACCCGGCAGCTGGCGGTCGAACCCCGCCGAGAGTCCCAGATACTGCGGGTACTTGAAATCCGGATCCGTGATGTTGACGCCGACGGTGCCTGCCGCTCCCGCACCCGGCGCAGCCTGGCCGGCGCAGGCCGTGGGCAGCGCACTGACATCCACCGTCATTGGCGGCGCCTGAGTGGTCGCTGAAGAATTGTTGCAATTCAAGCGGACCAGACCCAGACCGGTGTTGGCGTACGCGTTGCCCAACAAGATGTAGGGCGGGGGCCCCGTGAAGATGCCGATGCCGCCCCGGATCTGGTTCTGGCTCATTCCGCCCGGGTTGTAGTTGAACCCAATGCGCGGGGAGAACAGCACCGAGCTCCCCGGTTTGGTGCTCGTATTGACCGTGAACGCCCCCGCCGACGCCGAGTCGAGCTTCACGCGCAACGTGTCGTTTTGGGGTGGCGTGTCGGGAAGCGTGGGAATGTCCGCACGCAATCCCGCCGTGATCGTGAGGCGATCGTTGACGGCCCACTGATCCTGCCCGTAGAAACTGAACACTTTGACGTGAAAGTCGGCGGGAATGTCCACTGGATTCTGGCTGTTCGCGTATCCCACCGCGTATCCGGCCGGCCGGTTCGCGATCAGGCTGTCGGTATTGAAGAACTTGTAGACGCCGTAAGAGCCCTGCGCGAAGTTGTTGAAGATGTGCGTGAAATCGAGCCGCCCACCGAACGTCAGCGTGTGCGCCCCGCGCGGGATCGTGAAGTTGTCGACCATCTCGAAAATCGACTGCTTGAGCAGGTTGCCAGGCGAAAATTGCTCCGTGCCGAACGTGACCGAGCGGCGTGGACCCACGGGCAGGTTGACACCGGTGTCCAGCTGCACGCCCACCGTGATCTCCGGCGCCTGCACCGGCACGATGCGCTCGTCGTTGATCGTGTTGTAGCCGACGATCAGCTCGTTCGACAGGCCGCTCGAGAAGTTGGAATAGAGCTGCGCCGTCGTGGAGTTATTCTTCGCGTCGCGCTTGAACGCGTTGGTGCTGTAGCGGAAGCCGGAATTCTGCGTCGTCGGATCGGCACTGAAATTGTTGACGTTCCGCGAGAAGTCATCCTGGATGTCGTGGTTGATGATCTGCCGGATCACGAAGCGGTGCACGGGCGAAATCTGGAAATCGAGCCGCCCAAAGAGATTCGTCAGCGGCGTCTCCTTCTCGACGGGACCGGTCAAGCCAGGGTTGAAGCCGTACGGCCCCATCGCCGTCGTGATGCGAGTCAGCGAGTCCAGCGGAATGACCGGATCGTCGGGCGCGGGGGATGGCGCACCGGCGAGATAGTAGGGCCCCGCGGCGGGGTCGGTCCGCTGCTGCCATTCGGGCGCGATGAAGAACTGCAGCCGGTCCTTGATGATCGGCCCGCCGAGATTGAAGCCGTACTGCTTCACGCTGAACGCCGGCGTGCGGAGCGGCGCGCCGACGAGCTGCACGCCTTCGAGCGGATCGCTGTTGCGGTAGGTGTAGAGCGCGCCCCCGTGCAACTGGTTCGTCCCGCTCTTCGTGACGGCGTTGACGAGCATACCCGCGAAGCTACCCTGGCGTACGTCCGTGGGCGTGAACATGACGCGGAATTCCTTGACCGCGTCGAGCGAGATGATCTTGCCGCCGGCGCTGCCGCCCGGCACGCCGCCGGTGGCGCCGAGGTTGAAGCGCTCACTCTGATTCGCGCCGTCGATCGTGATCGTGTTGAAGCGGTTGTATGCACCCGCGCCGCTCGCGGCGCCACTGGCCGGGTAGACCACCTGCGGTGCGAGCTTCAATTGATCGATGAAATCGCGGCTGAATGTCGGGATGCGTTGGACCAGCGTGTCGGAGATCTGCGTCGAGATCCCCTGCCGTGTGGGGGCGAAATCGGGGGTCACGGCGCCCAGAACCTCGACGGCCGAGAGCTGAACCGCCTGTGCGGTCAGCTGCGCGTCGACGCGCGTGGCCTCGGAGAGGTTGACGTCGATGCGGTCACGGCTGAACGGCTGGAACCCGATCGCGCGCACCGCGACGGTGTACGGACCTCCCACCTCGAGACCCTGCACCAGATACTGGCCGTTCGAGCGCGTTCGGACCGATGTCGTGAACCCCGTTCCGCGATTGGTGACCTGCACCGCGGCCTCGGCTACGGGCTGGCCCTGGGGATCGGTGACCCTCCCGGTGATCGCGCCGGTCGTGACGCCTTGGGCTCGCGCAACCCCCGTGAAGAGCATGGTAAAGAGCGCCGCCGCCACAAGGGCGCGGCCAGAGCCAACGATCCAGCGCATGGATGAACCTCTCCTTCGAAGAAACGGATGCAGGTCGCAGGTGCCAATCGAGAGACCGGGAGAAGGTGTTCCCGATCCCAAACCGCGTCAAGCTCGTTCCCCCTCTCCAGAATGGAGAGGGGGACAGGGGGTGAGGACTAGGTGGGCGCTTTACGCAGCAGATACACAGCCGCGACCGCAACGAGGATATTCGGCGTCCACGCAGCGAGCGCGGGAGGCAACACGCCTCCGGCACCGACTGCTTTTGCCAGCTGAAACATCAGCAGCACGATGAATGTCGTGGCGAGACTCGCCGCGACGCCCCACGCCGCGCCGCTCTTGGGACTGGAGATCGCGAGCGGCGCTCCGAACAGCGCGATCAAGAGACAGATGAACGGAATCGCGATCTTGAGCGCGAGCTCGACCTGCAGCTTCTTCGCGTTCGAGCCGCTGCGCGTCAGCGCATCGATGTAGCGCCGCAGCTCGGCATACCGCATTTCGTCGGGCGCCTTGGGCTCGGCGAGCAGATCGACCGGCCGCTCCGTCATGGTGCGCGTCTGCATCGAATCGAACTCGAAGGCGGTCTCGCCGCCGGGCTCGTTGCCGGCGAGATAGCGGAGCGTGCCGCGAGCCATGGTCCAGCGCGGGTGGACCTTGCCGCTGTCGTTGTAGACCGCCCGCTGCGCCGCCAGCACGATCGTCGGGTACGCCGCGCCTGTGCCTTCGCGCTCCAGCATCAGATCCGTCATCTCCCGCGTCCGCAGCTCGAGGGCGCGAATCGCGTAGACCCAGCCGCCGTCGGCCCGGTACACGAAGTTGTAACGCGAGCTCGTGGATCGAATCGCCTTCTCGCCCAGCATCTCGAGGCGGCGCGACGTGGCGACCGGAGCGATCTCCCCGAGCAGGAGGCCGGCGATGAACGCGGCGCCGGCGGCGGCGAACAGCGGCCGTACCAGCCGGTGAAACGAGATGCCCGACGCCTTTGCCGCGGTGAGCTCGGAGTGCCGGCCGAGCGACCCCACGGTGAACACGGTGGCGAACAGCACGGCGACCGGCAGCACGAGAAACATTTTCTCGGGCAGGTCGAAGAGGTATGACAGCGCCACCGCGCCGGGCTTGATCCCGCGCGCCATGTAAGTGTCGAGCCTGTCGGTCAGATCGATGACGATGACGAGAATCGGAAAGCCGATCAGCGTGATGAGGAAGACGCGCAGCCACTCGCCGAGCAGGTAGCGGTCGAGGGTCCGCAATGTGATCTTCACAGTCGATTCCGAATCTTTCCCACCCAACCGAACAGCGTTTCCTTCAGCTCGTCCCAATCACCGCCGTGCGCGGTGCTGCCGGCGCGTCGCACGGAGAGAAGGAGCGGGATCGCGACGGCGAGGAAAATGAGATTCGGCGTCCACATCGCGAAGAACGGCGGTACGATGAGCCGGTCGCCCAGCTCCTCGCCGCCGATGAGCCCGACGTAGTACACCGAGAAGACCGCCAGGCTCGTGCCGATCACGAGCCCCACGCCGCCCCGCGGGTAACGAATCGCGAGCGGCATGCCGAGCAGCGCGAAGATCACGCATGCGGCCGAGATCGCCAGCTTCTTCTGGATCTCTACGTCGTAGATCGCCGCCCGCTGGCGCGCGGACCGGAGCCGCTGGCTGTAGGCCGACGGTATCTGCGAGGTATACGAGAGGTTGGTGACGCTCTGGGGGGGGTGGGGGGGACGTCCCCCGCCGGGGGTCGCCTGCGCGGCCTGCGCGCTGCGCGGCGCGACCAGCCGCTTGAGCGAGGCGAGGAGGGCGCAGTATCGGCTCGGCCGCGGCGGCACCGTGTCGACGACGGGCGGCGCCAGCCGGGCGAGCCTGGCGACCCGGCGCAGCTCCGCCGACGTCGCCGTGACTGCTTCGGTGCGCACGCGCTCCAGATCCTGACGTGCCCGGGCGACGACCTCTTGCATCGCGCAGATCGTCATTTCGCGGTCGCCGCGATACTCGTCGTGCTGCGTCTGCTCGAACGTATTGCCGATGCCCGCGACCTTGATCCGATTGGTCGAATAGAACGTGCGATTGAAGTGCTCCGGCTCGGTCCGCTTGATCTCATGTACCTCACCGTCGCGGAGCGTCAGATACAAGTCGGTGCCGCCGGAGCTGTAGGCCATCCGGCCGGAATCGGCCATGATGATCCGGCGCCGGTCGGGATCCTCCAGATCGTATATCGTCACATCAGTCAGGCCGTTCGTGGCGGGGTCGATGCGGGTGGCGCGGAGGAAGAATTGTCCGGCCACGACCTCGTTGATCACCTGTTCTTTCAACTGAAACGTCGGTTTCTTGCGTTGGATGTCGACGAGGAGCGTCCGCAGCGTGTGATTGGAGCGCGGCAGGACCTGGTCGTTCCAGAGCAGCGCGATCACGCCGATCAGCGTTGCGCCCCCGAGCACGGGCGCGAGGATCCTGCCGACGCTGACACCGCTCGCCTTCATGGCGGTGACTTCGTTGTCGGCGGCAAGATGGCTGAACGTGTACAGCACGGCGACGAGCACGGCCATCGGCAGCGTCATCGCGATGATGAACGGGACCGACAGCGCGAACACTTCGAAGATGACGCCCCACGGCAGGCCCTTGCCGACGAAGTTGCCGAACTGCTTCGCGACCTGGTTGACGAGCATCGCGAACGTGAGCGCCGCGAGCGCGTAGAGGAGCGGAGGAATGTGTTGCCGCAGGATGTAACGGCTAAGGATGCGCACGGTTGGTCGCGCCATTATATTCGGAACCCCAAGTCTCTACAAGGGATGCGGCGTCTCGCCCAGCTAGTTGGACTCGCCCTCACGCTCGTCGTACCCCGGGTTCATGCGCAGGCTCCTGTGTACACGTTTGGCGTGCCACCACTCGCCCCGCCGCGCAATCCGGCCTTGGAGCCAGGGGGCCGCCTCGGCGCGCGCGTCCCGCCGTCGCTCCTCGCGCGCGCCTGGGCCGAGCAGGTGCTCGCGCAGCGACCGCCGCTGTTCGGTGTCGCCGGCGCCGCCACCGCCGTTCCTCCACAACCTCCACCAACCTCCACCATCCTCCCCCAACCTCCCGCGGTGCCGTATGCGGATCTGGGCATGCAGCTCAACCTGCGGCTCGAGTTAAAGGCCGACCAGTTCCGCAATCTGCGTTGCACGTCGCAGGACCAGCAGCTCACGCTGTCCGGGTGCAACGCCGGATTTCCGACGATCACGCCCAATCCGCAATACGCGATTCGCACCGCCGGAATCGTGGGGCAGCGGCTGCACGTGGACGTGGACTTCGACAGCCAGCGCGAGTTCGACGCCAACAACAACCTGCACGTCTGGTACGAGGGGTTGGAGGACGAATTCCTGCGGCGCGTGGAGGCGGGCAACGTCACCTTTCAGGCGCCCGCGTCGCGTTTCATCACCGCCGCGATTCCCGCCAACAACTTCGGGGTGCAGGCCATCGCCCAGGCTGGTCCGTTGGAGCTCCGCGGCATCCTCGCGCAGCAGAAGGGCAACGTCGTCAAGGACCGGTTCTACAGCGTCGGCGACGTCACGAGCCAGCCGCTCGACCGCGAGGCGCGCGACCTCGATTACGAAGCCGGCCGGTTCTTCTTCGTGATCGACCCCGCGGCGCTCCCGGGCTATCCCGCCGTCGACATCCTGCAGCTCGATCAATTGCCGCGGCCAGATTCGCTGACCGTCGGCGCGCTGCGCGTCTACCGCCGCCGAGCGGTCGCGCCTACGTCGAACGGCAACCAGAACGTCGGAGGAGTGCGCGCGGTCGCGTGCGGGCCGGGCGTCAGAGCGGTGGACTGCAGCGCTCAGCGGGAAGGGCCGTTCGAATGGGAGGTCCTGCAGGAGGGGAAAGACTACTACGTCGATCCCACCGGGACCTGGTTCGCCTTGGCCAACCGGCTGGACCAGGCCGACTACCTCGCCGTCTCGTACGTTACGGCGAGCGGCACCGATTCCGTCGGCACAATTCCGGTGGACGCGAGCACCGACAGCGCCAAGGTCGACACGCTGCGCCTCGTGTACGACCCGAAACCGTCGGTGACCGCGTCGTCACCCACGTTCCGCTTCGAGATTCGCAGCGCCTACCGTGTGGGCGGACGTGAGATCGACCGCACCAGCGTCGATCTCACCTTGAGCGTGAACCAGCGCGAACGCAGCGCGGCCGGCGATACCTACCTGCAGCGGCTGGGGATGTCGCTGGCGAACGACGCGACACAGTTCGATCAATACAACCGCCTGTTCCCCCGCGCCCGCGATCCGAACCAGGGCGATCCGGTGCGCGATCTGTTCATCGTGTTCCCGCACCTCGCGCCGTTCGCCGATTCGGCGCGCCTGTCCGCCTCAGAACGGAACGACTCGCTGTATCGCACTCCCCGCGCGTATCTCACCACCCAGGGGCCGCCGTCGGTGTTCGCGCTGCGACTGCACGCCGAGGCGACCGCTTCACCCGACCGGTCGCTGCTGTCGCTGAACAGCTTCCAGATCCGCGAGGGGAGCGAGCGAATCTATCTTGGCAACCGCCTGCTCACGCGCGAAACCGATTACACGATCGACTACACGACAGGGCAGGTGCAGTTCAAGAACCCCGACGCGCTCTTCCAGGGTGGCGGCGCGCAGGTGCGTGCGCAGTTCGAGGAACGGGCAGCGTTTGCGCTTGCCCCGACGACGACCTACGGCCTGTCGGCACGGTACGACCTGGGCGCGGTAGGGCAGGTGAACCTCCTCGGCATCTTCCAGAGTGAGCAGAGCACCTTCACCCGCCCACCGCTCGGATTCGAGCCATCCTCCGGCTTCATCGGCGGGATATCGACGCAGCTGCGCTTCCAGCCCGAGTGGATGACCCGGTTCGTGAATGCCCTCCCGGGCGTCCACACGACCGTGCCCTCGGCCCTGAGTGTGAACGGTGAGCTGGCGATTTCCAAGCCGTCGCCCAACCGGTTCGGTCAGGCCTACATCGAGGAATTCGAGGGAGGGTCGGCGCGCTCGATTATCCTGGCCGACAACACGTGGCACTGGGGGAGCATCCCCACGTCGGTGCGAGGCGTCGAGTCACTGGGCTTCGCCGGCGGCTTCGACCCCAATCAGGCCGCATTCCTGACCTGGCAAAGCCTGCCGTACAGTGTGAGCGGCGGGCAGTTCGCGCCGCTGCAGTTCCTGCCGCAGGAGATCGATCCCACGCTGCGCTTCACCGGCCAGGGGCAGGCCGCCGAGCCCGTGTTGTGGCTGACGCTGCAGCCCGACAGCGTGCTCGGGCTCGCGAACAACCGCCGCGACTCGCCGGCCTTCGGCATTCCAAACTGGCTCCGGGCCCCGCAGAACGCGCCGCGCTGGCGCTCGATCGCGCAAACGCTGTCGGCCACCGGCGCGGATCTCTCGCGCGTGGAGTTCCTGGAGTTCTGGGTCTGGGAAGACGCCGCGCGCGTCGCGCAGGCCAACGGTACGACGGTGCTGTTCGACTTCGGGGGCATCTTCGAAGATGCGCTCGCCTTCACGCCGACATCGTTTACGGTGAGTGCGGCCGGCGACACCACGTACGCCGGCGTGCGGCGCACTGGCGCGGGGCGGCTCGACGACGAGCGCGATCCACGCACGCACACTTGGAGCGCGACGCTCAACGACGAGGGCATTCTTTCCGACCGCGTCGTCGACGGCGTCGTCGACTCTACACGCGGCGTCGTGATCGACACGCTGCCGCTCTGCTCCGCCACCGACAACGGGCAAGTGGTGCCGTTCGCCCTCGGCGACATCCGGTCGCGCTGCGGCCGGCACAACAACGCGGTCGACACGGAAGATCAGGACGGCGACTTCGTGCTCGACTCGACCGCGGGCGTCCGGACTGCGGAGAGCTTCGTACGCTACGTCTTCGCGATCGGGGACACGCGCTACTTCGTGCGCGATGGGGGCATGAAGGCGGGCGCCGGATGGCGCCTGTACCGGATCCCGTTCCGCACCGACACGCTCCAAGTCGGGACCCCCCCCCCCAGCCTGAGGCAGGTGCAGTCGCTGCGCATTACGGTCGTCGCGGCCGCGCCGGGGGGGGGGCCCGAGCAGGTGCTACCGTTCGCACTCTCCCGGGTGCGACTCGTCGGCAGCTCCTGGGTGAAGCGCAGCGACACACCGATCGCCGGCATCGGTGGCGACCGCGGTACAGGCGTCGGAGAGGTCATCGCGTCCGTCGTGAGCACGGAGAACCAGGACCTGGGCTACACATCGCCGCCGGGGGTCACCGACCAGGCGGGCCGCCGTGACGCCGGATTTCAGATCGGGGCCACCGAGATCAACGAGCGGTCGATGCGCGTGCTGGCTACGGGCTTGGGGCTCGGGACCAGGGCCGAAGCGTATCTGCGGTTTACGACTGAAGGCGACAAGAACTTCCTAAAATACCGGACGCTCCGCGTCTGGGCGCGCGGCCGGGGCGTGGGGTGGGAAGACGGAGACCTCGAGTTCTTCATCAAGGCCGGGAAGGATCAGGACAACTTCTACATGTATCACACGCCCGCGCGTACGACCTCCTGGGAGCCTGAGGTCGTTGTGCAGTTCGAGCACTGGCTGATTCTGCGCGCGCGCATCGAGCAGGCGTGGCTGTCGGGTGACAGCGCCCACGTGTATCCCGGATGTCCCGATTCCACGCTCGTGCCCAGGGACGGCGCTTTCGTCATGTGCGACGGCCCGTACATCGCGCACGTGCGCGATCCCGGCACCGCGCCGCCGAACCTGTCGCGCGTGCAGGAGATCGCGGCGGGAATGTGGCGCATCGCGACGAGCGTGGTCGTGGATCCGGCGGAGCTCTGGGTCGACGACATCCGGCTCGGCGACGTGGTGCGCGAGACCGGCGCGGCGGGGGCCATCGATATCGCCCTGGCAGCTGCCGACGTCGCCGACCTCGCCGTCAGTGTGTCGCGGCGCGACGGGCAGTTTCGCCAATTGACCGACGATCCGTCGTACGCGACGGACAACAGCGCCAACATCAGCGGCACGCTCCGCGTGGATCGGTTCCTGCCCGATCGTTGGGGACTGTCTGTGCCGGTGACGTTCCAGCGAAACATCCTCGGCAGCGATCCCTTCTATCTCAGCGGGACGGACCTGCGGGCCGATGCGCTGCAGAGCTTGCGCACGCCGCGCACGAGCGCCGCGAGCTACGCGTTTTCCGCTCGGCGAACCCGCCAGGCGACCACAGGGCTCGCGCGCTGGTTGTTGGACCCGGTGTCGCTCTTCGGATCGTGGTCGAGCGGAGACACGCGCACATCGCTGTCGAGCGCGAACGGCTCGAGCTACGCGTTCAATCTCGACTACACGATGGCGCCGAACCCGGCATCGATCCGGGTGGGGAGGAAGACGCTGCGACTCAATCCTTCCCGCATCCATTTCCGCTCGGGACTCGTGGGCACGGATGCCAAGCGGTTCACCTTCCTCGTGCCGATCCAGCAGGCCGGCGACACCGCGCCTGCCGCCATTTCGCAGACTCGGGCCTGGCAAAACTCGGGCGGGGTGCAGCTCACGCCGGTGACGGGAATGCAGCTCGGGCTCGATGCGGTCTCCACGCGCGACCTCCGCGATTACGGCGACTCGACCACGATGGGTCGCCTGATTCACCAGCGACGCGCGTCGCTGTTTGGCAGCGACGTCGGTCTCGAGACGCAGCGTCTGGTCACGACATCGCTCTCGCTCACGCCCCGCGTCGGCACGTGGATCAGGCCCCGGGCTTCCGTCGGCTCGTCGTTCGCGTTCACGCGCGACCCCAATGCGCGCCAGCCGGCGCGCGCGGAAGGCGATACCGCCGGCGAGTTCCGGGTTCCCGCGGCGTTCAGCAACGCGCGTCGGGTCGAGACCGGCGCGCAGCTGGACACACGCCGCCTGGCGCAGGCGGTTTTCGGCGACTCGTCGGGCGTGGCGGACTGGCTCGCACACATCACGGGCCTAGACGTGACCTACAGCGCACAACAGGGGTCGACGTTCAGCCGGGCAACGGACACGCCGTCCGCCGGCTACCAGCTGGCGCTGGGCGGATTCGACGCCTTCCGGCAGGTCGACGGGCTGCTCGCCACCTCGGCGACGCAGAACACGACCCTGTCCACGGGCGGGGTGGCGGTCCTGCCCCTGGGGCTGCGAGCCAATGCGACCTACCGGCTCTCGCGCGGCATCATCTGGACACTCCGAACCGGCGAACAGATCCCGATTCGCAACCGCACCGAGGAATGGCCCAATGGGTCGGTCAGCTGGTCGTTCACGCCGCGGCGCCTGGTGAGCCGGCTGCTGTCGAACGTCAACGCCCGGGTGGGCTATCGCCGCGCCGAATCGATCAACGAACAGCCGACCTTCGCGGGGAGCGGAGGGAGTCCGGGCGGTGTCGCGGTGAACAGCACGGTCGACAAGACATTCACTCCGTCCGCCTCGGTCACCTGGGTCGGCGGCGTGTTCACGACGTTCGATCTGTCGCGGACGACGTCGGACCGGGTGAGCGCCGGTAATCTGTTTCGCACCGTCCGCACCGCCCACAACGCCTCGGTGACGTTCTCGTTCCGGACTCCCACCAAGGGCCGCTGGCGTTCCAACATTCGTACGACGGCGGGGTACTCCGTGGCGGCCAATACGACCTGCTTGCGTCGTGCCGGGCAGGGCGCCTGCGTGCCCTACGTAGACAGCAGGCAGACGCAGGCCCAGCTTACGATGGATACGGATCTTCCAACCAACATGAGCGCCGGTCTCCAGATGGCGTACGTTCTCAACGAGGAGCGCCAAACGAACCGCAAGATCTCGCAGTTTGTGATTACCGCTTTCGTCCAGCTCTCGACCAGCGTCGGACAGCTGCGATGATACCTCGACCAACCTTCACGATCCTCAACAACCTCCTCATCCTGCTTCTCGCCGCGTGCCAGGCACGCGCGGGGGCAGGAAAGGGCGCCAAGGCCACTCGCGAGTTCAATGGCCAGACGGCGTTCACGTACATCGAGCAGCAGATGGCTTTTGGTCCGCGGATTCCCAATACGCCCGGCCATGACAAGATGGGCGACTGGCTCGCCGCGCAGCTGCGTCAGCGAGCGGATACGGTGATCGTCCAGACGTTCACGCCAAAGACGTCAAAGGGCGTGACGCTGCGGCTGCGGAACTTTTTCGCCCGTTTCCGACCGGAGGCCACCGATCGCGTGCTGTTTCTGGCGCACTGGGATACGCGCCCCAAGGCCGACAAGAGCGCCAATCTAGGCCAGCAGCAGCTCCCGGTACCGGGCGCCAACGACGGCGCATCCGGCGTCGCGGTGCTGCTGGGAGTTGCCGATGCGCTCAAGGCGCGCGCGCCCGGGATTGGCGTCGATCTCCTCTTTGTGGACGGCGAGGACTACGGCGACTTCAACGACTCGACCGAGACGCTGCTCGGCGCCCGCTATTTTGCCGCTCACCTGCCGATCGGATACACCCCGTTGTTTGCGGTGCTGTTCGATCTGGTAGGAGACAAGGACCTGCAGTTTCTTCAGGAAGGGTTTTCGATGTCGAAGGCACCGGAGGTGGTGCAGCGAGTCTGGCAGGTCGCCAACCAGCTCGGTTACGGACAGGTGTTTGCGCCGAGAGCCGGCGAGGCCCTCACCGACGATCACGTGCCACTGCAGCAGGCGGGTATCCACGCGATCGATGTCATCGACTTCACGTTTCCGTATCATCACACGACCGAGGACACGATCGATAAGGTCAGCGCGGAGTCGCTGCAGATTGTTGGTGATGTAGCTGTAGCGTTGGTTAGGCAATGAAAAACGGGACATGCAAAGGCTAGGACCACAGACGCAGCAGCGGTAAACGGGGAAGCGTTAACGGGACAACCCGCGCGCTTTTTGGATGACGGTCAATGAGCAGGGCTCGTTATGCTCAGCGCATGGATGACAGGAAAGCGGCTCTCGTTTTAGCTTGCCTTGCATTGACAGGTGCGGCGGTCCGTCATTTTCTCTCTCCGTCTCCTTCATCTCCTCCCGGCGAGGTACAGTTGCAGTCGTCGACGAGCGAGCGACCTAACGCCCTGCGCGAAACGGCGCGCCGCGCGGCGCAGCTTGCACGTCCACTGCTGCCAGGGGAGCACATAGATCTGGATCATGCGGACGTGAGCGAAATCACACGACTGCCTCGCGTCGGTCCGGCGTTGGCGCAGCGCATCGTGGCGTGGCGCACCGAACACGGTCCATTTGGCACACTCAGCCGGCTCGACAGCGTGCCAGGTGTGGGTGTCAAATTGTTGGACGCCATACGGCCTTTCGTCGTCCAGCCTTGACCGGCTTTGCCCCAAAACACATGTTAGTCCCCTCAATTTCAATGAGTTGCATACGGCTACCGCAGCTGCAGCACAGGATAAGCTCGGCGAAATCCTGTTGCGCGAAGGCCTGATTACCCAGGAACAGCTCAGGAAGGCCCTTCTGGAGCAGAAGAACTCCGGGATGCGCCTGGGCTATACCCTGGTCAAGCTTGGCTTTATAGAGGAAACCGAGGTCAGCAAGATGCTGGCCCGGCAGTACCGCATGCCAGCCGTCGATCTGTCGCGCTTTGAGGTGGATGCCAAGATCCTCAAGCTCATCCCCCCCGATATCGCCACCAAGCACACGGTCCTGCCCCTGAAACGGGAGGGGAGAACCCTCACGGTCGCCATTGCCGATCCCAACAACGTGGCGGCGATCGAAGACATCAAGTTCATCACGCGCTGCGACGTCTTTCCGGTCATCGCCGGGGAGTACACGCTCCGCAACGCGATCGAGCGCTACTACCAGCAGTCCGACGCCCAGCTGCAAACCCTGCTCAAGTCCGTGGAGGCGGCCGAGGATCTCGAGGTTGTCGAGGATGAGCAGGACGAAGATGTCAAGGCGCAGGACTTGGCCGACGACGCTCCCGTCGTGAAGCTGATCAACGGCTTGCTCACGGACGCGGTGAAGCGCGGCGCCTCGGACATCCACATCGAGCCGTTCGAGCACGAGATGCGGGTGCGCTATCGCGTCGACGGCGCGCTGCACGAAGTGATGAAGCCGCCGGTGAAAATGCGCGCCGCGCTGACATCGCGCGTGAAGATCATGGCGCAGCTCAACATCGCCGAGCGCCGGGTGCCACAGGACGGGCGCATCAAGCTGAAGATGGGGTCGCGCGTGATCGACTTCCGCGTCTCGACGCTGCCCGTACTGTTCGGCGAGAAGATCGTGCTGCGTATTCTCGACAAGGGCAACCTGACGCTCGACCTGAAGACGTTCGGCTTCGAGCCCAAGTCGGAGGAGAATCTCCTCAAGGCGATCCTCAATCCGTACGGCATGGTGCTGGTTACGGGGCCCACAGGCTCCGGGAAGACGACGACGCTATACTCGGCGCTGTCGCGGATCAATCAGATCGACGTGAACATCATGACCGCCGAGGACCCGGTCGAGTACAACCTGCTGGGCATCAACCAGGTTCTCGTGCGGAACGAAGTCGGCATGACGTTCGCGGCGGCGCTGAAGGCGTTCCTGCGCCAGGATCCGAACATCATCATGGTCGGCGAGATCCGCGATCTCGAGACGGGCTCGATCGCCATCAAGGCGGCGCTCACGGGCCACCTCGTGCTCTCGACGTTGCACACCAACGACGCGCCCTCGACCATCACGCGTATGGTGGACATGGGCATCGAGCCGTTCAACGTCGCGAGCGCCGTGAACCTGATCGTGGCGCAGCGGCTGGTGCGCCGCGTCTGCAAGGACTGCAAGACCGAGCACGAGTACACGCCCGAGGAGATGCACGCCTTCGCGATCGACAAGAAGGTGGGCCCGTTCTTCAAGGGTGCCGGCTGCGACACCTGCGCCGGCACGGGTTACAAGGGCCGCCAGGGACTCTACGAAGTCATGGCCCTGACGAGCCCGCTGCGCCGCGAGATCTTGAAGGGCGCCTCGACGGAAGAGCTGCGCGACCTCGCCGTGAAAGAAGGAATGTTGACGCTGCGCATGGACGGCATGCTGAAGGTCAAGAAGGGCGTGACCACGCTCGAAGAAGTCGTAAAAGAAACCGCGGCCGGATAAGGAGAGGAAGCATGCCAATCAACCTCCGGGCACTGCTCGAGGAGATGATCGAAAAGGACGCTTCCGACCTCCACCTCGTGGCGGGCGAGCGGCCCAAGATCCGCGTGGACGGCGACATCGTGAACGCGCAGAGCGAAGAGGTCATGACGCCCAAGGACACCCTGTCGCTCGCGTACTCGGTCCTCACCGAGAATCAGAAGAAACGCTTCGAGACCGAGAGCGAGCTCGACTTCTCGTTCGGCATCCAGAACCTGGCGCGCTTCCGCGGCAACGTGTTCAAGCAGCGCGGCTGCGTGTCGGTCGTCATCCGGCAGATTCCGTTCAACGTGAAGACGTTCGGCGAGCTCGGGCTGCCCAACGTGGTGGCGCAGCTCGCCGACCGTCCCCGCGGGCTCGTGCTCGTCACGGGTCCGACCGGCTCGGGCAAGAGCACGACGCTCGCCGCGATGATCGACAAGATCAACAAGGAGTTGAAGGGTCACATCATCACGGTGGAAGATCCGATCGAGTTCATCCACCGCCATCAGGCATGCATCGTCAACCAGCGCGAAGTGGGAACCGACACCAACAGCTTCCAGGCGGCGCTCAAGTATGCGCTGCGCCAGGACCCCGACGTCGTGCTGGTCGGCGAAATGCGCGATCTCGAGACGATTCAGGCGGCGCTCACCATCGCGGAGACGGGGCACCTGGCATTCGCCACGCTCCATACCAACTCCGCCGCCGAGTCGATCAACCGTATCATCGACGTCTTCCCGTCGCACCAGCAGTCGCAGGTCCGCGCGCAGCTCGCGTTCGTGCTCGAGGGCGTGCTGACGCAAACGCTGCTGCAGCGGGCCAAGGGTCGCGGCCGGGTCATGGCCGCCGAGATCATGATCTGCACGCCCGCGATTCGCGCCCTGATCCGCGACGACAAGGTCCACCAGATCGAGTCGTCGATGCAGGCCGGGAAAAAGTATGGTATGCAGACGCTGAACGACGCGCTCTATCAACTGTACATGGGGCGAGAGGTCACCAAAGACGAGTGCTTGCGCGTCACGTCCAAGCCCAACGATTTCCTGCGGTCCATCGGCGAAACGCCCCCGGACGAGAAGGACGGTCCACCGGTCGCGGGCGCGACGCCGAAGGGGGCCCCACCAAAGGTCGCCGTGCGTCCGTGAGACGCGGCGCGGAGGAATAAAGTATGCCGGTCTTCGAGTACACCGCACGCAACATGAAGGGCGATCTCGTTCGCGATAAGATCGACCTCGGCACGCGTGACGACGTCATTGCGCACCTGCGCAAGAACCGCATGGTCGTGGTGCAGGTCCGCGAAGCGAAGGGGAAGGGCGGCGGGATCGCCGACTTCTTCAAGCCCGGCGTGAAGACGCGCGACGTCGTGATCTTCACCCGGCAGTTCGCCACGATGATCAACTCCGGGCTGCCGCTGGTGCAGGCGCTCGACATCCTCTCGCAGCAGACCGAGAACAAGGTGCTGGCGGATGTGACCCGTGCGGTGGTGTACGACGTCGAAAGCGGCCACACGCTGGCCGACGCGCTGCGCAAGCACCCCAAGGCCTTCACCGATCTGTACGTGAACATGGTGGCGGCCGGTGAGGCGGGCGGTATTCTCGACACGATTCTGCTGCGCCTCGCCGTCTTCCTCGAAAAGAACGACTCCATCGTGCGCAAGGTGAAAGGCGCGATGATCTATCCCGCCGTGATCTTCTCGGTCGCGGGCATCGCGATCGCGACGCTGCTGATCTTCGTGATCCCGACGTTCCAAAGCATGTTCGCGTCGGTGAATCTCCAGCTGCCGCTCCCCACACGCATCGTGATCGGCGCGAGCAACCTGCTCAAGAACTTCTGGTGGGCGATGATTGCGGCGGGGATCTTCGGTTTCGTCGCGGTAACTCGCTACTACAAGACGACCCCCGGCAAGCTGCAAATCGACAAGCTGATGCTGAGCCTGCCGGTGCTCGGCGACCTCCTGCGCAAATCGGCGGTCTCGCGCTTTACCCGCACGCTCGGCACGCTGATTTCTTCGGGCGTATCGATTCTCGACGGTCTCGAGATCACCGCGCGCACCGCCGGCAACATGGTGATCCACAACGCCGTGATGGAATCGCGCGCGTCGATTGCCGGTGGTGAAACGATCGCGGCGCCGCTCCAGAAATCGAAGGTCTTTCCGCCCATGGTGATTTCGATGATCGCGGTGGGCGAGCAGACCGGCGGCCTGGACGAGATGCTCACGAAGATCGCGGACTTCTACGACGACGAGGTCGACGCCGCGGTGAGCGCGCTGCTGTCGCTGCTCGAGCCCATCATGATCGTGGTGCTGGGCGTGATCGTCGGCGGCATGGTCGTGGCCATGTACCTGCCGATCTTCGACATGGTGAACGCGGTGCAGTAATCGATCGGCGGATGGGCTGATGGGGCGGATGGGCGGTCCCTGCGGGGGCCGCCCCTTCGTTTTACGGCCATCGGCCCATCTGCCCATCTGCCCGTCGTAGTCGCCCGCTATTGCATTTTGCCAGAGCCGAGCGAATAATGGCCCCCCATGCGTTGGCTAGGCGTCAAATCCACAGGCTCGGCCATCCCGACCAGCCGCGAGCTGCTCCGCCTCATCTACTTGGGGCGGATGTGCTTGACCATCGCCATCTACGTCACCGCAGCCCTGAAGGTCCGGGTCGCCGCCCCGCTGGACATCCTGGTCACGTCGTTCATGCTCGTGACAGCCGCGGGCGTCACCCTCGCCTCGTACTGGCACACCCATTTCCGCCGCAAAGTGCCTGGGCCGACCTTCCTCTACCTCCAGGCGCTGTTCGACGTCCTCCTCATCACTGCCGTGGTGCACATGACGGGCGGTGCCGATAGCGACCTCGCCAGCCTGTACGTCATCCTGGTCGCGGTGACGGCGCTCCTGATGCCGCCGGCGAACGCCGGTCTCGTCACGGTTTTCGCCGGCCTGGTGTATTTCGCGGACGTCTTCTGGGGCCACTCCGGCGGCGTTTCCCCGGGCATCTGGATCCAGCTCGCGGTGTTCGCGCTTGTGGCCGTCGTCATCGCCTACGTCGCGAGCCGGGTCAACGTACTGGGCCGGCGTGAGGTCGCGTTGACGGCAGAGGTCCGCCAGGTGCAGCTCGAGGCCGACGATGTGCTCCGCAACATCCGCACGGGCGTCATCACCGTCGACGCCGACGGGCACCTGTTGTATGCCAACCCCGCGTCGGAAGAGATCCTGGGATTCAAGGCCCGCGAGTGGCTTGGCAAAACGGTGATGCCGGAATTTGCGCGGCTGGCGCCGGAATTCTGGGCTGCGGTGACGGCAACCGCGCGGCGCGGCGTCCGTTTGATGCGAGTCGAAGCGACGGTGCATCGTCCGGATCACAGCTTTCCGATCGGCGTCACCACGACGACTCTGGACGGCCCCGTCGGCGCACGGCCCCGCGTTTCCGCCATCTTCACCGACATCTCGGACTCCAAGCGCTTGGAAGAGCTGCGTCTGCGCGCCGAGCGGCTCGAGGCCGTCGCCGAGCTGTCGTCGAGCTTGGCGCACGAAATCAAGAATCCGCTGGCGTCCATCCGCAGCTCGGTGGAGCAGCTCGGTCGCTCGTCGCGGGCCAATCCGGACGAGAAGTTCCTGGCCAATCTGATCGTGCGCG